>Ga0189280_10052_pt1 | contig 164502 bp, 128 predicted proteins | sample N26B71minimetaG_FD_130327 | JGI IMG/M metagenome (GOLD analysis project Ga0189280, IMG submission 130327) | Marine microbial communities from the Costa Rica Dome - N26 B7-1 mini metaG | ecosystem: Environmental > Aquatic > Marine > Oceanic > Photic zone | place: Costa Rica: the Eastern Pacific... | reverse complement strand
TGCCGTCTTCGCCAATGGCGCCATGCTCGGCCTGGAAGTCAGCCTCGCCGGCATCGGAGACGGCGACTTCAAAGCCAACTCCGCACGCATCAACCTCAGACTCCCGCTCAGCCTCGGACGGTAGCGGGGGGGTGTCAGTGAGCGATCTGGCGCTTCTGGCTGGGCGGGTCGTGCACGAGCAGGCTGCCGGTCTTGAAATAGTCCATCACCCTGGCGCGGGCACTGTTGGAGGAAAATGCATTTTGAGCACCTTGGCGTGAAATCATAGCGTTTTCCGATGCGTAGTCCGCTTCGGTATTTCAAGGCCTCGCCCTAGGCCATCTGCCTCGCGGTAGTGATGAACGTCCGCTTCCCGCTCTCGCTTCGAAACGTCGCGAACCTGCTCCACGAGCGCGGCATCGACACCACCCACGAGACGGTTCGCTTCTATTGAGCCGTCTCGTGCCGATCTTCGCGCAACAGATCTGCAAGCGCCCGGCCCTTCGAGACTGCTCCGCTTTTGTCTGACACCACCGCCATACTTCCCTGGCATTGCGAAGAGTGCTGCATTCCCTCCGGTCTGCCGCGGGCGAGGAGGATGCCGTCCTGACGGCGCCGGCTGCCCCGAACCGGCTAGTCCGCAGCTTCGCCAGGCAGTGTGTAGCCGGCTTTTTCCAGTTCGAGGCGGCTTTGGTCGAAGCCTTGGTCGGGGATGATCTCGCGGCTTCTGTCGGCGAGTTCGGACCAGCGTTCGAGCAGGGTCTCGGCCATGTCCGGTCCGTCGGCGATATGGATGCCGCGGGTCAAGGTGATGTGGGCCAGTTCGAAACCGCCTGCGCCGGCGCACAGGATCTGGCGCGTCGGAGCGTCCTTCGAACACAGGGCGAGGACGGCCGGGCTGACACGGCCAGGGTCGAGCCGTTCGAGCTGCTCGGCCGGCAGTATGCCCTCCATCATCTGCGTGGCCGCTGTCGGCGCCAGGCAGTTGACGTGGATGCCGTACTTCTTGCCCTCAAGCGCGAGCGTGTTCATCAGCCCGACAAGGCCGAGCTTGGCGGCGCCGTAATTGGACTGGCCGAAATTGCCGTACAGGCCCGATGACGAGGTCGTCATGACGATCCGGCCATAGCCCTGGTCGCGCATGACCTGCCAGACCGCCTTGGTGCAGTTGGCGGCACCTGTGAGATGCACGTCGAGGACCAGCTGGAAGTCCGAAAGCGGCATTTTCGCGAAGGTCTTGTCGCGCAATATGCCGGCATTGTTGACGAGAATGTCGACCCGGCCCCAGTGCGCCATCGCGGTGTCTGTCATGGACTGCATGGCGTCTGCGTCTGTGACCGAGCCCTGAAAGGCGATGGCCGAGCCGCCCTTGTGGCAGATCTCTGCCGCGACGGTTTCGGCCCCTTCTCCAAGGTCATTGACCAGTATGTGAGCGCCCCGCGCCGCAAGAAGATGAGCGTGCGAACGGCCCAGACCACCACCGGCACCCGTCACGATGGCAACTTGTCCAGAAAGATCGATCATATACCTCTCCCCCGGGGACGTTCGATGTCCCGTACAAACCGAATCTGGCACGGTGAAGTGCCCTGATCGCATCCCCTAGCACGATCGGGCGGGCCATGTGAACTTATTCGCTCACAGTATAATGAACATTGACAAGGGTCTGGGCAGGCGGCTAGTTTTGCCTTGTGTACCAGTGGGGTTGCATCGTGTTGCCGGTCGTCCTGTCGCGATTGGACCCCTCTTTCCGCAATTGGTCCGGCCTGCGCTTCGCGCGGGTGCGGTGCTCCCCATCCGGGCCTGTTCCGAACAAGAGACGGAGCAGATTGCCGAACTTCCCGGACGGCAATCTGCTTCCTCGACAACAAGTGTGTATCCGCGATGCAGACCTACTCGCTTACCATCGACAAATTCCTGGACCACGCAGCGAAATGGAACGGGCAGCGCGGGGTCGTGTCGGCCGGGGGCGAAGCAGGGGTGGACCGCCTTTCCTACGGGGCACTGCGACGGCGGGCGAACCTTTTATCGGGGGCGCTCGGGTCTCTGGGGCTTTCGATGGGAGACTGTATCGGAACGCTCGGCTGGAACACGCAGCATCATCTTGAAGTCTACTATGCGTCGATGGGCTGCGGGCTGGTCTGTCATACGCTCAATCCCCGCCTCACGCCGTCCCATCTCGCCGCCATGATCAATGAGGCCGAGGACCGGGTCATCGCCGCGGCTTCCAGCCTTGCCGATCTTGTGGCCGCGCTTCTGCCGCTCTGTCCGGTGATCGAGCACGTGATCTGGCTTGATGGCGACGGTCCGGCGAAAATGTGCTGCGCAGGAGAGGCTGTCCGGTTCTGGCCGTACGAAACCCTTCTGCAATCCTGCGGCAAGCCGGTGGCCTGGGGCGGGTTCGACGAGAATACGCCGGCAGGACTGTGCTATACATCCGGCACGACAGGCCGGCCCAAAGGGGTCCTCTACACGCACCGCTCGAACTATCTGCACACGCTGCGCGCACTCCAGGCCGACGCTATTGCGTTGACCGGCCAGGACACGGTGCTGGTTGCGGTGCCCATGTTTCATGCCAATGGATGGGGCTTGCCTTTCGCGGCGCCGGCCGTGGGCGCGCAGCTCGTTTTGCCCGGACGCCGTGCCGATGGTGCCAGCCTTGCCAAGCTGATGCGCGAGGAGGGTGTGACGCTGGCCGCCGGCGTCCAGACGATCTGGGTTGGTGTTATGGACCATCTCGATGAGACCGGCGGCGAACTGCCGGACCTCAAGCGGGTTCTGATCGGTGGTTCGAAATGCCCCGACAGCCTGATCCGCCGCATGGAGACGCGCCTGGGGGTCGAGGTGCAGACCAGCTGGGGCATGACGGAGTTGTCGCCGGTCGGTACGATCGCGCCGCCGGGGGCACCAGCGCAGGCCCTGCAATCATCCGGGCGTCCGCCATTGGGGCTCGATCTCAAACTGACCGACCGGGACGGCCGTGAACTGGCGGAGCAGCGAAATGTTGTCGGGCACCTCAAGGTGAAGGGCGCGAGCGTGTTGGACCGGTATTTCCGGGCCGATACGGACGCTCTGGACGAAGACGGTTATTTTGACACCGGCGATCTGGCATCGCTCGACGATGACGGCAATCTGACGATCTGCGGCCGGGCCAAGGACCTTATCAAATCCGGGGGCGAGTGGATCAATCCCGCCGAGATCGAGGAGATTGTGGGGCGGCACCCCGATGTGTGCCAGGTCGCGGTGATCGGCCGTGCGGATCCGAAATGGGGCGAACGGCCGGTGCTCATCGTTGAGCCCAACCAGGGCATGAAACCGGACCAGGCTGCCCTGCAAGGTGTCCTGCGCGGGCAGGTCGCTGACTGGTGGATTCCCGATCAGCTCATTCTGGTCGATGCCATGCCGCTCGCCCCGACCGGCAAGATCGACAAGCGCAGGCTGCGGCTTGACTATGCGACGGCAGGATAGGACCGGGACGAGTATGACGGGCCAATCGCGAAAAAATACAGACGGTGCCCGCGCGAAGGCCGTGTCACAGCCTCGGCGCCGGGCGCGTCGCTCCAAGGCTGAACAGCGCGCGGAAACGCTGGAGCAGATCCTCGATGCGGCGGAATACCTGTTTTCGCGGCACGGTCTGCACGGCGTGACGTTGCGCGATGTCGGCAAGCGTGTCGGCATCCACACCACGCTGCTGCACTATTATTTCGACGACAAGAAACACCTGTTCGAGGCCGTGTTTGCGCGGCGGGCCGCCGTGACGAGCGAACGCCGCATGACGGCGTTGTCGGAGTATGAGGCACAGGCCGGCGACACGCCGACGGTCGAGGGTGCGCTGCGCGCGTTTCTCGATACCGATCTGGATCTCTATTTCGAAGGTGGCGAGGCCTGGATGAACTACGCCTCCTTCTGTGCCCGGGTCAGCAATACCCCTGAAGGCGCCGAGCTGATGGACGCCCATTTCGATCCCGTCGTGCTGAAGCTTGTCGGCATACTCAAGCGCGCCCTGCCGGATCACAGCGAAGAAGACATCTTCTGGGGCTATCACTTTGTCACCGGTGCCCTGATGACGACATTGGCCCGCACCGGCCGGATCGATCGCCTCTCTGACGGTGTCTGCCATGCCGACGACTTTCCCGCGATCAAGCACCGGATCAGTGACTTTCTGGCCGCCGGCTTTATCGCGCTGAAACAATAGCGCCACGCCCGGGTGGGCGTGGCGCTCAGGCAAGGGGGTTCGGGTGTGCCGCGGAGGCGGGACTATTCGCAATCCGGCTGTCCGGCGGGGACCGGCGGAGAGGCCAGCCCGACATTCCAGTGCCAGCCCTGGCCGCCAGCGGTCCGGCGGCGGCAAACCAGTTCCTCGACAAACTCATACATGCCCGGCAGCACGTTTTCGCCCGCCTGCGGCGTCTCGGTGAAATGCATGTAGGCGCGCGTCTGTCCGTAATTCGGCCAGGCCGCAGCACCGTCCGCGACCGGTTCGCCGGTTCGTGCAAAGCTGGTCCAGTAGCCGGTCATCGCATCGGCATAGGCCGCTTCTTCCGGCGTATCCGGCAGGGGCGGCCAGTAGGGCGGCGTGCGCTGCGTATTGCCGAACATGTAGGGCAGTTCCGCTGCGTGGAAAGCGTGCAGGCCCCGCTCGTCGGCGGCGGGGTAGCCGTGGTCGAACATGTAGAGATAACCCGGTTGCCCGAGGGCTTCCTGACTGCGGACCAGGCGCTCCGCAGTCCAGCTGTACAAGGCGTCGCGGGTGGTCTCGTAGATGCTCTCCTGCAGGTCGTCGCTTGGGTAGAGCCGCAGGAAATTTTCGGCCATGTCGCCATAGAGCTCGCGGATACGGCTCTCATAGGCTTCGGCGCTCTCCGGCATGGCGGGCGCCAGTGCCGTCAGTGTGCGGATCTCGCCCTGGTTGAACCCGGCGATGATCGGCACGGCGGCCTGCTCGCCTCGATCGAAGGTTTCGACCAGTTGCCGGGGCAGGATGTGCCCGTCGATCGTGCCGGAAGTGAGATAGCCGGCGGCCAGGGCGCCATTGGTCACGGCTTGGGCATCCATGGCACGAAGTTCGGCGATATCCGCCGCTCCCAGCTGGTTGGCGATATAGGTGCCGACGGCTTCGGCCGCGAAGGCGCCGTGGACCGGACGTTTGAGTTCCGGCGTCGAGATCATGTAGGCGCTCTGGGCGATGGCGCGCGAAAACAGGCCGCGCGCGGCGGGTGCAGCCATCAGATACATCACGCTCAGACCGCCGGCGGATTCACCGGCGATCGTGACATTGTCCGCATCGCCGCCGAATGCGCCGATATTGTCCTGTATCCAGCGCAGGGCCTGGATCTGGTCGAGAAGCCCGTAATTGCCGGACACGCCAGCGGGCGATTCTGCACTGAGTTCGGGGTGGGCCAGATAGCCCAGGACACCGAGGCGGTAATTGATCGACACGACGATGATGCCGTCCTGCGCCAGGCGGGCGCCATCATAGAGCGGCTCCCGGGTCGACCCGGCCGACAGCGCGCCGCCGTGGATCCACACAAGAACCGGTGCGTTGTCGGCATCTTCCGGTGCCCAGATGTTCAGGCTGAGACAGTCCTCGCTGACCGGGGTGATGTCGGAGGCGTAGATACTGGTCGTCTCGCGCACGCGCTGCACGCAGGAGGGGCCGTAATCATCCGCCTGCAGCGTGTCCTGCCAGGGTTCCATGGGCTGCGGGGGCGTCCAGCGGGCCTCGCCGACCGGCGGCCGGGCGTAGGGGATGCCCTTGAAGATGTGAAGCCCGCCTTCGGCCTGTCCGGAGATCGGTCCGGCCGGCGCCTCGACGACCGGCGCGTCTTCCGTGCCGGCCTGGGCGCAGGCGGCAGAGCCGGCGAGCAGGCAGGCGAGGGCGCCGGCCCTAAGGGCGGGCGTATCGAGTTTCCAGGTCATGAGGCACCTCCTTGCTTGGCCTCTTCGCGCGCGAGCACACGCGCCAGGGCGAGGAACAGGGCGATCGCCAGGCCGTAGAACGGTACCAGCGTGTACAGGGCGATCTGCAGGGAATTGTCGGGAAAGCTGACGCGGAAGACGTCGCTGGCAATGCCGACATAGGTCGGCCCCAGGCCAAGGCCGATGAAGTTCATCACCAGCAGAAGCAGGGCGCCGGACATCACGCGCTGGTCCGGCCGGACTTCTTCCTGAACAAGGGCCACCGAGGACGACAGATAGAAGTAGTTCAGGAAGCTCGGGCCGATCAGGAACAGGGTGGCCAGCTGCCAGCCGGGCGCCCAGACAAATCCGATATAGAAGGGAATGCACAGGGCCAGCGATGCCGCCGGGATCAGCGCATAATAGCGTTTGGATATCCGGGTGAAGCGGTCGATGGCCCAGCCGGACGTGAAGATGCCGGCACTCATGCCGATCCCCACGACCAGGGCATACCAGACGGCGATCTCGTTCAGGGTCATGCCCTTTTCGCGCATCAGGAAGAGTGCGGTGAAATTGCCGAGGCCGTAGGTGATGAACTGTGTCGCGCCACTGCCCAGCGCCGCCAGCATGAGCGCTTTGTGGGAGAAGAACATTTTCAGCGTGACCCAGAAGCCGGACGGTTCGGATGCAAGTTCCGGATTGGGCTCGTCCAGCCCGCCGCGCCTGGGTTCACGAACGAACACGGCGACGACAATGGCGGCGACCAGGCCGACGCCACCAAGCACGTAGAAGGCATCGCGCCAGCTGAAGGCCGCGGCGATCGATGCGCCGAAAGCGATGCCCAGCGCGGCCCCGATCGGCGGGCCGAGATTGAAGATACCCAGCGCGGTACCGCGGCGGCCCTTGGGGAAATAGTCGGTGATGATCGCATAGGAGGGCGGCACGCCGCCGGCTTCGCCGAAGCCCACCGTCATGCGCGCCACGACAAGCTGGCCGTAATTGCGGGCTGCACCGCAGGCGATCGTTGCCGCGCTCCAGATCGCACAGGCCAGCGCCAGGATACCGACGCGGTTTGTCTTGTCGGCAAGCCAGCCGACGGGAATGGCGATGAAACAGTAGAAGAAGGCGAAGTAGAGCCCGCCGATCAGGCCCAGCTGGCTGTCCGATATGCCCAACGTGTCCTGGATCGGCTTGGCCAGGATGGACAAGAGCTGGCGGTCGAGGAAGTTGAGGACGTAGACAAAGCACAGGATGACCAGCACCACCCAGGCGCGGCGCCCGGGGGCTGGCGGGTTGTCGGCCGTATCCCCGGTCGGCTCGAGCCGGGGCTGCACACCCGGTTCGGCGGGAATCTGGGTGATGTCGGGGCTTGGCGGTTCAGCGCTCATGCCTGGCCCTCCCCTCGCGGGGCCGGCAGGCCGAGTGGCGCGTTATTCGAACGGATGCCCGCAACGGGCATTCCGGATAATCCGGCATGTGACGCACCGGTGTCCTCCCGAAAACTCTGGCTCTTTTGGCCTGTTTGAAGCGCATCTTGAGCGGGCCGGACTCGCGATGTCAACATTCATTCTAATGTGTGTGAATAACATTTTGCCGAGCCGCGCCGGACCGCCGCGACTATTCTTCGGCAGCTCCCGCGGTCTGGCAGGTCTGCGGCGTATTGATCCCGACCTGCAGGAACCACTGCTCGTTGCGGGCGCGTTGCCGCGCGACCCAGTCGCGGTGGAATTCGTACATGCCGGGGACCGGGTCGCGTTCAAGATGCGGCGTGCCGTCGAAGCGCATGAAGGACTGGTCCTGCGCGTAGGGCAGCCAGTCCGGCCCGTCTTCGCTGACCGGCTGGCCGGTCGCGGCGAAGGACACCCAATAATCGATCATGGCTGTGGACAGGGCCACGTCCCTCTCGTCGACCGGTGCGGGCCAGTTCGCGGTCAGCGCAGCCGTCTCGCCGGTCTGGCCGAACACGAAAGGCAGTTCGCTGGCGTGAAAGCCGCAAATGCCGCGTGCTTCGGCAGCGGGATAGCAATGATCGAACATGTACAGATAGGCGGGAGCTCCGATGTCGGTCTGGGATCGGACAAGGTGCTCGCCGGCCCAGCCATAGACCGTGTCCCGGAAAGCATCGAAGGTCGCCTGTTCCGGGTCGTCAGGGGGATAGATCGCCAGATACGCGTCCGCGTATTCCCCGTATCCGCACCGGATGCGCTGTTCATACGCGTCGGGTGTGTCCGGCGCCGCTGGCACCAGGATGCGCTGGGTTCGCAGCTCGTCGCTGTTGAAGCCGGCCAGCAGCGGCACGGCCGCCTGTTCGTTGCGGTCGAGCACGTCGATAATCTGTCCCGGCAGGGCCCACCCTTCGACCGTGCCCTGGCTGTTGAACCGGAGACGCGCGGTCTCCTGCGTCAGTGTTTCGGCATCCATCTCTCGCAGGCCGGCGATTGTGGTGCGTCCCAGGGCCTGGCCCATTCGCAGGCCGGTATCCTCTGCGGAGGGCAGGCCGAAGACGGCCCGGTCCAGTTCGGGAAAGGCGCGGAGGTTTGTGCTCTGGACGATGGCCTTGTCGAACAGGCCTTCGGCAAGTGGCGAGGCCAGAAGATAGGTCACGCTCAGGGCACCGGCAGACTCGCCCATCACGGTCACATTGTCCGGGGCGCCGCCGAAGCCCGCCACATTCTCCCGGACCCAGCGCAAGGCCTCGATCTGATCGAGAAGACCGTAATTGCCGGAGACGCCATGCGGCGATTCCGCGCTGAGTTCGGGGTGGGCCATCCAGCCCAGCGCGCCCAGCCGGTAGTTGATGGACACGAAGACGATGCCCCGTTCGGCGAAGACGGTACCGTCATACATGGGCTGCGCCGCGCCGCCGATGCGCAGGGACCCGCCATGAATCCACACCATGACCGGTGCGTCCGCTGCGTCCTCCGGCGCCCAGACATTGAGGCTGAGACAGTCTTCGGACATCGCGGCCGGCGGGTCATTGTAGATACTGGTGGCGGGGATGGATTGCTGAACGCAGCTAGGCCCGAAAGCCGTCGCGGCCAGAACGCCGTCGCGGGGCAGGACCGGCTGCGGCGCGCGCCAGCGCAGATCGCCGACAGGGGCGCGCGCATAGGGAATGCCCTTGAAACTGACGACGCCATTCTCGTTCACACCCTGCACGGTCCCGCTCGCGGTCTGGACCCGGGGCGCCGATGCCGTTTCGGGTTGGTTGCACCCGGTCAGCAGAAGCGCCGCGAGCGCGGAAAGGGTGGCCAGGGGCGTTGCGATACGGGTCATCAGGCTACCTCAGAGCGCGTTCAAGCAGGCGTTGAAAGGCGAGCGTCGTTTCCGTCACGGCGGCAGCAGACACGCAGCGCGCGTCATCGTCCGCGACGTGATGGAATTGGTGGACGCCGAAAATGCCGGCAACCGGCGCATAGCCGGCCTCGATCACATTGGTGAGTTCGCCAGCAGACAGTTCCTCGCTGGAATACGGAGCCTCCAGGCCGGACAGCCCGGCGAATTCGTCCGCGGCAGCCGGCACGAGATGCGGGCTCACGACGAGATAGCGTTGGGAATCCGTGCCGGGTAGGGGGCGGCGCGCGCCGACACCGGAATGCCAGTCCCGGGCTGCGAGATTGGCGCCGAGATGCAGCCAGAAGGCCGTTTCGCCGGGCGGCGGCGCCACGTTGTGGAGCAGCTCTTCCGCGCCGAGATACTGGTATTCATGGCCGCTGTTGCAGACAAAGGACAGGTCGAAGTCCTGCGCGTGCCGGCTCGCCCAGCGCGCCATGTGCAGCCAGGCCGCGATACCGCCGCCGCGTTCGCCGGCGCAGGTGAACCAGCCCGACCGCGGCGTCGAGACGACCAGCCACCGGCCTCGGCCCCGGTCCAGTGTGCCGACCAGATTGAAGGCCGGACGGCGGCCTCCTTGCCCGGTGATCGTCAGACTGACCGGTTGCGATGCCTGGGCCGCCGCAAGGAAGGGGGTGGCATCGTCCGGTGCCATCAAGGCGATCGGCCTGTCATGGAGCGGCGCTCGGCCGTCCGTATTCAGCGCGACGATCTTGCCGCTCGGCCCGTTCGTGATGATCACGCAGGCAAGCGCGTCCTGTTCGAAGGTCGCCCGGACCGGTCCGGCCACGCCGGGCCAGAACATGGACGACCAGCGCGCATGGGCCAGATCGACCAGGGCTATCGCGCCGGCGAGCGGCCGGTCTGCGCGTCCGGCGCTGTCGACGCGGACGAGCGGCGCTGTCAGGCCGTCCGGCGGTGTCGTCTGCACAATGGGTTGCGGCCACAGGTGTGCGCGTACATCGCCGGCGATGATTTCGGATGTTTCCGGTGTGAACCAGGGAGCGGAGAAGGGCTGTCTTTGCGTCCGGAAGCCGATTGCTTCCAGCTCCGCCTCCAGCCATGCGCCGCACGCCTCGTCTCCCGGACCGCCGGACTGCTTGTTGCCGAACCCGATATAGCGCTGCAGATCCCGGGCGATGCTGTCATCGGCATCGCCGGGCGTGTCGGCGGATGCTGTCGGCGCCGCGGCGATGAAAGGGGTGGCGGCCGATGCCGCCAGAAAGCCGCGCCGGGTCGCTGAAAGACTGTTCCTGTCCTGCCTACGCATCGATATTTCTCCGGAAGGTCTCCGGCAGGAAAAGAATGCCGACAATTGCGGTCATCCCGGCGATCACCACGGGATACCAGAGGCCGAAATGGATGTTTCCCGTGGCCGCAACCATGGCAAAGGCTGTGGTGGGGAGAAAGCCGCCGAACCAGCCATTGCCGATATGGTAGGGCAGGGACATCGACGTGTAGCGTACCCGCGCCGGAAACAGCTCGACGAGCATCGCCGCCAGCGGCGCATAGGCTGCGGTGACCATCAGCATGATCGCGACAATGATGGCGACAACGAGCGGCCGGTTGATCTGCGCCGGATCCGCTTCGCTCGGATATCCCGCCGCGATCAGCTCCGCGCCGACTTCAGAGCGGAAGGCATCGATCGCAACGGCCAGGCTTTGCGCATCGTGTTCCAACGGATCTGGGGCCGTTATGACCGTACCGCCGACACGAACTTCCGCGATCGAACCGGGTTCGGCGTCGATATTGGTGTAGTTGATGCCGTTTCGCGCCAGATAGGCCTTCGCGATGTCGCAGCTTGAGGAATCATAGGTGTTCCGGCCGATGGGGTCGAACTGGACGGAGCACTCCTCGGCCACGGCGACGACAGTGACAGGGGCCTCCCGGACCGCGCGGGCAAGTTCCGGATTGGCCGCGTGTGTGAGGGCCTTGAACAGCGGAAACAGCGTCAAGGCAGCCAGGATGCAGGCCGTCATGATGATCTTCTTGCGGCCGATCTTGTCGCTCAGCCATCCGAAGAAGACAAAAGTCGGCGTCGCGATGATCAGCGCGATGACCAGCAGCACATTCGAGGTCGCCGGGTCCACATCCGCGATCCGCTCCAGATAGAAGAGCGTGTAGAACTGGCCCGTATAGCCGATCACCGCCTGGCCGGCGACGCCGCCGAAAAGCGCGATGAGCACGTATTTGAGGTTTGGCCAGCGCCCGAAGGCTTCTGCCAGCGGCGCCTTCGAGGTTGCGCCCTCATCCTTCATCTTCTGGAAGGTGGGGCTTTCCGTCAGCTGGAACCGGATCCACAGGGAGATCGCCAGCAGGAAGATCGACAGCAAGAAGGGAATGCGCCAGCCCCAGTCCGCAAAGGCGTCCTCGCCCATCAGTCCCCGCAGACCGATGACCAGCAGCAGGGCCGCAAACAGGCCGATCGTGGCGGTCGTCTGGATGAAGCTCGTAAAGAAACCGCGACGCCCGTCCGGTGCGTGTTCGGCGACATAGGTCGCAGCACCGCCATACTCACCGCCTACGGCGAGCCCCTGGACAAGGCGCAGCCCCACAAGGATGACCGGCGCGGCGATGCCGATCGTCGCGTAGTTCGGCAGGAAGCCGACGGCGAAGGTCGACAGGCCCATCAGGCCCATCGTCACCAGGAAAGTGTATTTGCGCCCGACCAGGTCGCCGATGCGGCCGAACACAATCGAGCCCAGCGGCCGAATGGCAAAGCCGGCTGCGAAGGCCGCAAGCGCCAGGATGAAGCCGGTCGTCTCGTTCACGCCTGAAAAGAACTGGGCGGAGATATAGCTGGCAAGCAGCCCGTAGAGATAGAAGTCGAACCACTCGAACATTGTGCCGAGTGACGAAGCGGCAATGACCTTGATGTCACGGCGTCTCAGATCGCTCGCAGCGGTCGCTGCGCTCGCTGTGTCGGCCATCGGCCGTCCTCCCCTTGATGTCACCGCCACGGGGCCGGTCTGATGCCGGTTTCACGCTGCGGGTTTGTGCTGCGCTCACACGGAGACAACACAAACGAAACTTATTCGCTCGCGTGATAGTGAAATATCATCCTGGCGAGATCAAGCGTAAAGACGGCGATCCCGCCGTCTGCGTCAGTCCGTGGCGTCGGGAGCGGCGCCGCAGATCTTGTGAAAGCCTGCGGCCATGAACTGGGCCATGCGGGATTTGACTGCGGCGTAGTCGTCCGACTTGCACAGCCCGCCGGACAGCTTGTCGATCCGTCCGGTGCGGGCCAGGGTCAGCATCAGCGCGCCGCTGACGAAGTGATAGCCCCAGAAGATGTTCTCTTCGGATGCGTGCGGCAGGGCCTTCTTGAGCAACCCGATCAGACGCAGCACAACCGGGTCGAAATGCTGGTCCATCAGCTCGGCACCCCATTCGGGGGTGTTCGCGACCTGGGCGCTCAGGGCGCCGTAATTGCGCCAGCCCTGGCCCCCCTCGATGTAGAGATCGAGGTCGGTGTCCAGAAAGGCATGCAAGGCGCCCTCGACGGTCGGGTTGTCACCGGCTTCTGCCTCGTAAGCCTCCAGCGCCTTCATCCGGCGCTCGCAGGTGACGGCGGCCCGGCGCGCGAAGACGGCGTCGAAAAGCGTCTGCTTGTCCTTGAAATAATAGTTCAGCAGCGTGTGGTGGACGCCGACATCGCGTGCGACATCCTTCAGCGTGACGCCGTGCAATCCGTTGCGGGAGAACAGAAACTCGGCAACATCGAGAATCTGTTCCGTTGTTTCAGCGCGCTTTTCGGCCTTGGTCTGACGCTTCCGCGGGGCTTTGCGTTCCGCTGCCAAAGGCTGTCCTTTCGAATCGTTCCGTCCGCCTGCTGCAAGGCGTGTATGCCTGTCATAAACGCCCGGGCGGTCGCCTTACAATAGGCTTGCCGCAATGTGGGCGCTCCCGGCCCCGCTTTCATCCCTCCCTCTAAGATGTTGATGTCGCAGCAGGCATGCGCCGGTCGGCGGCCCGCGTGAAAATTTCGCTCGGAAAGATCTTCACACACTTGTCAGTGAATATATTTGCCGGTAGCGTGATGCCGTGATCAACGAGGTTGGCAAAAGACCGACCAGGGGAGGAAGTAGTGATGAAATACGTACTCTGTGCGTCCGTTTCCGCGGTCGCTCTTATTGCCTTGCCATGTCCGGCCCTTGCCCAGACGAGTGGCGAAACGGCAGCAGAAGAAAACCAGCAAAGCTCCGACCGGGACGACGTCATCGTCGTGACGGCGACCCGCCGCGAAATGAACGTCCAGGACATTCCGCTCAGTGTGACCGCGTTTTCCCAGGAAGAGCTGACGACGAAGGGGATCGTCGGCTATGAGGGCCTGGCGCTGGAAACACCCGGCGCGGTGCTCAACAAACCGACCGCCAACTTCAACACGTTTTCGGTACGCGGCGTGGCCACTAATGGCTATGGCGCCAACCTGCAGAACACGGTGGCGGTTTATATCGACGAGCTTCCGATCTCGGCCAACGGCAACTCGACCCAGCTGGACTCAACGCTGTTCGATGTCGAGCGCGTCGAATTCCTGCGCGGCCCGCAGGGCACGCTTTTCGGATCCGGGTCGCTTGCCGGCGCCGTGCGCATCCTCACCCGCAGTCCCGATCTTGACGAGTTCGACGCCGAACTCCTGGTCGATTTCGGCCTGACCGAGGGCGACTCCTTCCGTCAACGCTACAACGGCATGGTCAACATCCCGCTGGTCGAAGACCGGCTTGCGCTGCGGGTCGTCGGCTTCTACCGAAACGAGGAAGGCTGGGTCGAAAATATCGGCACGGGAGAGGATAATGCGAACACGCTGGAGTCCTTTGGCGGCCGCGCGATCCTGCAATGGGAGCCGACCCCGGACACGTCGGTGCGCTTCATGTATCTGCATGAGACCAGCGAGCCGGAAGATTCCCAGCTGATCAATCCGAACCTCGGCACGGACCGGGATCAGCGCCGCACGCGCCGTCCCGACATCTTCGCCGGCTATCTCGACTCCTACAATATCACGCTGGACCATGATTTCGGCTTCGCCAACTTCACCAGTTCGACGACCTTCTCGAACTACGACCAGTCCTTCATCATCGACCTGGATGCGACGTTCGGCGGCTTCATTCCCTTTGCGCTCGATGCCCTCGCCTATGACGAGGCCTTCGTGCAGGAAATGCGGCTGGTGTCGCAGACAGACAGCCGCTGGGACTGGGTTGTCGGTGCCTTTTACTACTACAAGCGTCGCGATGTGGACTATAACTACCGGTCCGATCAGGCCTTCCTAGATGCATTCGGAATGACGGGGCTTCCGGACGAGTACTATTCGCGCAGCTCCAGCCATTTCGTGTCGCACGAGCTGGCAGCCTTCGGCGAGCTGACCTACCGGTTCAGCGACAATTTCTGGCTGACCGGCGGCATGCGCTACGGCTCGCTGGATGTTCAGGGCTTTGCCGAGGAAGGCGGTTACACGAGTAACTACCTTGCCCGCGCGCTCGCCGGCCTTTCCGGCCCGCTTACCGTGACGCCCAATGTCGCTGCGGAGGGCGATGAAGGTGTCGAGGAAGGACCGTCCTTCAAGTTCAGCGCCTCCTACAAGCCGATGGACAACATCACGCTCTACGCCACCTATGCGACGGGCTTCCGGACGCCGGTGGTGAATGCGCGCGGCGGTCTGCCCAGCACGGTCGACCCCAGTGACATCGTCATCCCGTACGGCGCCGTTTCGGACGAGCTCGAGAATTTCGAGGTCGGTGTGAAGGGCAACTGGTTCAACAATCGCCTCTCGGCCAATATCGCGGCCTACCTGATCGACTGGAGCGACATCCAGGTCCAGGCCAATCGCGTCTCCGACCAGGTACAGTTCGCGACCAATATCGGCGGTGCGACCAGCCAGGGCATCGAGTTCGAGGTCAATGCCATGCCCACTGACGGGCTGAATATCGGTATCAACGGCTCGTTCAACAGCGCCGAGGTCGACGAACTCACGGCCACGCAGGCCGCCATCTCCGGTGCGGTTCTCGGTGCGCCCATGGCCTTCCCGGAATTCCAGGGCTCCATCTATGTGAACTATGCTTGGAGTGCCGGGCCGAACACGCTGGCCTTCGCCAACGTCAATGCCCGGCATGTCGACGGTTTCGTAAACCAGTTCCCGAACGTGCCGGGTCGGCCGGGCGTCCAATCACCGACCTATGCTCCGACGGAAGACTATCAGACCGTCAACGCATCGCTGGGGGCCCATTTCGGCGAGAACTTCACGGCGACGGTCTATGTCGAGAACGCGTTCGACAACGACTCCCTGATCTACTCCCACCCCGAAGCCTTTGCCGACGCACGCTTCAGCACGCTGCGTCCGCGGACGATCGGGGTCCGGTTGAATTACCGGCACTAGCTTGGGGGACGCTGGCGGTTCCTTCCACGGCCAGCGTTTACGTACCGGTTCCATCGCCTCAGCGATGGAACCGGTACGTACTGCCCCTTGCAGCGGTGCCAGGGCGCGGAAGGGCTGACCGGGCGGCTTGGTTCGCGGCGCCCTGACCCTATATCCTGCCCGACGGGGCACGCGGAATGCACCTCTCATCCCCGCAGGATTGGAAGAAGACTGGGAAACCGACGTGGCAACAACAAGCCGGGCTGAGAGACCTCCCCGCCGTAGCCGGGCCGAACGGCGCGCTGACTCCATCCGGCAGATCCTCGATTCTGCAGAAGAACTGTTTGCCGAGCGTGGCTTTCATGGCGTCTCGCTCAAGGACATCGCCGCGCATGCCGGGGTCCATCACACGCTCGTTCACTACTATTTCGACGACAAGAACGCGTTGGTCGATGCCGTGTTCGCCCGGCGGGCACCGGTGTCCAGCAAGCGGCGTGCGGACGCGCTGGAGGCCTATGAAGAAGCCTGTGGCGGCACCCCTACCGTCGAAGGAGCGCTGCACGCTTTCCTCGACTCCGACTTCGAGCTCTATCTCGAACACCAGGAGGAATGGAAGCACGCGCTCGCCCTAGGCGCACAGGTCGCCAATACGCCCGACTGGGGGGCCGATATCATGGAAAAGCACTTCGACCCGGTGGTGCGCCGCCTAATCGAGCTGCTCAAGCGTGCGCTGCCCGGTTGCAGCGAGGCCGACCTGTTCTGGGGCTACCACTTCGTGACCGGCGCCTTCATGCTCACACTCGCGCGTACAGGCCGTATCGATGCACTGTCCGGCGGCGTGTGCCGGTCGGACGATCTGCTGGCAGCCAAACAGCGAATGGCCGAGTTCATGGCCGCCGGCTTCCACGCGATCGCAGCGCAGGGCGGCGAAGGGGCGGCATCGGATCGGTCGCTGCCGTGACCACGCCCCTGGGCGCGTTGCCGGCGCAGCCCCTTCTTGCCGGACTTGGGGCGGCCGGTGTGGGAGCATTGCTGGCTCGGCATTGTCGTTTTGGCTGCGTGATCGCTTCCCGCCATTTTTGATCAGCGTCAATGCTGCGGCTGGCGGCCGGGCCCACTCTGCTCGCATTTCAAGGAGTGGGACAATGGACATCCGCAAGATTACCATACCCTTTGTCGACGCCGGGACCTGCGAGACCGGCTTCAAGAACGCCCTGGTTCTGGCCCGGCATTTCGGGGCGCATCTCGACGTGGTCCATGCCCGGCCCCGCGTCGAGCTGCCCGGCGGGATGTATTATCCGGTTGCCGTTCCTTATCTTCAAAGCAACTACGACGCCTTGTCCGAAGCGGTTGAATCGGCGGCACGGGAACTCAAGACGCGCTTTGAAGGCCTGTGCAAGACTCACAAGCTGGATGTGGTCGAGCTGGGCGAAGTCCGGCCGGAGCAGGCGCCGACGGCGTCCTGGAGCGAGTTCGAGGCTGGCAGCGTCTACGGGCTCGGTGAGCGGGCCCGCCTTTGCGATCTCACTGTCATGGTGAGGCCCGACGCGGTCGACCGGCGTGACGAGTACGGCCTCATGGAATCTGTACTGTTCGGATCGGCGCGGCCGCTTCTCGTGTTCGGCCGTGAAACGCGAATCAAACATGTTCCTGCCACCATTGTCGTCGCCTGGAATGGCGGGCTGGAGGCCGCGCGGGCCCTGCTGGCAGCGCGGCCGCTGCTGGCCGCCGCACGCTCCGTCACCCTGCTGTCTATCGGCGAAACGGAAAAGGACGAGCTTTCGGCCGAGGCAGCGTCGGCCTATCTGCGTCTGCATGGTATTGCCGCCGAACCTCGGCAGGTTGAGCGGAGCCTGTTTGAGCGGGCCGAAGACGTGATGATGAAAGTGATCGATGCCGACGAACCGGAACTGGTCGTCATGGGTGCCTATTCTCACGGCCGGCTGCAGCAGACCGTGCTGGGCGGGTTCACGCGACGTCTTCTCCACGAGGCCGAATGCCCGGTATTGCTGGCACACTAGGCGCGATCATGTCGACGTCAGATGCAGGACGACGCGCGTCAAACCCTCGCGATCGGCTACGGGTTCCGCGTGGAAGCCGAGGTTGTGCGTCAGAGCGAGCATGGCGGCATTGCCGGCGGGAACGAGGCCGAACAGTTCACCGATTCCGCGGTTGCGGGCGCAGGCAATCAGATGTGTCATCAGGCAGGTGCCGACACCGGCGCCGGCCTTGTCGGGCCGAACGATCAGCGTGAATTCGGCGCGCTCACCGTCCGGATCCGCGCTCATGCGGACGATGCCATAGAGTGCGGCTGTCCCGGCCGGCCCCGGCTCGGCAAGGACAAGGCTCATCTCCCGGTCATAGTCAATTTGTGTGAAGCGCGCCGCCGCGGCATGACCGGATATTGCCACGGGACCGAACAGGCGCAGCTGGGTCTCCTCCTCGGCCAGCCGGGCAAAGGCGCCGTGGAAGGCCGGCTCGTCCTCCGGCCGCACCGGGCGCAGTATGGCGGGGCCGATGCCTTCAAGTTCCACGGGCGTTTCCAGTTCAGCCGGGTAGGGCCGGATGGCCAGCCGGCCCAGCCCGCGGCCTGCCCGGTCCGCGACACGGATCCGGGCGTCCAGTGCGATCACTCCGGCGGCGTCCGCCAGCAGCGGATTGATATCGAGTTCGACAATCTGCGGATGGTCGGCGGCCAGCTGGGCGATGCGGATCAGGCTGACGGCTATGCTGTCGAGATCGGCGGCGGGCCGGTCGCGATATCCGCGCAGCAGGCGCGCGACCCGCGTGCGGCCGATCAGTTCGCGGGCCAGCTTCATGTTCAGCGGCGGCAGGCCGATCGCCCGGTCCGCGACGACCTCCACGGAGACACCACCCTGGCCGAACAGCACGACGGGACCGAACTGGGAGTCTTCCTTGAGGCCGAGAATGAGTTCGTGGGCACCTGGCCGTTCGATCATGGGCTGGACGGTGAAGCCGTCGATACGGGCTCCGGGGCGATGCCTGGCGACACGGTCAAGCATGGCCTGCGCCGCCGCCGTGACGGCATCAGCGCCGGTCAGGTTCAGGGCCACACCGCCGACATCGGATTTGTGCGTGATATCCCGCGACAGGATTTTCAGGGCGACAGGGATGGCGAACGCCTCGGCGCGGGCTGCAGCGTCGGCGGGCGTGCGGGCGACCGCCGTTGGCGAGACCGGGATGCCATAGGCGTCCATCACGGACTTCGCTTCCGGTTCACTGAGCCACTCGCGGCCTTCGCGGATTGCGGTCGAGAGAATGGTCGCGGCGCCGTCCCGGTCGGGCCGGATGTCGCCAGGCTGTGCAGGCGGCGTCTCCATCAGGGCCTCGCGGGCGCGCTGGTCTTCGACCAGGTACATGAAAGCCTTCACTGCTTCTTCCGGCGTGGCGAAATCGGCCATACGGGACGCGGCGAAGCGCGTACGGGCCGCGCGGGCGGTCAGCTCGCCGACCCAGCTCGTCAGCACCGGCTTGTCCGGCGCCATGCGCGCGACCGTGTCGATCACGGACTCGGCGGCCTCCAGCGAGGAGGTTACGCCGGTCGGACAGTTGAGCACGAGGACGGCGTCATTGCTGTCGCTCTCCAGCAATGCCTCGAGCGCCGCCGCATAACGCGGACCGTCGGCATCACCGATGATGTCGATCGGGTTGCCGTGCGACCAGGTTGGCGGCAGGACGCCGTCGAGCCTCTGGCGGGTGGCCGTGTCCAGAGGGGCCAGCGCGCCACCCTCGTCGATCAGCGCGTCGGTTGCCAGCACGGCGATTCCGCCGCCATTGGACAGGATCGCCAGCCGGTCGCCGGCCGGGCGCTGCCGCGTGGCAAGGATGCCGGCGGCGTGGAACAGGTCTTCCAGGGAATAGACCCGCAACAGGCTGGCCCGGCGGAAGACGGCATCATAGACCGCATCCTCGCCCGCCAGGGCTCCGGTGTGCGAAGCGGCGGCAGCGGCGCCTTCGGCATGCCGGCCCGCCTTCACCACGATCACCGGTTTCATGCGGGCCGCCGCCCGCGCGGCCGACATGAACTTGCGGGCCGAGGTGATGGCTTCGACATAGAGCAGGATGGCGTCGGTGCCCGGATCGCGGGCGAGATAGTCCAGCATGTCGCCGAAATCGACGTCGATCATGTCGCCCAGTGAGACAAGGTGGGAAAAGCCGATATCGCGCGCCGCGGCCCAGTCCACCACCGCGGTCACGATGGCGCCGGACTGGGTGGCGAAGGCCAGCCTGCCCGCGCCGGGCATCAGGTGGGAGAAGCTGGCATTCAGCCCGGCCGGCGGCACGACGATGCCCAGGCAGTTGGGACCGACGATGCGCATCAGGTGTGGCCGGGCAGCGTCCAGCACGGCCTGGCGGCGGGCCAGTCCCGCCTCGTGCCCGCCTTCGCCGAAGCCGGCCGTGACGATGACGGCCGCCCGCGTACCGCGAGCGCCCAGTTCGGCGATGATGTCCGGCACGGTGTCCGGCGGGGTGCAGATGACGGCGAGGTCGGGCGTTTCCGGCAAGGACGCAATATCGGGATAGGCCAGGACGCCGGCGATCGAGCGATACTTCGGATTGACCGGCATGACGAGGCCCGGGAATCCGCTCCGGAACAGGTTGCGGGCCGCGACCTCACCGACCGAGCCCGCACGATTGCTGGCACCGATCAGGGCCACACTCTGCGGCCGGAGGAGGGCGTCGAGATTTCGGATGCTCAATTGGGGACCTCGCCTTGTGCTGTGACGGGTGAAAACCCGGCGATAGAACCTGTCTTCAGGACGTCCGCATTGACCGGGGTCATTGTGCCACCTGTATGTGGTGACGTCGGCGTCGATGCCAAAGCAGCCATTTGACGCTCTCGGGGATCAGAAAGATCGGCGCGGATACGGCCAGGATGACGCCCCAGTCCGCAAGGGTCAGCGGCACGGTGTGAAGGATGGGCTGCAGGATCGGCGCGTGGACGGCGAGAACCTGCAGACCCAGCGTGGCAGCGACGGCGCCGATCAGGAGGCGGTTGGAGAAGAGGCCGAGCCGGGTTGCCGGCTCGTGCATGGTGCGAAAATTCATCACGTTGAACTTCTCCATCACGATCATCGCCGTGAAGGCCATGGTCTGGGCGCGCGCTGCGAGATCCGGTGTGGCGAGATAGACGGCGAACAGGCCCAGCGCGCCCAGTGCGAGATAGCCGCCCAGCGCCGTGACCTGCAGCATGGCAAGCCGGTCCAGCACGCCTTCCGACGGTCGTCGCGGTGGTTGTTCCATCAGATCGGGCTCGCCTTTTTCAACACCCAGGGCGAGAGCCGAAAGCCCGTCGGTGACGAGGTTCATCCACAGGATCTGGACCGGTAGCAGGATCATAGGTCCCCCGGCGATGAGGGCGATTGCCACGGCCAGGACCTCGCCGATATTGGACGACAGCAGGTATCGGACGAATTTCTGGATATTGGCGAATTGCCGCCGCCCTTCGCGGATGGCGGCAATGATCGAGGCGAAATTGTCGTCCAGCAGCACGATGTCCGCGACATTCTTGGCGACGTCGGTACCGCGAACGCCCATGGCGACGCCGATGTCGGCCTGTTTGAGCGCGGGTGCGTCATTCACGCCGTCGCCGGTCATCGCGACGATCTCGCCCCGGGCCTGCAGCAACCGGACGACACGCATCTTGTCTTCAGGCGTCGCGCGCGCCAGCACCGCCCCGGCCTTCAACTTCTCTGCCAGCTCGGCATCGGCCAGTTCGGCAAACTCGGAGCGCGCCAGGACCAGGTTGGTCGGCAGATCAAGCTGGCTGGCAATCGCCGCAGCCGTGGGCGCCGCATCCCCGGTGATCATGATCACGCCTATTCCCGCTGAACGGGCGGTATCGACGGCGTGGCGGGCCTCGGCCCGCGGTGGATCGGAAATGCCGAAGATACCGAGCAATGTCAGCCCCGTCTCGGCCGTCTGCGAGGCTGGGGCCTCCGCATTTGCCGGCAGGTCACGACGGGCCACGGCCAGCGTGCGCAAACCGCGGGCCGCCATTTTGTGATAGGCGGCGAGGGTGACATGGCGATCGGCATCCACGATCGGGCGAACGGTTGCGCCCTCAAGGATGTGGGTCGCAAGCGACAGCACGACTTCGGGCGCCCCTTTCATGTGGAGGCGATGCTCGCCTTCATGATTGACAACCACGCTCATGCGCTTGCGGTCGGAGTCGAAGGGAAATTCGCAAATCCGTACCGGCAGTTCGGCCGAAAGTCCCGCCTTGGCAGCGGCCACCTTGAGGGCAGCCTCGGTCGGTTCACCCGTCACACGCCACCGGCCGTCTTCATGCTCCAGGCTGGCGTGATTGCACACATTGCCGGTCTCCAGCGCTGCCATCAGGTCAGGCCGGAAGTCAGGGGCGATGACATGGCCGTCCTCGTGGAAGTGGCCGTGCGGACGGTCGCCCGCGCCGTCGACCGAGACAGGCCCGGCGGGCAACCACACATCGGTCACGGTCATCTCGCCGCGGGTCAGCGTGCCGGTCTTGTCGGTGCACACGACAGTCGCCGCGCCGAGCGCCTCGATCGCCTGCAGGCGCCGAACCAGGGCATTGTGGCGCACCATGGCCGCGGCGCCGAGCGCCAGTACGATCGTCACCACAGCCGGCAGGCCTTCCGGAACGACGGCGACAGCCAGGGAAATGGCCGTCAGGGCCATTTCGTCGAGGGGGCGGCCCGCCAGCCAGCCGGCCGCGGTAATGAGGACGGATACGGCGATGGCGAACAGCGCCAGACGGCGTCCCAGACGATCGAGCTTGCGTTGCAGTGGCGTACCGGTGTCGCCAGCCGTTTGTGCCAGGGCGGCGATGCGGCCGAACTCGGTCGCCATGCCGGTCGCCACGACCACGCCCTGGCCCTGTCCCGCCACGATATCCGTGCCCATCCAGCTCATGCCCGTGCGCGCGGCAAGGTGCACTTCCGGAGATGTCGGTGCGGGATGCTTGCTCACCGGCGCCGCTTCGCCGGTCAGGGCAGCCTCGTCGGCGCGCAGATCGACGGTCTCGGTGAGACGGATATCCGCCGGGGTCCGGTCGCCGCGCTTCAGGCAGACGATGTCGCCGGGCACGAGGTCGCCGCGATCGATCTCCTGGCGGCGACCGTCGCGTATCACGGTGGAGGTCGGCGCCAGCATCCGGCGCAGGGCATCGAGCGCCCGCTCCGCGCGCCATTCCTGGATGAAGCCGAGGGCGGCGTTGAGCAGGATGATGGCAGCAATTGCCGCGGCATCGACACGTTCGCCGATTGCCAGGGAGATCACAACGGCGACCACCAGTATAAGGATCAGCACGTTCTGGAACTGCCGCACCATCAGGTGGGGCCAGCCGATCCGGCGGCGATCGTCCAGGCGGTTTGTACCGTAGCGGCCGAGCCGGTCGCGGGCCGCATCACCGGAAAGGCCCTGCGGACCGGTCGTCAGCCGATCGAACACCTGTTCGACCGGCAGGGCATGCCAGTCGGGGCTGGGCGCCGGCGGGGCGGTTTCTCCGCCAAACCTTTCGTCGACGGGCAGCTGCATGATCGGTCATCCCCCTGCGCTGGCGGCTACAGTTATCCTATACGCCGGACACGGCAGGGCGCAGCGGCCAATTCGTCACGCCTCGATCCGGCAGCAATGCCGGTCCTCCGGTCCGTCCTCTCCGGTCAGGACTGCGCCGGTCACGGGATTGGGCCGGAATACGGTGCACCCCTTGAGACCCAGGGCGAAAGCACGTTCGTACAGGCTCGCGAAGGCCTCGCGCGTACAGTCGGCCGGAACGTTGACGGTTTTTGAGATGGCATTGTCGACATGGGGCTGCAGCGCGGCCTGCATGTCGAGATGGGCCTCAGCCGGCAGGTCGGTGGCGGTCACGAAAGCGTCGGGCACGCCGTCTTCGCGACGCACCATTCCGCGCCACATAGCCAGCGCGTAATCGGTCAGATCCAGCGAGACCGGTTCGCCCTCCGGACCGATGACACGTCGCCGGACCCGCCCGGCGAAAATCGGTTCCAGCCCGCTGGAGACATTGCCGGCCAGGAGGCTGATACTGCCGGTCGGTGCGATGGCGACAAGATGGCTGTTGCGGATGCCATGTACGGCGATGGCGTCGCGGATATCTGCAGGCAGGGTCGAGACGAAGCCACCCGCCAGATAGGCATCGCGCTCGAAACGGGGAAAGGGGCCCTTGTCCCGGGCGAGTGAGATGGAGGCGCGATAGGCGGCGTGGCAGATGCGGCGCATGGTTTCGGCAGCCAATTGCCTGGCGGTGTCTTCGCCATAATCCAGGCCCAGCATGAGAAGGGTATCGGCCAGACCGGTCATTCCCAGTCCGATGCGGCGGGACTGTCGGGCCATATCGGCCTGGGCGTCCAGCGGGAAGCGGGAGACGTCCAAGACATTGTCGAGCAGGCGTACTGCGATCGGCACCATCGCTTCGATAGCGCCGGTGTCGAGCCGGGCCCGGGGCGTAAAAGGATGTTTCACGAAGCGGGTCAGATTGATGGAGCCGAGATCGCAGGCGCCATAGGGCGGCAGCGGTATTTCGCCGCACGGGTTGGTCGCCGTGATGCATTCGCAATAGGCCAGATTGTTGAGCCGGTTGATCCGGTCGACAAAAAGTACGCCCGGTTCGGCGGTGTCGTAGGCGGTTTCGGTGATCCTTGCCCAGAGCTCGCGGGCCCGGATCCGGCGCAGGATGTGGCACGGCCCCCGACCGGCCTTTTCGCCGGGCGCGGGGAAGACGAGCGGCCAGTCGCCGTCCGTGCGCACGGCCTCCATGAAGGTATCGGTGATCAGGACCGACAGGTTGAAATGACGCAATTGCCCGGGTTCGCGCTTGGCATCGATGAACGCCTCGATGTCGGGGTGGTCGCAGCGCAGGGTTGCCATCATGGCGCCGCGGCGGGCGCCGGCGGACAGGATGGTGGCGCACACGGCATCCCATATCCGCATGAAGGAAACCGGTCCGGTTGCGATGTTTCCGGTCCGGCGTGCCGGCATGCCGCGGGGACGCAGCGGAGAGAAGTCGATCCCGATGCCGCCGCCCTGCTGCATGGTGCGGGCGCTCTCCTCCAGGGCGCGAAATATGCCCGCGACCGAGTCCTCCAGCGTGCCCATGACAAAGCAGTTGAACAGGGTGACATCGCGCCCTGTGCCTGCACCCGCCAGTATGCGGCCGCCCGGCAGGAATCGGAAATCGGACATCGCGCCGAAAAAGCGACCTGCCCATGTCTCACTGTCCTGCGTTTCCGCCGCTGCGAGGGCGTTTGCGACACGCCGCCAGCTATCGTCCGGTGCGGTCTCGGCCGGATCGGCATCGGTGTGACGATACTTGTCTTCCCAGACACGCCGGGAAATCGCGGCAGGCCAGTGGAACATGGTGGCAATTTAGCGGTCTGACAGGCCTCTCTCCAAGCGAAACCGGGCCAGCTACGTAGAATTGCGGGGTTGCGGCGAAGGGGTCCGGAACGGCTCAATAGAATACAGGGCCAATGCGTCCGCAGGCCTGTCACAGCACAGCAAAGCGCTTCCAGTCACGGAGCTTCGACCATGACAACCACAACCACGAACCAGACCGAAACCAGGACCTCGACCGGCAGAGACAAGACGGCCGCGGCCGCCAAGGCCGATGGCCGGGCGGAGGCAGCTGCGGCCGCCGTCGACGAAGCCGCCTCGAACATCAAGACGGTCGTGGAAGCCGCGACCAACGGCTTCTGGCAGCGGGCGATGGCCTTCAATGGCGAAGCCGCTCGGCTCGCCAGCGTAAGGGCCGGGCACTACCGGGAGTATTTCGACGAACTGGCGTCCTGCCAGTCGCCGGTTGATGCCGGCGAGGTCGCGACACGCGCGGCGCAGACAGCCTTCCAGGATTATATGGACGAGTTCGGGCGCCTGTCCCAGATCGCCATGTCGGGACTGCCGGATGCGGGCAAGGGCGGCACCCCCAAGCGCTGAGCCCTGCCGGCACCGGCGGGAGGGAAGCGCGATGGAAAAGACCCGGCGGGAAACGGGCCGGCCTGAGAAGAGCGGCGCGGGCCCTGAAGCCGATGCCGATCCGGCGCCCCGCCCGGCCGGTGGGGGTGCTCTGGAGGATCCGCGCACACTTGACCGTGCAGCCCGCGCGGCCATGGCGCGCCTGACCGGGGGTGTTTCACCGTCCGCCGTTCTGGCACCTTGGGCCGACTGGGCGATCAATCTGGCCGCGGCGCCCACGCACCGCGCAGCCTTGGGGCTGAAGGCCGTGGCCGATGGCTGGGCGCTGGGCAGTTATGCGCTGCAGCGTCTGGTGGGCCTGTCCGATGTCGAGCCGCCGTTTCCCGAGACGGGCAGGGATCGCCGTTTCGCCGATCCGGGCTGGCGCGACCTGCCCTTCGATCTCTACGCCCAGTCCTGGGCCGCCGCAGACAGCTGGTGGCACGCGGCGACCAGCCCCGTCCGCGGCATGCACGAACGCAATGTCCGGCGCACGGGCTTCATGGCCGATTTCGCGATGGACGCCGTGTGTCCGGCCAACAACCCAATGCTAAATCCCGCCATATGGCGCCGCACGGCGGAAACGGGCGGCCGGAATCTCTGGCAGGGCGCCGCCAATTTCCTGGAGGACATGGTCAGCGTCGCCCGCGGCAAAGAACATGATCGGGCCGCCCGGGAAGCGGTCGGTCACAGCCTGGCCACGACGCCGGGAGAGGTGATCTACCGTAACGGGTTGATGGAGCTCATCCAGTACGCGCCGCAGACCGGGAGCGTGCATGCCGAACCGATCCTGATCGTGCCGGCCTGGATCATGAAATACTATATCCTCGACTTGTCGCCCGAGAACTCGCTGGTCGGCTGGCTGACCCGCCAGGGCTTCACGGTCTACATGATCTCCTGGATCAATCCGGGACCGGAGGACCGCGACCTGTCGCTCGACGACTATCGCACCTTCGGGATCATGGACGCGCTCGACACGATCGGTGCTGTCCAGCCCGGCGCGAAGGTTCATGCCTGCGGGTATTGCCTTGGCGGCACGCTGCTTGCCATCGCTGCCTCGGAAATGGCGCGGCGCCAGGACGACCGGCTTGCCACCATCACCTTGCTCGCCGCCCAGGTCGACTTTGCCGAGGCCGGCGACCTCCTGCTCTTCGTCGACGATGCACAGATCGCGTGCCTGGAAGACATGATGTGGGACCAGGGCGTGCTGGAAGGTCATCAGATGTCCGGCGCCTTCACCCTGCTGCGGGCTGACGAACTCCTCTGGTCGAAGGCGGCACGGGAGTATTTTCTCGGCGAACGCGACAAGCCCTTCGACCTGTCGATCTGGAACTCCGACCAGACCCGCATGCCGGCCCGGATGCATTCGGAATATCTGCGTGGCCTGTTCCTGGAGAACCGGCTGACGGCGGGACGGTTCGCGGTGGAGGGACGGGTAGTGGCGCTGTCCGATATCGACGCGCCGATCTTCCTGGTCGGGACCGAGAAGGACCATATCGCGCCCTGGGCTTCGGTCTACAAGTTGAATCTCTTTGCCCGGGCGCCGATCACCTTCGTGCTCACAAGCGGCGGACACAATGCGGGCATCGTCTCCGAACCGGGTCATGCCGGCCGGTCCTTCCGCATTGCGACGCGCCAGTGGGAAGACGACTATCTCAGTCCGGAGCGCTGGAAGGCGAGCGTCGAGCCGCAGGAGGGGTCCTGGTGGACGGCCTGGGCCGGATGGCTGGCCGAGCGCGGTTCACCAGGCCGTGTCGCACCGCCCCGGATGGGCGCGCCGGAGCAGGGCTATGCGCCCCTCGAACCGGCCCCGGGCAGCTATGTCCAGATGAGCTGATAGCGGTTTCCCGCCACCGACTTGACGAATGTCAAAGCGTGCAGCGGTCCTGCCCTTCAGGATCGCTCCGATACCAAGCTGTCGGGGAGATCCGGTCATGAGACTAGAGCGTGAAGACCTGTTGCGCGCCTATCGCCGCATGTGCACCATCCGGGAGTTCGAGGAGCGGGTGCACCGGGAGTTCGCGAGCGGCGGCATTCCCGGCTTCGTACACCTGTATGCCGGCGAGGAAACCGCGGCCGTGGCCGTGTGCGAAAACCTGCAGCCGGGAGACCAGATCACCTCGACCCATCGCGGCCATGGTCATTCCATCGCTAAGGATTGCGATGTGACGGCCATGATGAAGGAGATCTTCGGCCGTGCGGACGGGCTATGCCATGGCAAGGGCGGCTCGATGCATATCGCCGATATCTCCAAGGGCATGCTGGGCGCCAACGGCATTGTCGGCGGCGGTCCGCCGCTGGCCTGCGGCGCGGCGCTGTCGGCACGCGTGCTCGACAATGGCGGGGTGGCTGTCGCCTTCTTCGGCGACGGTGCCTTCAACCAGGGCACGACGCTGGAATCGCTGAACTTCGCCCGGGTCTACGACCTGCCGGTTCTTTTTGTGCTGGAAGACAATGGCTATGCCGAGAGCACGTCGAGCGACTGGTCGATCGGCGGCAACGATCCGGTCCGCCGTGCCGAAGGCTTCGGCATCAAGGGCGAGAAGGTGGACGGGCATGATTTCTTCGCCGTCTACCGCGCCGCACAGGAAGCACTGGAAGCAATCCGCAATGGCGCCGGACCGCGCTTCATCCACATCGAATTCACCCGCTACTACGGACATTTCGAGGGCGATGCCATGACCTATCGTCCGCCCGGCGAGGTGGAGGAGGAGCGCAGCTTCCTGGATTGCCTGGCCTTCTTCCGGGCCCGCACCACCCAGGGCGGCCAGCTCGACACTGCCGAACTCGACGCCATTGATGCCGAGGTGCGCGCATTGGTCGAGGATGCGGTGGCCCAGGCCAGGGCGGCTCCGCCGCCCGCGCCGGAAACCCTGACGACCCACGTCTACGCCGCCTATTGAGGGGAGAAATGCGATGTCCGTGAAGTCCTTCCGCCAGGCCATCAATGAGGCCCTGCGCGACGAAATGCACCGCGATCCCACGGTCGTGCTTCTGGGCGAGGATATCGCCGGCGGCATGGGCGCGCGCGGTGCCCAGGATGCCTGGGGCGGCGTGCTCGGCGCCACCAAGGGCCTGCTCAACGAATTCGGCCGCGGCCGGGTGTTCGACACGCCGATCAGCGAAAGCGCCTTCATCGGTGCGGCTGGCGGCGCAGCTGTAACCGGCTTGCGGCCTGTGGCCCAGCTGATGTTTGTCGACTTTTTTGGCGTGTGCGGCGACCAGATCTTCAACCAGATCGCCAAGTTCCGCTACATGTTCGGCGGTACGGCCAAGACCCCGGTGGTGATCCGCACCCTGTGCGGGGCCGGTGTGCGGGCAGCAAGCCAGCACAGCCAGATGCTCTATCCGGTTTTCACGCACTTTCCGGGCCTGAAAGTGGCAGTTCCGTCTTCACCTTACGAGGCAAAAGGGCTTCTGACCCAGGCGATCCGCGACGACGATCCGGTGATCTTCTTCGAACACAAGGCGATGTTCGACGACACGGGGGAGGTGCCGGACAAGCCCTACGCGATTCCCTTCGGTGAGGCCCGTATCGTCTGCGAGGGCGGGGACGTCACGCTGGTGGCCCTGGGCCGCATGGTCGGGTTCGCGAAGACGGCGGCCGACCGGCTCGCCAAGGACGGCATCCAGTGTACCGTGATCGACCCGCGCACCACTTCGCCGCTGGATACCGGGACGATACTGGCGAGCGTGCGTAGCACCGGCCGGCTGGTTGTCATCGACGAGGCGCATCCGCGCTGCGGCATGGCGGCCGACATCGCCAGCCTCGTCGCCGAAGAGGCGTTCGACAGTCTCAAGGCGCCTATCCGCAAGGTGACGCCGCCGCATTGCCCCGTCCCCTTCGCCCCGGAACTCGAGGACGCCTACATCCCCGGCCCGGACGATATCGAGCAGGCGGTACGCGCGATTGTCAAAGAGCGGGCCGATGCCTGAGGGGCTGGTACCGATCACCCTGCCCAAGCTGGGGCTGACCATGGAAACCGGATCGGTCAGCCGCTGGCTCCGCAAGGAGGGCGAGACGGTGAGGGCGGGCGAACACCTGTTCGACGTCGAGACATCAAAGAGCGCGAATGAATGCGAGGCGCCGGCCGGCGGCGTGCTGTCGCGGATTGTCGTCGGGACCGGGGTCGAACTCCCCGTCGGAGCCCTGATCGGGGTGATTGCGACGGGCGAGGCATCAGAGGCCGACGTGTCGGCTTTCATCGAGAACTATCAACCGCAGAAGAAGGCGTGACAGCGCCGGCGACAGGAAAGGACAGGCCGATGAAACTGAGCGGGAAGACAGCACTGATCACGGGAGGCAGTCGCGGTATCGGGCGCGGCATCGCCCTGGAACTTGCCCGCGAGGGTGCGGATATTGCCATTGCCGATGCCCGGCTGGGAACGGATGCCCAGAAAACCCTGTCGGACATACAAGCGTTGGGGCGTGAAGCGGTCGAGATCGAGGCGGATGTCTCGAAGGCCGACCAGGTCGCCTTCATGATCGACCGGACTATCGAAGCGCTCGGTGCGGTCGACATTCTCGTCAACAATGCCGGCGTGCTCAGCGCGGCTCCGGTCGAGGAACTCGAGGAGGCCGAGTGGGACCGGATCATGGCGGTCAATGCCAAGGGCCCCTTCCTGTGTTCCAAGGCCGTCATCCCGCACATGAAGGCCTGCGGCGGCGGGCGGATCATCAATGTCGCCTCGATCGCCGGCAAGAACGGCTTCACGACGCTGGCGCACTATTGCGCGTCCAAGTTCGCCGTGGTCGGTTTCACCAACACGCTGGCCAAGGAACTTGCCCGCGACGGCATCACGGTGAACGCGATCTGCCCCGGCATCGTGCGCACCTGGATGTGGGACTATCTCTCCGAGGAGTGGCGTGCGCCGCAGGAGGGGGTCGAGGACTCCTGGGCCCGGCATATCGACACGATTATCCCCCAGGGCATCGCCCAGACGCCGCAGGACATGGGCCAGCTGGCCGTCTTTTTTGCGACGGCACCGCATGTCACGGGCCAGGCGTTCAATGTGGACGGCGGTGTCGAGCTGCACTGATGGCCCAGCCGGACACGCCCTCATCCGCCGTCGAGACGGAGGCCGCGCTCTTTGGCGCGGTCGACCGCGCCCCCCTCACGCCGGTGCGCCGCGTCGTGGCAGAACGCATGGCGGCAAGCTGGCGTGACATCCCGCAGGTCACCCAGTTCGACGAGATCGATCTGGAGCCGCTCGAACGTCTCCGGCAACGCTTGGCAGACGAGGCGGGCGAAGCCGGAGTGAGACTGACCTGGCTGCCCTTCATACTCAAGGCCTGCGCCCGGACGCTGGTTTCGCACCCGGCTCTCAATGCGGCCTTCGATGCGCAGGCCGGGGCGCTGATCCTCAAACGGTATGTGAATCTGGGCGTCGCCGTGGATACGCCCGCCGGCCTCATGCGACCGGTGATCAAGGGTGTGGCGGATCTGGGCTGGCTGGACATCGCCCGGCGGCTTGCAGCCTTGTCCGGGGCCGCGCGCGATGGACGGCTGCCCTTTTCAGACATGGAAGGCGCGTCCTTTTCCGTCACCAGCCTTGGCCGGATCGGCGGGACCGGGTTCACGCCTCTCGTCTTTCCGCCGGAAACAGCCATTCTGGGTATTGCGCGGGCGTCTCGCCGGATCGTGCCCGAGGCCGGGGGGATCGCGTCGTGTCTGCGTCTGCCTCTCGCGCTGACCTATGACCATCGTGCTGTCGACGGGGCTGGCGCAGGCCGCTTCCTGACGGAACTGGCAGCCTGCCTGGAGCAACCCGAGCCGCTCGCTGCCTGAAGAGTTTTGCCATACTTGGCCTTTACCGTGCAATCTGTTGCAATTGGACCGCTGGGTTGTTCCTGATCTAGGATGATGTCCGACAAGACGGGCTCGCGAATGCTCCGGACAACCGGCCCGGTGGCAAAACGGGCCGGGGCAACGGGCAAGAATGGTCAGCAACATTCCCTCTTTCCTGCAGCGCGAGCCAGTCGATCCTCGCGAACTGGGGGATGCAGCGAGGCGATGCGGCATTCTCGCGCTTGATGTGGCCGGCCGGATCACAGGCGTCAGCGTGCCCTTCGAGCGTATTACCGGATGGTCCCCGGCCGAGATTGTCGGCCGGCGCGCCTCGCTCCTCTACCCGCCCGATACATCGGCGGACGCCCGGCTGGACGCGCATCTCTCGGATGCTGCCAAGGCGGGCTATCACGAGGACCATGGCGACCGGATGACACGGGATGGCAACCGGTTCCTTGCGACCGTCATGACCATGCCCTTACGAAAGGCCGATGGCGGGCTGAACGGCTTCGTCAAACTGGTCTGTGACCGGGCGGATATCGATGCGGCCGTCGATGTGCTGCGTCTGCGCGAAGCGCATCTCAGCGCCGTCGTCGAGGCGGTACCCGCGGCCGTGGTCACGATCGATGAGAGCGGCATCATCCGCGCCTTTTCCAGGAATGCGGAACGCCAGTTCGGCTATGCCGCAAACGAAGTCGTCGGGCTCAATGTGTCGATCCTGATGCCGGCGCCCTATCGCGAAGAACATGATGGCTATCTCGCCCGCTACCTCGCAACGGGCGAGAAACGGGTCATCGGTATCGGGCGGGTGGTGACGGGCGAGCGAAAGGATGGCGGGACCTTTCCCATGGAGCTCAATATCGGGGAAACGAGGGCCGGCGAGCAGCGCTATTTTATCGGTTTCATCCGTGATCTTACCGAGCGCAGGAAGGCGGAGGTCCGCATGCAGGAGCTCCAGTCCGAGCTGACCCACATTTCGCGACTGACCGCCCTGGGCGAAATGGCGTCGAGCCTCGCACACGAGCTGAACCAGCCGCTGGCGGCGGTCACCAACTATCTCAAGGGATGTCGGCGGCTGATAGAGCAGGGGGATGCCACGGACACCGCGGTCCTGGTGCAGGCCCTCGACCGGGCGGCCGACCAGGCCATGCGTGCCGGCCAGATCGTGAACCGGCTGCGTGAATTCGTGGCGCATGGCGAAAGCGAGCGCCGGGTCGAGCGGGTTGGCAAGCTGGTGGAGGAAGCGGGAGCCCTCGCGCTCGTCGGCGCGCAGGACCAGGGCGTCCAGGTGCGGTTCGATCTCGATCCGCGCGCCAGCCATGTCCTGGCCGACCGGATCCAGATCCAGCAAGTCCTGCTCAATCTGATGCGCAATGCACTGGAGGCGATGGAAGACAGCGAGCGCCGGGCGCTCACCGTGTCCACACGGTTGCGCGCTGACGAGTACATCGAATTCCGGGTCAGCGACACGGGGCCGGGATTGAGCGAATACATCGCGTCGAAACTCTTCCAGCCTTTCGTTACCTCCAAACCCCATGGCATGGGCGTCGGATTGTCGATTTGCCGCACGATTGTAGAAGCGCATGGAGGCCGTATCTGGGTTGAGCCCAATACGGGGGGCGGTACAGTGTTCGTGTTCACGCTAGGAACTATAGACCCGGAGGGTCGCGATGAGTGACCGGCAACGCGTTCATGTCATTGATGACGATGAAGCGATGCGGGATTCGCTGGCCTTTCTGCTGGGCGCCGCGTCGCTGGACGTGACCGGGCACGCGTCCGCGGAAGGCTTTCTGGAGGTGCTGCCCGGCACGCCTCCGGGTTGTGTGGTCACCGATGCCCGCATGCCCGGCCTGTCCGGCATCGACTTGCTGCTTCGCTTGCAGGAGATCGACGACACCTTGCCGGTTATTGTGATCACGGGGCATTCCGATGTTCCGATGGCCGTCAAGGCGCTCAAGGCCGGTGCCTTCGATTTTATCGAAAAGCCCTTCGATGACAGCAAGATGATCCAGACTGTGCGCGATGCACTGGCCTACCGTAGCGATGCGGAGCGCCGCAAGCACAGTCGTGAGGCCGCCGCCGGGCTGATCGAGGCGCTCACAGCCCGCGAGCGGCAGGTGTTCGACGGCCTGGTTGCCGGGCGGCCCAACAAGGTGATTGCTCACGATCTGGGCATAAGCGCCCGTACGGTCGAGATCTACCGGGCCAATGTGATGAGCAAGCTGGATGCGTCCAGCCTCTCCGATGTTGTCCGTATCGCCTTCGTCGCGCGCGGTCCGGACCTCTGACGCCGCTCGCGTGACCGGATCCGGATTACGCAATTTCCCTTAGGGACAATATCCGAATATCGCCCCGACAGGGTGCGCGCTAGGGATGAGGCCTGTCCTGTCAATTCGGGGGCTGCCATGCTGAATGCCACTCTTCCGACGGACACACGGCATTGTGCCGTGTCCGCATTGCCCTGGATCGCTGCCGAGGCGAGGGGTCCCCTTGCCAAGCTGTTCGAGAACGACGGAGCAACGGCGCGCTTCCGGGCCAATGACGAGATCTTCGCCGAGGAAGAGGCCGCGGATGCGGTCTACCGGGTGACCGAAGGTGTCGTACGCATCTGCAAGTTCACCGAGGATGGCCGCCGCCAGATCGGCGAATTCCACTTTTCCGGTGACGTATTCGGACTGGAATACGGCTCGCGTCGTTCCGCGTGCGCCGAAGCGGTTACCGATTGCCGGGTCAGCATCGTCGGCCGGGCGCAGCTGCTCGCCAGAGCGCGGAGGGATGGCGAGCTGGCAAATGCGCTGTGGCGATCATCCTGTGACGCGCTGCACCGTATGCACGAGCAGCTATTCCTGCTGGGCCGGGCCAATGCCGCCGACCGGGTTCTCGCCTTCTTCCGCATGACCGCCGATCGTCTCAACAGCCGGGGCGTGGTGGAGATCCCGATGTCCCGCCAGGATATCGCCGATCATCTTGGACTGAATATCGAGACCGTGTCCCGCACGATTACCCAGTTGCGCAGTGAAGGCGCGATCCGGCTGGAGGGGGCCCGGCGCGTGTGCCTCGGCGCACATGACAGGCTCTTCGCCTGAGCCCGCAAGTATTGCAAAGGTCTGTGAACGGTCCCTTCAAGCCCTCGCCCGTTCGCATGACAAGCCCCGGCCGCAAGGGCCGGGGCTTTCCATTTGAGGCCGACAGCTGGGCCGGCATTCAGCGCAGGGCGTGCTTGCCCAGGGGTTTCACGGTACTGGCCTGGGGGCCCTCATCGCCGCGTTCTTCGTGAAACACGACGCGCTCGCCAGGGGCCAGGTCATCGATGTCCATGCCGAGCAGGCTGTTGGCATGAAAATAGATCCGGCGGCCGTCCACCGACTCGAGAAAGCCGAATTCTCCGGACCCGTCGATGGCGATGACGGTGCCTATGGGCGGGTGCTCGCGATCGCCGGCATGGGGGCGCATCTGTTGCGCCTTGGCCTGCAGCTGCCGGCGGGCGCGCTTGAAGGCGTCATTGATCGCGAAGGCCAGTTGTCCGTGGCGCTCGTCGGGCGTCGGTGTGCGGCTTACCTCGACCGAGCGGCCTTCGGGGAGGTCCAGGTGGATGCGCACCTCGTAGAGCCCGCCTGTGGCGTGATGGCCGCCGGGCGCACGCACGACGATCCGACCGGCCGTTATCCGTCCGAAGCGGGTTTCCAGTTCGGCCATGCGCTCGGCGATGACATCCTGCCATTTCGGCTCGGCGGCCATGCCCTGGAAATCGACCTGAAGCGGCGTTTCCACGATCTCAGTCCCGGCCGTCGAGGACAAAGCTGATCTTGGCATTTACCCGGAAACTCGAAATGGCATCGTCCTCGACGGTTGCCTCGAAGTTCTCGATATAGATCGACTTCACATTCCGCACGCTGGACACGGCCTCGGCAACAGCCTGCCGGGCGGCGTCTTCCCAGCCTTCGGGCGACTCCGCAAGAACCTCGATTACCTTGAGCATGGCCATGGCGCTCCCTCCTTTCATGCTGCGAACCCGGACAGCATCGGCGCCCGACGAAGGTGCGGCATTGACGCACGTCAATGCCGATTGCCGCCCGAACGGGTTTCGTGTCGACGAAGGAGGCAGACCTCATGATTGCGCCAACCCTGTCCGCCACGGACGCAGAAGGTCCCGCGCATCGTCGTGTTGATGTCAGCATTCCGCCGCTGGACTTGCCGGGGATATTGCGGATGCCCGAAACGGCGACCGGGCTGATCATCTTCGCTCATGGCAGCGGATCCAGCCGTTTCAGTCCACGCAACAATTACGTGGCCGCAGCCCTTGGCCGTGCCGGCTTTGCCACCTTGCTGTTCGATCTCCTGTCGCCCGGTGAGGAGGCGGACCGGCGCAATGTCTTCGACATCCCGGTTCTGGCCCGTCGCGTCTGTCATGCCATCGACTGGGCTGTCGCTGCGGTGCCGATGGCCGGGCTGCCGATCGGCCTGTTCGGGGCCAGCACGGGCAGTGCGGCTGCACTGACCGCGGCGGCCGAGCGCCCTGATGCCGTGGCCGCGATCGTGTCGCGTGGCGGACGCCCCGATCTCGCGATGGCGGTACTGGACAAGGTCCAGGCCCCGACCCTGCTTCTCGTCGGCAGCCGCGACGGCGAAGTGCTCCGGCTCAACCAGATGGCCCACGCCCGGCTCCGGGAGCCCAAGCGGTTGCAGGTCATTCCGGGTGCCTCGCACCTGTTTTCCGAACCCGGCACGCTGGACATGGTCATCAATGCGGCGACCGTCTGGTTCCGGCGTTTCTGCACAAGACCTCAAGACCGGAAAGGATCTGGCTGATGGTATTTCGCGATCGCAACGAGGCCGGGCGCCTGCTCGCGCTGGCCCTGAAGGATTATCGGGGCCGCAACATTGTCGTTCTTGCTCTGCCGCGTGGCGGTGTCCCTGTTGCCGCAGAAGTAGCCCGGTATCTCGATGCGCCGCTGGATCTGCTGCTGGTGCGCAAGATCGGCGTTCCGGGACATGCCGAGCTGGCAATGGGGGCGGTGATCGACGGAGGCCATCCGATCGCCGTGCGCAACGAGGATGTGATCCGCTTTGCTCGCGTAACGCCGGCCGACTTCAGCCGCGCCTACAACAAGGCGCTCGATGAACTCGAGCGGCGCAGACAGCGTTATCTGGCCGGACAGTCGCCCGTTCCCGTGTCGGGGCGCACGGTTATCCTCGTCGATGACGGTATCGCTACAGGTGCAACGACAAGGGCTGCCATCAGGGGGATCCGCCAGCGCAACCCGGCGGCCATCGTGCTGGCGACGCCGGTTGCCCCGCCCGAGACGGTCGAGGCCTTGCGTCCACTTGTCGACGATATTGTCTGCCTTGATCAGCCAGCGTTCTTCCGGGCGCTCAGCCTTCACTATGCCGACTTCCACCAGGTCAGTGATGATGAGGTCGCTGGATTGCTGGCGGCTGCGCGGGCCCGGACAGATACCTCCGAGCGCGCGGGTTGAAACGCCGGACAAAAAGAGGCCGCCGAACTGCGAGGTCCGGCGGCCTTTTCAACCAACCACAGGGTCCAAATGTGGGCGAACGATGCCCGCGGCGGCGGTTTTCAACTCGAGAGTCTCCTCCTGAGCGACCAACGCGCCTGACCGCGGGCCCGTTCGTACCGGTTCTGCGGCGGGCCGGTCCGTCGCTTCGGTCCGATCCGCGCCTGGCGACGCTTCACGGCCTTGCTTCTCCGGTCTCACCTCCCCGGTACGACATGATCATCTCACCACAGCCTGAAGCGCGCGGCATTGACCTGCATCAATGCCCGGTGGCCGACGGAAGTCGAAATTGACGGATGAACATCTGCCATGGAGCGATACATGAGCCATCCTACGTTCGATCACACCCTGCAGGAAGGAAACCTCTGGCTCAAAGCGGTCGCCGGCGAATTGCACATGGACGAGATGCGGCATGCCTACTCCGCTCTGCGTGCCACGCTACATGCCCTGCGCGATCGTTTGCCGCCGGAGCGGGCGGTGCATTTCGGCGCGCAGCTGCCCATGCTGATCCGGGGGCTGTTCTTCGAGGGGTGGCGCCTGGCGGGCAAGCCGACGGGCGAACGCTCCATCGATTCTTTCTGCGAGCATGTCGGTCATGAATTGCCGCCGCACTTTCCCATGGATGCGCAGACAGTCGCACGAGGTGTTTTCGCCACGCTTGCCACAAGGGTTGATGCCGGTGAGATCGGCAAAGTGATCGACCATCTGCCGGTCCCGTTGCGCGCGTTGTGGCCTGAAGTGGCGCGCCGTATCTGAACGCGTATCGGTCGCTTCGGGAGCAGGGAGGCTGGCCGATGGAGATGAGCGATCTGTCCTGCCGGGCGGAATCTCTGTCGATCCCGCTTCAGGAATTGTGCTATAGGTTTTCTAAAGCTCGGGAGGCTGGCGCCAAGGACGTCGGCATAGCTCCCAAGTCCGGTCCCGCTCCGGCTGATGACATGATGACATTGGCCACCAAGGGCGGCATCCATGCATGTCTCTTTAAAGAGCTGACTGCTTTCATCGAAAACTTGTTGGCCGACGCACGGCCGGACTTCTGCATCCTGGCCCGACCGGGCCGTGAGGACCGTCCGGTCAAGACGTTGCCCATGCCGTGCGTGGATGCTGCGACGGCTTGGAAAGCGCGCTTCGTGACCTATCTTTCCGGGCGTCCGTGTCCGGCCTGCTGCCAGTGTGGCGAACGCAGTTACCTGTAGCAGCCCGCTATCTGCTCCGGATTCTGGACTGGTATGGGGTTCGGGATAGAAACCGTATCTTTATTATGGATTATGGAAATATATTGTATGTGGCGTGAAATCGGGACGGCTCCGGACGATCGGGACATCGAGCTCGCGGTGATTGATGGAGGGGAGGCGCATCCGCTTGTCTTTCCGTGCCGCCGCGGCAGTGCCGGCTGGCACGATGCATCGACCGGCCAGCGCATCGATGTCGATCCGACCCATTGGCGTGAATGGGGCGGCGAAGGCGGTGGGGAGTAGCGGAATATGAACCCATGAAACGAGAGGCGGGACCGGTCCCGCCTCCCGGGCGACTTCTCGGGCGAAGCGAAGTCTAGGCTACCAGGTCGCCGTGGCGGGAAACCGTGCTCAGGACCTCTCCCGACACCGCGTGTGACATGCGCTGGGCGATGTCGCCGAGGGCGACCACGCCGACGATCGTGTGATTGTTGTCGATGACCGGAAGACGGCGGATCCGGTATTTCTCCATCTTGCGAACGACATCATTCACATCGTCGTCTTCCTGGCAGCAGACCGGCCTGTCGCTCATGAAGTCGCCGACGGTTTGTTCCGTGGCCGGCCGGTTGTCGGCAACTGCCCGGATGACGATGTCCCGGTCAGTGAGAATTCCCACGAGACGCTTGCCGTCGACGACGGGAACAAAGCCGATATTGGCATCGCGCATCAGGTGGGCCGCCCGTGTCAGCGACGCGCCAGTCTGGATGGTCGTCGCATTGGGCGTCATGATATCCTTGACCTGCATGGTGTACCTCCTTTCTAGGAGTTCGGTGCTTTCCGGTCAGCTGGTGTGGATCTCGATTTTCTTGCGGGCCTGCTTGGCCTGGGGCGCCTTGGGCAGGTGAATCCGGAGCACCCCGTCCTTGAGGTCAGCCTTGATCTTGGCAGGATCGACTTCGTCGAGCAGGCGGACGGAGCGGGAGAATTCACCATGTCCGCGCTCGGCCCGATAATAATTCCTGTCCTTCTTTTCCTCTTGCCATTCGCGCTTGCCGGAGACGGTGAGACGGTCTCCAGCCAGGTCGATCTCGATCTCTTCCCGCTTGAGGCCGGGCACGTCCAGCGTGACTTCCACGGCATCGTCGCTCTCGCAGATATCCATGTCGGCAAAAAAAGCTTCGGTCCCGTCGCCATTCGTCAGCGGCAATTGCGTGCTGGCGAAGAGATCGCCGAAGACGCGGTCCACTTCATCGTGAATCCGGCGCATTTCAGCGGGCCAGAGTCGCGATTCCGCATTCTGGCGGCGCAGGCTGAGCGGGTTCAGGAGGGATTGCATTCTCATGGTCTCATACCTCTCTTCCAGTAGCCGGCCGGAGGCCGGTAGCAGCGTTGGCAAGGATATGATGGCCGGTCCGGCCCGGCGTTGACCCTTGTCAATTGCCAGCCGCCCTACAGGCCGAAGGGGTAGGTGTCGGGCACACCGTCGCGCACGCGGGTGTCCAGCGGCCGGACCGGGCTCGTTTCGTCGATCCAGACATACTCGTCGAACTGCCGCGTCAGATCGGCTTCGAAATAGTGGCTGAACCGTTCGCTTTCCGGCCGGTAGATGACGCCGATCGCTCGTTCCAGCCGCGGTGACGACAAGTGTTCGCGAACAACAGCCTTGCCCTTGCGCAAGGGCAGAAGCAGGCAGGGCTGATTGCTCAGGTGAAAGAGGCGTTCATAACTCTGTGGGTGTGCCGGACGGATCGTCTTGTATTGTAGCGGGCCGTCCCAGTCGCTTGCCGCAGCGACCCGGCCGTGATCGGTACCGAAACCGATCGAATAGACTTTCGACCCCCATCTTGCCCGGGCGAGGCGCCCGATATTGAATTCGCCGCGGGCCGACATCTCCGTCGCAGCCGAGTCCCCGAGATGGGAGTTGTGAGCCCACACGATCCCGCGGGAGCGCGGACCGTAGTGGTCCAGGAGGCTTTCCAGCGTTTCGAACATATGGGTGTCGCGCAGATTCCAGGACGCGCGCGATCCGTAATACATCGTGCGGTAATAGCGCTCGGCGCTTGCGACCAGCCGCGCATTGCGCTCGGCGTCGAAAAAGGCGCCTTCTGCCATCGCCTGCCATGCGCTGCGGCTGCGCAGGAGGTCGACCAGGACGTTCAGCACATCCTGCTCGCAATCCCGGTAGGCGCCCGTGAGGGCCGCATGGCCGTAAGCGGCCGGGTCTGTTTCCCATGGCGTCAGGCAGGCATAGCGCTGCCGCGCAACAGCGGCGATATCGGGGCCGACCGTGTCGAGGTGATTGAGGACCTGCTGGGCCGAGAGATAGAGCGAATAGAGATCGAGACCGTGAAAGCCGGCCCGGCGATCCGGCTCTCTCTCCTTGTTCCAGCTGTGCAGCCAGTCGGCAAAATCGCGGGTTTCTTCATTGCGCCACATCCAGGTCGGGAAACGGGCGAAGGCGGTCCACTCGGCCGGCACGGCCTCCTTGTGGCGGACATAGTGATCGATCCGGGCCGCATCCGGCCAGTCAGCCTCGGCGGCCACGAAGTCAAACCCGCGCTCTGCGATGAGCGCCCGGCTGATGCGCACCCGCAAGGCATAGAATTCATGCGTGCCATGTGTGGCCTCGCCGATCAGGACAACCCGTGCGTCGCCGATGCGGTCGAGCAGGGGCCGGATGTCGATCGCCTCCGGTGCTGCCGCGGTCTCGCCATGGGCCGCGATCACGCTCACCGTCGACAGGTCGGTCACGGGGCGCCGTTCGATGAGGCGCGGCGACCAGGACGGCGAGGTGTCCGGGGAGGGCGGCTCCTCCCTTTCGTCCGCGCCGCCCAATGGCGCCACATAGCGAATATCGGCAATATCCTCCCGGATGAAGCTGTCCTCTCCGGTCCGGGTTATGCGGACCAGTTCCTGACCGGCCGGGGTCGCGCCCACCGGTGCGACGAGCCGCCCGCCGGGTGCGAGCTGGCTCAGCAGGGCCTGCGGGATATCGGCGACGGTCATGGAGACCAGGATTGCGTCGAACGGGGCCCGGCGCGGCCAGCCCTTGCGTCCATCGCCGCAATGCACATCGATATTGGTTATACCCAACTGGTGGAAGACCGTCCTGCAATGATCGGCCAGCGCATCGATCCGCTCCACCACCGAGACATGCCGGCAAAGATCGGCAAGGACGGCAGCGGTGTAGCCTGATCCGCCGCCGACTTCGAGCGCGGTTTCGTCTTCGGACAAATCCAGTGCTTCCGCCATGAAGGCGACAAGCCTGGGCGGGGTGGCGGTCTGTTCATGGCCGATGGGAAGCGGAATATCCTCATAGGCGATCGCGGCGTCCGACGGCGCGAGGAAGCGTTCGCGCGGCAGACGCATCATGGCCGCGAGCACCCGGGGATCGCGCACGCCGCGACTGCGGACCTGCCGTTCTACCATCGCAGCGCGCTGCTTTTCATACCCGCTCATCGCTCGCTCCTGCTCTGCGGCAGCAGTATTGCAGCGCCGGCCCCGCAAGGGTTTGACCTGCGTCAACGGCCTTTCGGACGGCAAGGCCGAACCGCGCACTTTAGCCATGTCCGCCGGTCGCGACCGCTTCGAGACCCGTCCGCCATTGTCTGACAGTGCAGCCATTTCGCTCAGACCGAAGCGGGCTAGTATGGAGAGCTGGCGGCTCAATCGCGCTTGGTTCGCGGTATGTGAAATTCGCCCTCGCCACCGGGCGTGATCGGCAAGTCACCCGCACTCCGATCGCATGGAATGCCGCGCCGCGACTGCCGGGGTGTAGGAACAGGCTTGCTGGTCAGAAGGTTCTCTTGTGAGATGAGGTCGATCTTGGATGGACCGGACGTGCCGTGGCCAAACACTCCCAATCACTTGCTCCGCTCTTCCGGATCGACAAGCGAAGCCAGATGTCGATGCAGGAGCAGATCCGGCGTCGGGTGATCGAAGCGATCTATGCGGAGGTGTTTCCGCCCGGAAAGCGGTTGCCCTCGTCCCGCAAGCTCGCAAGCGAACTGGGTGTGTCGCGCAATACAGTGTTCCTGGCCTATCAGCAGCTGATCGCGGAAGGACATATCGAAGCGCGCGAGCGATCCGGACTATATGTGCCGGAGGCCGCCCAGGCGCGTCGCCTGGTCGCCCCGTCACAGCCGAACAAGACGCGGGCGCCGGCTCTTTCCGGCGCGATCGCGCGACGCTTGCCGCAGCGGACGGGCGGTTCTCCGGGGTTTCAGTGCCCGCCTGACTGGCAGAAATTCCGCTACCCCTTCATTGAAGGCCGGTATGACCGCTCACTGTTTCCCATCGCCGAATGGCGCGAAGCCAGCCGGCTGGCCCTGGCGGCTTCGGAGGTGGATCAGTGGTCCCTAGACAATGGCGAGGTCGATGATCCGGCGCTTGTCGAAGAAATCCGGACCAAATTGCTGCCGAGACGCGGAATTACGGCGCGACCGGACGAGTTGCTGATCACGGTCGGCGAACAGCAGGCGCTGTTCCTGGCCATCCAGCTGCTGGTCAACAAGGCAAGCCGTGTCGCTGTCGAGGAGCCCGGCCTTCCGGAACTGCGCGCCTTGCTGGCCATGCGAGAAGCGGAGTTGGTCCATCAACCCGTGGATGACAAGGGAATTCTTGTCGATTCGAGCCTCGAAGGCTGTGAACTCGTCTGCGTATCCGCGAGCCGTCAGCGTCCGACCGGCGTCACCTTGTCGGCGGATCGTCGCCGGGCTCTGCTGGACATGGCCGAAGCCCGGGATCTTCTGGTCCTGGAAGACGATTTCGAGTGCGAGATGAATTATCTGGGCGGCGCTGTGCCTGCATTGCGCAGTCTCGACGGCGGGGAGCGGGTGGTCTACGTCGCGTCTCTCTCCAAGGTGCTCGCGCCCGGCGTGCGGCTTGGCTATATGGTGGCAGCGCCCGAGATCATCGCCGAGGCCCGCAGGCTGCGTGATCTCACCACGCGACGGCCCTCCCCCAACAATCAGCGCGCGGCTGCCTTCTTCCTGTCGCTTGGACACTATGATGCCATGATGCGGCGCCTGACCCGGGTTTGCGCTGAGCGGCTGATCGCCTTGCGCGACGCGCTGAACCACTACCGCCCCTTGTCCATAGCCGTCGCACCAGTGGAAGGAGGAACCTCCTACTGGGTCCGCGGCCCCGAAGGCATGGATGCACAGGCGGTGATCCGTGCCGCGGAAGCCCGCGGCATTCTGATCGAGCCAGCCGACCACTGGTTTGCCGAGGCACCCAAGGCACAAACCATGTTCCGGCTGGGCGTCACATCGCTGGCCGCGCCGGCGATCCGCAAGGGTATTGCGGAACTGTCGATGGCGATGCGGGCTCTGGCTGAAGCGGGTTCTGACGATCATCCATCCTTCCACGTGCTTGCAGCCTCGGAGCTGCACGACCGTCTTGCCGGTGCGACCCTGCTCTACAAGACGGTCTACGGCGATCCCTGCACGATCGAGTTGCACGCGGACGGCCGGATGACAGGCCAGGCCGGCTATGCCGGAGAAGATCGCGATGCAGGCCGCTGGTGGGTGGACGGAGACCAATGGGTCCGCCAGTGGCGAAACTGGGCCTTCGGGGAAGTGCTCGGGTTCTCCGTCGCGATCGAGGGCGATCTGTTGCTCTGGCTCGACCAGGCAGGGCATGTCGTCGATCAGGCCGTGCTGGCGTCGGCGCCCTCAACGGTCTGACCTGGCCTCATCAGAAGCGAGTTCTGCGCCGGATCTGGCCCTATACCCCGCGATCAACTGGTTCTAACCGCGGCCTGGCCTGACTGTCATGCTCCCGTCACTGAATGGACAGGGCCTGCTTCCGGGAGGCCGCGGGAGGAAACGGATTCATGGCATCACTCGGCGTCGCTGCTCTGCAACTGGCCGCTGGTTCGACAGGCAATCTGGAACTGGTGGAGCGTGAAGTGCGGGCCGTGGCCAAGCGGTTCCCCTGGCTCGACCTGGTTGTCATCGGAGAGCTTGCAATACATGGGGCCAGCGTGGATCTCGCCGAGCCTGCGGGCGGCGAGACCGAACAACGCTTGGCCGCGCTCGCAGTGGAGACAGGTCTCTGGCTGGTGCCCGGCTCACTTTATGAACGCCGGGGTGACGCGATCTTCAATACAACCCCGGTCTTTAATCCGTCCGGCGAGGTCGTGGCCCGCTACGACAAGATGTTTCCGTTTCTGCCGTACGAGGCGGGGGTTGAGCCGGGCCGCGACTATGTCGTGTTCGACATTCCCGGCGCGGGGCGGGTCGGCATCGCCATCTGCTATGACATGTGGTTCCCGGAAATGATCCGGACGCTGGCTGGCATGGGGGCCGAAGTCATCCTCCTGCCGACCATGACCAACACGATCGATCGCGATGTGGAATTGTCGATCGCGCGGGCCAACGCCGCGATCAACCAGTGCTACTTCGTCGATGTGAACCTGGCGGGCGATCTCGGTGTGGGCCGGTCGGCCGTCTACGGTCCGGGTGGCGATGTGATCTGCGAAACCGGCGCCGGCCGCGAAATTATCGCCCTCGACCTTGATCTCGACCAGGTCAGCCGCATGCGCCATCGGGGCTGGCAGGGGCTGGGCCAGGTGCTCAAGAGCTTCCGCGACAGCGATGTGCGTTTCCCGTTGCACGAAACCGTGGGCGCCCGGCGCCAGGTCATGCAAGCGATGGGTCCGCTCGAAATGCCGGAAAAAGAACGCAAAGAACCAACCGAAGACGCTGCGGACGAGGGCGCGGATCGCAAGCCCAGGCTGACGATCATCGATTAGTGACGGGCGGCCGGACAGGGCCGCGGAGACAAAAGGGGACCGGCTCGGGCCGGAGGAGCATCATGGGCAAGACAAATATGAAGATCTCGACACAAGGCGGGCTGATGGCCCTGCTGATGGGCGGAACAGCGCTCGCCACTACCGGGCTGGGCGGTGTCGCTCTGGCTCAGGAAGGCGCCACCGTGCGCGACGTGATCACGGTGACGGCGACGCGCCGTGAGGAAACCGTGTCGGACGTTCCTTACAATATTTCCGCCGTCGGCGGTGAGGCGATCGAAGCCGGCAAAATCCTGGATGAGGCGGAATTGCTCCGCTCGATCCCGGGGGTGACCGTGGTGGACCGTGGCGCCCGCAATTCCGGCACAATGAACGCGGCCCGTATCCGGGGGCTCGCCGTGGATGGCAATGCGCTGGGCGATTATGCCGTCTCGTCGGTCGCCTCGGTCTCGACCTATGTCAATGACACACCGATCTTCGCCAACTTCGCGCTGCGCGACCTCGAGCGTGTGGAAGTGCTGCGCGGTCCGCAGGGCACGCTCTACGGGTCCGGCGCCCTGGGCGGCACGATCCGCTACATCACGCGTGACCCGGAACTGGGTGAGTTCGGCGGCTCGGTTACCGGCTCGCTGTCCCACGTCAACGGGTCGGACGATTTCGGTATCGCGGCCGATGCGGTGCTGAACCTTCCGCTGGGCGAACGCGCGGCGCTGCGTCTTGTGGGCAGTTTCGGCGACTATCCTGGCATCACCGACTATGTGAACCTTTATGAACTCGACGCCAATGGGGTGCCGGTCGCACCCAATGGCGTGCTGGACCCGGCTGCTTCGTATCGTGTCGAGGAAGACGCAGACACGTTCGATACCTGGATGGGCCGTGCAACGCTGCTGCTGGAGCCGACCGACAATGCGTCGATCCGCATCGTGCATGCGCGTCAGTCGGATGACGTCGGTGGCCGCCGGCAGCAAACCGTTGGCTTTGACGGTTTTGGCAATGCCTATGACGAGTATGAGAACGGCTCGATCCAGCTCGAGCCGTCCAGTCGCGACATCAACATGACCTCGCTGGAGGCCGAAGTGGATCTGGGTTTTGCGACCCTGACCTCCTCGACCTCCCATTACGACCATTCCGGTGACAGCATCAGCGAGAATACCGGCTTCTATGCCCAGGCAGGCTGGCTGGGTTTCTACTATAATTATCCGCGTCCGATGGCCCAGGCCGTGCGCTCCTATGCCGACGAGGCGGTGATCCAGGAAGTGCGTCTGGTGTCGGATGATGGCGGCAATTTCGACTACGTCGTGGGCGCATTCTATCGCAGCCAGCAACGCGAAATGACTCAGCAGAGCTATCTGGTCGGCTTCAAGAACTGGTGGGATACCCTGCTTCCGGGAGCGGCCGGTGCAGTCAGCGGTGATCAGGACTGGGACTATCGCCAGACCGAGCATTTCACCGAAACAGCCCTGTTCGGCGAACTGACCTGGCATGCCGCTGACGATCTCGATATCACCTTCGGCGGCCGCTATTTCGACAATGAGTCCGAGAACGACACCTATATGGCGCTGCCCTTGTGGGCCGGCCTCTTCCCGGACGTGAACGCCAATTTCGAAACCTCCGAAGACGACATCCTGTTCAAGCTGAACGGTGCCTGGCGTTTCTCCGAGGAGGACATGCTCTATGCCACCATCTCGGAGGGCTATCGCCGGGGGGGCGCCAATGCCGTGCCGCTGTCCGGCTATTATGCCGAGGATCCGGCCTGGCAGATGTATGGGTCTGACTCGGTGATCAACTACGAGATCGGCATCAAGGGAGACCGGGGCAATTTCATCTATGATGTCAGCCTGTTCTACGTCGACTGGTCGGATCCGCAATTCAATACCTCGACGACCAACTGGGGTTTCTTCGCGGTCCAGAACGGTGATGCCGCCCGAACCTACGGTCTTGAAGCGTCTCTCGAGGGCTTTGTCGGTGACGCCTGGCACTACGCGCTCGGTTATGCCTACATCGACGCACAGCTCAGTGCCGACTTCCACGCCCCTGATCGTCCGGCACCGGCCCTGCCGATCGCCCTGGACGGTGCCATGCTGCCGGGAACGCCGGAGCATCAGTTGAACTGGTCACTGGACTACACCCGCGACCTGGGTGACTGGGTCTCCTTCACCCGGCTGGACGGTTACTACCAGTCCGAGACCCGCAATGCAGTGTCGACGTCGCCGACCTTCAACGTGCCGCTGGACGGGTTCTCGATCTGGAACCTGACCACCACGCTGACGCGCGATAACCTCGACCTGTCGCTGTGGGTGAAGAACATCACCAATGAGGAAGGCGTCACCGGCGTGTTTACCGAAGCCTATATGGGCACGGCTCCGGGTGAGGGCTATTTCGGCAATGGCAACAAGGAAATGATTGCCTTGCCGCGCACCCTGGGCGCGACGCTGCGCTATTCCTTCTGATCGGATAGGATCGGGGCGGTCCGGCCGGGCTGCCCCGATTTTTCATCATGGATGCCGCCATTTCTCCTGCCGACCCGAAAGCCCGGCTCGCCCGGATTGACCAGGCCCTGCGAACCCGCCGGGTGGATGCCGGCTTGCCCGAAGCGCGTGCGCTGACATCCGAGTTTCCCGACTATATCGATGGCTGGCTGGCACTTGCCCGCTGCCTCCAGATGGCCGGCGATCATGCCGGGATGCGCGAGGCGCTGGGGGCGGCCCTGAAGCTTGACCCGGCCTCTCCCCTGGCGCGGTTGATGGATGCCGAGGCCCTCGTTCACCTCGGGCGGGTGAAAGAAGCGGCGTCGGCCTTCCGGGACATGCGAGCCGATGCAGATGACGACGCCAACTGGCTTGCCAGGATAGGGGAAGGTCTGGGTCAGTGCGGTCTTCCGGAGGCAGCCCTGGACTGTTTTGACCAGGCGCTGGCGCTGAAGCCAGGGGCCGCGGAGCTGCACTATGCGCGCGCCACGCATCTCATCGCCGTGGGCCGGCTCGACGAGGCTGAACAGGCTTTCGATACGGCTATCCGGCGCGCGCCTCATGATTATGACGCCTACTATAACCGTTCGACGTTGCGAACGCAGACGCCCGCCCGCAATCATGTCGATGAATTGCGCCGAATGCTCCGGGTGCCGCACCGTACCGCGCTGGCGCCCGTGCAGCTGAATTTCGCCCTCGCCAAGGAGCTGGAGGATCTCGGCCGTGACACCGAAAGCTTTGAAGCCCTGAAGGCCGGGGCGGACGCCCGGCGCGCCATGATGCGCTATGACGTCCGTGGCGACGTCGCGATCATGGACGCGCTTGCAAAACGGTTCGACCGGACGTGGCTGGACGGAGCCGGGACCGGCGTTGAAACCGAAGGTCCGGTCTTCATCCTGGGCCTGCCGCGCAGCGGCAGCACGTTGACGGACCGTATCCTGAGTGCTCACAGCGAGATCGAGAGCCTGGGTGAACTCAATGACTTTCCGCTCGCCCTGACCGGGCTGTGCCGGCAGGCTGGCGGAAAGGCGCAGCTGATCGACGCCGCGGCAGCGCTGGATCCGGCGGTACTGGGGACGGCCTATCTTGAGCGTCTTGCCGGAAGGCGGGGCGATGCCCGCTTCTTCGTCGACAAGGCGCCGGCGAACTTTCTCTATATCGGACTGATCGCGGCCGCCCTGCCCGGCGCCCGCATCATCCATGTCCATCGCGACCCGATGGATAATGCCTATTCGCTCTACAAGGCGTTGTTCCGAATGGGCTACCCCTATTCCTACGACTTCGCCGATCTGGCCGCCTACATGCAGGCCAAGGACCGGCTGATGACGCATTGGCATGCCGTTCTGCCCGGCCGCGTCCATGATGTGCGCTACGAGGACATCATCGCCGATCAGGACGGCGAGACGCGGCGGCTGCTCGACGCAGTCGGTGTGGCGTTTGAACCGGCCTGCCTCGACTTTCATCGCAATGCCAGCCCATCGGCCACGCACAGCGCCGCGCAGGTGCGTCAGCCGCTCTACAGCAGCTCGGTCGGGCTATGGCGGCGTTATGCCGAGCAGCTTGCGCCGCTGGCCCGCCAATTGGGTGTCTCATGAGAACGGTGTCGCTCGCTGCTGCGGCTCTGGTTCTTCTCGGTGGCACGGCCGCGTGGGCGCAAGGGGGCTTCGAGGACGACTTCGAGTCCGGGCTGGGAGAGCGCTGGCGCGGTGACGCGGGGCGCGGCGATATCCGTCTTACCGAATATGCCGGCAATCACTCCCTGCGGCTGCAGCGCAATGCCTGGGCTGCGACAGTGGTCGCTTTGCCCGAGAACGCGGTTCAGGTTCGCGTGGCCGCCAGTTTTGCCGCGGATGATCTGGAAGGCACGGACACCTGCCGGCTGGAAACCTCGATCGACGGCCAGACGTGGCGCCTGGCGGGGGAGATCGGCGACGGGCTGGATGATGCGGTCAGCCTGCATCGCGTGGGGGCAGATGTGCCGGACGCTGCCGGGCGTCCGTGGATTGCCGTTCGCGTGCGTATTGATGGCAATGCCAGCAATGATACCTGCTGGGCTGATGGCCTGCGGGTGGGCTGGTCCAGGCCTGCTGCAGAGCTGGCGCAGGAGATCCCGGAAGGCTCTGGACCCTTGTCGGCCCCTCTGGCGGCGCAGGCTTTTTCCATGCCGGCCGGTGCAGTAGTGCCCGAAACGGTGATGTCCTTTAAAATCCGGCTGGGCGGACGGGAGACCCCCGACGGTTTCCGGGTTGTCCACGACGAGTTCGACTATGCAGGCGAACCCGGCATCACGGCCATTCCACCTTTGCAGGTGGATTGGGTCGGCCGGGACGGGCGGGCCTGGCCGTTGCAGCGGGGACCGCAGCCCGGGGACAGCCCGTACTGGGAATGGGTTGTCCAGCCTGGGCACGTCTGGCTGGTAGCGGGAGGTTGGCAGGTCCGTTTCCCCGTGGCCCTGCAGGAACGCAATGCCAATTGTCTTCACACCGGCTGGCTGGCCATCGGGGCCGATGCGTCCGGAGAAGACGCGCAGGGCGTGTTGCAGATAGGGGCGGAGACGTGTGCCTACCACCAGTTCGATCTCTGGAGCCGGCTGAGTGTTTCGGTCGAGCCGATTGAATTGCCGGCCGATCTGCCGCGCGAGGATCAGCCGTTCGAGCGACGGCACATCGCAGCGCTCGCCGAAGGTTTCGAAGGTGCCGATCCGGCCGGTTTCGGTTCGCCGCTCGAAGTGTCGCCGGAGGCGATGAGTGTATTCGGCGTGTTGATCGATGACGTTGTCTACGCGGGCGGTTGCCAGACGCGCTTCGGCCCGGATCCCTTCTGTGCGGGCCTCGCCCTGCCATCCTATTCATTGGCCAAATCTGTCGTCGCCGGCCTGGCGCTGATGCGCCTGGAACATCTCTATCCCGGCGCGAGCGCGTCGCTGGTTTCCGACTATGTCGATGCGTGCGACGCAGAGCGCTGGGCCGGTGTCACTTTCGAGCACGCCCTGGATATGGCCACCGGGCTTTACACGTCGGCAGAGTTCGATGCGGATGAAGGCGCGCCGGAGCTTTGGGAATTCATGTCCCGCTCGACCCACGCCGAACGCATCGACCTGGCCTGCAATCAGCACCCGCGCCAGTCCGAGCCCGGCGCGCGCTGGGTGTACCACACGACCGATACTTATGTTCTGGGCACAGCCATGCAGGCCTTCTGGCGGGCGCAGACCGGCCGCGCCGATGCCGATTTCTATGACGATCTCCTGGTCCCGCTCTGGCGGGAACTGAACCTGTCGCGGTTGATGGATACGACCCGGCGTTCCTATGACGGGGTCCGCCAACCGGTTAGCGGCTGGGGGCTGACCCTCACGCTGGACGACATGATGCGGCTGGGCCGCTTCCTGCAGGAGGGCGGTCAGGTCGGAGGGGATGCGTGGGCCGATCCGGCCATGCTGGCCGCAGCGCTGCAGCGCGATCCGGCCGATCGGGGTCTGGCCGCCGGAAGTGATGTCCAACGCTATCAGAACGGATTCTGGGCCTGGAATGCCGGTCCGGCGCTGGGCTGTGCGTCGGACGTGTGGATCCCGGCGCTTTCCGGCTATGGCGGCATAACCCTCGCGCTGATCCCCAATGGCCAGGTCTATGCCTATGTCAGCGACGGCCGCGAGTTCGCCTGGCGGCGCGCAGCCGTCGCATCCCATGCCATCCAACCCTATTGCGAGGACGCAAGATGACCGCTCACAGCCAGACGCCGCGCATGCCTTTTTCGCATTTCACGGCCGCGCCCGACGGGCTGATTGCGGCGGTCATGCTGGCCTTTCTGGCAACGGCGGGCTTGTTTTACGTCAACATCATGGCCGCCATCGTCGACGGTCTCGTCAGTGGTCTTGGTCTGTCTGACGAGCAGGCCGGTCAAATCGGGTCGGCGAATATCTACGGTGCTGCCATCGGGGCTCTGGCGGCCGTGTTCCTGGTGAAGCGCTGGCCGTGGCGGCGTATGGCCTGGATATGTCTTGTCATCCTGATTGCCGTGGACATAGCCTCGATCTGGATTGCCGGTTTCGAGGTGCTGTTGCCGGTGCGCCTTGCCCATGGGGTTGTCGGGGGAGTGCTCACGGGTACGGCTTTCGCCGTTATCGCCCGGACCGCAAACCCGGACCGGACCTTCGGCATGCTGCTTTTCGTCCAGTTCGGTCTGGGCGGGCTGGCCGTGATGGTTCTGCCGCCGCTGGCACCGGTCTTTGGAACGCAGGCCTTGTTCATCGCCCTGGCCCTGTTCAGCGCCGCAACGCTGGTGATGCTGCCCTTTCTGGCTGAATACCCGCCGCGCGAGACTGCCAAGCACGCGAACAGCCGCATCGACTGGCCGCCGCTCGCGCTGACCTATGTGGCGATCTTCCTGTTCCAGGCGGCCAATATGGGCTTGCTCGCCTACATCATCCGCCTGGGCATCGACTACGGCCTGGACCGGTCCTACGTGTCGACCGCCCTGGGCCTGGCGACCTGGGTCGCGTTGGCGGGGCCCCTCCTTGTAATGGTATGCGGTCTGCGCTTTGGCCGGTTCTGGTTGCTGGGGGTGTCCATGCTTCTGACCTTTGCCGGCACGGCGCTGTTCCATTTCAGCGGTCATCCGGCTGCCTACATGATCGCCAATTGCGGAACCGGCATTACCTGGGGTTTCGTCATCGCCTACCTGTTCGGCATGACGGCCGAGTTCGATGCCGCAGGGCGGGCCTCAGCCTTCGCCGGCTTTATCTCCAAAATGGGACTGGCGTCCGGCCCGATGATCGCGGGCACCATTCTGGGTGGCGGGGCGGGCTTCGGCATGCTGGTCAATATCGCCATCCTTGGCCTGTTCCTCAGCCTGGTCTTCATGCTCTGGCCGGCGCGGTGCCTCGATGAGGCGCGAGGACAGGCCCGCGGGCAGGACCTGGAAACTGGTTCGACGGATCGCGCCTAACTGGCCCTATTACGCGAGTGAGCAAACCGGCAATCTGGCCCCATAACAGTGACAGGGGATGGTTCCATGCTGGATGTGGGTCCGGACTGGCCGACGCAGGCCTTCATCGACGGCAAATGGTGTAATGCGGCTTCGGCACGCCGGTTCGATGTGCATGATCCGGCCACCGGACGTGTGATCGCGTCCGTCGCCGATTGCGGCGAGGCGGAAACGCAGGCAGCAATCCATGCCGCCGCCGCGGCGCTTGCAGCCTGGTCCGCTCTTCCCGCGGACCAGAGGGCGGCGCGCCTGCGGCACTGGCGCGATCTGATGGTGGAACAGGCGGACGACCTCGCGCGGGTGCTGTCCCTTGAGAACGGCAAGCCGCTGGCCGAGGCGCGCGGCGAAATACTCTACGGCGCCTCCTATCTGGACTGGTTCGCCGAGGAGGCCCGCCGGGTCTATGGCGAGATCATTCCCGCCCCGTCCGAAAGCAAGCGCATCCTGGTGACCCGCAAGCCGGTTGGCGTGTGTGCGGCGATCACGCCGTGGAATTTTCCCAATGCCATGCTGATGCGCAAGGCCGCGGCCGCGCTGGCGGCTGGCTGCACGCTGGTCGCCAAACCGGCGGCGGAAACACCGCTGTCGGCGCTACTGGCCGCCCGGCTGAGCGTGGAAGCCGGCATCCCGGCTGGCGTTTTCAATGTTGTCACCGGCACCGATGCGGCGGCGATCGGCGGCGTGCTGACGACAAGCGCAACGGTTCGCAAACTCTCTTTCACGGGCTCGACCGCGGTGGGCCGCAAGCTCATTGCCCAATGCGCGCCGACGGTAAAACGCCTGTCGATGGAGCTGGGCGGAAATGCGCCCTTCATTGTGTTCGACGATGCCGATCTGGACGCTGCAATCGAAGGACTGATGGCATCCAAGTTCCGCAATGCCGGTCAGACCTGCGTTTGTGCCAACCGGGTCTTCGTCCACAATGCCATCCGGCCGGCCTTTGCCGAACGTCTGGCGGAGCGGGTGAGGGCGCTCAAGGTTGGCCGTGGTGACGAGGCGGGTGTGGAGATCGGTCCGCTGATCAGCGAGGCGGCCTTTGCCAAGACCGAACGCCTGGTCGCGGATGTACTGGCCAAGGGCGGGCGGCTGGTGACAGGCGGAGCCAAGCATGCCGCCGGGGAGCTCTTCTATGCGCCAACCGTGGTGGATGGCGTGACGCCGGACATGTCCGTGATGCAGGAGGAGATATTCGGCCCGGTGGCGCCGCTGATCGGCTTTGATGACGAGGCGGACGCTATCGCCATGGCCAATGACACCGAATATGGTCTGGCCGCTTATCTGTATACCCGCGATCTGGGCCGGGCCTGGCGGGTCAGCGACGCGCTCGACTACGGCATGGTCGGTGTCAATGAGGGCATCCTGTCGTCGGCCGCCGCGCCGTTCGGCGGCGTCAAGCAATCCGGTTTTGGCCGCGAGGGATCGCGCCATGGCCTCGATGACTATCTGGATATGAAATACACCTTGATGGGAGGCCTGTCGGCTTAATCCGGCGGCACACACGTATGAACAACGAAACGCTCTGGAAACGCCGTGAGGTCGCCATTCCGCGCGGTCTTGGCATGATGCACCCGGTCTTCGCGACACGCGCCAGCAATGCCGAGATATGGGACGCGGAAGGCCGCCGCTATATCGATTTTGCGGCCGGCATTGCCGTGACCAATACCGGGCATAATCACCCGGCCATCAAGGCCGCCGTGGCTGCCCAGCTGGACAATTTCTCCCATGTGTGCGCCCAGGTGACGCCGTATGAGCCCTATGTGGCGCTGGCCGAAAAGCTCAATGCGCTGGCCCCCGGCGAGACGCCGAAAAAGACCATCTTCCTGACCACGGGCGCCGAGGCGGTCGAGAACGCGATCAAGATTGCGCGTGCGGCAACGGGGCGGCCGGGCGTGATCGCCTTTTCCGGCGGTTTTCATGGCCGCACGATGATGGGCATGGCGCTGACCGGCAAGGTGGTGCCTTACAAGACCGGTTTCGGTCCCTTCCCGTCAGACATATACCACGTGCCTTTCCCGGCGCCTTATCTGGGCATTTCCGAAGCCGCCTCGCTGGATGCGATCGCGCGCCTGTTCAAGTCCGACATCGAAGCCTCGCGGGTCGCGGCAATCATCATCGAGCCTGTGCAGGGCGAGGGCGGTTTCTATGCGGCATCGCCGGCCTTCATGCAGGCTCTTCGCGGCCTCTGTGACACGCATGGCATCCTCCTGATCGCCGATGAAATCCAGACCGGTTTTGCGCGCACCGGGGCGATGTTCGCCGTGGAGCACGCCGGCATCGAGCCGGATCTCATGACGGTCGCCAAGGCGATGGCCGGCGGCTTTCCGATTTCCGGCGTCATCGGCAAGGCAGCGATCATGGATGCTGCCGGGCCGGGTGGGCTGGGCGGTACCTATGGCGGTTCGCCGCTGGGGTGTGCAGCCGGCCTCGCCGTGCTGGAGACCATCGAACGGGAAGACCTGTGTCAGCGCGCGATCGAGATCGGTGACCGGATTGTGCGCCATTGCGAGGCCCTGCGTCAGTCCGACCGGGGTGTCGGCGAAGTCCGGACGCTGGGGGCCATGACGGCGGTGGAGCTTGTCGTGGACGGTGATGCGGATGTGCCGGATGCCGCGAGAACCGCTGCGCTGGTGGCCGAAGCCCGAAAGCGCGGCCTGCTCTTGTTGTCCTGCGGTGTGCGGGGAAATGTCATCCGCTTCCTGGCGCCGCTGACGATCCCCATGGAGCAACTCGACGAGGGTCTGGATGTGTTCTCTGAGGCCCTGAAGGCCACGGCGGGCTGATCGCTCCAATTCAGTCAGGTGTCGAGCGCTCAACGCAATCAGACGTCGCAGAGCTTGTGCGCCTGCGGCGACCGGGGGCTCTGCGAGATAGGCGCCGGGCCTTTCCCATGGCCGCCATGCAGGTCGCGGCACGAACACTGACCTTAAGGGGCGGGCGCGATGGTACGGTTCCGGTGGAACCCGTTCGAGCCGATCTTCGCGAAATCGTCGTACAGACGCTAGGCCCTGCGAGCCCCGCCCACGCTCATATGACAGCAGCTACTATTCCCTGGCATTGCGAAGACCGACCGACGGCGCGGCAAGTGCCGTGACGCCGCCGGTGTGACGGATGGCTTTCGATCCTGAGAGTTTCTGCTGTGCAGGCGTTTGCAGCGTTCGCTTGCAAGGGACGTGTCGTGCAAGCACTTTACGGCCTTGTCTGAAAAAATGAAACTGATATCGTATTTATTAAAATGGCCCGTTTGCGGGCGTAGATTGCAAAGCGATTGCGAGCATGAAGGTCCTTCCACCCTATCTCATCTTTCTCGGTGATGCGCCGGACCGCCTGATCGCCAAGACCGGGGCGGGGATCGCCGACTGGGCGCCGGAACGCTGTGCGGGGCAGCTGCGCCTGAGCGCCGGGACTGTCGATCTCGGCCTGCCCGACATGACGATCGAGGCCGCGCGGGCGGCGGGCGTGAAAACGCTGGTGGTGGGCACGGCCAGCCCGGGCGGTGCTATGGACGACCGCTGGCTCGATGTGTTCCGCGCCGCGCTTGAGGCTGGTCTGGATATTGCCGCGGGCTTGCACATCCGGCTCAACTCACTCGGCGCGCTGCGTGCTCTGGCCGACGCGACGGGGTGTAAACTCACGGACCTGCGCGACCCGCCGCCGGGTCTGCCGATCGGCAGCGGACTGCCGCGTTCGGGGCATCGTGTGCTAACTGTTGGTACGGACTGCGCCGTGGGCAAGAAGTATACGGCCCTCGCCCTCTGGCGGGCCCTGTGCGAACGCGGCGTTGATGCGGACTTTTGTGCGACGGGCCAGACCGGCGTGCTGATCTCCGGCCGCGGCTTTGCCATCGACTCGGTGATTGGCGACTTTATGTCCGGGGCCGCCGAAGTGCTGGCGCCGGCGGCCGGAGCGGATCACTGGGACGTGATCGAGGGGCAGGGCTCGCTTTTTCATCCCGCCTATGCAGGTGTGTCGCTCGGTCTGCTGCACGGCGCGCAACCGGAAGCCATCGTGCTCTGCCACCAAGCGGGCCGCGACAAGATCGCATTCTTCGACGGTTATCCCACGCCGGCACTGGAGACTGCGATCGCCCGTAATCTGGAGGCGGCCCGGCTGACCAGTCCGGACTGCTATTGTGCGGGGGTCAGTCTGAACACCGCGGGCCTGGACGCTGCGGCGGCAGAGGCGCTGATCGCGGAGACCGCGGCGCGGCTGGATCTGCCGGTAATCGATCCGGTCCGTACCGGGGGTGGTGGGATCGCCGACCGGCTGCTGCAGGGGCGGGGCGAGACGTGATGCGCCTGACTGCCGGGCTGCGCCGGTTTCCGCTCAAGGCGCCCTTCCGCATCGCCAGCGCCGTTTTCGACGCGACCCACGCGCTGATCGTGACGGCCGAGGACGGGCGCCACCGCGGCCGGGGCGAGGCGGAGGGGGTCTTTTATTGCGGCGAGACGGCGCAGAGCATTCTCGAGGAGGTGCGGGCCTTCATCGCAGCCCATCCCGACGGGATCGCGCGCGATGCGCTGCAGACGACGCTGCCGCCGGGCGGCGCGCGCAATGCCGTCGACTGTGCACTCTGGGACCTGGAGGCCAAGCGAAGCGGGCGTTCGATCTGGAGCCTGACCGGCGTCGAGCCGCGTCCGCTGACCACCGCCGTCACCATCGGCCTGGAAGCTGAGCCGGAGGCGATGGCCGAAAAGGCGCGCGCGGCCGGGCCGGTTCCGGTGCTCAAGGTCAAGCTGAATGCCGACCGGCCGGTGGAACGGATCGAGGCGATCCGCGCGGTGCGGTCGGATGCGGTCCTGGTGGTGGACGTGAATGAAGGCTGGACGATCGAACAGCTTCGCGACGTGGCGCCCGCCATGGCGCGCCTGGGCGTCGAGATGCTCGAACAGCCCCTGCCGCGCGGCCGGGATGCGGAACTCGATGGCTATGTCTCGCCGGTGCCCCTGTGTGCCGACGAAAGCTGTCTTCATTCCGGCGAGCTGGACGCCGTGCGCGGCCGCTACCAGCGTATCAATATCAAGCTCGACAAGACCGGCGGGCTGACCGAGGCCCTGCGCCTGGCCCGCATGGCGCGTGAAGAGGGCCTCGGTCTGATGGTCGGCAACATGATGGGGACCTCGCTGGCGATGGCGCCCGGCTTCGTGGTCGGTTGCCTGTGCGACTTTGTGGATATCGACGGTCCTGTTCTTCTCGCGCAGGACTGGCCGAACGGGCTGGGATACGAGGCAGGCCGGGTCGATCCGCCCCGGCCTGTCCTCTGGGGCTAGGCTCCCGCCTGCCAAACCGTGGGGTGCAGCGGTCCGGAAAAGGGCGCGCCGTCTTCCAGATCGGGCAGGGTGGTCGGCACGGCGATCTCGCCGGGACGCCGCCAGAAGCGGGCATCATCGCCCAGCCAGCGGGTCGACAGGACACGCCGGCGTCCGGCGCTGGGATTGGCGGGCGCGCCATGCACCAGCATCGCCTGGAAGACCACGCAATCGCCCGGCTCCAGATCCCAGGACACGATGTCATAGGCCGACCGGTCCGCCTCGATGTCGGGCAGGCTGGGCAGGCCGGTGCCGGCATAGGGCCTGCCGTCGGCGAAATGGGTGGGATTGAACGTCTCCTCCCAGCGATGGCTGCCGCGCACGAATTCCAGCGACACCTCGCGGGGCACCGGATCCAGCGGCATCCAGATCGAGCAGACCTGGAACCCGCTGACGGCCCAGTAGGGCTGGTCCTGGTGCCAGGGTGTGCGCTGCTGGCTGCCCGGCTCCTTCACCAGCATCTGGTCGTAGAGGAAGGTCGCTGTCGACGAGTCCATCACTTCGCCGGCGATCTTTGCGGCAGGCGAATCCAGGACGAAATCGCGGAACGGCTCCAGGCGTGTCCACATGTCCAGATCGCCGAAGAAACGCTCGGCCCCGGCGGGACCGTAGCGTTCGCCGTGGGGACCGGGGGCGTCCAGCGCCTGCCGGACCCCCTCGGCCACGGTCCCGATCCAATCCGGAGAGAAGGCGCCGCGCAGCACGCAGACGCCGTCCTCCCGGTAGGCGGCCTTCGTGTCGTCGTCGATCACGCCGCTCACTCCTGTCCGGCGCGCGCGAAGGGGATGCCGCCGCCCAGCCAGTCGACCGTCAGATCGCCCGGTGTGCCGTCCTCGGGCGAGAAGGCGAACACCATCTCGTCGTCATGCGCGGCCAGGAAGTTGCGGCCCTCCAGGTGCAGGAGCGGAATGGCCGGACCTTCGGCGTCGACGCCGCCGATGCGGAAGGCGATGCCGCCCTCGCGCGGCAGGATGCCGATGCGGTCGATGCCGATCCGCATGTAGCTGGCGTCGTAATTGCCGGCGATGGCGGCGATCTCGCTGCCGGCCAGCGGATCGGTCGACGGCGCGGGCCGCGGCTGGTCGAAGACGATACGGGCGATCTTCTGTTCCAGGCCGACCGGTGTGGGCGCGACGTCGCGCGTGCTGCCCATCACCACGATCGAGAGATCGTCGTCGGGATAGTAGGACATGTAGGCCGCGAAGCCGTCAATATCGCCGGCATGGGCAATCTTGCGATGACCTTCCCAGTCGCGGATCACCAGCGCGCCGAGCGCATAGGCCAGCGTGTCGCCGCTCAGCTCGACCTGCGCGTAGAGCGTGTCGCGGACCGCGTCGCCGAACACGTTCCGGCGCTGAACCTGATCGACATAGTCCTGGATGTCCTGGACGGTGGACAGCAGGGCACCGGCCGAGAAGGGCACCAGCGGATCGAGCTGGGGCGCGTTGAGGAAACCGTCCTCGCCGACGACATAACCCTCGGCCCGGCCTTCGATGACGCGCTCATAGCCCGCATAGTAGGTGCGCTCCAGGCCAAGCGGTTCCAGGACGCGCTCGGCCAGCGCGGCGTCATAGCTCTGTCCGGTCACCGCCTCGATGATCAGGCCGAGCGTGTAGGTGCCCGAATTGGAATAGGAGAAGGCCGTGCCCGGTTCGAACATCAGGTCGGCATCCTCGAAATAGTCGCGCATGACCTCGCGCGTGACGGTGCGCTGGCTGCCCTGGGGGAAGTCGGGCAGGGCGGTGTAGTTCACCAGCCCGGCCGTGTGGTTCATCAGGTAACGCACCGGCACGTCGCGGGCCGGTCCGGAATAGTCCGGCAGATAGGTGGAGACCGGCGCCTCGATGTCGACCTGCCCCTCGGCTGCCAGCTGGGCGATCATGAGGGCGGTGAAGGACTTCGTAATGGAGCCGATCTGGAACACCGTGTCGGGCGTGGCCGCGGTGTGCTGTTCCAGGTCCGCCTCGCCATAGGCGGCCTCGTAGATGAGGGTGTCGCCGCGGCGGACGGAAACCGCCAGGCCCGGATAGGGGCCCGACGACTGGGCGTCGGCGACCAGGGCGTCGATGGCGGCGGCATGGGGATCGGCTGCGGGCTGCGCGATGGCGCAGCCGGCGAGCAGGCTGCCGGCGGCGGCGAGGGCCGTCATGGCGGCCGGCAGGGCAAGTCTCTGGATCATGGCGTGTGTCCTTGTGTGTGGATCAGTCTTCGAGCCGGCCGTAGCGGGCGAGAATTTCGCGGACCCGGTCGTGGGGCAGACCGTAGACGTACGAATTGCCCCGCCCGGTCGTGTCCTCGCCCGCGACGAGTGCGTTGAGAATGGCTTCCTCGGTGGCCTGCACGACGCCGTCGAAAAGCGGGTCGAGCGCTTCGCCCGGAATGCTCTGATAGGAGAGCGGTGCGCCCGAGCCGAGGCTGACCGGATTGGCGGTGGTGAAGGCGAGGAAAATGTCGCCGGAGCTGGAATCGCCCTGTCCGCCTGTGCGGCCCAGGCCGATCGTGGCGCGGCGCGCCAGACGACGCAGCTGGTCGGGCAGCAGGGGCGCGTCGGTGGCAATCACGATGATGATCGAGCCGTCGCCTTCGCCGGCCGCGTCGGCCTGGCTGGCCCGGCGCGGCATCAGGTCGTCGATCTCCCGGCCGGCCGGCGTGCCGGCGATACGCAGCTGATCGCGCTCGCCATGATTGGCCTGGACGAGCACGCCGACGGTGAAGGCGATGTCCTCGCCGTAGTGCACGACGCGCGACGATGTGCCGATCCCGCATTTGAAGTAGTAGCAGACCATGCCGGTCCCGCCGCCGACCGCGCCTTCCGCGACCGGTCCCGGCCGGGCGGCATCCAGTGCCGCGACGACATGCTCGGGGGTCAGGGCCATGCTCCAGACATCGCTCAGCCCGCCGTCATAGGTTTCCGCCACGACCGGCAGCACGCGGCTGAAGCGCACGGTGGGATCGTCGAAATTCTGCGCGGTCCAGTCCAGGATGCCGTCGCGGGCGGCGCCGACACCCAGTGTGCCGGTGATCGCGACCGGACCGAAAAAGGCGCCGAACTCGTTGATCAGGTGCGCGCCGGTCATCTCGCCGGTGCCGTTGAAGGAAAAGATGCCGGCGGTGACGCCATCGGTCGCCGTGCGGCCGCGCGGGAAGATCGCTGTCACCCCGGTATGGGTGTCGCCCTCGTTCAGGCTGAACTGGCCGACCTCGACGCCTGCCACATCGGTGATGGCATTGAGCGGTCCGGTCTCGCCTTCCAGCGGAATGCCAATGTCGCGGGCCCGGGGCGCGTCCTGGGCGCAGGCCGCCGAGGTGATGACAAGGCCGCCGGCCAAGGCGATGGATATCAGGGAGTGACTGGTCTTCATGGTCTCATGGTCTCCGGCATGGACAACGGGGTCGGTTCCTTTCGCTGTCCCGGTCCGGGGACAGCAGGGGCTGTATGACCGGAACAGTGAAAAAAAATGAAATTGACGTCAACCTCATAAAATTGTCAGGATTGCGGCATGAGAGCTTACGTCGCCGCTCTGCGGACGGAAACGAACAGTTTTGTCGCTCGCGCTACGACGCTCGCGGACTTCCGGGCCGGTGCCTATTCGGCAGTGGGCGAGGGGCCGGTGTGCGCCCTGACCCATCCTGGTTGTAGCGCCATGATTGAGTCGGCACGGGCAGCCGGGATGGAGGTGTACCGCGGACCCGTGGCCTATGCCGTGCCCGGCGGGCCTGTCACGGCCGGGGCCTATACCGCTCTGAAGCGGGACATCCTCGATGCCCTGAGTGCGAGCCTGCCGGTCGACCTTGTCCTGCTCGACCTGCACGGCGCGATGGCGGCGCATGGCGTGCCGGACTGCGAAGGCGATCTCCTCGCCGCGATCCGCGAGGTCGCGGGCCGGGCCACCGTCGTGGCCGGCCTGCTGGACCTGCACGCCACGCTGAGCCCCGCCATGCTGGACGCGGCGGATCTGCTGCATACCTACAAGGAGTATCCCCATACCGATGTAGCCGAGCGCGGCCGGGAACTGTTCTCGCTCGCACATGCGCTGGTGAAGGGGCAAACGCGACCCGTGGCGGCGGTGGCGGCCTGCCGGGCCCTGGGCGGCTTTCCGACGACGCGCGATCCGATGCGTGCCTTCGTCCGCGCCATGCGCGAGGCCGAAACCGGCGCGGGCGGTGTGCTCTCGGTGTCGCTGATCCACGGATTCCCCTGGAGCGACAGTGCCGACAATGGCGCCAAACTCCTGGTCTATGCGGATGGCGATCGGGCGCTGGCCGGCCGGACGGCCCTGGCCCTGGCCGAGCACTTCGCCGCCATCGCGGAAGAGGCGGCGGAACGGCCGCTATCCATCGCCGAGGGACTGGCGAGCATCGCCGATCGCGCCGGCGAACGGATCGTGCTGGCCGACGCGTCGGACAATCCCGGCGGTGGCGGCGACGGCGATGCGACGCATCTCATCGCGGCCCTGCGCGATGCCAGGCATACCGGTATCGGCGTCGCCGTGTTCAACGACCCGGTTTCCCTGGCGGCGTGCCTCGAGGCCGGACCCGGTGCGCGTCTGACGCTGGATATCGGCGGGCGGATGTCCCGGTTTTCCGGCGACCCGATCCGGGTCGATGGTGTGGTTGCCGGACTGGCGGAGCGGGTCGAGCGGGGTCCGGCGGACGCGGCGGCGGGGCCGCCGGTCGGGCCGGTGGCCCGGTTCAGGACCGGGTTTGCCGATTTCATCCTGTGCGGCAGCCGGCGCGAGGCGCTGTGGCCGGGCCTGTTTACCGCGACCGGTGCGGACCCGTCGGACTACGCGATTATCGTCCTGAAATCCTCGACCCATTTCCGCGCCTCCTTCGCACCGCTGGCTGACCGGATCTTGTCGGTCGGCACGCCCACCGCGATGAATCCGGACTTGGCGAGCCTGCCCTATCAACACCTTCAGCGGCCGGTCTGGCCGGTCGACGATGTTTTGCCGGTCGCAAGTTTGTTGACAGATTTGCAAAATAAGTGAAACTGATATCATATTTCGTTTAAGCGGGTTTCGCAGCAGGTTTTCTTGGGGGAATGACCATGAGCCGTACGATTTGGAAACAGGAACTGATCTCGACCGCCGCGGGCGCGGTCCTCGCTGCCGGGCTGTCGGCCGCGGCCGCTCAGGCCCAGTCCGATGAGAGCGTATCGGCCGACGTGATCGTCGTCACCGCGCAGCGGCGCGAGCAGTCGATCCTCGACGTGTCCGCCTCGGTCAGCGCGCTCGGCGCGGCGGAACTGGAGGAGCGGGGCGTGGAGCGTCTCGACGACATCGCCTCGGTCTTCCCGAACGTCTACATCAATACGGGCAACGGCCTGCGTTCGACGATCATCACGGTGCGCGGCATCTCCTCCAATCCGAACAATCCGGGCGTGGAACAGTCGGTCGGCGTGTTCGTCGACGGCGTCTATCAGGCCCGTCCGACGACCATCAATACCAATCTCTACGACCTGGAACGGGTCGAGATGATCCGCGGTCCGCAGGGCGCGCTGTACGGCAAGAACACCATTGCCGGCGCGCTCAATATGATCACCCAAGGACCTGGCGAGGAGCTCGGCTTCGAGGCAGTCGTCTCGGCGGGCAACTATAGCGCGCTGAGCCTCTATGCCGCCGGCGACGTGATCTTCACGCCCGATGCCCGGGCCCGCGTCTCCGTCTCCTCGCAGACCCGCAGCGGCTACACCGACAACATATTCACTGGCGATGAGCTGGACGACCAGGACGAGCTGGGCGCGCGTCTCACCTTCGTGGCGGAACCGTCTGACACGCTGCAGCTGACCTTCCGGGCCGACATGGCCACGAACGACACCAATGGCGGGTCCTCGGAAATCCTGGCCAATGGCGCCCTGGCGGGCACGCCCCTGGCTGACGCCGATCCGGAAGACCGGCAGGTCGCGCAGGATTTCGGTACCGAACAGACCCGGGATGTTTGGGGCGTTTCGCTGCAGGCCGACTGGGACTTCGACAGCGGCGTGCTGACCTCGCTCACGGCCTTCCGCACTTTCGAGTGGTACAACTCGAACGACAATGATTTCAGCATCCTCAACCAGCTGCGCTCGGGCATCAGCGAGGATCACGAACAGTTCTCCCAGGAAATCCGCTTCACCTCGGATACCGGCGGCGTGTTCGACTACATCGTCGGCGGTTTCTTCAGCCACGAGACCTTCGACACGATCTCCAACGCGGTGATCGGTCCGGATCTGGGCATCTATCCCACCGAGGTCAGCGCCGACATCTTCGGCAATCTGGAGACCACCAGCTATGCCGTGTTCGGACAGGGCACGTATCACTTTTCCGACGCGGTCAGCGTGACCGGCGCGCTGCGCTATTCCGAAGACGAGAAGGAAGTCACCCACAGCCAGATCGGCGACCCCTACCAGCTTCTCGCCCCGACCCAGCCCGAGCGCAGCTTCTCACGCTCCGACGCTGAGGTGACGCCGTCGATCACGCTGAACTGGGAGCCCAATGCAACCTGGCTGGTCTATGCCTCCTACAGCCGGGGCTACAAGTCGGGCGGCTACAACGTCTTCTCGATCATGCCGAACGACAATGCCGAGTACGACCCCGAATTCGTCAACAGCTACGAGGCGGGCGTGAAGACTACCTTGGCCGGTGGCGCGGTCTATCTGGCCGGCTCGGTGTTCTGGCTCGACTATTCCGACCTGCAGGTGAACCAGCTGATCAATGTGGGCGGCGTGCCGACCTTCACCACCTCCAATGCCGCGACCGCCGAGGCGTCGGGCATCGAGCTGGAAGGGCTCTGGCAGGTCAATGACGCGCTGTCCTTCTCCGGCTCCTACAGCTTCCTGGACGCCACGTTCGAGGACTTCACCAACGCGACTTCGGCCGGAGCCGACTATTCCGGCAACGATCTGCCCCAGGCCCCTGATCACACGCTCTCCCTCGCCGCGGACTTCAACACGCCGGTGGCCGAAGGGATGGAATTCGTCGCTCATGCGGACCTGAGCTATCGCAGCTCGCTCTTCTTAGGTCCGGAGAACAATCCGGACTACAGCCAGGACGATGTGACGCTGATCAATGCCCGCGCCGGCTTCACCTTCCAGGACGATCGCTGGAGCGTGATGCTGTGGGGCCGCAATATCGGCGACGAGACCTATGCCGTGCGCCGCAGTGCCGGCGTGATCATCCCCGGCCAGCAGATCCAGGCGCTCGGTGCCCCACAGACTTGGGGTGTCGAACTGCGCGGCCGCTTCTAGACCCCGGAGCTCACGCCTCGTGCTCAAACCCCTCGCCATCCTGGCGCCCCTGGTCGCGATCGCTGCGGGCGCGGGTCTGGCCTGGGCACTCGGCGCGGCCGGAATTGTCGCTTTCCCTGCGCTGGGGCAGGAGGCCTTTCTCGCCGCCCTGCCCCGGCGTGCTTTTTCCCAGCTCGATGTGTTCGCGCTGATGGCGATGCCACTTTTCGTACTGGTGGGCGAGCTGATGAACCGGGGCGGCGTCACGCGCGCCCTGATAGATTTTTCCGCGCTTCTGGTCGGCCGTGCCCGCGGCGGGCTGGGCCATGTGAACATCGCCACCTCGCTCTTCTTCGCCGGCGTGTCCGGATCGGCCATGGCGGACGCGGCCGCGCTGTCGACGACGCTCGTCCCGGCCATGCGCGAGCGCGGATATACGGCCGACTATGCCGGCGCGGTGACCGCCGCCTCCTCGATGATCGGGCCGATCATCCCGCCCAGCATCATCCTGATCTTCTACGGCGCCATCATGGGCGTCGACGTGGCGGCGCTGTTCGCCGCGGCGATCGTGCCCGGCCTGGTGCTCGCCGCCGGTCTGTTCGGGGCCAATGCCGTCTTTGCCCGTCTGGGCGATCACCCGGCCGCCGAGCGGCGCCCGCCGGCGGTCGCGACCACCGTGCAGGCCGCGCCCTCGCTGCTGATGCCGGTGGTGATCCTCGCCGGTATCGTCTTTGGCCTGGTGACGCCGACCGAGGCCGGGGCGCTGGCCGTGCTCGCCGCGCTCGCAGCCGCGGCGGTCTACCGCACGCTGGACTGGCCCATGCTGCGCGACTCCATCGGCGGGGCGACGCGGCTGACCGGCGCGATCTTCTCGCTCCTGGTTGCCGGCGCCGCGGCCAACTTCCTGGCGTCGCTGATGGGCGTGCCCGAACTGGTACGCGCTTGGACCGAGGGGCTGGGCGTCGGGCTCGACACCTTCCTGCTGATCCTGGTCGGAGTCTTCCTGGTCAGCGGCATGATCCTGGACACCCAGATCGCCCTGGTACTGATCGCGCCCATCCTGGCGCCGGCCGCCTATGTGCTCGGTGCCGACCCGGTTCATCTGGGCGTGATGATCTGCCTGGCCATCACGATGGGCCTCATCACCCCGCCCCTGGGCGGTGCTGTGCTGATCGTGTCCTCGGTGACCGGGGCATCCTACTGGCGGCTGATGCGGGCGATCGCGCCCTTCATCCTGCTGGAGATCGTGATTCTGCTCTTCCTGACCTTCACGCCGGACCTCACCCTGGCGCTGCCGCGCGCCCTGGGGCTGGCATGAGCCGGGGCCGGACACGCCGGGCGGTGCTGGCCGCCGGCGGGGCGCTGGCCGTGACGGCCTGCGGTGCCCCCGGACACCGGCGCGACGCGCTGGCAGCGCTGGCCGGCGCCGCCAACTCGCCCGTCAACGGCGTGTGGATCTGGATGGACGCCTTCGCACGGACGCTCGACGCGGCCGGGCTGAGCGTGGAAATCTCGGCCAATTCCGCGCTGGGCAGCGAACCGGACCGCACCGAGATGACGGGGCTGGGCCTGCTGCATGCCAATGATGCCGGCATCACCGAGCTGGTCGCCTATTCGGACGCCTATCGCGCGCCGGGCCTGCCCTTCCTGTTGGACGATATCGGTCATTTCGAACGTTTCATCGCCGCGCCCGCCTTCCGCACCTGGCTGGCGAGCGAGCTCGATCCGGCGGGACTGGTCTTTGCCGACGCCGCCCTGCTGGGCGGGATGAGCGGCCTGTTCACCGCGCGCACCCCGATCCACGAGATCGCCGACGTGGAACGCCTGCGCCTGCGGGCGATGGGGCGGCTCGACCTGCTGATGATAGAGGCTCTGGGCGCGTCGGGCGTTCAGGTGGCCTGGGAGGAGGTGCCCCAGGCGCTGCAGACCGGCATCGCCCAAGGCTATTTCAACCCGCCGCTGGCGCCGGTCCTGTTCGGACACGGCTCGCAGATCGGCTATTTCCTCGACCTCAATATGAGCGCCGCCCACCGGGCCGTAGTGCTGTCGGTGCGCTGGCTTGAGACGTTGACGCCGGAACACCGCGCCGCCGTCGACCGGGCCGTTGCCGCCGGGCATCAGGCCAATCGCGACTGGGCCCTGAATGGCCGGGCGCGGGAAATGGCGGCGCTGGCGGAAATCGATATCGAGGTGATCGAACCGGACCCGGCCCTGCGCCGCATCTTCGCCGAGCGTGTGCGCGCCGCCTATCCGCGCATGGCGCCGCCGGAGGCGGTCGAGCGCTTTGTCGAGCTGGCGCGGGAGACGCGGGCATGAGCGGCACCCCACACCGGATCGCGGCCGGGCTGGACCGGCTGGCCGGCGGGCTGAACCGCGTCGTCTGGGCCGGTGCGGCCGGATTTCTCGTGTTGATGCTGGGGCTGGTCTTCATCCAGATCGTCGGCCGTTACGGGTTCAGCGATGCGCCGTCCTGGACCGAGGAGGGCGCGCGCTATGCGATGGTGTGGAGCGGGCTTCTGGGCGGCGTGGTGGCGTTCCACCAGGATGCCGACCCGGTGCTGGTCCAGGTCACCGATCGGCATCCCCTGTGGCTGCGCCGCCTGCGGGCCTGGTCGGGCAGCGCCTGCATTGCGGTTTTCCTCGGCGTGCTGCTGGTAAATTCTCTCGGCTTCGTGGCGCGGGCTTCGGCCCGTCATACCGAGTCGCTGGACTGGAATCTCGGCATCGTCGTGGTGATCCTGCCGCTCTATGCCGGCCTGGTCATGATCCAGGCGGTGCTGAAACTGGCCATTTTCGAACTGCGCGCCGCCGGTGGCGGCGCAGTCGCGGACGAGGGGTAGCGCCATGCGAATCTATATCTGCGCGGATATCGAAGGGGTGGCTGGCGTGGTCGATATCGACCAGCTCCAGCCGTCCGGATCGGGACATGACGAAGCGCGGCGCCTGATGACCGGCGAAGTGCTGGCCGCGATCGAGGGCGTACGGGCGGCCGGGGGCGGTGAGATCGTGGTCGCCGACAGTCACGGCAATGGCCGCAATCTGCTGATCCCGGATTTCCCCGACGTGGTCGAACTGGTCCAGGGCTGGCCGCGCCCGCTGGTGATGATGCAGGGCATCGAACGCGGCCGTTTCGATGGCATGCTCTTCATTGGGCATCATGCCGGCGCCGCATCGACGGACGGCGTGCTGGCCCACACGATGAGCGGGCGTCTGATCGCGGATGTGAAGGTGAATGGTGAGAGCTGGTCTGAAACCGACCTCAATGCCGCCATCGCCGCGCATTTCGGCGTGCCCGTCCTGCTGGCCACCGGCGACGATGCCTATACCGGCCATGTACAGCGTATCCTGCCGGGCACCGCCACGGTAACCACAAAGGCGGCCTTCGGTGCGAGTTCCGCCCGGTCGCTGACCCCGGCGGCCGGCCGCGCGAAAATCCGGGCCGCCGCCGAAGAGGCCGTGCGGGCCCTGCCGTCGGCGGAGGTCTCGGCCCTGCCGCAGGCGCCGCTGGAGGTAGAGCTGACGCTGAAACGGCGCCAGGCCGCCGAACTTCTGGCCTATCTGCCGATCGTCGAGCGGGTGGCAGCGCATACGGTGCGTTTCCGGGCGGGCGACGTGCTGCAGCTCAATGCGATGCTGTATTTCGTGGCGGCCTACGATCCCAAAGGCGCGCTGTTCTGACCGGCCGGCGAGGTGGCGGCGCATGTGCCGTTTGTCATGACGTGCCGAAAGCGGTTATGAAGCGAACCTCATATCTGTCCGGATACCTGTTCCGGCCACGACAACCGCGCCGCGCGGCATGACGAGCAGTCGGGGCGAACAAGCGGGAAGTGATGGAAGCCACAGTCGAAAGCTACAAGGCGCAGCTCGCGCGGCGCCTGAAGAACGATCCGCCCAAGCGCAAGGGCGAACGCACCCGCGAACGCTTCAAGCTTGCCACGGCGCGCGTGCTGGAGCGGACCGGATATCATGCGATGCGGGTCAGCGACATTACCAAGGCGGCCAAGTCGTCCGACGGTTCCTTCTACATGTACTTCAAGGACAAGAAGGATGTGGCGCTGACCGTGCTGCGCGAATTCCTCGAAGGTATGCAACTCGTCGGCACCAATCAGGCCGGCCGCGGTCACGGGCCCTTCGACTCGATCCACTACGCCAATGCCAGCTGGATTGAGACCGTGCGGGCCAATGCCGGCCTGATGCGCAGCGTCTTCCAGATGAGTGACGAGGACGGGGATTTCAGCCGTCTGGTCCATTCCACCAACCGCGCCTGGTACGAGCGCGTCGCGCGCAGCGTGGTGAAGAATCATCCCGACGGTTCGGTTGATCCAAGCGCAGCGCTGTTCGCAGTCTGGGCTCTGGGCTCGATGATGGACGAGATCATGCGCCGGGTCGTGGTCTATCCGGATACGGATTTCGTCGATTTCCTGGAAAAGGCGGCACCCGAGGCCGACGATCTGGCGAAGGCGCTCTCGGTCATCTGGTTCAGGGTCCTCTACCCTGGCCTCGACCTGCCGAGCGGCTTGGAAGGTCTGGCCAAGTCCTTGACTGCGCTCGAGTTCAAGCCGCGAGAGACGACACGCGGCCAAGCGTAAACTCTTCCCTGATACGTGTCTTTCTGCCCTGCGCATCGTTGCGCCGGGGCCGCATCTTCATGCCCGAAATCGCGGCTTGGAAATCCCCCATTGACAGCAGGGAAAACTGCTCCCCAAAATACGAAACTGAGGACAGTTTCATAAAATGCTTGGAGGAGGGCAGGGGATGAATTGTCATAAAACGGGACTCGCGGGTGCGAGCGTTCTGGCCCTGACCGCGGCGGCGGGGACCGTCCTGGCGCAGGACACCGATGCCGCGGCCGGCACGCAGGTGCGCGGCGGCATCGAGACGATCGTCGTCACCGCCCGCAAGCGCGAGGAGTCGATCCAGGAAACGCCGATCTCGGTGACGGCCTTCACCGAGGGCATGATCGAACGGGCCGGCATCACCGACATCGCCGACGTCGCGATCCGCACGCCCGGCCTGGCCTACGGCAATTACGGCGACGAGAAACTCTCGCCGACCTCCCTGCGCGGCGTGATCGGCGGTTCCGGTTCGGCCGGTGCCGACGGTGCTGTCGGCTTCTATCTCGACGAGGTCTTCCTCGGTCAGGGGGTAGGGGCCACGATCGACCTGTTCGACATGGAACGGATCGAGGTCCTGCGCGGTCCGCAGGGCACGCTGTTCGGCCGCAACACGATCGGCGGGCTCATCCACTACACCACGGCCCGTCCGACCGACGAGTTCGAGGCTTATCTGGAAGCGGAGATCGGCGATTACGATCACCGCCGCATCGGCGGCGGGGTCAGCGGTCCGCTGATCGGCGACCGTGTGTCCGGCCGGCTCGCCTTCGTGCGTAACCAGCGCGGCGGCACGTCCTACAATGTCGTGCTCGACGAGGAGGTGAACACCGAGGATTCCTGGTCGGCCCGCGGCCAGCTCCTGTTTGATATCGGCGACCAGACCGAGTGGCGGCTGAGCGCCGACTATCGCGAGGTGGACCAGGATTCGCTGGTCTTCGAGACGCTGAACTACAACGACGCCACCACCTTCGCGACGGTGCTGGATCTGTACGGCCTGCCGCGTAACGCCGATCCGTTCGACCGCAATGTCTATGCCGACGACATCACCTATGAGCGGTCCGAAGCCTGGGGCGTGGCCTCCCATTTTATGACCATGATCGGCGATGTGGAGCTGGTGAACATCACCGCCTACCGCACGCACGACTATGCCAACCGCACCGACACCGACCGGTCGGCGCTGGAATGGGCCTATGACGGGGATCCCGAAGAGGTCTCGCGCTTCTCCAACGAGCTGCGCCTGTCCTGGTCGAGCGGTGATTTCGACTGGGTCGGTGGCCTCTACTATTACCAGCAGGAGACTAACAATCTCAGCTTCATCGAGCTGGGCGGCGATCTGATGACCCTGCTCGGGGCGCCGTCGCTAGCCGGTATCCAGGCGGGCTCGGATGCGGCCATGGACACGACCAGCATTGCCGTCTTCGGCGCGGGCACGTGGAACGTTTCCGACCGGCTCGATTTCACCCTGGGCGGTCGCTACACGACCGAGGAAAAGTCGATCAACTATTCCCAGTCCGATCCGGTCGGCCTGCTGGGCGGCGACTTCGCCGTCTCCGCCGAGGACGACTGGGCCGAGTTCACGCCCAGTGCCAATGTGCGCTTCCGCTTCACGCCCGACGTCATGGGCTATGCCACGGTCAGCCGCGGCTTCAAGAGCGGCGGTTTCAACGATGCGCTGGGCGACGCCAACGGCATCTCTTTCGACCCGGAAACCCTGTGGAACTACGAGGCGGGCCTGAAGACGACGTTGTTCAACGGACTGATGCAGGCCAATGTCACGGCCTTCTATATGGACTGGAGTGATATCCAGGTCGCAGGCGACAATCCAGCGACGCCCGTTTACGATCCGATCATCGTCAATGCTGGCGCGGCGCATAGCCAGGGGCTGGAACTGGAAATCCTTGCCCAGCCGACCGACAATCTGACGCTTGGCTTCAACGCCGCGCTGCTGGAGGCCGAGTTCGACGAGGGCACGCTTCCCAACGGTGCACCGCTTGCCGACATCCCTCGGGCGCCGGACTATACGGCCAATCTGAATGCTGAATACCGGACGCCCCTGACGCCGGGCACCGACTGGTTCGTGGGTAGCGAGGTGCTGATGCGTGGAGAGAGCTATCTCACCGTCGACAACCAGGAGGACGGCCATGTCGACGCCTACGCTCTGGTGAACCTCAATATCGGTCTGGAATCGTCGGATGGCCGCTGGCGGATCAATCTGTGGGGTCGCAATATCTTCGACGAGACGGTGAAGGAACGCCTGTTTGATCTGTCCAGTCAGGATGTGGTCGGTCAGAAATTCATCGTGCTCAACGACCCGGCCACCGTCGGCGTCAGCCTGAACCTGCGCTACTAGGGGATAAGCCATGCCGATCCACGCCCGCACCCGCCGCGCGTCCGTCCTTCTGGCCGGCACCGCTCTCGTCCTCCTGCTTACGGCCTGTTCCCCGGGCACGGAGCCGGCAGGCGAGGGCGCTGAAGACGCGGCGCAACCGGCCGCCGAGGCCGAGGTCCGGCGCTCCGACCGGTCCTATTATGTCGAGATGGCGGATGGCGTCCGCGTGGCGATGAGCCTCTATTATCCCGGCGGGGTCGAGCCCGAGACCCCGCGTCCGACAATCCTGGTGCAGACCCGCTACGGGCGCGAGGGCATGATCCGCAGCTTCGAACGCTTCGTGGAGGCTGGCTACGTGCTGGCGTCGGTCGACACGCGCGGCTCGACCTCCTCCTTCGGCCCCCGGCGGGTGGATATCGGGCCGGCGGAAATCGAGGATATGGACGTGTTGATCGGCCATATCGCCGCCCAGCCCTGGTCGGACGGGAATGTCTTTGCGCAGGGCACGTCCTACATGGCGGACACGGCCGACATCGCCACCAGCCGGCCAGCGCCGGCGCTGAAGGGGGCGATCATCCGCGAGGTGGACTTCGACGTCTTCCTGCAGCTCTTCTTCCCCGGCGGCGTAGCCAATGAGTGGTTCCTGCAGAACTGGGGTGGGGCGACCAAGACCGCCGACGAGGGCCGTTCGCCGCGGCCAGGCGAGGACTATGACTGCCTGGCCCGGGCCGAGGACTGCGCGCCGCTATGGCCGATCCTGGCACCGGTGGACGGGGATGACGACTATGCCCTGTTGCGGGAGGCGCTGGCCGGGCGCGAGCGCTGGGCGCCGGACGATTACGCCCAGATGGAATTCCACGACGATGCCGGGCTCAACGGTTATGTCTTCTTCCAGTCGGCACCGGCCGCCCATCTGGACGGCATCCGCCGCGAGGCGACGCCGGCCCAGGTCTGGGGCAGCTGGGTCGATGGCGGCACCGCTGAGGCTGCGCTGGCGCGCTGGCGTTCGGCACCGGACGTGCCGATGGAGATCTGGCTGACGGGGAATGACCACTCCAACCGCGTGCTGGCCGATCCCTTCCTGCCGGATATCGAGGCCCCCCGTCCCGGCCCGGACGACCAGTTCGCCGTAATGGACGGTTTCTACAGCCGCATCATGGACGGCGGATACGACGATCGCATCATCCACTACTATGTGATGGGCGCCGGCGAATACCGCCAGACGGCGGACTGGCCGCCAGCGGGCGTCGCCGAGACGGACTTCTTCCTCGCCGCCGGTAACACGCTCAGCACCGTCCGGCCGGACGAGACCGGCGTCGATGTCTACAATGTCGACTTCACAGCGCAGACGGGCGACCGCACCCGCTGGTCCACCCAGTTCGGCACTGCTCCAGCCTATCCCGACCGGCGCGGGGAAGACGGCAAGCTGATCGTCTTCGACACCGCGCCCTTCGAGGCCGACATGGAGGTCGCCGGCGCGCCGGTGATCGAGCTGTATGTCGCCACCGCGACCGACGATCCGGCCTTCCACGTCTATCTCGAGGATGTCGCTCCAGACGGCCGCGTGACCTATCTCACCGAAGGTCAGTTCCGCGCCATCCACCGCGCGCCGGCGGATCCGCAGACTCTGCCCTACGACATGGGTCCCGCCCCGCATTCCTATCGCCGCGAGGACGCCCTGCCGGTCGTGCCGGGCGAGCAGATGACGGTGGAGTTCGCGCTCTTCCCCGTCGCGGCCCGGATCGAGGCCGGCCACCGGCTGCGCGTGGCCATCGCCGGGACCGACGCCTCCTACTTCCGGCGCTATTCCAACGGCGAGGACGAGGTGTTCGAGATCGCGCGCGGGGGCGAGGCCGCCAGCCGCATCGCTGTGCCGATGCGGCCTTGGTCGGACGAGTAGGTTCAGGCTCTCTTGATATCCGGGAATTGGCCGGACGCGATCAGGGCATCGATCGCGTCCGCCAGCTGACGGGTTTCCGCCCGAAGCGCGCATTCGACCGGATCGCGCAGGGAGGCGATGCGCGCCGTCTTGTAGCGGGCCAGCGTGTCGCCCGGCAGGGCCAGGAGCCCGTGCAGGCAGGCCGAGACGCGGTCGTCGAAATCGGCGGCGGGAACCAGGTCGGTGGCCAGTCCAGCGCGAACGAGCTCGGGCCCTTTCAGCGGCCGGCCCAGCATCAGGATCTCGTTCGCCCGGTGCGGCGAACAGAAACGTTCCAGCAGGACCGTTGCGCCGCCGCTGGGAAAGAGGCCGTGCAGGCCTTCGGGAAAGCGGATGCCGGCCGTTTCGCTCCAGATCGCCATGTCGGCATTGAGCGGCCAGGAGGCGCCGCCGCCGATTGCCCAGCCGCGCACGGCGCAGACCACGGTTTTCGGGCCGAACATGATCAGCCGGGTGATGGTCTGCAACCGGTCGATTGCGACTTCCAGCCCCTCCCGCCGGGGTGGGTTGGACGCCAGCTCGACCAGGTCGTCGCCGGAACAAAAGGCGGTGCCCGATCCAGCGAGCAGGATGATGTCTGTTTCCGCGTCGTCATGAGCTTGCAGCAGCGCCGCGTTGAGCCCGTCCAGCATGGCTCCGTTGATGGCGTTGAGACGGGCCGGTCGGTTCAACGTGATCCGCGCGACGCGGCCGCCGGTCTCGTAGAGAACCGGGCTCATGCCGTCGCTCCTTCGGCCGCCGGCCGGTAGTCGTTGGCGGCCCGCTTCTTCAGCGCAACCTTGTCGACCTTGCCGATCGGCAGCAGTGGCAGTTCGTCGAGAACAACGAAGCGCTTGGGCTGTTTGTAATTGGCCAAGCGGCCGCGGCAGAAGGCCTTGAGATCGTCCAGGTCGAGATCGCCCCCGGGCAGGATGTAGGCCACGCCGACCTCCTGCCAGACGGGGTCGGCTGTGCTGACCACCGCGGCCATGTCGACGGCCGGATGGCTTTCCAGAACGGTCTCCACCTCACGCGGATAGACGTTGTAGCCGCCGGATTTGTACATCTCTTTCACCCGCCCGACGATGGAGTAGCTGCCGTCCGGATTGCGCCGGCCGATATCGCCGGTCGCCAGCCAGCCGCCCGGCAGCAGCGTCTCTGCCGTGGCCTCGGGCCGGTTCCAGTAGCCCAGCATGTTGTAGACCGAGTGGGCCAGTATCTCGCCCGATTGGCCGTCGGCGACGGTATTGCCCTCCGGGTCGACCAGACGCACCTCGGTGCCGGGGAAGGGATAGCCGACGGTCCCGGACAACAGGTCGATATCCCGGCTCGGCGGTACGATGGTGATGGCGCTGCCGGATTCGGTGAGCCCGTAATTCGTGGCCAGCGGGACATTGTAGCCGAGCAGGCGCTCGATCAGCTCGCGCGGCATGACCGCGCCGCCCCACATAACCATCTGCACGGACGACAGGTCGAATGTGTCGAAATCGGGATCGGCGAACTGCAGCTGGAAGGTGCTGGGCACCGAACCCCAGAAGGAGACCTTCTCGTCCTGCATCAGCTCCAGCGAGCGGCGCGGTGAGAAGTGCTCGAGAAACACGATCGTACCGCCGGCGGTGAGGGTGGGGGTCGAGACGTCCACCACGCAGCCGATATGGTTGATCGGGAAATAGTTGAGCGCGCGCATGGGTCGGATCGGCCAGATGCCGTGCTGTTCGACGCTGAAGCCGACAATGCCCTCGTGATGCAGCAGGGCGCCCTTGGGCTTTCCGGTCGAGCCCGACGTGTAGACGATCATGCAGGCATCGCGGCCGCCGCTAGCGTTACGTTGTGCGACATGGGCGTTACCTGAAAGCGACGCGCCCGCCTCCAGGAAGTCCCCGAATGCGACCGCGCCGTCCGGTATGTGATCGCTGTCGCGTTCGAAGATGACCAATTGCCGGATCGAGGGCGCGCGCGCCTTCAGTTCCAGCAGGTCGCCGGCATAGTCGCGTCCGTCCATCCGCGAGCGGGCGAGCAGGACGACCGGCGCGCTGTCTCCGGCGACATACGCGAGTTCTTCCAGCTGGTAGCGGGGGTTCATACCGACCCAGATCGCGCCGATTGACGCCGTGGCCAGAAAGGCCAGGAAGTAGTCGGGACTGGGCGTGGAAAGCGTTGCCACCCGGTCGCCTCTCTCTACGCCGGCCGCGATCAGCGCCCTGGCGAGGGCATCGATCCGGTCGTTGAAGACGCGATAGCTGATGCGCTCATCGTCCAGTACCATGGCCTCGGCGTCGGGCGTGTGCTCAGCGTAGTGGGCCACATAGTCGCTGATGCGCGGAAAGGTCGGCGGAAGCGTATGCGGCGGATGGGCGGGTGCTGTCATGACGTGGATATCCGGATGGCGTGAGGGAGGGGCTCAGGCGGAGGCTGCGGCCTCGGGCGGCATCCAGATGGACAGCCATTCGGCGACGAGTGCGGGGCGCTCGCTCCCCTCGATCTCGATCTCGCAGCCGAACTTCACGATGTCGCGCCCTTTCGCGTCGGTCCGCGTTTCCAGCACCTTGAACCGGCCGCGTACGCGGCTTCCCACCTTCACCGGCGAGAGCAGGCGCATGTAGTCCATGCCGTAATTGAGGAAGTGGCCGTTCTCGCCCGTTGCGCGCTGGGGATCGCTGCCCATTGCGTCGTGCAGCATGTGGGTGAGCAGGGAGACGGTCAGGAAGCCGAAGGCGATGGTGCCGCCATAGGGTCCGTTGGCCGCGGCCCAGTCCGGGTCGATGTGCATCGGATCGGGGTCGAGCGTGACCCGTCCGAAGTCTGAGATCATGCTCTGTTCCACCGGTATCCAGGCGGAAACTCCGACCTCGTCGCCCGCGGCGAAGTGGGAGAAGGTGCTGATTTCGCGTGCGGCTTCGCTCATGCTCACATCCTGTCCGGAAGCTTCGTGTTGACTAAATATGAGGTTGGCGTCATTTTCAGTTTTAGTCAATGGGCAGGGGCGGCGGATGTCCGGTCTGGACGCATTCAAGGTTCTCTCCCACCTTGAGCGGCCACCGGTCGTCCGGGGCCATTCCGGGAGGACGCAGTGCAAAGAACGCCCCGACGTATAGTTCTGGCCTTCAGCATTGGCTCTATCGGCACCGGTATCTATCTCACCGTGCCCGGCGTCCTCCTGCTTTACTATCTGACCGAAATTCTCTCGGTCTCGCCGGCCCTTGCGGGTCTGGCGGTTTTTCTACCCCGGGTCTGGGACATGATAACCGATCCCTTCATGGGGTGGGTATCCGACCGGACCCGCTCCCCGCTGGGGCGCCGGCGCCCCTATCTGCTGGCCGGCGGTATCCTGACCGCGCTCAGCTTCGTTTTCCTGTTCAGCGCACCGGACCTGCCGGGCGAGCGCTGGAACTTCCTCTATGTCACCATTGTCTATGTGCTCAGCGCCACGGCCTACACCGTGTTCGCTGTCCCCTATCTGTCCATGCCCGCCGAGATGAGCACGGATCCCGACGAGCGGGCCTCGATCATGGCCTACCGGATGAGTTTCGCGATGGCCGGTGTGCTGGCCGGGTCGGCCGCAGCGCCGGCGCTGCTGGAGGCCTTCGGCGGAGGACGGGGCGGTTTTGCCGCCATGTCCTGGGTACTGGGCGGGGCCTGTGCCGCAACCATGCTGATTGCATTCTTCGGCACCGCCCGCGCGCCGGTCATTCCGGCCCCGAAGGCGGCCCGTAAGGCGCATTTCCTGGACGCGCTGCGTGACGGACGCTTCCGCATGCTGGCGCTGGCCTACATCATCCAGCTCGGCGGTCTTGGCGTGTTCACCGGCTCCACGCCCTACTATGTCACCCAGATCGCCGGCCGCAGCGAAGGGGCGATCTCCACGGTCTTCCTCGCCCTGCTGGGCGGCACCATCCTGTCCATGTTCGCTTGGGCAGCGATCTCGCGCCTGACCGGAAAAGTGCCTGCCTATCTGGCCGCGGCACTGATCACGGTCGTCGGCCTGGCCGGGCTTTGGCTGGCAGCGGGGCCCGAAGACTGGACGCTGGTCATCGCCATGACCGGCGTGGTCGGCATGGGCTTCGGGGGGCTCCAGCTCCTGCCTTTCGCCATGCTCACCGACATCATCCATGACGCTCGCGAGGACGGCCGCGATGCCGCCGGAACCTTTACCGGTGTGTGGACGGCCGTCGAGAAGGGCGGGCTTGCCCTCGGCCCGCTCGTGGTCGGACTGGTCCTGAGCACCGGTGGCTTCGTCTCCGGTGCCGAGGCACAGTCCGACCGCGCCCTGTTCTGGATCCGTGTCGCGGTGGCGTTGATCCCGTCCGCGCTGGCACTGCTCAGCGTGCCGGCCGTGCTGCAGTACCGGGCCGGCACGCCGCGGCCCGCGGCCGACCCGGTTTCATGACCCTGATCGCCGACTTCACCGGCCAGACGGCGCTCATCACTGGCGGTGCCAGCGGTATCGGTCGTGCCGTCGCGCGCGACTTCGCCCGTGCCGGGGCGCGGCTGATCGTAGCCGACCGTGACGCGACCCGCCTGTGCGAGACTGTCGCCGAACTTGCCGCCCTGACGTCGACCCCGGTGGACGGGGTCGAACTCGACGTCACCGACAGTGCCCGTTGTGACGCGGTGGTGGCGCAATGCCTGGCGGCCGGAGGTGGCCGTCTGGACATCCTCGTTCACAGCGCGGGGATCGGTATCGAACGGCCGTTTCTGGATACCACCGACGCGGAATGGTCGCGTATTATCGACACCGATCTCACGGGGACGTTCGCCATAAACCGGGCCGCCGGGCGGGTCATGGCCGAGGCCGGGTACGGTCGCATCGTCAATTTGGCATCCACCGCAGGCGTCGCCGGCGGCACCGGCCGGGCCGCCTATGGTGCGGCCAAGGGCGGAGTGATCATGCTCAGCCGCGTTCTGGCCGTCGAGCTGGCCACAGCCGGCGTCACGGTGAATGCACTGGCGCCGGGCGCCATCGAGACCGAACTGGTGGCCCGCATGCACAGCGACACCACCCGCAAAGTCTATCGCCGGGCCATTCCGGCTGATCGCTACGGCACGCCGGAGGAAGTCTCCGCGGCCGCCCTGTTTCTCGCCAGTCGTGAAGCCGGTTACATCAATGGCCATGTATTGGCCGTCGATGGGGGATTTCTGGCCGCCGGCGTGATGCACAAGGACTGATCCTGTAACAATCGGAGGCCCGATGACCGGTCTGCTCGTCGCCAATCGTGGCGAAATCGCCATCCGGATCGCCCGCGCCGCGCGCGAAGTCGGGCTCCGCATTGTCATGGTCCATTCGTCCGACGAGGATGCGGCCCGTCATCTCGATTTCGGCGATGTCCGTCATGCTCTGCCGGGGCGGGGCGCGGCGGCCTATCTCGATATAGGGGCCCTGGTGGCCGCAGCCAGCGAACACGGCTGCGATGCGGTCCATCCGGGCTATGGATTTCTCAGCGAAAGCGCGACGTTTTCCCAGGCCTGCGCGCAGGCGGGGCTGATCTTTGTCGGGCCAGGGCCGGCCACACTCGCCCTGCTGGGCGACAAGGCCCGCGCCCGCGATCTGGCTCGCGATCACGGTGTGCCGGTCCCTGAAGGCCTGGGCGGTCCGGTGGATGCCGCCACGGTCCGCGACTTCCTTCGCTCACTGGGCCAGGACGGTGCGGTCATGCTCAAGGCGATCGCCGGCGGCGGTGGGCGCGGCACCCGCCCGGTGCGCGATGCCGCCGGGATCGAGGCCGCGTTCAAGGCGTGCCAGGCCGAGGCCCAGGCCTCCTTCGGCAATCCCGACCTCTATGTCGAGGAACTGGTCGAACACGCACGCCATATCGAGATCCAGATCCTGGCCGACCGCACCGGCGCCTGTATCCATGCCCATGAGCGCGAGTGTACGCTGCAGCGCAACCGGCAGAAACTGGTCGAGATCGCGCCGAGCCCGACGATCGAAGCGGACCAGCGCGCCGCCATGACAGCCGCGGCCCTGCGCCTGGCCGAAGCGGCGGGCGTGTGCGGTCTGGCAACGTTTGAATTCCTGGTGCGGCCGGACGGGCGGTTTGCTTTCATCGAGGCCAATCCGCGCCTGCAGGTCGAGCATACCGTGACCGAGGCGGTGACCGGGCTGGATCTCGTCCAGACACAGCTGCGTCTGGCTCAAGGCGCGACGCTGGCGGAGCTGGGGCTGGCGGATGGCGCGCTGCCGCTGCGCGGCATCGCCCTGCAGGCCCGGATCAATGCGGAAATCGTATCGGACGACGGGGCGGTGCGGCCGGCGGCCGGCCAGATTACCCGGTTCGAACCGCCAACCGGCCCGGGGCTGCGGATCGATACGGCCGGTCATGCGGGATACCGGCCGAACCCTGCCTTCGATACCTTGCTCGCCAAGCTGATCGTCCACAGCGAGCGCGGCGGCTTTTCGGCCCTGGTGGCGCGGGCGAAGAGCGCGCTTCACGAATTCCGGATCGAGGGCTGCCAGACCAATCGGAGCCTGCTGGAGGCCCTGCTCGACCGGCCGGAAGTGCTCGACGGCACGGCCGACACCGCCTTCGCCGACCGGGTGATGAGCGAGCTGGTCGTCTCGGCTACGGCTCTGGAGGCGGATGCGGACCAGACGGCCGCCGCGGACCTTTCACCCCCGTCGGCCGAAGCACCGTTGCCCGCGGGTCAGCAGGCCGTCAGGGCGCCGACCTCCGGCGTGGTGGTCTCCGTCGAGGTGGCGGCGGGCGACACGATGCGGGCAGGGCAGCCCGTGCTCATCATCGAAGCCATGAAGATGGAGCACGAGGTGGCCGCCCCCGCCGACGGCGTTGTCGCGAACTGGCGCGTCGGTCCCGGCGATCCGGTCACGGAAGACCAGTGCCTGGGCACGTTCGAGCCGGTCGAGGGGCTGGAGGATGCGGCCGTGGAGGCCGCCACCCTCGATCCCGATCACATCCGTCCCGATCTGGAGGAGGTGCTCGCGCGCCGGGCCGAGCTGGAGGATGCAAGCCGGCCGGATGCGGTCGCGCGGCGGCGCAGCCGCAACCAGCGCACGGCACGCGAGAACGTTGAAGATCTGTGCGACCCGGGCAGTTTCATGGAGTATGGCGCCTTCAACCTCGCTGCCCAGCGCAGCCGCCGCGCGCCGGAGGAACTGCGCGATAAGAGTCCGGCCGACGGCATGATTGCCGGCTTCGGTTCCATCAATGGCGACACGTTCGGCGGGGATGCGTCGCGCTGCGGCGTCTTCGCCTACGACTTCACCGTCTTTGCCGGCACGCAGGGCGCCTATAATCACAAGAAGAAGGACCGGATGATCGACCTAGTCGCACGCGCCGGCGTGCCGCTGGTCGTGTTCGCCGAGGGCGGCGGCGGCCGGCCCGGCGAGACCGATACACGCCTGGGCCTGGACATCCCCACCTTCGCCCGGTTTGCCAAACTCTCTGGCAAGGTCCCGCTGGTGGGGATCGTGTCGGGCTATTGTTTTGCCGGCAATGCAGCTCTGCTGGGCTGTGCCGACGTCATCATCGCGACCGAGAATGCCAGTATCGGCATGGGCGGGCCGGCGATGATCGAGGGCGGCGGGCTCGGCGTGTTCAAGCCCGGCGAGGTCGGTCCCGTCGATATGCAGCGGCGCAATGGCGTGATCGATATCGTCGTGGCGGACGAGGCCGAAGCCGTGGTCGCCGCGAAGCGCTACCTGTCCTATTTCCAGGGGACCGTCGCCGATTTCGACGCCCACGATCCGCGGCGGTTACGCAGCCTGATCCCGGCAAACCGGATGCGCGTCTACGATATTCGTGAGGTGATCGACCAGCTGGCCGATGTCGAGAGCGTGCTTGAGCTGAAACCGGATTTCGGCCGGGCCGCGGTGACCGCGCTGGTGCGTATCGGCGGTCGCCCGATGGGGCTGATCGCCAATGATCCGCAGGTGATTTCCGGGGCCATTGACGCCGATGCGGCTTCCAAGATGACGGACTTCCTCACCCTGTGCGACTCCCACGGCCTGCCTGTCTTGTCGTTGTGCGACACGCCGGGCTTCATGGTGGGGCCGGACGTCGAGGCGAAGGGCCAGGTGCGCAAGGCTTGCCGGCTCTTCATCGCCGGGGCCCAGCTCTCCGTCCCGCTGTTCAGCGTCGTCGTGCGCAAGGCGTACGGGCTCGGCGCCCAGGCCATGGTCGGAGGCTGTTTCCATTCGCCCTTTTTCGCGGTGGCCTGGCCGACCGGCGAGTTCGGGGCGATGGGGCTGGAAGGCGCCGTCCGTCTCGGCTTCCGCCGCGAGCTGGAAGCCATTGAGGACGAGGCTGAACGCGCCGCCTATTTCAATGTCAAGCTCCAGGGCCTCTACGACGAGGGCAAGGCGCTCACCGTCGCAGAATTTATGGAAATCGACGACGTTATTGACCCGGCCTCGACGCGGGAATGGATCCTGCGCGGACTGGATACGGTTGCGGCACGGCTGCCAGCCACCTAAAAACGCGGACATACACCAATTCCGAGACCTATCCGCGTTGGTCTGGCACCACCGGCTTTCGCGTTAGCTCTGTGGAATGCCTTGACCGTCTGGCAGGGCGGGCAGAGCGGGTTCGCCAAGCTGTGGAGCTTGGTGCTCGCTGTGGCGATCCTGTTCGCGGCCCTGAACGGACTGCTCAGCTGGAAGACCAATTTTAGACGCCACCCCTCCGACTGACGGGTGCCGGGCGGTGTCAAACCGTTCGGCACCCGGGTCTTTTGGTGGCTCGAACCGTGTGCATACCTGCGCCATTGGTATGACATAGGGTGCACACAAGAGGGACATAGCGCCCCCCTTGTGACCCCTTTTGTGCTCAGTTGCTGTGCGTCTTGCGGCGGCTGAAGGCGATCATGCCGATGCCTCCGGCCAGGACCAGCGCGATACCGGCCAGCCAGGGCCAGTAGAAGCTCAGCTGGCGGCGGATCGCGTTGCGGAAAATCTGCCGGTGCACGCTGTAGCCCTCGGGCATGGGCAGGACGCCGGCGGTCTCCGCCCAGTCACTATACGACGCAATCATGCGGGCGAGGATAAGAGGCTCGATATCCCCCATATCGACGGTCTCGCCAGGGTCGGCCTCGATGTCGAACAACTGCCACTCGCCACTGCCCCAGGGCGCCAGATTGCGCACGAGTTTCCAGCGCCCCTGCACGAAAGCGGCATTGCCGGAGACCTCGAACCCGATACTGCGTTCGTCGAAACCGGTGTCCGGCGCTCCGGCGAGCAGGCCGGCCAGAGACCGTCCGGTAAAGCGGGCCGGATCGGCATCGAGCCCGGCAACGTCGGCGAGCGTGGGGGCGATATCGGCAACACTGGTCGCGGCATCGACCCGCCCGCCCTGTGCAATACCCGGTCCGGCCATCACCAGCGGCACGCGCAGCCCGCCTTCCGAGGCGTAGAATTTGAACAGGTTGAACGGCGATGCTGCAGCGAAGGCCCATTCCGGCCCGATAAAGGCGGTCGTGCCCGGCTCGCCCAGCGTCTCGACATCCCAGCTGATACCGTTGCGGAACATCCAGAAGCGGAAGCCCGGCTCGCCCACCGGATGGCTGGGTTCGGGACCGTTGTCGGAGGTGATGACGATCAGCGTATTGTCCAGCGCACCGGTCGCGTCGAGATGATCGATCAGCCGGCCCAGATGCGCGTCCATCGCTTCCAGCATGCCGGCATTCACGGCCATGGAACGGGTGTAGAGCGTGCGTTGCTCGTCGGTGAGACTGTCCCAGGAGCGCAGCCTGCCGGGCGTTTCCGCCAGCACCGTGTCCGGTGCGACGAGGCCGAGATCGATGGCGCGGTCCAGCCGGTTCTCGCGCAGGGCGTCCCAGCCGCCGGCATAGGTGTCGACATAGGCGTCGGTATAGGCCGGATCGACCTGCAGCGGGATGTGGATGGCCTGGAAGGCGACATAGGCGAAGAAGGGCCGGCCGTCCCGCTCCGGCGCGTCGAGATAGTCGATCATGCGGTCGACGATGAAGCGCGAGGAATAGAAGTTATCCGGCAGCGTTGCCGGCTGCCCGTCCTCGAACCAGGGCGCGCCCCGATAATAGGGCATGTAGGATTTCTGTTCCCAATTGTCGGCCCCGGAGGCGTCGAGTGCAAAGGACCGGTCGAACCCCTGGGCGTCCGGCGTCTCGCCCGCGCCATGGCCCAGATGCCACTTGCCGGTCATCGCCGTGAAATAGCCGGCCTCCTGCAGGCTTTCCGCGATGGTGGCGACCGACGGATCCAGCGACAGGCGATAGCCCGGCGCGCCGCGATGTTCCGGCGGGATCACTTCGGGAATCGTGCCGACGCCGGCCCGGTGGGCGTCCAGACCGGTCAGCAGCATGGCGCGCGAGGGGGCGCAAAGCGGTGTCGAGCGGTGGGCGGTGAACAGCATGCCGCGCCGGGCGAGGGCATCGATGGCCGGTGTGCGGGCCTCACCGCCATAGGCGCCGAAATCCATGAAGGCCGCATCGTCCACCACCACGACCAGTATGTTCGGCCGTGTGTCCGTTTCCTGGGCGAGGCCCGTGCCGGGGCTTGCGGCAAGAAGGCCCAGAACGGCAAGGCCGGTGGTGACGATATGGCGGGTCATGATCAGTCGCTCTCCCAGACCTCGACATTGCCTTTCCGGGCAATGCGGCGGTCGATTTTCGCGTTGAGCAGGGGTGTCAGCCCGGCCGCCTCGAACCAGTCGGCAGCGCGCTGGCGCGGCCCGTCATCGAGGGCGGCCAGCGCGTCCTGCAGTCTTTGCAGCAGGTAGACGCGGTAGGGCGAGACGCCGGAGGTGAACCCAATGCCGTAGCAGCGTGTCTGCGTGGTGCCGACAGCCCGCTTGTGCGGCTTGTCGAGCAGGCGCGTACCGGCGCTGCCGGTCTGTTCCGAGGCCCAGCGATTGAAGGCATCGACCTGATCGGTGATCTCCGGCAGGAGTTCGCCGGCCAGAACCTGCCCGATCGCCAGCAGCGTATCCGGCACGGCATCGTCCGGCAGGAAGCCATGATGCGGATAGCTGGGATATTCCAGGATATCCAGATTGGGCGCGGCAACACGCTCGGTCCAGCGGAACACGCGGTGGGCGCGCTGCTTCATTTCGAAGGCGGGCACCGGATCGCGGCCGAGATGGGCGAAGAGCGGACCGTAGAGCCCGTAATCGCCCAGGCTCGGCCAGGCGCCGAACAGGCAGGGATGGTGCGCCAGATGGGCCTGGAAGGCGTCGAGCAGCCGGTGATAGCTGGCCTCGATATGCTCGATACTGTCGGGATTGACGCCGAGAATGCCGAGATAGCCCGACAGCTTGCCCATCATGGGGCGGGCGAGGGCATCGGCCTCTTCCGCCGGGCTCTCCGGCGCGATGCCATGGATGAAGCCGGCGGCGATGAACGGGTCCTGCCGGTCCAGATAGCTCCAGCGATAATGCATCGCCATCCGGATCAGGCCTTCGCTGCCCGCCAGGTTGAAAAAGTGCGACAGCACGTGCTGGACCGGCCCGGGCGGATGGCAGCTCAGGCGCGGCGTGCCGTGGGTTTCCAGCCAGCCGATAATGTCGTCGGAATCCTGGATGATGGTGCCGTCGGGGGTTTCCAGCACCGGCAGCACGAACCGCCCGATCGCCGGGAAGATGCGTTCGCCATAGCCCGGATGCGCGCTGGAATACTCCTCGAAGGCGATGCCCTGCTTGCGCAGATAGGCGCGGGCCTTGCCGCTGAAATAGGAGGCCGGCACGCCATAGAGGGTGAGGGGCGCGTTCATCGCACCCCGCCCTCGTCATCGACGGGTGGAATGTGGTCCAGCGTGTCCAGGATGGCGCAGGCCGACATTTCCATCACGCGGGCGGCGGCGGCGCGGGTGAGATCGAGATCGAACCGCAGGCGGCGCCAATAGCCGAAGCCGGTGACGGCAGTGAGCGCGTCGAAGAGTTCGGTGGACAGCGCGCCATCCGGATTGATGGCGATCTCGAGGCGCTCGCGCTCTTTGGCGATCAGGAAATGGTAGTCGTCCTCGAACGTCTCGTAGCGGCCGCGATAATCCTCGGCGGCCAGGCGGTAGGGCTCCATCTCGCCGAACATCGCCACGCGGTTGGCCACGAGGCGTTTCAGGCGCTCCATCCGGTCGGCCGTGTTGAGATCCAGCACGGCGCGCGGCAGGAATTCAGCGCGCACGGCCTCGGACAATTCCTGGTAGAGCGCTTCCATGTCCTCGAAACAGCGGAAAACGGTGCGCACGCTGACCCCGGCGCGTTCCGCCACAGACTGGGCGCCGGGCTCGTTCACGCCCTCGCGGACGAATTCCAGAAAGGCGCGTGTGATCTTCTCGCGGCTGGCATTGCGCCGGGCATGGCGCCCGTCGGTGGGAGCGGGACGGGTCATGCGGCCGCTCCGGCCGGGCGCAGCCACAGACGGGCCGGCATCATCAGGGCAAAGAGAAGGAGGCCCGGCACGAGGGCGGAGGCGTGCGCCATGGCGCCGGCATCCAGCACCAGTCCGAGGAGGCGTCCGGCGATCACAAGGCCGGCCCAGGCGAGCGGAATATCCAGACGCCGGCCATCGCCCGCCAGCGCGGCGCGCAGGGCGAGAAGCCCGATCAGGCCGAGCGAGGCGGCGACATCGCCGCGCATGAAGTTGAGGCCCAGCGCCTCGGGGCTTTCCAGCCCGATATGGGGCATCAGCCGCATCGGGACCAGCAGGGCCAGAAGGCCCAGAAAGACAAGGCCGGCGCCGGCCAGGCCGGTCGTCGCACGAAGGATGGGTTGCAGCATGCCAGGCGTCTCCCGCTCGAACGCAAACAATTGACACGCACAATGCCACAATCTAGCGTCACGTCAAATCGCCTGCGGGAGCAGGACGAAATTCCGGGGAGGACCGCGATGATCGATTTCTACACGGCGCCGACGCCGAACGGCTGGAAAGTGTCGGTCATGCTTGAGGAGACGGGGCTGCCTTATGAGGTGCACCCGATCGAATTGATGAAGGGCCAGCAGAAAACCCCCGAATTCCTCGCCCTCAACCCGAACGGCCGCATCCCGGTCATCGTCGATCGCGAGGCCGATCTGACGATCTTCGAATCCGGCGCCATCCTGATCTATCTGGCCGAGAAATCCGGCCGCTTCATGCCGTCGGACACCAAACAGCGCATGGCCGTGCTGCAATGGCTGATGTTCCAGATGGGCGGGCTGGGGCCGATGATGGGCCAGGCGAATGTCTTCTACCGCTATATGCCGGAGAAGATCGAAGCCGCCATCCAGCGCTACCAGGCCGAGACGGCGCGCCTGTTCGGTGTGCTCGACGGCCAGCTGGCGCAGAATGAGTACCTGGCCGGGGATTATTCGATCGCCGACATTGCCAACTGGTGCTGGGCGCGCACGGCCTTCTGGTCCGGTGTCGACCGCGAGCCCTTCCCCCATCTCAATCGCTGGATTGCTCAGATCGAGGACCGGCCCGCCGCGCAGGCGGGCGTCAAGGTGCCGGTCGATATTTCCGAACTGCTGGGCGGCAGCGAGGCGAAGAACAAGGCCGAGACCTTCGTGCGCGGTGCGCGCACCATCGTGACGACCGGCAAGGACGACTGAGATGCGGTGGCTTTTCATCCTCGGCGGCATTGTCGTCCTGCTCGCCGGCGCGCTGGCGCTGGCCTGGCCCCACCGGATCGCCCTGCCGGGCATGCTCGACCGCTGGCGCGACCCGATCGGCGAGACGCAACACGTGGTCTGGGATCAGGGGCCGCAGACGGCCGATACCGCTCCGGGCGAGCGGTCGCCGAATGTCATCGTCATCCTGGTCGACGATCTGGGCATCAATGACATCACCACATTCGGCGGCGGACTGGCGGCCGGCGATGTGCCGACCCCGAATATCGACGCCATCGCCGCCAATGGTGCGGTCTTCGTCAACGGCTATGCCGGCAATGCCACCTGTGCGCCCTCGCGCGCAGCGATCATGACCGGGCGCTATGCGACGCGGTTCGGCTTTGAATTCACACCGGCGCCGGTGGCCTTCCACCGCCTGATCGGCTCGTTCGACTATGGCCCGCGCGAGGCGATCTTCCATGAGGACCGGGTTGCTGAAGCGATCCCGACCGACCAGCAGGGCCTGCCGCCAGAAGAGATCACCATGGCGGAAATCCTGCGCGACAGCGGCTACCGGACCCTGTTCATCGGCAAGTGGCATCTGGGGGCCGCAGAACCCTTCCAGCCGCAGAACCAGGGCTTTGACGAATGGGTCGGCTTCTACCCCGGCGCCGCGCTCTTCCTGCCGCCGGACCATCCCGACGCGGTCAATCTGCGCCAGGATTTCGATCCGATCGATCCCTTCCTGTGGGCCAATCTGAATTACGCCGTGCGCTGGAACGGTTCGCAGCGCTTTGCGCCGGACGGCTACATGACCGACTATTTCGCCGATCAGGCGGTCAATGCCATCCAGGCCAATCGCAACCGGCCCTTCTTCCTCTATCTCGCCCTCAATGCCCCGCACACACCGCTGCAGGCGCTGCGTTCGGATGTCGAGGCGCTGGGCCATATCGAGGATGAGCGGCTGCGGATCTATGCGGCGATGATCAGGGCAGTCGACCGGGCCGTGGGCCGGGTGCGCGAGACCCTGGCGGAAGAGGGGCTGGCGGAGAACACGATTATCGTCTTCTCCTCGGACAATGGCGCACCGGGCTATATCGGCTTTCCCGATCTCAACGCGCCTTACCGCGGCTGGAAGGCGACCTTTTTCGAGGGCGGCATCCGCGTGCCCATGCTGGTGGAATGGCCGGCGCGGGTGACGCCGGGCACCGTCATCGAGGCGCCCGCCGCTCATGTCGATCTCTTCACCACGGCGGCGCGCGCGGCCGGGGCCGACCTGCCGGGCGACCGGACCATTGACGGTATCGACCTGATCGATGTCGCCACGGGCGGTCCGGCCCCCGAGCGCGCCCTGTTCTGGCGGTCCGGCCATTATCGCGTGCTCATGCATGAGGGCTGGAAGCTGCAAGTGTCCGAACATCCGCAACGCACCTGGCTGTTCAACCTGGCCGAGGATCCGACCGAGCAGACCGATCTGGCAGACGCCGAACCGGCGCGCCTCGCCACGATGATGGCACGGCTGGAGGCTCTGGATGCCGAGCAGGCCGAGCCGATCTGGCCCAGCCTGGTCGAGCCGCCTGTCTTCATCGACCGGCACCTCTTGGAGCCGCGCACGGCGGACGATGACTATGTCCACTGGCCCAATTGAGGACCGGCATGCGTAACGGGCTCAAACGTCTCGTCTATCGCCGGGTCACCAGCCTGAAGCGGCGCGATGCGGCCCGCTTGTCGGCCCGGCGCAAACGGCAGGCCCGGGGCGCGCGCCGGCAATTCCTCTACTTCCACCGCTTCGGCGATCCGGCCAGCGTACTGATGCCGGGCCTGGTGCGCGCGCTCGCCGAGCGTTTCGATGCCGACATTGTCTGCCACCTCGTGGGCCTGCCCGAAGCGGCCGTGGCGCCGGAACCGGACCAGCTGGACGCCTTCGCGCTTGCCGACAGTGCCCGGCTGGCCGGACGTCTGGGCCTGGATGTGCCGGACCTCGCCAATCCCCCGTCTGCAGACCGGATCGCGGCGGCCGAAGCGGCAGCGGCCGAAAGTCTGGGTACTTCCGACGCGCTGGAGCGGATCGCCGCCATCGATACGGCCCTTTGGAGCGGCGGGGATCTGCCGCCGGGCGGGATCGGGGCCGCGGCGGCCCGTCAGGCGGGCGAGGCCCTGCGCGACCGGCTGGGGCATTTCCAGTCGGCGACGCTCTGGTATGAGGGCGAATGGTATTGGGCGGCCGACCGGCTGCACCATCTCGAGGCCCGGTTGATCGGCGAGACAGGGGATGCCGGCCTCACCCCGCAAATCCCCGTGCTGCACGAGAGCGGCCGGACGGGCGATTGCAGCGGTGCGCGGCTGACTTTCTACCCCTCCCTGCGCAGCCCCTATACCTATCTTGCGGCCGAACGCGTGTTTGCGCTGGCGCGGCGCTGGAATGTCGAGGTCGACATCCATTTCGTCCTGCCCATGGTGATGCGCAGCCTGCCGGTGCCGCGTCGCAAGGGCGTCTATTTCCTCAAGGATTGCGCCCGCGAGGCGCAGCGGCTCGGCCTGCCTTTCGGCGATATCTCCGATCCGCTGGGGCGGCCGACCGAGCGCGGTCTGGCCGTGCTGCATCGCGCGATCGGGCAGGGCAAGGGCGAGGCCTTCCTGCTGAGCTTCCTGTGCGGGGCCTGGTCGGAAGGCATTGATGGCGGCAGCGATCGCGGCCTGCGGATCATGGCCGAACGCGCCGGGCTGGACCGCACCGACGTCGATGCCGCTCTCGCGGACGAGAGCTGGCGGGCGGTCGCCGAACGGCATCGCACCGAACTGGCCGGGCTCGGCCTGTGGGGCGTGCCCAGCTACCGGATCGGCGATTGCGCCGTCTGGGGCCAGGACCGGCTCTGGGTCGTCGAGGACGCCCTTCAACACATGGCGGAGCAAGGCGCATGAAACGTCTGATCATCATCGCGGCGGTGGTTCTGGGTGTGCTGGCCCTGCTGGCCGTATCGGCGAAGGCCTTTCTGCCCGGCCTGGGCGAGCGCGCCTTTGCCCAGCAGGTCTCCCAGCGCGTGGGCCGCGACCGGCTGGGCAAACTGCCCGACGGGCTGCACGTGATGTTCTGCGGCACCGGCTCGCCGCTGCCCGATCCGACGCGGGCGCAGGCCTGTGTCGCCGTGATCGCGGGCGAGCGGATCTTCGTGGTCGACAGCGGGTCGGGATCGGTGGCGAACCTGCTCCTGTCCGGCCTGCCGGCCGGCGCGATCGAGGCGGCCTTCCTGACGCATTTCCACTCCGACCATCTCAGCGATCTGGGCGATTTGGGCCTGCAGCGCTGGATCGGCCGGGCTGCCGAAGCGCCGCTGCCGGTGTATGGTCCACCGGGCGTCGAGAGCGTGGTCGACGGGTTCAACGCCGCCTATGCGCTCGACAGCACCTATCGCACCGGCCATCACGGCGCCGCCATCGCGCCGCCTGCCGGACGCGGACTGGCGGCGCAGGTCTTCGAGCCGGGCGATGGCACCGCGCCTGTCACGGTCTATCAGGATGGCGGTCTGATCGTGCGCGCGGTGCGGGTCGATCATGCGCCGGCGGATCCGGCGGTGGCCTACCGGTTCGACTATGCCGGCCGCTCGCTGGTGATCAGCGGCGATCTGCATGCCGGGCGCTCGCCGGGCTTTGCGGTCCTGTCAGAGGGCGCCGACGTGCTGATCGTCGAAGCGCTGGAACCGCGCATGGTCGCGCCGATCACGCAGGCCGCATCGGATCGCGGCCTGGCCAGTCTGGCGACAATCACGGTGGATATTCTCGATTATCACACCACGCCGGCCGGCGCGGCCGAGGCCGCGACCGCCAGCGGCACGCGCGCCCTCGTGCTGACCCATGTCGTGCCGCCGGTGCCGTCGCGGCTGATGGAGCCGGCTTTCCTGCGCGAGGCGCGGGCGCGGTTCGACGGGCCGGTGCGCCTGGCCCGCGATGGCGATGTGATCCGGCTGCCGGCCGGGTCGGATGCTGTGGAGTTTTCCCATTGGCGATGATCTCCCGCCTGCCGCCAGTCCTGGGCCTGTCCTGTGTCCTGGCATGGATGTTGGCGGGATGCGGCGCGGGTGGCTCCTCCGCGCCCGCGCCGCACGCCGAAGCCTGCCGTGCGGTGACGCCGGGCGAACGCGTCGCCATTCCGGCCGGGGACTATCTGATCGGCGGTCCGGTGCGCAATCCGGAGGAACGGCCCGAGCGGACGGTCAGCACGGCTGGCTTTGGCATCGATGCGCACGAGGTCACCAATGCCCAGTTCGCGGCCTTCGTGGCGGCGACGGGCTATCTCACCATCGCCGAGCGCCAGCCCGACCCGGCCGACTATCCCGATATCGATCCGGTCCTGCTGGAGCCGGGTTCGGCCGTGTTCGGCGTCGATGCCGGGACGGGCTATTGGTGGCGCTTCGTACCGGGGGCGAGCTGGCGTCATCCGGAGGGGCCGGGCAGCGATATCGAGGGCCGCGCGAGCTATCCGGTGGTCCATGTCGCCTATGCCGATGCGCGCGCCTATGCCGACTGGGCCGGGGCCGATCTGCCGGACGAGGATGAATGGGAGATCGCGGCGCGCGGCGGCGGTCACGGCACCGATTATGCCTGGGGCGAGGAGTTCCGGCCCGGCGGCGACTGGCGGGCCAACACCTGGCAAGGCGTCTTCCCGGTGATCGATCGCGGCGATGACGGGTTTGCCGGACTGTCTCCGGTCGCCTGCTATGACGCCAATCCGTTCGGCGCCTTCGACATGATCGGCAATGTCTGGGAGTGGACCGCCAGCCCGTTCGACGCGAGCGGCGCGGCGGGCACGATCCGCGGCGGCTCCTATCTGTGCGCCTCGGACTTCTGTGCCCGCTTCCGCCCGGCCGCCCGTCAGCCGCAGGAATGGGATTTCTCGGCCAGCCATATCGGCTTCCGCACGGTCGTCCGCGAGCCCGCCGGGACGGACTAGCTTCGCCTCGATACCCGTTCGCCCGGCCAGAAAAAAAGCCCCTGCCGCGGAGGGTGCGGCAGGGGCTTTCCGTGGCCGTTGTGACGGCCGTGGGGGTCAGTAAACGCCGTCGGCGCTGCCGCCGTCATCGCCGGTTTCGTCCTCGGGCAGGATCTGTACGCGCACGGCATTGCCCTCGGCAAAGACCTCCCGCGCAAGCGCCTGCACGTCCTCGAGCGACACCGCCTCATAGCCGGACACCCGTGTGCGGTGATCGTCCAGACCCCAGCCGCCGGACTGGGCGTCGGACAGGACATAGTCCCAGTAACCATTGTTCTGGGTGGAAGATTCCAGATCGCCCGCGATCGGCCGGAGCGCCCGCTGGAATTCGTCCTCGCCGATGCTGCCGGAGCGGAGCTCCGAGGCCACCATGTCGACCTGGTCGAGCACGCCGGGAACGCCTTCCGGCTCCAGCTCGAGGTGGACAAAAATGTAGCCATAGCCCGGGAAGTCCGGTTCGGAATACATGCCGACGCCGGGTGAGTAGGCGGCACCGGTACGCTCGCGGATCTCGTCGACCATGCGGTTGCGGACCAGGCCGCGCAGGACACGCATCTCGCGGGTGGTCTGGACATCCGTTCCGTCCGGCGTGGGCCAGTAGACCCGCAGCAGCGCCTGATCGGCTTCACCGGTATGGGTGAAGGTGACCGGCGTTTCATTGCCGTCCGGGAAGACCAGTGCCGTCTGCTCGGGATAGCTGCCGCGTGCTTCGGGGCGGGTATTGACCGCACCGAAAGTGCGCGCGACTTCGGCGATGACGGCGTCCGGATCGACATCGCCGATCACGGTCAGCTCGATGGCGCCCTGGGTCAGCTGTTCCTCCAGCCAGGCCGCCGCTTCGGTGTGGTCGGCATCGAGGAAATTGTCCAGATCGCCGAAGCCGAAGCGCGGATCGCCGGAGCGGATCAGGCGCGGGATCTCGCGGCTTGCAACGCCCATCGGTGTCGAGTCGTGGGTCGGATACCAAGTGCTCAGCCGGTCCTTGTAGCGCTCGCCGGCATCCTCGCGCATGCCCGGTGCCGTGGTGTAGGCGGTGAGCAGGTTGAGCAGGTCGGGCATGCGGTCGACCGGGGCCGTTCCGGACAGGCGGATATTCGAACTGTCTTCGGCAAAGAAGAGGCGCGATCCGATGCCGGAGCCGGCCAGGATGCGGTCGATTTCCAGGCTGGTATGGGCCTCCAGGCCGCCGCTGTTGAGCAGGTTCAGCGCCAGCCGGCGCAGGCCTTCGTCGCGACGCGGCAGCGACAGGGCGCCATCGCCCACACGGGCCACCACCTGCACCTCGCCCTCGGTATACTCAGTGCGCTTGATGTTGAGATGCACATTATTGGCAAAGCGCACGAGGCGGGCATCCTCCTCGTCCAGCGTGACATCGGACACGACCGTGCCCGGATCGCCGAAATCGGTATAGGCAAACTCCAGATCGCCATCATCCTCGGGTGCCTCCACGGCGACCGCGCGGCTTTCCGCCAGGATGTTCGCGACCTGCGTCTCCAGATCTGCGATTTCCTCTGTCGTGGAGAGGAAGACCAGCGGGTTCTCGTAGCCGGTCCAGTTGGCCCGGAAGGCTTCGGTCACCTCCTCGGCGGTGACATCCTGAGAGGCCGTCTCGAACCAGGCGAGCTGGTCGGCCGGATGCATCATCACCCGGTCGCTGTCATAGGCCTGGATGATCTCGCGCGTCAGGCCGCCGAAGCGCGAATGGGTTTCAGCGGAATCGGCCGCATCGGCCTCGCTCTCGTAATGGGCGCGCAGTTCGACAAGTTCGCGCGCGAGCTCCGCCTCGCTGAAACCGTGCTGCAGGGCGCGGCGCAGCTCCTGCTCGGCGAGGGCGAGATTGGCCTGCCAGTTCTCCTGGTGCCCGCCGATCTCGATCGTGGCGGTCTCGACCGAACCCTGAAGCTTGCCGGAACGCACGAAGCCGCGCTGAACGGTGGCGTCCGGCTCGTGCGAGAGCACGCGGAAACGGCGCGACAGGATGCGGTTGCCGAGCTGTTCGACCAGGGTCTGGCGGCGCGTGGCGGCATTGTCCGGCTCGTCGACATAGGGGTGCTGGACCGCGATCGACACCGACGGCATGACGTCGGGATCGGCGAATTGCGCCACGGCGCCGGGCGTCATTGCCGACGGTCCGGATGTGCGCACGATCGGGCCGGGTTCGCGCGGACTTTCCCAGTCGCCGAACCATTGCTCGACATAGGCCTGTGCCCGCTCGACCGGCAGGTCGCCGACGATCACCACAAAGGCGCGCTGCGGGTGGTAGTGCGTGTGGTAGAAGCCGCGGATCTGCTCCGAAGTCAGGCCGGAGACGGAGTCATGCGTGCCGATCGGCATGCTTTCCACCAGCCCGCTCTGCGGCGTCAGGAAGGCCCAGTTGGCCAGGATCTCGCGATATTGCAGCGTGTTGCGGCTGCGCATTTCCGACAGGATGATGCCGCGTTCGCGGTCGATCGCCTCATCCGCCAGCGTCAGGTATTCGGCCGTCTCGCGCATCAGCATCATGGCGACGTCGAACGTGTCTTCGTCGGTATTGGGCAGGTTCAGCTTGTAGACCGTCTCGTCAAAGCTCGTATGGGCGTTGGTGTCGCCGCCGAAGGACAGGCCGTGACGCTCAAGGGTGCGCACCATCTCGCCTTCCTCGAAATTCTCCGACCCGTTGAAGGCCATGTGTTCGAGATAGTGGGCGATACCGCCCTCGCCCTCGGCTTCGGCCAGCGAACCGGCGGCGATGCGCAGGCGGATCGAGGCCGTGCCGGACGGGCTGTCATTCTGCATCACGGCATAGCGCACGCCATTGTCCAGCTCGCCATAATGAATGCGCGGATCGTGCGGCAGGTCGCTGCCGATATGGGCGAAGCCCGGGCGTTCGGCGGAGGTATCCTGTGCGAGGGCAGGCGCGGTCAGCATCGTCGTCGCCGCGAGCAGGGCGGCGAGGGATCGTGAAGGCGACATCGGGACTCCTTGGGTACAAGCGTCGTTTCAGTATGGATGCCCACCAAGACGCTGCATCGCGTACTTCCCTCCACAAAATCTTCATCGACACTGCGCCCGGTGCAAAAAGCCTGCAGCCGCCGCGAAAAAAAATTGGAGGTATTCCGCATACGCCGCGTTTCAGGGGGTCAGCTATACAAGATTGGGGATTGATAATGGCTGCTTTCAACAAACTCCTGGCCTCGACGGCACTGGCGGGTTCTCTGACACTGGCCACGCTCGCGCCGGCTTTCGGTCAGGATGTGCGCGAGGGGGAAGATCTCGCTGCGGCGCTGAACCGTGTGGCGAACACGCAGAATGTGGAGATCCTGTATTCTCCCGACGTCGTTGCGGGCAAGCACGCCGGTTCTGTCTCTGCCGGTGCCTCGCCGGAAGCCATGCTGCAGGAAATGCTCGCGGGGACGGGCCTGGCGGTACAGCAGACGCGGCCTGATGTCTTCGTGGTGACCGATCCTCCGGAAACCGGCGGCAATGCGCGCACGCCGGATGCCACACGGAGCGGTCCGGAGGAGCAGGAAGAGGCGGCCAGGTTTCAGGAGACCGGCGCGCCGGGCTCGATCGAGGGCCGCCTGACCGACAGCAATACCGGGACCGGCCTCGCCGGCGCGGTGATCCGTCTTGCCGATACCTCCATCCGCACGGTGACCGACCAGCGCGGCTTCTACCGCATGCCGGCCGTGCCGCCGGGAAACTATGAAATGGTCGCCGAATATGTCGGTGCCGGCCAGGAAAGCCTGATGGTCCGGGTCGGGTCCGGCGAAGAGGTCGACCAGGATTTCACGCTCAATCCCAGCGGCACTGAAACCATTGTCGTGCTGGGCAATCGCGGCGGCTTTCTGCAGGCCCTGAACCAGCAGCGCAATGCGGAGAACAATCAGACCGTCATCTCCGCGGACCTTCTGGGTACGTTTCCCGCCGAGTCCGTCGCCGAGGCACTGCGCCGGGTTCCGGGCATCTCATTCGAGCGGGATTCCGAAACGGGCGAGGGCGACCGGGTGTCGGTGCGCGGCATCACGTCCGAAGCGATCAATATCCAGCTGAACGGTCTGCAGCTGCAGGGCACGGGCATCGAACGCGCCGTCGACCTGACCGGCTATCTCGCCGACAATATCAGCCAGATCACCATCCAGAAGAGCCTGCTGCCGGAAAACGAGGGCACGGCCAATGGCGGCCTGATCGAGATCGAGACGCGCAGCGCGCTGGACTATGGCGAGCGCCATTTCAGCATCGGTGCCGAGCACGAAATGCCCGATGGCGACGTGTTCGGCAATGAGAGCCAGTACAATGCGTCGGCGGTGTTCCAGGTCAACGACCGGATCGGTATCGGCGGCAATATCCAGTACCGCAATTCCGACCGGCGCAATTTCGATGTGGCTTTCATCGGTGTGGATGCTCCGGTGCTGCCTGCGGGCTACACCAGCTTCTATTCGCTGCCCTACACCTACAATTTTCCCTTCGATGAAGCCCTTCCGGACCGTTTGATTACCGGTGCGAACCACTTCATCCGCGACCGCTCCGTCGAGAATATAACCGGATCGGTATTTGCAGCCTGGGACGTCAATGATTCCACGCGGTTGCGGGCCGAGTACCAGCATATTTCCAACGAGGACACGAGCAGCGTTGCGCGGATGACCTCGTCGACCCTGACCTCGTCGACCGATATGCCTGTACCGGAACTGGGCGGTGAGGAGCGTCGCCGGACCTATATCCGCGCGCTGCGCCCGACAATGGGAATTGCCGATTCGGTCGAGACCACCACGACCGACGTGTTCAGCGTGCGCGGCGATACGGTGTTCGACCGCTGGACCTTCGAGTACAAGGCTGGCTACTCCAACACGACCCGCGATATCAGCCGAACCACCATTGCCACGCTCGCGGACATCAACACCGACGTGTTCAACCTGCTGGATCCGGGCAGCTATGTCGTCAATCCCGACGCCAACGGTACGGACCGGATCGTCGGTGGCGTGGTCGACTTCTACGGCGATGGTATTCCCGCACTGGCGCTCTCGCAGGCAGGCCGGGACCTGTTGTTCGATCCTGACACGCACTACGTCACGTCCGCGACCGAGAACGAGGGCAGCAATTCGTCCGAACTGTTCACTGCAGCCTTCGACGCGCAGTACGATTTCGTCTCGACTTTCCTCAGTAGTGTGAAGGCGGGCATCAAGTACGACGACTCCTCCCGCACCAACTCCGATGACGTTCTGTCGACCAATGCGCCGACGGCGTTCTACTATTCACGCACGGGCTCGACGCGTCAGGGTATCAGCGAGTTTGGCGGGGGGATTTTCGGCGACTATGATTTCGGCGTTATCGGCGCCAGCGGCTTGGTCCTGCCGAGCCTGCGCAGCGGCTCCGCCCGGACAATCTTTGACGGGGTCGCTGCTTACGCGGCGGCGAATCCCGGCTCTTACCGTGTCACCGACAATCGCGTCGATCCGCGTGAAAGCGCTGGCGCCTTGTCGACTGCCCGTACAGACGAAACGCGGCTTGCTGCTTATCTCCAGGCCGAGGTCGAGATCGGCGACCTGACGGTGACCGGCGGTGCGCGGCTTGAACAGATCGAGACCGTCGGCAACGCGATCAGTTCGCCCATCTACCGCCAGGCCAATGGTGTCTATGTGGACCGCGGCGAGTTCATGGATACGGGTCTGATCGATTACTTCGACAATTCCGGCCAGAACGACAAATTCCTGCCGAGTGTGGTTGCCACCTATCGTCCGGGTGACAACTGGGTCGGGCGTTTTGCCTATAACCGGACTATTTTCAGCCCGTCCCTCATTGCCGTGAATCGTCCGCTGACTGTCGTGATCGACCAGCGGCCGGGCAACGAGACGGCGACGATCCGGGAAGGCAATCCCGAGCTGGATCCGGAGATCAACGATAATTTCGAGATCGGTCTGGAACGCTATTTCGGCGACCGCCCGGCCTATGTGAAAGGCGCGATCTTCTACAAGGATATCTCCGGCAATATCACCAATGTGCTGCAGGTGGCCGGGCTGGCCGATGTTGAAGACCGCGTGAATGCCTTCCTGCAGCCGCTTGTGGCCGTTCGCCCCGACTTGGCCCTGTCGCCGGACACGCAGTTCTACCTGCAACGTCCCGAGAATGGCGAGGGTGGCGAGATTTACGGGTTCGAACTGGAAGCGGCGACCAATCTCGACTTCCTGCCCGCCAGCTGGCCGGCATTCCTGGAAAACGTTCAGGTGATGGGCAATGTCACCTGGACCGAGGCAGCCTTCGGAACCGATGTGTCGGCGCGGGACGAGAACGGTGACACGATCTCGCTCAATCTTGACCGGCCGCTGGCCAACCAGGCCGAATGGGCCGGCAATCTGTCGGTCGGCTATGAGGCTGGCGGGTTCTCCGGGCGTTTGCTCTACACCTACCAGTCCGAGCTCGTGACTTCGTATGACGAATTCAATCTGAATACGATCGTGCCGGAGTTCGAGACGCTCGACCTGATGGCCAGCTACACGCTCGAGCGTGGCGGTGCGCGCTACATCTTCTTCCTGGAGGGCGACAATCTGCTCGCCAGCGGCGATGATGCGGAAGTCACGAACGGGACCGGGTCCTACGGTGGTGAAGGGTCCCCGGACTTCTTCTTCCCGACACGTCTGCAGTTCAATGGCGGCCGGACATTCACGGTTGGCGTTCGCGCCACCTTCTGACCGCATGCGGTCCGGGAGACCGATCATGAGACCGGATATACGGTCGCAAGCACTGTCAGCGTGGGCTTTCCGGCCCGCGCTGACTTGCGCTTTCAGGCGCAGGGAAAAGGGACGGCGGCAATGAAGGCGCCACGACTGACACAAACAATGCCGGGAACATCCGAGCGCTGGCTGGAAACCGTTGCTGCGGACTATTCTGGCGCGCTGAACGGCTTCTTCCTGCGTCGCACCGGATCGCCGTCCGATGCCGAGGACCTGGTCCAGGAGGTGTTCGCCCGCCTCGCGCAGATGGAGGACGCCTCGCGGATGGACAATCCGCAGGCCTATATCTTCCAGATCGCCGTCAATCTCCTTCGCGACAAGGCACGCCGGGCCCGCGTCCGCCAGAGCGAGATGCACGAACCCTTCGACGAGGCCTTCCATGGCGAAGGGGGCGGGTCACCGGAGCGGATGGCCGTCGTGCGCGACGATCTGCGCCGGATCGAGGCGGCTCTCCAGAGGTTGCCGAAGAAGACTCGAACAATCTTTCTGTTGCATCGTCTGGATGGTCTGAAGTATCGAGAAATCGCTGATGCAATGGGTCTTTCCGTGAGTACGGTCGAAAAACACATGATCAAGGCACTGGCTGCCATCACCCGTCGCATGAAGGGACGGACGGTATGAGCACGGCCGTGAACTATCCCGCCGCCGACCGGCACGAACAGGCCTCCTACTGGCTCGTCCAGATGCGCAAGGACGACTGTTCCGCTGCGACCCGCAAGGCATTCCGCATCTGGATCGAGGAAAGCGACGCCAACCGCTCGGCCTATGACGCCGTGCGTCACGCCTGGAGCGCCAGCGCCGCGCTCGAGCATTCGCCGGCCTTCGAAGCGCTGCGGCGCGATGCGCTGATCGAGAGCGTACGGCGCCGGCGTGCGCGCCCGCCGGTCTGGGCGATGGCCCTGGCGGCCGGTCTGGTGATGATGATCGGCGCGGCGCTCTTCATGCAGCCGGGCTGGCGCATGGGGACGGGTCTGGAAAGCGCCGGCGAAACCGTCGTCGCGGAGATGGCGTCGGTCCGCATGCCGTCACCCGAGCACACGATCGAGACCATTGTCGGCGAACGCTCGACGGTGCCGCTGGAAGACGGCTCGCAGGTCGAGCTGAACACATCCACCGAGGTCCGCCTGGCCTTCAGCCCGCAGCAGCGCGAGATCGTGATGCTGCGCGGCCAGGCCGTCTTCAACGTCTCCCACGATCCCGAGCGTCCCTTCGTGGTGCTGGCCGGCGATCGCCGGATCACCGCCATCGGCACCGAGTTCGAGGTGCGGATCGATGGCGATGACGTGTCGGTGACGCTGCTGGAAGGGCGGGTCGAGGTGGCCGAAGTCGTCACCCGCGACGGCGAGGAGGCCGGCCGCGTGGTCGAGCTGGAGCCGGGCCAGCGCCTGGCCGGGCGCGATGTCGTCGCCGAGCAGGTCGATGCGGAAAGTCTCGACCGGGCGATGAGCTGGCGGCGCGGGCGTCTGGTGTTCGACAATGAGCCTCTTTCCGCCGCCGTCGCCGAAGTCAATCGCTATTCGCGCCAGCAGATCGCTCTTGCGGACGAGGATCTGGGCGATCTGCGCGTCAGCGGCACCTTCTGGGCGGGTTCGGTCGAGAACTTCCTGTCGGCCGTGACGACGATCTATCCGCTCGAAGCCGAGCGCGAGGACGATACCGCCCGGATCATGATCGACTGGCGCGGATAAGGCTGACGGCCGCGTGACATCAGGGGGTTGCACGCTTGTGCGATACCCCTGACGCCGCCATTGCGGGCGGTGCGGCGGCTTGATATGGGCAGCGCGACCGGCGGGAGCCCTGTCCATGAAGGCCGAACTGGAACGTCTCTATGCACAGCACAGCGCCGCGCTTGGCCAGGCGCTGCGCTGGCGTTTCGGAGACGGCCCGCCCGATCCCGACGACGCCATCCAGATCGCCTTTGAGAAATATATAGAGCTGGGCGCGGCGGCGCGTGTCGAACGGCCGCGGGCCTTCCTGTTCGCCATGGCGCGCAACTGGATGATCGACGAGCTGCGCAAGATGGGCGTGCGCCAGCGCCATGCCGAACGGCAGAAAACCGATCCGCTGCTTGCCCGGGTGGAAGAAAGAACGGCTGAAAACGTCTTATCTTCCAAGGAGCGGTTTTCGCGTCTCAATGCGGCGATCCGGGCATTGCCCGAACGCCAGCGCACCCTGATCGTGATGAGCCGTATCGAGGAGTTGAGCTACCGGCAGATTGCGCAGGAGACGGGTCTGTCGCAAGCGGGTATCAGCCGCGAGATCGCCCGGGCCCTGACGGCCCTGCAGGCCGCACTCGCGACGGATGGGGAAGAATGAGCGCAGCCGAGGAAACCCCGATCGCCACGCAGGCGCGCGACTGGCACGTCCGTCAGCTTGCCGGGCTGACCCCGGCCGAGGCCGGGGCGTTGCGCGACTGGCTCGATGCGTCTGCGGCGCATGCCGCCGCCTTTGCGCAGGTCGAGGCGCTGTGGTCGGACCTGGGCTGGGACGAGACCCTGAATGCCCAGGCGCTGGACCGCGCTGCGGCGCGCGAACGGCGGGCTGTGCGCGGCGGCGGTGGCCTACGGTCCTGGCTGCGGGCGGTTCTGCGTCCCCGGCGCCTCTTGGCTGCGGGCGGCGCGGGCCTGCTGGCTGCTGCGCTGGCCCTGGCGGTGTTCTTCACCCTGCCGGGCGATCCGCTTGTGACAGCGCCGGGCGCCGGCCGGACGCAGGTCTATCACACCGCGATCGGTGAAATCCGCGAGGTCGAACTGGCCGATGGCAGCCGGGTCACGCTGGGCGGGCGCACCGCGATCCGGGTCGATTTCGGCCGCGATGCGCGGGCCGTGCGTCTGGTTGCTGGCGGGGATGCGCTGTTCGAGGTCGCGCGCGATGAAAGCCGGCCCTTCACGGTGCAGGCCGGCACCCTGTCGGCGACGGTGCTGGGCACGGTATTCGAAGTCAATCGCAGCTCCGGCACGACGGCGGTGGGCGTCGTGGAAGGCCGGGTCAGGGTGCAGGGTCAGGGCGGCGGCGATGCTGTGCTGCAGGCCGGCGACCGCATTGTCGCCGAGGCCGGCGCGCCCTGGCAGCGCGAGCAGATGCAGCCGGACCAGGCGGCCCGCTGGATGCAGACCCGGCTGGCCTATCGCGACATGCCGCTTTCCGACATCGTCGCCGACGTGAACCGCTATCATGCCGGTGGCGTGCGCCTGGGCAGTGCCGATCTCGGCGCCCTGCGCGTGACGTCCTCCTTCCGCATCGACCAGCTGGAAACAGCCCTGTCCGGCATTGCGCTGAGCCATGGTCTGGAGCTTGTGCGGACCGGGGATGGGGGCTTCGTGATCCGGCGTCCCGGGCCCGCTGAATAAGAAGTTTTTGCGAAACTTCTCCCGCACGTGAAAAGAGCTGACACAGCTCCCCGTCAAAAGGAGGCAGACCGGACGGCAAGGCCGGTTTGCCTGGTTTCGATCAAGCCCGCCGGGCTTCCTTTTGAGAGGGGTTTCACCATGAGTAACGGACACACGGGACGGCGCGTCCGGCTTCTTTCCACCGCGCTGGCCGCCGCGCTGCTGGCAGCGACAGGCGCGGCCGCGCAGGAGGCGCCGGCCGCCAATGCCGAGATCCGTATCGCGGCCCAGCCGCTGGACAGCGCCATCGATGCGCTGGCCTCGCAGACCGGTCTCGTGATCGTCGCACCGGGGCCGCTGCTGGACGGGCTGCGCTCGGCCTCCGTGTCCGGCGTCTCCGAGCCGTTCGAGGCGCTGGGCATCCTGCTGCGCGGGACCAATCTGGGCTATCGGGTCACCGCCGACGGCGCCGTGGTGATCGAACCGCTGACGACCCAGCCCTCCCGCACGATCCGCGAGAACGAGGTCGAGGCGATCCAGGTGACCGGCACCCGCGTCGACCCGCTCAACCAGCTGCAGACCGAGGCCACCGACTCGCTGACCGGTCTTTCCCGCTCCCTGCTGGAAACGCCGCGCTCGGCGAGCCGGGTCAGCGAGATCACGATCGACCGTTTCGGCATGGAAGATGTCGACGATCTGCTGGCCGCCGTGCCGGGCACGTTCACGGCCAGCTTTTTCGGCGTTCCGGGCAATCTGAATGTGCGCGGCACCCTGGCCGATACCTATTTCCAGGGCTTCAAGCGCATCGAGAACCGCGGCAATTTCTCGTCCAATCTCAGCGCAGCAGCCTATGTGGAAGTGCTGCGCGGCCCGTCCTCGCCGATCTATGGTCCGGGCAAGGTGGGCGGTCTGCTCAACTTCATTCCGCGCACCGCGCGTGACGGCGTCGACGGGCGCTATGTCGATGCCGTGACCGGTTCGGTGACCGTCTCCGGCGGCTCCCATGACCGCCGTGTCGTGTCGGGCGAAGTGGCGATCCCGGCCGGCCAGGGCGGTTTCCACCTGTTCGGCGAGTTCGAGGATTCCGGCTCCTACTATAATTTCATCGAGCCCGAGCACACCAATATCCAGGCGACCTATGTCTCCGATCTGGGCCGCAATTGGAGCGTCGAGCTCAACGCCATGTATTTCGACGAGTCCGGCCAGATCCAGACGCCGGGCTGGAACCGCGTCACCCAGGCGCTGATCGATGATGGCACCTATATCACCGGCCGCGACACCGACCTGCAGGACATCGATGGCGACGGATATCTGAGCTATTCGGAGATCGATGCGGTTGTCGGTGCCAGCTGGGGACTGTCGAACCTTCGCCAGATCAAGGAATACGGCGGCGCCAATCGTCCCGAGTTTGCGCTCGATACCGGCGTCGGCACGACAACGCTGGACGGCAGCCATATCTTCGCCGATCCGGGCGACTACAATGACAGCGAGACCCTGACGGGCTATGCCTCGCTTGCGCACGAGGCGGAAAACGGCAACCGTTTCGCCGTCGAGATCTTCCGCGATCACATCGAGAACCAGCGCTATAACAGTTTCGGCTTTGGTGCTGACTACGAAGCGACGGCAGTCGAGCTGCGCGGCAGCTACAGTTTCCACTCCGAGATGGGGGAAAACCTGCGCGCCGACAGCGTGGTGGGGGCCGCCTACCGCACGCATGAAGCCCAGCAGTATGAGAGCTTCCTGTCCGGCTATATCGCCCTGGACCGCCGCGATCTCTCGCAGGGGCCGACGGCGACCGACCGGATCGCACTGCCGCGCGATGCCAGCGGCGAGATCATCTGGGACTCGCGCCATGACATGGAGTGGGACTCGCAGGCGGTCTTCGCCGTCTCCGACATCACCCTGTTCCAGCGCCTGAGCTTCCTCGCCGGTCTGCGCTACGACCATTTCGACGTCGAGGCGATCAATACCGGCGCCACGGTATTCGGGACGGCCAATACGCTGGTTTCTGACAGCGACGGCGCCATGACCTGGTCGCTGTCTGTGCGCTACGAGACGCCCTTCGGTCTCACGCCCTACATCACCTATGCCGAGCCGCGCGCCCTGGAATCCACCCAGACCGGCGGTGTCAGCGTCGGAACGATCGAGGCCGGGCTCTACATCTCGCCGTCCGAACTGCGCGAGGTCGGCGTGAAGTTCTCGCTGCTGGACGGTAATCTGTTCGGCGGGCTGGCCTATTACGAGCAGCACCGCCGCCAGGCCGACATGTTCGGCAATATCGACGGCACCACGGCGGAAGGGTTCGAGGCCGAGGTCCACTGGCTGGCGACCGACAATCTGGCCTTCATCGGCACGGCCACCATCCAGCAGACGCGGGTCGATGCGCCCGGCGCCGGCAATGGTGAATATCTGCAGGTGCGTCCGGACCTGTTCGGCGTCGATCCGGTGGCCGGCTATGGCGGCACTTTCGCCTTCAACAATGCCGGCTATTTCGCCGATCTCGCCGACGGCTACGAGCTGAACACCATCCCGGAAACCGTGCTCAGCCTGTTCGGGACCTACACGACCGACCCGTTCAGCTATGGCGGTCACGACATGCTCGCCGGCATTACCGCCGGTGCGACCTATGTGTCCGAGACCGGCGGCATCATGACCGGCGATATCGAACTTCCGGCCTATACGCTGGCCCGCATGTCCGGCTTCCTGGAAGTGGGCGCCTTCACGGTCTCGGCCAATATCGATAACCTCTTCGACGAGCGCTACTTCACGCCGTCGGCCGAGGTCTACAAGGAAGTGGCCGTGATGCCGGGCCTGCCCCGCATCTTCCGCATCAATCTCAGCTACGACTTCTGATCCGGCCGGGCCGGGCGGTTCGCCGCCCGGCCCGCCTTTCTCTTTGCCTTTTGCGACTTCCGGAGACTGCCATGACCGGCTCCCGCCCGACCTCTCCTGCCTTCCTGTCTGCCACACGCCGCGGCGTGCTGGGTGTTCTCGGTGGCGGCTTTGCCGTGCTGGGCGGCGGCCTGCCCTCACAGGCAAGGGCCGACAGCCCGGCCCGCTTCGACTGGGGCGTCGCCAGCGGCGATCCGCGTTCCGACAGTGTCGTCCTGTGGACACGGGCCGTGCCGGAAGACGATGTCCGCTCGCTGACTGTCGGGTTCGAACTGGCCGAGGATGAGGGCTTTTCCCGCATCGTGCGCCAGGGCGCCGCGGAAACTTCCGCCGCCCGCGACTTCACCGTGAAGCTGGACGTGCGCGGTCTGGCTGCCGGGCGCACCTATTTCTATCGCTTCCACGCCGGCGGGGCCGTATCGGCTACCGGCCGCACGCGGACCCTGCCCGTTGGCGGGGACGCGCCGGTCCGCCTCGCGCTGGCTTCCTGCGCGAACTATGTCTCCGGCTTCTACAATGCCTATCGCGAGATCGCCGAAGCCGGTGAGCTGGATGCCGTGATCCATGTCGGCGACTATATCTACGAGTATGGCCAGGACGGGTATGACGGCGCCACCGGGCGCGAGCTTGGCCGTTTGCTGGAGCCGCAGCACGAAATCGTCACGCTGGACGATTACCGCGCGCGCTTTGCGCTCTATCGTCGCGATCCGGACCTGCAGGCCGCCCATGCCGCCGCGCCCTTCATCACCATCTGGGACGATCACGAGACCGCCAATAACAGCTGGGCCGACGGGGCCGGCAATCACGATCCGGAAACCGAGGGCCGCTGGCTGGCCCGCCGCGATGCGGCGTTGACCGCCTATTTCGAATGGATGCCGATGCGCGATCCCGAGGCCGGCCAGGCGGCCGAACGTCTCAACCGGGTCTATGATTTCGGTCAGATTGGCACGGTGCTGGTGATCGAGAGCCGTCTGACCGGCCGCGACGAACAGCTCAGCTATGACCGCGACATGCCCGTGCGCGACGGCGAGCCGGATATCGCCCGCTTCGAGCGCGAGGTGCTGGCCGACCCGTCACGCAGCATGCTGGGCGCGCCGCAGGAAGCCTGGCTGGCGGCGCAGATGCGGGTCTCGCGCGAGCGCGGTATCGCCTGGCAGATCCTGGCCAACCAGACCGTGATGGCGCAGATGCGCTCGCCGGACTATATGCGCCATTTCCCGGAAGATGTGGTGACGGCGACGCTGCAGGCCGGCGGCTATGCCGCGGCCTGGCTGGAGCGTTCGCGGCTCGGCCTGCCGATCGGGCTGGACAGCTGGGACGGCTATCCGGCCGCGCGCACCCGGCTCTATGACGCAGCCCGGGCGGCAGATGCCAATCTGGTCGTCCTGTCCGGCGACAGCCACATGTTCTGGGCCAACGAGCTGCACCACCCGGCGGATGGCGAACGGGTGGGCGTCGAGTTCGGCACGACGGGCATCACCTCGCCGACGGGCTACAGCTATATCAATGGCGACAAGGACACGATCTACGCCATTGCCCAGCGGGCGCTGGTCGAGACCAATCGCGATATCCGCTTCACCAATGTGCGCGATCGCGGCTTCATCCTGATCACCGCCCGCCGCGACGAGATCGAGGCGGACTATGTCGGCGTCAGCACGGTACGCGACCGCGACTACACCGCCTCCCGCCTCCTGACAGCCCGCTCCCGCATCGGCACGGCCGGCCTGGATCTGGAGACGCCCTAGTTCAGATGTCAGAGTCTTGCGGAGGGGCGGCCCCACCGTATATGTTGCTTGCAAAACCATACTCACTTGGGCGGCGGAGTTCCGGCGTCCGGCTGCAAGGACATGAATGATGGCGTCTTCCTCCGCGCGGGCTCTCTACGAACAGCACAAGGCACATCTTGAAGCCGGGCTGGCTGCGTGTGCCAGCCGGGCCTATTGGAGCCCCTTTGTCGAGTCGCCGAGCGGCAAGCTGCATGCCCCGGGGCGGGCCGAGGAGGGGCTGGCGCGGTTCAAGGCCCTGCTGGGCAAACCCTATGATCTCGACCAGCCCTGCGAGACGGGGCGGATCGGCCACGAAGTGTCGCCCTATACCGGTCAGCCGCTGGGCATCGACTATCCCGATTGCGATCCGGATGTGCTGTTCGCCGCGGCACGCCGGGCGATGAAGGACTGGCAGACGCTGGATGCGGAAGAACGGGCGGGCATCTGTTTCGAGATGGCCTTTGCGCTGGAAGAACAGGCCTTCGCCAACGCCCACGCTACCATGCATACGGCCGGGCAGGCCTATCTGATGGCGTTTTCCGGCAGCGGCGCCAACGCGCTCGACCGGGGCGTCGAGGCCCTGGTCTATGCCTACAAGGCGCTGCGGGATGTGCCGGCCAGCGCGGGCTGGAGCAAATCCTTCGGGCGGGGCGGTGTCGTGTCGCTGGACAAGTCCTACCGCACGCGCGGCCGCGGCGTTGCGGTCGTGGTGTGCTGTGCCACCTTCCCGCTCTGGAATGCCTATCCGGCCATGTTCGCCAATCTGATGACGGGCAATCCGGTCATCCTGAAGCCGCACCCGAACGGCATCCTGCCGGTGGCGATGGCGGTGAAACGGATGCGCGAGACATTGGTCAAGGCCGGTCTCGATCCCGACATGGTGCTGATGGCGGCCGACGAACGCGAAGCGCCGGTCACCATCGCCCTCCTGGAACACCCCGACTGCGCCATCATCGACTATACCGGCAGCCAGCGCTTCGGCCTGTGGATCGAGCAGAATTGCCGCGACCGGCTGGTCTATACCGAGACGGCGGGGTGCAATGGCGTGGTGGTCGAGTCGCTCGCCGATCCTGACGGCATGATCGGTGGGCTGGCGAACGGGTTCTGCGGCTTCTCGGCCCAGATGTGTACCAGCCCGCAGAATGTCCATATTCCCGCTAACGGTGTCGCGCTCCCGGACGGCGGCTCGATGTCCTTCCAAGCCTTCGGGCAGGCGCTGGCGGACACGATCGCGGCGCGCACGGCGGACCCGGCGCGGGCCGCTGCCCTGTGCGGTGCGGTCCAGGCGCAGCAATCGCTCGACATCCTGGCAGACATCCGCAGCCGCGTTCTCGCGGCGGGCGGTCGGGTGGTGCTGGAGAGCCGCGCCTATGCCCATCCGGACTTCCCGGATGCGCGCACGGCAACGCCGCTGGTCGTCGAGGTCGAGGCCTCGCAGACCGAGCTGTTCGGCGAAGAGCTATTTGCGCCGGTCTGCTTCCTGATCCGCGAACCGGACCGCGATACAGCCCTGGCGCATGCCGCCGAACTGGCACGGACGTGCGGCGCCATCTCCTCCTATCTCTATTCGTCCGACCGCGACTTCATCGAACGCGCCCAGGATGCCTTCACGGATGCCGGTGCCTCCCTGTGGATCAACATGGATCAGCGCATGCCGATCAATTTCGCGGCAGCCTATTCGGACTATCACGTCACCGGGCTCAACCCGGCCGGCAATGCCTGTCTGGCCGACCTCGCCTTTGTCGCCCAGCGTTTCCGGATCGTGCAGTTCCGCGAACCGCGCCCGGCGGAGGCCGCGGAATGAGCCTCGACCTGGCCGTGCGCAACGGTCTGGACGGTGCGGAGATCCTGCGCCGCTGGATCGATGAGCGGCTGGCGCCCGGCTTTGCCGGGCTGCTGGGCTTCCAGGTGGTTGCGTTCGGTGAGGGGACGGTGCGTCTTGAATGTCCGGTGTCCGACCGTCACGCCAACCTGATGGCGGGCGTGCATGGCGGTGTCATGGCCGGGTTGGCCGATGCCGCGACCGGTTGCGCGCTCCTCTCGCTGGTCGGGCCGGACGAGCAGTTCGCGACCACCGACCTGCAGATCCGCTATCTCAGGGCCGCGCCGCTGGATGCCGGTCCGCTCACCGTCGAGGCGCGGATCGTCCACAAGGGGCGGCGCATGGCCGTGGCCGAGTGCGAGATGATGACGGGCGAAGGCCGGGTGCATGCGCGCGCTTCGGCGAGCATGATGATCACGCCGCGGCCGCGCTGAACCGCTCTGCGACCTCGCGCCGGACGACCTTGCCGACCGCATTGCGCGGCAGGGCGTCGGTGCGGTGCCAGGCCTTGGGCACGGCCACGGCGCCGATGGCGGCCCGCACGGCATCGCCAAGCGCGGTGTCGGTGACATGCGGGTCGGCGACGATGGCCGCCTCGATCCGCTCGCCCCAGTAATCGTCGGCCACGCCGAAGACGCACACTTCTCGCACACCGGAAAGACCGGCGAGCACGCGTTCGATCTCCACCGGATAGATGTTGAACCCGCCCGTGATGATAATCTCGCGGCTGCGGCCGCGTATGTGCAGGAAGCCCTCATCGTCCAGGAAGCCGCGATCGCCCGTGTCCAGCCAGCCCTCGTCGAGGGGGAAGTTTTCGCCCGTCAGATAGCGGGTCGCCACCAGCGGACCGCGCGCCTGGATCGCGCCGGTCCCGTCCGGGCCGGGATCCTTGATGCGGACCTGCGTTGAGGGGCAGGGCCGGCCGGCGCTTTGCAACCGCAGGCCAGGCTGCATGTCCGAGGCCGGCATGGCGGTGATCGCCATCGGCGCCTCGACCTGACCGTAGAGCGCGGCGATGCGCGGGCCGAAGGCCGCCTGCGCCGCCTCGATCTGCGCCGGCGGCATGGGCGCGGCGCTGTAGATCAGCTGGCGCAAGGCGGGGAAGCGGTCCGGGCGGGCCTCGCCGCTGGCGACCAGCTTGTTGATCAGGGTGGGCGGCATGAAGGCGATGCTGACCGCCTCGCGCGCCATCGTGTCGAGCACGGTGGTCGTGTCGGCGGTGGACAGGATCACCTGCCGCCCGCCGGTCGTCAGCAGGGGAAACAGGAGATGGAAGGCGCCGTGCGACAGGGGGGCGACGGCCAGATTGGTGTCGGTCTCGCCGAGGGTGAAGACGGAAACGAGATCGCTGACGACGGTCGCAATCATGTCCTGTGTCTGGGCGACGGCCTTGGGCGTGCCGGTGGTGCCGCCGGTCAGTTTCACGCTCATCACATGGTCAGGCGCCAAAGCCGGTTCGCGCCACGTACCGGCCTCAGACGAGAGCGCGTTGAGGCCATCCGGCGATCCGGCCTCGAACCAGAGCGTCGAGGCATCGGTCGTCACACAGTCGGCGCAGGCCGTGTCGCAGATCAGGAGCGCCGGGTTGAGGCGCTCGCACACGCCGTCGTTGAGCGGCCGGGCGCTGCGCGGGTTGAGCGGCAGCCAGGTGTGGCCGGACAGGAAAACCCCGATCAGGGCGACGAGGTGTTCGACATGGTTCTTCGCGGCGATGGCGACGATGCGGCCGGTCTCCGTTCCCAGCCTGGATTGCAGCCCGGCAGCAAGCGCGCAGCCCCGGCGCGCCAGCGAGGCATAGCTCTCCGTTGCGCCCGTATCGTCGGACGCCGCGACCGCGTCCGGTGTGCGGCGGGCCTGTTCCAGAAAGGCGAGGACGACCGGTGTCATGCTGCGCGCTCCAGCACGGACACGACCGTCGCGCCTTCCTCGACATCAAGAAAGCCGCCGCCGTTTTCGGCAACGGCGATGCGCGCGCCCTCGACCTGGCGCGTCCCGGCCTCGCCGCGCAATTGCGTGACGAGTTCGTGGATCTGCGCCAGGCCGGTGGCACCGACGGGATGGCCCTTGGACACAAGCCCGCCCGAGGGATTGACGGGTGTGTGTCCGCCGAGGCGCGTATGCCCGGCCTCGGCATAGGGGCCGCCCTCGCCGATCGGGCAGAGACCGAGATTTTCCACCTGCTGGATCTCGGCATAGGACGTGGCGTCGTGAACTTCGGCGACATCGATATCGGCCGGGGATATCCCGGCCTGCTCATAGGCTGCCTTCGCGGTGCGGGCGCCGATATGATTGGCAAAGTCCGCCGCGTCGCGCGTGGTCGCGCTCAGGAGAGCCTGACCGCGCAGGGTGACGGCGCGGGCGCGTGCCGCTGAAGGTAGGGCGCTTTCGGCCATCAGGACCACGGCTGCGGCACCGTCGCTGATCGGGGCGCACATGGCGCGTGTCAGCGGCCAAACGACCAGCGGATCGGCCAGCACGGCCTCGACGCTCATTGGCGTGCGGTACTGGGCGAGGGGGTTGTGGGCCGAGTGGTCATGGTTTTTCGCGGCGACGGCCGCGAGCTGGGCCTGGGTCGTGCCGAAAGTCTGCATGTGCAGCCGGGCCAGGGCGGCATAGCTGTCCATGAAGAAGCTGCGGCCCGCCGTGCCCGCGCCGCGCAGGTCTTCGGGAATGAGACCGGCGGCCAGGTTGGAGACGGCGGCGTGGATGTCGTCGATCCGGTGGATGTCCGTGCCGCCCATGAAGGCCGCAGCGACCGCCTCGGGCCGGTCCGGGAAGAACATCTTCTCGGCCCCGACAACCAGCACGGTCTCGAACAGGCCGGCCCGGATCGCGGTTGCCGCCTGCCACAGCGCCGTCGACCCGCTGGCACAGGCATTCTCGACATTGCTGACCGGAATGCCCTCAATCCCTGCAGCACGCAGGGCGATCTGGCCGCGGATCGTGTTCTGGCCTTCCAGCATGGGCTGGCGGGTATTGGAGAACCAGGTCGCCTGGATCCGCCCGGCATCGATACCGGCATCGGCAAGAGCTTGCGAAACGGCCTGCGCCGTCAGCGATTTGACGCTGGCGGCCGGCTGTTTGCCCATGGCCGTCATCGCGGTACCGGCAATGCAGATCCGGGTCATGCGGGCTCCAGCTGCTCCCGCAATTCCGACCGCACCACCTTGTTCAGCGGATTGCGCGGCAGGGCGTCAACCAGAACCAGTTTTTCCGGCCATTTGAACTTGGCCACGCCTTCGGCCTCCAGAAAGCCGGTGACGTCCTTCAGGGGCAGGCTTTCGCCCGGTTTCGGTACGGCAAAGAGGCAGACCTTCTCGCCCATCACCGGATCGGGATAGCCGCAGACGGCGGCTTCCTGGATCTTCGGATGGGCGCTGATGAGACCGTCCAGCTCCTCCGGCGAGATATTCATGCCACCCCGGATGATCAGCTCCTTGCGGCGGCCCTTGAAGCGGTAATAGCGCGACAGATCGCCCTCGCCGGCAATCTCGAACAGATCGCCCGTGCGGAAATAGCCGTCGGCGTCGAAGACATCCTGTCCGGCATCGTTGAGATAGCCATCGAAGACATTGGGGCCGCGGATCAGCATTTCGCCGGGCACGCCGGGCTCGAGGATTTCGCGGTCATTATCGTTCCAGTCGACGAGCTTGGTCTCGAAGCGCTGGCCGAAGCGGTTATCCCAGTCGATGCCCTCGCGTCCGAAACGCGGGAAGAGCGTGGCGCGCTGTTCCGGGTCCGGCACTTCGGCCGGGCCGCCGCACAGACCGATCCCCTCGTTCGAGCCGAAGAAATTGATGATCTCGATGCCGAACTTGTCGCGGAACCCCTTCACCATCCAGGGGTCCAGCGGCGCACTGCCGGAAGCGATGTATTTCACCGCCGACAGATCGAACTTGTCGTGCAGGTCGGTGTTCTGGAGGAAGAGGTTCAGCACGGCCGGCGGTGCGATCGTGTAGGCGACCTTTTCGGTGGTGAGCTGGGTCAGGAAGGTGGGCAGGTCGAACGGGTGGTGCAGCACCAGCGTCGCCTGGATCAGCGGCCAGTAGAAGAAAAATCCGGACAGCGCTGCCATATTGGTCATCGGGAAGGGGTTTAGCATCGCCGAGCCCGGCTCCAGCGGCACGGTATCCTCGATCGCGATGACCTGGGAGAACCAGTGATTATGCGTGCGCGGCACGCCTTTCGGTGTGCCCGTGGTGCCCGATGTCCAGCACACGGTAAAGACATCGTCCGCTTCGCCGGCCGACGGCATCAGCATGCGCGGTTCCGCCGTGTCGACCGCCAGGGCATCCGCGCCTTCGCCCGAACCGCCGAACGTCAGGAGGGGCACCGTGTCCGGCAGCGCCGCGGTCATGCGCGCGGCAGCGGCCTCGCCTTTGAAGCTTTCGATACCGACAAAGGCCTTCGCATCGAGCTCGCGCGACATGTGGCCGATCTCGTGCCGGCCATACTGCATGGGCACCGGGCTGATGATCGCCCCAAGGCGCGACAGGGCGAGATAGAGCACTGACAGCTCGACCGTATTGGGGAGCTGGACGAGCACGGCATCGCCGCGGCCAATTCGCCTCTGTGCAAGCCGCGCCGCAAGATTGTGCGAAGCGTTGGAAATATCCTGATAGCTCAGCCGTTGCGGATCCCGGCCGATCAGTGTGCGGCAATCCGGCGGATCGACAATGGCCACATGGCCGGGGGCTGCTGCGACAGCCTTGTCGAAGGCGGTATGGAGCGTCTCGTCTCCCCACCAGCCCTTGTCACGGTACTGGCGATGGCGCGCCTCTCGCGTCGTGGCCGTCATTGCGGCTCCTCCCGTCTCGGTCTGTTCTTGTTACTTGCTTAATCAAACCAATTCCCGCGCCGTCTGCCAAGTGCATTCTTCCGTGCGGCCGGCAAACTGTCGCACAGACCCGGTGTTACGCCCAAGTGAGTTTGACTATATAAGTGACGCATGACCCACATGATGACCCGTCCGCCTGCCGATCTGAAACTCGTCCGATGCTGCTCGATCTGGCGTGCACTCGAGGATATCGGCGATGTGCCGACCATGCTGATCCTCGAGGCTGTCTGGCTTGGAGAGCGGCGTTTTGACGGCTTTCAGAAGCGCACCGGTCTGCTCAAGGCGCTGCTCAGCCAGCGGCTGAAACAGATGGTGGCGGCCGGCCTGCTGGAAAAGCGTCTCTATTGCGAACGGCCGCCCCGTTACGAGTACATCATGACGGAGAAGGGGCGCGATCTTTACTGGGTCGCCCTCGCCATGCTGCGCTGGGAACAGAAATGGGGCGCCGCCAAGGCCAAGTTCAAGGTGCGCCTGACGCATCGGGCCTGCGGTGGCGATCATATCGATCCCGTACCCTTCAGCCTGTCGGCCGGCCGCGAATTCAATGCGCGCGATGTCAGCTGGAAGCACGGTCCGGGCATGGGCTGGGTGACGCCGCGGCACAGCCGCCGGCGCAAGCCGCGCGGCGAGGAACAGGGCGCGGACAATAATCTGCTCGATGTCATCCTGCGTGTGCTGGGCGACCGCTGGGCTTCGCTGATCCTGCGCTCCATCTTCACCGGCTTCCGCCGCTATGACGAGATCCAGAAGGATGCGGCGATCGCGACCAACATCCTCGCCGACCGGCTGCAATGGCTGATCGATATGGGGCTGATCCACAAGCGTGCCTATTCCGATGCGCCGCCGCGCTATGAATACCGGCTGACGGAAGCGGGGATCGACTACTACCCGGTCCTGGTGATGCTGATGGTGTGGGGCGACCGCTGGTATCTGACACCGGAGGGGCCGCCGCTGCTGCTCTTCCATCGCGACAGCGGCGAGCCGCTCAAGCCGGTCATGGCCTGTTCGAACTGCCACAAGCCGCTCGATCCCACCGAGGTCGACTTCACCATCGAACCTGTCGATGGCGGCGATCAGCAGGTGTTTTCCGCCCGCTGATCCCTGTCTTCCCGGTCAGGATGCCGCGGCGATCTGGTCGCCCGGTGCCCAGGTACCGTGGAAACCGGCCGGCACGCGCTGGGGCAGCTTCACACGCGCCAGCGGCTTGCCGCCGAAATCGCGCGCATCGAGGATCAGCGCTTCAGACCGGCCTGTCGCACTGTCGGTCAGGAAGGTGATGACATAGCCATCATCTTCCTCCGTCGCGCCGACCCGCGGCGCAAAGGCCGGCTCGGCGCCGTAAACGCCGTCGGCAAAGCGGTGCTCGATGCCGTTTCCGCTCTCCAGATCATACTTCACCAGCCCGTCGAACACCTGGGTGTGCGTGTTGGGAATGGTGACGTGATAGGCATACTTCGTCTTGTGACCCATGAGGTCGAGATTGACGACGGGGAATTCGGTGCGGCGGTCGTCGAGATGCTCGACGGTGGTCTGGCCGGTCTTCATGTCGAAAGTCCAGCGGTGCAGCTCGGCCTGCAGGGCGAGAACCGCGGCCATCGGCGCATAGGGGCCGAACTCCGGGTTGGGCGGCAGGCCGTTATCGACCATCTTGCAGGCATAGAAGACGATCTTGTCGCCTTCCTCCCAGGCATTGCAGCCGTGATAGATGTAGCAGGGCTCGGTCTCGAACCATTTGACGTCGCCGGTACCATCGCGGCGAACGACGCCGAAACGGGCGGGCTGGTTCTTCGGCTGATGGATCTGCCACATGCCGTTGCGCAGGCCGGCCTCGGTGAACACGACCGGCAGATCCATCAGGATCATGTAGTTCTTGGTGATCATCATGTCGTGCGGCAGGCGCGGCCCGGGCAGTTCGACCTCGCGGAACCATTTCAGCTCATTGTCTGCAGAGACAACGCCGGCCGACATGACCGGATTGTAGAGATCGTAGTCGAAGAACAGGAATTCACCGGTCTGGGCATCGACCTTCGAGTGCGCCGAGACATTCTTGGGAAGGCGGCCTGCGAAGGTCTCGGTCCGGATGGTCTCCAGCGTGCGCGGGTCCATGCGCACCGGCTGGCCCGAGACATACCAGAGCGCCATCGCGGTGCCGTTATGGATGAGGATGTCGGTGTTGGCCGTGTCCTTGTAGGTGGTCAGCGCGCTGCGTTCGCGGCGGATCGGCTCCAGAATGCCGCCGGCATCCAGCGTACCCGCCCGTTCGGCCTCGTGATCGCGCGTATGGACATAGCGGTTGCGGTATTCCGCCTTGCCGTTCTCGAAAAAGATGCCGTGCACCATGCCGTCGCCGTCGAACCAGTGGTGCATCCCCTCCGGCGCATTCAGCGGATTCGGCCCGTTGCGCAGATAGGCGCCGTAGAGGTCGCGCGGGATTTCGCCCTCGACCTCGAGGTCCAGCGCCGTCACTTCCTTGCGGACCGGGGCATAGATGCCCTTGAGATAGGGGTTGAACCGGTTGAGTTCGGTCAGCTCGTCGCGCTCGAATTCGGTCTGGATCATGATCATTGGGTGTCTCCTCCCGGTCAGCCTGCCAGGGCCGCCGTTGTCGTCTTGGTGTTCGTGTCGTGAACCGGTGTGGCGCAAGCGGCGGCGTATTCCGCCGCGAGTTCATCGACGATCTCTGCGACCGGCTGGGTGCGCTTCACCGAACCGACGCCGTGACCGGCCGACCAGACATCGCGCCAGGCTTTCACCTGGTTCTCGCTGTCGGCGAAGTCCGGCCCGCTGCCGCGTGATCCGTCCGCGCCGATACCCATTTTCTCCAGGCTGGCGCGCAGATAGTGGGCCGGTGCGCCGGTCAGCTTGTCGGACAGGACAAGGTCCTCGAACTCGGCCGCGATCAGCATGTCGCGATATTCGGCGTCGGCCAGGCTTTCCCGGGCCGCGATGAAACGGGTGCCCATATAGGCGAAATCGGCGCCGAGGACTTCGGCGGCGCGCACCGCGCGGCCATTGCTGATGGCACCGCCCAGCATGACCGGGCCGTTGAAGAATTCGCGCACGGCGGTCACGAAGGCGAAGCTGGACATGGCGCCGGTGTGTCCGCCCGCGCCCGAAGCGACGAGAACGAGACCGTCAGCGCCCTGCTCGATCGCCTTGCGGGCGAATTTGACATTGTTGACGTCGGCGAAGACCAGGCCGTCATAGTCGTGGACCGCGTCCACCACCCGGCCCGGCCCGCCCAGTGCGGTGATCACGACATCGGGCCGGTACTGCTTCACCAGCTCCAGCTCGGCATCGAACCGGCCATAGGTCGAATGCGTCACCATGTTCGCGGCGAAAGGCGCGCGCGCATTGTCGGCATGGGTCGCGGCCAGCCATTCCCCCAGCACATCGATGGTGCGGGCGTTGGGGAAGGGGAAGGAGGCCATCAGTCCGGCGGCCCGCGTGGCGGCCACCAGTTGCGGCCCCGACACCAGGAACATGGGTGCGACGACGGCCGGAAGGCGCATGCAGGCTTTCAGGCGGGCGGCGATCTCGGACTGTGACACGCGGGCTCTCCAACTCAACTTTCATAACCATACTCGCTGATGATCTGCAGGACAAGCGCTTCTGCCGGCGCCGGTCAAAATCCGTATTCGCACAGGAAATTCCGGGCTAGGCTTCCCGCTCCGAGGCTTGGAGGGAGGGCCGTATGAGCGTCGACAAGCAGATCTTTTCCGGCTGCATGCCGGCCCTGATGACACCCTGCAGCGCTGACGGGGTTCCCGATTGGGATGCGCTCGTTGAGACAGGCCGCGGTCTTGTGGCTGCCGGCATGGATGCCGTGGTCTATTGCGGATCGATGGGCGACTGGCCGCTTCTGACTGACGCGCAGCGCTGTGAAGGCGTGGCGCGTCTGTGTGCCGCCGGTCTGCCCGTTGTTGTCGGTACCGGCGCACAGAACACCCGGCGCGCCGTCGAGATCACGCGTCATGCGGTCGAGGCCGGGGCGGCCGGCCTGATGGTCATCCCGCGTGTCCTGTCGCGTGGAAGTTCACCGGCGGCCCAGCACGCACATTTCTCGGCCATCCTCGAAGCGGCCGCCGGGCTGCCTGCGGTGATCTATAACAGTCCTTATTACGGCTTCGAGACGCGGGCCGACCTCTTCTTCGAGCTGCACGGCCGCTATCCCAATCTCGTCGGCTTCAAGGAGTTCGGCGGTGCCGACGCCCTGAGCTATGCCGCGGAAACCATCACCTCCGGCAATGACGCGCTGACACTGATGGTGGGTGTCGATACCCAGGTCTTCCACGGCTATGTAAATTGCGGCGCGACGGGCGCCATTACCGGCGTCGGCAATGCCCTGCCGGCGGAAGTCCTGCGCCTGGTCGAGCTTTGCCGACGCGCCGCCGGTGGCGATCCGGACAGCCGGCGTCTGGCCCGGGAATTGTCGGAGGCGCTGGATGTGCTGGCGCGGTTCGATGAGGGGCCGGATCTCGTTCTCTATTACAAGCGGCTGATGGTTCTGGAGGGGCATGAAGCCTACCAGCACCAGCTCTATGCCCATGACCGGCTGAGCGCTTCGCAGACCGCCTTCATCGACAATGCCTGGCGGCAGTTTCGCACCTGGTGGGCCGGCTGGCCCGGCGCCACGTCCTGAGGACCGCCGCAATGCGGGTCATCGATTCCCATACGGGTGGCCAGCCGACGCGGGTGATCGTCGAGGGCGGGCCGGACCTGGGTGGCGGACCGCTGCAGGACCGGCTGGAGCGCTTCCGGACCCGGTTCGATCACTATCGCACGATGGCTGTGCTGGAGCCGCGCTGTTCGGATGCCATGGTCGGTGCGCTGTTGTGCGAGCCGGACACGCCGGGCTGTACGGCAGGTGTCATCTTCTTCAACACGTCGGGCTATCTGGGCATGTGCGGCCACGGTACGATCGGGCTGGCGGCGACGCTGGCCTGGATGGGCCGCATGGCGCCCGGTCTTCACCGGATCGACACACCGGTCGGCGTGATCGAGCTCGAACTGATCGATCCCAATACCGTGCGGTTCGAGAATGTCGAGAGCCGGTGCATGACCGAAGGTGTCGAACTGGACGTGCCGGGCCTCGGCCGGGTGCGCGGCGATATCGCCTGGGGCGGCAACTGGTTCTTCCTCACCGAGGACGCCCCGCTGCCGCTGGTACCCGCAAACATCCCGCAACTGACCCGCGCGGCGTGGTCTGTCCGCCGGGCGCTGGCGGCCGACGGGCTGACGGGCCTCGGCGGCGCCGAGATCGACCATATCGAGTTCTTTTCCAAAGCAGACGCCGGGCCCGGGGCCGACAGCCGCAACTTCGTCCTCTGCCCGGGCGGTGCCTATGACCGTTCGCCCTGCGGGACCGGCACGAGTGCCAAACTGGCCTGCCTGGCGCGCGGCAATCGTCTCGCACCGGGCGAGATCTGGGTGCAGGAAAGCATCATCGGCAGCCGGTTCTCGGGCCATTACCGGCCGGCGCCGGCGGGCGGGATCATTCCGGTCGTCACCGGAACGGCCCATGTGTTCGCCGATACGCGGCTGGTCGATGACGCCAGAGACCCTTTCCGTCTGGGCATTCTGTGACGAGGAGGTGGACGGATGGTTGCGGAAGACGGGCATCCGGGGCTAGACAACCGTGCCGCCGGAACTGGTCGCGGTGGCAAATGCAAGCGGGAGACATGCGGTGAAAGGTATTGTGCTGGCCGGGGGCTCGGGGACGCGCCTGTATCCGGTGACCCGGGGCGTGTCGAAACAACTCCTGCCGGTCTATGACAAGCCGCTGATCTACTATCCGGTCAGCGCGCTGATGCTGGCGGGTATCCGCGATATCCTGATCATCACGACACCCGAAGACCAGGCCTCCTTCCAGCGCCTGCTGGGCGATGGCGCCGATCTGGGTGTGAATTTTTCCTACGCGGTGCAGCCACGCCCGGAAGGCCTGGCCCAGGCCTTCATTATCGGCGAGGACTTCATTGGCGGCGAGCCGTGTGCCCTCGTCCTGGGCGACAATATCTTCTTCGGACACGGCCTGCAGGGGCTGCTGAAGGATGCGTCCCGCCTGACGCGCGGCGCCGAGGTCTTCACCTATCAGGTGGCCGATCCGGAACGTTATGGCGTGGCCGAGTTCGACGACAGCCAGACCATTGTCTCGATCGAGGAAAAGCCGGCCAAGCCGAAGTCCAACTTCGCCGTGACGGGGCTGTACTTCTACGACAACACGGTCTGTGACCGGGCGCGCGAGGTCCGGCCCTCGGCACGCGGCGAGCTGGAAATCACCACGCTCAACGAGATGTACATGCGCGACGGCCTGCTGAAGGGCCATCTGATGGGCCGGGGCTATGCCTGGCTCGATACCGGAACCCACCAGTCACTGCTGGCGGCGGCCCAGTTCGTCGAGACGATCGAGACCCGGCAGGGCCTGAAAGTCGCCTGTCTGGAAGAGATCGCCTGGCGCCAGGGTTTCATCGATGACGAGCAGGTGCTGCGTCTGGCCCAGCCGATGCTGAAGACGGAATACGGCGCCTATCTGCAGCGGCTGGTCGGCGGCTAGCCGCCGTCCACATCGAGTGCGAGCCGCTGGGTGAGTTCACCGCGATTGCCGGCAATATCGGCGATGGTCACCCCGTCGAGCACCTCCAGAAAGGCGTCGAGTGCCTTGCGCCAGGTCTTCGACAGCCGGCACACGCCGATCAGCGGGCATGTGTTGGACTTGTCATTGAAACACTCGGCCAGTTCCAGCGGCGCTTCGGTCAGCCGGACCACCTCGCCGACGGTGATCGTGTCGGCGGGCCGGGCCAGGCGAACCCCGCCGCTGCGGCCCCGGATCGTCTCCAGATAGCCCTCGCGGCCCAGCAGGTTGGCGATCTTCACCATGTGGTGGACCGAGACCTGGTGGATCATCGCGATGTCCGTCACCCGGCTGATGCGCTCGCCGCGCAGCGCCGTGTACTGCAACATCCGCAAGGCATAATTGGTGAAACTGGTAAGCCGCATAACCTGCCCTTGAAATACCGGTAAAAACCATACCGCAATTCGCGGGCGTCAGCTACTCGTGTGACGCTTCGGTGACGGCGCCAGCGGGACTTGCCGGTAGGTGAGGCCCGGCCAGAGGGCCGCGTCGGGGATATGGGTCGCCAGCACGATCGCGGCACCATGGCTGCGCGCCCAAGCGCCGAGATTCGCGGCCAGTGTCTCGCGTATGGGCGCATCCAGGCCCGCGAAGGGCTCGTCCAGCAGCACAAGATCCGGACCGCGCAGAATGGCCCGGGCGATGGCCAGGCGCCGCAACTCGCCGCCGGACAGATTGCTGCCGCCCTCGTCGAGCGGCTGATACAGCCCGTCCGGCGAGCGCGTCACCACCGGCATGAAGAGCGCGGTCCCGCAGGCCTCCAGCAGGCGCGCATCGTCGGCATCCGGCTGGGCCAGCCGCAGCGCATCCGCGATCGTGCCGCACATCGTGTCGGGCATTTGCGGGGCAAAGCCCGTGTGCTGGCGGACCGCGGCCGCGCGCAGGCCTGCAGCTTCAAGCCCGGCATAGTCCAGTTTTCCGTCCAGGGCCGGGCGGAGGCGGGCGAGGGTTTCCAGAAGCGTGGTCTTGCCGCAGCCGGACGGGCCGGTGACCTCGGTAACACTGCCCGCCGCCAGATCGAGATCCGGCACTTCGCACAGCGGCGCTGCTCCGGGAAAACCGATCTGCAACTGGCGGGTTCTGACGGGCAGGATTGTGCCGGGCGCCGGCACGGGCTCGGCCGGCTCGGCAATCGCCGCCGGCGCCGCAATGCGCGTATTCAGCCGCGACAGGGCCAGCTCGGTCGCCGGATAAGCCGTCAGCGCGCCCAGCGCGATGGCCAGGCTCTGGTGCGCCGCGAGGACCGACAGCGCCGTTCCGGCGAGAAGCGGTACTGTGGCGCCGCTGCCCAGCATGACTGCCAGCGTCGCCGACAGGCCGCCGAGGACGGCGATGAAGGCGCCGGCCAGCCGTGTGCGCTGGCCGGCGGTGAGCGTCTGTCCGGCCGTTTCAGCGGACAGCGATCCAAGTGCCCCGGCCGCAGCGCCGAACCGGCCCAGCGCCTCCAGCTCGATCCGGTTTTCGATCAGACCGGCGGCCTCGCGGCGGTAGCGGTCGTTCAGTGTCTGCAGCCGCGCATCGATCCGGCGTTGCTCGGCGATGCCGAACCGGCCCGCCGCGAGCGCGAGCATCAGTCCGCCGGCGACGACCGCGAGCGGTGCCCAGCCGGCCAGGCCGGCAAATATCAGCGCAATCAGGGCTGCCGCGGCGGCGCTGGCGGCGGGCAGCCACAGGCGGAGCAGGGCGCCCTCGGCGAGACGCACATCATCCAGGAAAACGGCCAGACTGTCCGATGCGGGTCTTGCCAGACCGGCGCGGGCGCGCGCCTCAGCCTCGAACAGGTGGCGCCGCAGCCGCGCCGACAGGCGCAGCGTGGCATCGTGCCCGACCAGCTGTTCGCCATAGCGTGCCAGGATGCGCCCCATCGCGGTGCCGCGCACCGTGGCGCTCGGATAGAGATGGTTGAAGGCATAGGCACTGCCCGCTGCGCCGGCGATGGCGCTGGCCGTCAGGAACCAGCCCGATACGCCCAGCAGCAGCGCGGCCATCGCGCCGCCAGCCGTGGCCAGCAGAAAGGCCAGCGCGATCCGGCCGCGGAATGGCCGACCCAGCCGCGTCCACAGCGCGATCATGAGCGGCGCTCCATCGCAATGACGGCATCGGCGATGGCGCGCGCGGCAGGGTCGTGGCTGGCGATGATCACGGTTCGCCCGGAGGCGATCTGGCGAAGGGTTGCCAGCAGCGCATCCTGGCGTTCGGCGTCGAGATGGGCGGTAGGTTCGTCCAGCAGCAGGACAGGCGCGCCTGCGAGCAAGGCCCGGGCGAGGGCGAGCCGCTGCAGCTCGCCGCCGGAGAGGCCGCTGCCGCCGGGGCCGATCCGCATGTCGAGCCCTTCCGGCCGGTCCGCAATGAAGTCGCACCCGGCTGTATCGAGCGCAGCCAGGCAAGCGGCATCGTCCGCGTCCGGAGCGGCGAGGCGGAGATTGTCGCGGATCGTGCCTTCCAGTGCCCAGGGTTTCTGTCCGATCCAGGCGATGGAGCTGGCCAGCGAGTGGCCGGCCGGCAGGATCTCGCCGTCGATACGGATTTGCCCGCCAACCGGCTCGGCCAGCGCCAGCAGCGACATCAGCACCGATGTCTTGCCGCATCCGGACGGTCCCCACAGCAGGGTGATCCGGTCCGGCTCGGCAACGGCATTGAAATCCCGGACAACGGTCTGCCCGCTGCGGGCCAGATCGGCGGACCGCCAGACGATCCGTGGTGCCGGGCCGAGCGCGTCGAGCCGGACGATGGGGGCTATATCCCCGATCTCGGCAAGCTGGGCGAGGGACTCCGCCCCGGCCCGGGCATCGCTGCGCGCATGGTGAAGCGCGGACAACTGGCGCACGGGCGCGAAGAACTCCGGCGCCAGAACCAGGGCGGCCAGCCCCTCCCGCAAGGTCAGGGTCTCGAAAGTCTCGAACGGGAAGACCCCCAGCAGCTTGAAACCGACATAGACGGCCACCAGCGCGATCGAGATCGAGGCGAAAAACTCCAGCACGGCGGTCGAGAGGAAGGCGACCCGCAGGATCGCCATGGTGCGGCGCGCCAGCTCGTCTGCGGCCGTTTCGATGACGCCGGCTTCACGCGTCACGCCGTTGAAGGCGCGGATCGTCCCCGCCATCCTTACGCGGCTCTCGAAGGTTCCGGCGAGCGTATCGAGCGCGCCCTGCTGAGCGCGGGCCAGGGCGGCAGTTTCCGACGCCGTCAACCAGATGAAGACCGGCAGCATCACGGTCGAGGCCAGGATCAGCGCGCCGGCCAGCCAGCTCTGGGTGAAGATGGCGATGACCACGAGGACCGGGGTAATGACGGCGGCAGTCCGGCCCGGCAGCCAGTGGGCGGCATGGCCGGAAAGAATGGCGGTGCGATCGACCAGCTGCGCCGTGCGTTCACCGCCGGCCGCACCGTCGAACAGGGCCGGGCCGATCCCTGCCGCCAGACGGGCCATATCCTGCCGTGCCGCCGCGACCAGTCCCTGTCCGGCCCGCTCGGACGCCTGCGAGCGGAGCCAGTTGAAACCGCCGCGGCCGACAAGCGCCGCGCCCGCGACCAGGAGGGCGGGGAGGGCATTGCGTCCGTCCACGAGGGCCGAGATCGCCGTGGCAAAGCCGAGCGCAAAGGCGATGGCCGCGAGCGTGTCCAGAAGGATCGCCAGTTCGGCCAGCCGCACATCGCGCTGCGCAGCGCGTGTCCAGCCTTTCAGGCGGGCAGCGGCCGCCGTTTGCGTATCGGTCTTTGCGGTCATGCAGCCCGTGCGGATTCCATGTGCGACGTTTCGCCCGTTGCGCCCGTCTATAAAACTTGTATTTCAAGTGCAAGTTAACGCGTCGGAACCGGAGTTCAACCATGGAACACTTACTGGTCGCGGACCTTTCGCGATGGCAGTTCGCGCTCACGGCGATGTACCACTTCCTGTTCGTTCCCCTGACCCTCGGCCTGTCGATGATCCTGGTGATCATGGAAGGCGCCTATGTCCTGACCGGCAAGCAGGTCTGGAAAGACATCACCAAATTCTGGATGAACCTGTTCGGGATCAACTTCGTGCTCGGGGTTGCGACCGGGATCACCATGGAATTCCAGTTCGGCACGAACTGGTCCTACTACTCGCATTATGTCGGCGACATTTTCGGCGCCCCGCTCGCGATCGAGGGCCTGATGGCCTTCTTCCTGGAAGCGACCTTTGTCGGCCTGATGTTCTTCGGCTGGGACAAGCTGTCGCGTCCGGTCCACTGGCTCGTCACCGGCCTGGTCGCCCTGGGTTCGAACCTCTCGGCCCTGTGGATCCTGATCGCGAACGGCTGGATGCAGGCGCCGGTCGGTTCCGCATTCAATCCGGACACGATGCGCATGGAGATCACCAATTTCATGGAGGTGCTCTTCAACCCGGTGGCCCAGGCCAAATTCGTTCACACGGTGTCGGCCGGCTATGTGACCGCCTCGGTTTTCGTGCTCGGCATTTCGGCCTTCTACCTCCTGAAGGGGCGTCATCGCGGACTGGCCAAGCGGTCGGTCGCGGTTGCGGCCTCCTTCGGCCTGGCTTCGGCCCTGTCGGTTGTCGTGCTGGGCGATGAGAGCGGTTATACGCTGACCGATCACCAGCGCATGAAACTCGCGGCTCTCGAGGGCATGTGGCACACCGAAGAGGCACCGGCGCCGCTGACACTGGTCGGTCTGCCTGACCAGGAGGCGCAGGAAACCCGCTACGAGATCCAGGTGCCCTGGCTTCTGGGCCTGATTGCGACCCGCAGCATCGACGGCGATGTCGAGGGCATCCTGCCGCTCGTCGCCATCGCCCAGGACCGGATCGAGAACGGGATCACGGCCTATGATGCGGTCCAGCGGCTCAATGCCGATCCGGAGAATGTGGCAGCGCGCGAACAGTTCGAGCTGGCCAAGCAGGATCTGGGCTATGCCCTCCTGCTGATGCGCTATGTCGACGATCCGCGCGAGGCGACGCCGGACCAGATCCAGCAGGCCGCCTGGGACACGGTCCCCAACGTCGCCATGGCTTTCTGGTCCTTCCGCATCATGGCGGGGCTCGGCTTCTTCTTCATCGCGGTCTTTGCCCTGGCCTTCTACCTGGTGAGCCTGCGCCGGCCCTTCCCGCGCTGGTTCCTGCGCCTGGCCGTGGCGATCATTCCCTTGCCCTGGATTGCCGCGGAGCTTGGCTGGGTGCTGGCCGAGACCGGCCGTCAGCCCTGGGTGATCGACGGTGTGCTGCCGACCTTCATGGGTGTGTCCAGCCTGTCCGCCAGCCAGGTGATCCTGACGATGGTCGGCTTCACCCTTCTCTACGGCACGCTTGCCGTGATCGAGGTGACGCTGATGGTGCGGGCTATCCGCAAGGGGCCGACGTCAGAAACAGCGGTCACGACACACCAGCCCGCATCCGGCGGCTTCCCCGAAGCCGTGCCGGCACCGCTCTACGACCGATAGGAGACGCATATCATGGAACTGCCTCTCGACTATCCGACGCTCCGCGTCATCTGGTGGGGCCTTCTGGGCGTCCTCCTGATCGGCTTCGCCCTGACCGATGGCTACGACCTCGGTGTTGCGACCCTGCTGCCCTTCGTCGCCAGGACCGATGCCGAACGCCGGCTCGTGATCAACACGATCGGGCCGATGTGGGAGGGCCACCAGGTCTGGCTCATTCTGGGCGGCGGCGCGATCTTTGCCGCCTGGCCCTATGTCTATGCCGTCAGCTTTTCCGGCTTCTATCTCGCCATGTTCGTGGTGCTGTCGGCGCTGATCCTGCGGCCGGTCGGTTTCAAATACCGCTCCAAGCGCGAAAGCGCGGCCTGGCGCAACAGCTGGGACTGGGCGCTCTTCATCGGCGGCTTCGTACCGGCGCTGATCTTCGGGGTCGCCGTGGGCAATGTACTGCGCGGTGTCCCGTTCGACTTCGACAGCATGCTGCGCGCGACCTATGAAGGTGGCCTGTTCGGCCTGCTCAATCCCTTCGCCCTGCTCGCCGGCCTGATCTCGGTCGCCATGCTGGTTATGCACGGTGCGTCCTGGATCGTGGTGAAGGCCGAGAAGGGACCGGTCCGTGATCGTGCGGCCCGCTTCGGGTCGATCGCGGCCATGCTGACCATCGGCCTGTTCGTCATTGCCGGTATCTGGACCGCCACGCTGCTGCCCGGCTACACGATCACATCTGACGTGCTGCTCGACGGCCCGTCCAATCCGATGCGCAAGGCCGTCAGTGTCGAGGCCGGTGCCTGGATGGGCAACTTCGTGCGCTACCCGTGGATGGTGCTGGCGCCGCTGATGGCTGTGGCAGGCGCCTTCCTGGCGGCCGTCAGCCTGGGCAAGAAGCGCAATGCGGCGAGCCTGGCCGGGTCGGCCATGTCGGTCTTCGGTGTTGTCGCAACAGCCGGGGTGTCGATGTTCCCCTTCATCCTGCCCAGCTCGCTCAATCCCGATGCCAGCCTGACCGTGTGGGACAGCTCGTCCAGCCACGGCACGCTGTTCTTCATGCTGATCATGACGGTGATCTTCGTGCCGCTGATCCTTCTCTACACCGGCTGGGTGTTCAAGGTGCTGTGGGGACGTGTGACGTCCGAGCAGGCCACCTCGCCCGGCTCCTACTGACCGGAGGTCTTGGAACCATGTGGTATTTTACCTGGATACTGGGTCTTGCCGCCGCCCTCGGCTTTGGAATTCTCAACGCGCTCTGGCTGGAATTCACGCCGGATGCGGAAGATTGCGAGGATCTGGAATGTGCCGAATGAGACAAAGGCGCGGCGGTCACAGACACGCGACCTGCTGCAAGGAGTCCGGCGCGCATGGCTGGACCGGAGATCGGGATCAGGGCTTCGGCGGCGAGGCCGTCAGACCGGTGCAGACCGGTTTGCGGCTCCGGCAGCGCTGCCGGAAGACCCAGCGTGCTTGCCGGTAGCGCGATGCGCGAGCGCGGCCATCATCGAGGAGATGTCGCAATGAAGCAGATCATATTGTCCGGCCTGGTCCTGACGGCGGCGGCCGCCGCTCCTGCTCCGGCCCAGGACACAAGGCAGGCACCGTCGCCGGAGACAGCGCCTGTGCTGACGGTGCTGACCCGCGAGGATCCGCAGACCCAGCTCATGGCGCTGATCCTGACACGCGCCAGCGCCCAGCAGGGCGTGCCGGTGCACGTTCTCCTGTGCGACAAGGCCGGCGATCTCGCGCTGGCCGAGCCGCCGGAGGCCGCCACCCGGCCGCTCGCGCCGCGGAACATGTCGCCGCACGGCTTGCTCCAGAACCTGATCGATGACGGTGTGACGGTTCAGGTCTGTGCGATCTACCTGCCCAACTCGCCCCATACCGCGGAAGACCTTCACAGCGGGATCGGTGTGGCAACCCCGCCGGAAATTGCAACCATCATGGCAGATCCGCGCACGCGGTTCTTCACGTTCTGAGGGAGGCGGAGATGCGCGCCATTCTTGCCGTCACGTTGGGGTCCGCCGTCCTGGCCGCCGGGATGGCGATCGCGGCGTCCGGACACGCCCAGACGGGCGTGCCGGAGGATGCCGATCCGAGAACCCCGATCCGGCTGACCGCGGAGGAGCAGAGCCATATCGTGGAGACGATGCGCATCTTCCTTTCGGGCAGCCAGGCGATCATGGAGGCGGGCAGCGAGGGCGATCTCGACCGGCTGCGGGAAGCCGCCGCGGAGATGGCCATGCCACGCCCCATGATGCCAGGAATGGGAGCCAGAATGCCGGACAGTTTCCGGGGCATGGGGCAGATGCTGCGCCAGGACCTGGCGGCGATTGCCGCTCTGCCCGACGAGACGCCGGTTACCGAGGCCCAGGCCGCGGCGGCTTCGGCGATGTATACCTGCATCGCCTGCCATGACAGCTACCGCGTCGAGGTCGTGTCATCCCGGGGCGAGCCGGGCCGGTAGGCCGGGTTTCAGGCCGCCACGTCCTGACGCGGCGGTACCCGGCCGCTCGCCATGAACTCGGCCAGCTGCAGGCGGTATTTGCGTCCCACGCGCACCATCTCTCCATTGGCCAGCTCGACCGAATGCGTGCCGTGTCGGTCGGCATGGGTGCGTTCGATGTGGTGCACATTGACGATTGCCGAACGGTGAATGCGCAGGAAGTCCGCCGGGTCCAGCCGCTCCTCCAGCTCCCGCAGCGAGATCCGGTGCAGGAGCTGCCGGTTGCGCAGGTTGAAATGGACATAGCTGCGCGCGGCCTCGATCCAGACGATCTGCGACTGGGGCACCCGCACGGTTTCATTGCGGCAGCGGATCCAGAAATCCCGGTAAACCGGGGCTCCCGCATCGGTGGCGTGCCCCTGGCGGATCCCGGCCAGCGTTTCGCTGAGGACGGCGACCCGCGCCAGGTCGCGCCGTTGCTGCAGCTCGGTCCGCACGCGACGCAGGCATTCCTCAAGACGCAGCGTCTCGACCGGCCGCAGGAGAAAGTCGGTCACCTGCAGCTCGAACGCGGTCAGGGCGTGTATCGGCAAGTCGCCCATCATCACGATGACCGGGCCATCCTCTGCGGTGCCCGCCGGTCGTGAAAGAAGACGTTCGAGCCGCGGCTGGTCGCTGCCGAGAAACACCACATCCGGCGATGTGCCGTGCCAGGGATCGTCCTGGCCGGCGGCCGGACGGGCGCCGACACAGCTGGTGTCGGCGAACCTGTCCAGTTGCCGCTGCAATTGTGTCCGGGCGAGTTCGCGGCTTTCAAGGATGAGGCAGCGCATGGCGGTCCTCCACATAACGCACTGAATAACGTGATGGATTGGCTACCGCGCTGTTCCGGTCATGCCTATATGCCAACACCGGGTGTGTGACGACTTTGCGGGTGTCCGGGTTCGTCACAGGCGCTTGCGGGTTAAACCCTGACGCCGTTGTTCGTCGTTTTCTGACGCTGTTCGCAACAGGCGGCCGCGCTTCGGCGCAATTCCGGGCGGGCCGGTGCTTCTCTCTTGCTACGTGTGGGACTCGAGAGGTGACAGAATTTTAAGCCCCCCGCGTGGTCGTCGTCATGCTCGGGATGACAGGCTCGACGGGCTGTTCAGGGCGGTTCGGAGCGTGGGGAGGCGCAGCGTGACGACGCAGTTTCCAGATTTACATGGCAGGGGTATCCCGATGCGCTGGACGCTCCGGGTTGTCGCCGGCGGCTGCATAGTCTGGGCCGTTCTCGTCCTTCTCTTCGTCGCCGTTCAGTACCAGGAAGCCGTGTCCGACGGCGCTCCGCCCAGCTTCGCGCTCGGCGTCCGGCATCAATCGGTATTCTCCGCGATTGCCCTGCCCGCGATTATCGCGGGTAGCCTGGTCGGGCTACGTCACGCGCTCGCAGGCAGTCCGGCGTGGCGACGCTGTGTCGAAGCGGCGGGTGTCGTCGCGATATTCTCGATGGCCGACTATTTCTGGACGGTACTGGTGCTGTCCGCCTACACCGGCGTGCCGGCCCAGGCGCTGGTGGCCTCCACACCCTCCCTGTTCTGGCTGATGCTGCCGACCTTCACGGGGATGGCCTATCTGGCCGGCGCCCAGCTGAAGGGCCTGGTGCAGCGCAGTGGCGATACGACGCGGGGAGGCCGGACGGCGCGCCTGGCCGTACGGTCGGCCGGACGCACCGATTATGTGGCACTGGATGATATCGTTATTGTGTCCGCACAGGGCAATTATGTAGCCCTTGTCGACCGCTCAGGGCGTGAAGTGTTGCACCGTGCGACCATGATCGAGATGGCGCAGATGCTCGACGGTCAGGGTTTCGTTCAGGTGCACCGCTCGCACTTTGTGCGTCCGTCAGATGTTGTTTCGACAGAACAGCGCCGCGAACGGATTGCATCGGTCCGGCTTCGCAGCGGCCAGATTCTTCCCGTCAGCGCAACCGGAAGTGCAGCGCTGATGGCGGCTCTGAACAATTCGGCAGCCGTTTCACCGGCCTGATTCCCCCGTCCGCAGGCCTGCCCGTTGCTGGCAACACACCGCTCCCGTTCGCCCCTTTCATATTGAGCCGTGTTCCCCCGCGCTGGTCGGATCGATCCGTCAGCGCCCGTCTGCATGTCCGAAAATGACCCCGGCGCGCTGGCAAGTGATCACCAAACAAGAGTGCCGGCCCGACCGGCCTCGGGGGATAATATGAACGCGATCAAGAAAACTCTTCTGGGCACCACCGCCTGCTTCGGGCTCGCCGTCGCGGCCGCGACCGGAGCCTCCGTCATGACGGCACCAGCTGCGCTGGCGCAGTCCTACACCACAGGGGGTGTTGGCGGCACGGTTCTGGATGAGGCCGGCAATCCGGTGTCCGGCGCGACCGTCACTGCCGTGTCCAGCGACCGGGGCTCGACGCGCACCGTCACGACCGGCGCCGATGGCCGCTTCTTCATCGGCCGCCTGGAAGTTGGCAATTACACACTGACGGCAGCCGGGGCCGGTTACCAGACGGTGTCCGATGACGGTGTCCGGGTCTCGGTGGGCTCGTCGGCAGCCTACGAGTTTGTCTTGCCGGCGGGGATGGCCGAGGACGTGATCACCGTGACGGGCCAGGCGGTGCAGGTCGATGTGTTCCAGGCTTCCGAGACCGGTCTCGATCTCGACGTGCAGGCCGTGTTCGAGCAGGTACCGATCGGTCGTGATGTGACGTCGCTGACGCTGCTCGCACCGGGTACCGTGATCGGTGACAATGATTTCGAGGAGGGGCTCAGCACCGGCTTCGCCTCGATCTCCGGCGCCTCGCCGGGCGAGAACGCCTTCTATGTCGACGGCATGAACATCACCGATTTCCGGAATTTCCTCGGTGCGTCGGCAGTGCCCTTCCAGCTGTATGACCAGCTGGAGATCAAGTCCGGCGGTTATCAGGCCGAGTTCGGGCGCTCGACCGGCGGGGTGGTGAATGCCGTGACCCGCTCCGGCACCAATGAATGGCATTACGGGTTCAATATTTTCTACTCGCCTGACGAACTCCGCGAGGATTCGCCGACGACCTACGCCCAGGCCAACCAGTTCGACCAGCGCATGACGCTGGAGAGTGATTTCTGGGTTTCCGGGCCGATCATTGAAGACCGGGTCTTCATTTACGGTCTGTACTCGCCGCGCCTGATCGAGGCCATCAACATCACCGAGGCCGGCCGCGAGGAGGTCGATCGTACCGACGACCCCTTCTTCGGCTTCCGGCTCGACGTGAACCTGTTTGAAGGGCACAATTTCGCGTGGACGAGCTTCTCGGATGACCGGGCAACGGTGCGTGAGGCAAGCGACGTCACCTTCAACGCGGACCGGACCGAAATCGAAAGCCGCACGCCGGTGGCACAGACCAACTTCCTGGAAGGCGGGGACGTCAACATCCTGCGTTATTCCGGCGCCCTGACCGACTGGCTTACCGTGTCCGTGACGGCCGGCCGGCAGACGTTCAACCAGACCATTGCGGGCAGCACGGATGGCAACCCGGCGATCCTGGATGCGCGCGATACCAGCGGCCCGGTCATTCAGCTGGGCAATTGGGGCGAGCTCGTTCCGGCCGAAGGCAATGACACGCGCGAACTGATCCGGGCCGATGCGGACATCTATGCGAATTTCTTCGGAGAGCACAATATCCGCATCGGCGTCGACCGGGAGACGCTGACGGCTGAAGACCGCTCCTTCTACTCGGGCGGCGTCTACTATCGGCTTTATGATCCCGTATCGTGCGAAGCCCAGGGCGGTCAGGCCGGCCGTGAATGCGTTCGTGTCCGCCAGCTCGACCGGGGCGGTTCATTCGAGACGGTCCAGACGGCCTTCTATATCCAGGATTCCTGGCAGGTCACGGATCAGTTGAACGTCAATATCGGCCTGCGCAACGAGACCTTCGACAACCGCAATGCCAGCGGTGACACCTTCACCCGTATCGAGGACCAGCTGGCGCCGCGCCTGGGGGTTTCCTACGACTATTTCGGGGATGGGTCGCTGGAGCTTTTCGGTTTCTATGGCCGCTACTTCCTGCCTGTTGCCACCAACACGAATATCCGGATGGCGGGCGCCGAACTCTTCACCCAGGACTGGTACCAGTTCAGCGGGCTGGACGCGAATGACGTGCCGCAACTTGAAGGCGGGCCTTTCCTGGAAGAACTGTTCGGCGACGGGACCGTGCCGGATACGCGGGCGGTGACCGACCAGTATCTCGACCCGATGTATGTGGATGAGTTTATCATCGGCGCGCGCTGGATGATGAATGATCTCTGGGACTTCAGCGCCAGCTACACCTATCGCGATCTCGGCGTGACCCTGGAAGACGTGGCGATCGATGCCGCCGTCATCGCCTATTGCAACGCCAACGGCCTGACCGTCGGCGGTACGCCCTGCGAGGATGTCTGGACGGGTTTCCACCAGTATGTGCTGACCAATCCGGGCGAAGACATGCGGGTCTATCTGCCCGAACTCGACGAGACCGTGGATCTGAGTGCCGCGGATCTCGGCTACCCCACGCCGACGCGGACCTATGAAGCCCTGACGCTGACCTTCGACCGGGCCTTCGACAATGGCTGGGATCTGCACGGGTCCTGGACGCTGTCGCGCAGCGAAGGCAATTACGAAGGGACCGTGAAGTCGGACAATGGCCAGGACGATGCGGGGATCACGACTTCCTTCGACCAGCCGGGGCTGACGGACAATTCCGATGGACTGCTGCCCAACCACCGGGCCCACAAGATCAAGCTGTGGGGGAATTACGCCTTCACCGACCAGTTCTCCGTCGGTGCGGCAATGCAGGCGACCTCGCCGCGGCGGTTCGGCTGTATCGGCTTCCACCCGACAGACGACTTCGCGCAGGCCTACGAGTCCGAGTCCTTCTTCTGCAACAGCCAGCCGACGCCGCGCGGCAGCCAGCTGGAGAGCGACTGGATCTACAATGTCGATCTGGCCTTCATCTACCGGCCGGTGGACCTGCCGCTGGGCGGCGAACCCGTGCTGCGGATGGATATCTTCAACGTCTTCGACAGCTCGGGCGTCACCGACATCCGCGAAATCGGCGAGACGGCCCTCAACGTGCCGGATCCGAACTATGGCGCGCCGCGGACCTATCAGCCGCCGCGCTCTGTCCGCTTCGGACTGAGCTGGACCTTCTAGACCGGGGGGATGCCGCCGGTCCTGACGGCGGCACCGGGCTGGGAAACGGCGGGCCATGCGCCCGCCGTTTCTTTTTTGGTCGGATACGGCGGACGAATGAAGCGAAATTCCGAACCCGGCGGGTCCGCGTTCGCAGCCCTGAGCGCGTTCCATGTGAGCATCGACCCCAACGCTGAAAGCGATGACGGTCTCGGGTCGAGCGGAGCGGGAACAAAGGAAAGATGACGGGTCCGACGCGATCGAGTCCAAACCCCACAGCCCTGAGCGCGTTCCATGTGAGCATCGACCCCGGCACTGAAAGCGATGCCGAGCTCGGGTCGAGCGGAGCGGGAACAAAGAAAGAGTGGCGCACCCAAGAGGATTCGAACCTCTGACCTCTGCCTTCGGAGGGCAGCGCTCTATCCAGCTGAGCTATGGGTGCGCGAGACGGGGAGGCTTAGCCGATACGCGGAGCAAGTGCAATTGGCTTGCTCCGGCCGTCGGCAGGCCGATGTCAGCGGTTCTGAAATCAGAACCAGACACGCAATCCGGTGACGAGGGCGGTGTTGTCGGTGCGTCCGCCGGCGGCTCTGGCAAAATCGCCCGTGTCTCCCAGCTGCCGGCTCCATTCGACACCGGCATAGGGCGCAAACTGCCGCCGGATCTCATAGCGCAGGCGCAGACCGGTCTCGATCGTGCCGAAGCCGGATCCCACGCCGAGTTCGGGGATCGCCTCGGCAGACCAGGTCAGCTCGGCGCGGGGCTGCAGGATAAGGCGCTGGGTGAGGCGCAGCTCATACTCGGTTTCGAGGGCGCCGGTCAGTTCACCTGCATCGGACAGGAAGAGCGCAGCATCGATCTCGAACCAGTAGGGCGCCTCGCCCTGCAGGCCGAGCACGGCATGGGTGCGGCCCGCGTCCGGCTCGAAATCGTGGCGGATACCGGTCTGCAGGTCGAAGAAGGGCGAGACGGCACGACTGTAGAGCGCCTGGACTTCCAGCTCCTCGAATTCGTCGTGATCGAAGGAATACTCGGCCTCGCTCTTCAGCCAGAGCCGGTTGATGGCGCCGCCATACCAGGCGTCGATATCCCACAGCAGGACCTCTTCATCGTCGCGTTGCTGGCGGATCTCGAACCGGTCGGTGCGGAAGAAGGCGCGCCGCGCGCCGCCTGTCTCATGGCGCAGCATGGCACGCGCCGCGGCCATCTCCTCGGGCGGATAATAGGCGTCGGCCTGGGTCTGGGCGAGTGCTGTGCCGGAGAGGGCGGCAAATGCCGCCGCGGCGATTGTCGGCAGAAGGATGCGCATCAGTGGTGATCCCCATGACCGGAGTGGTGCGGCATGGGCTCCGGCGCCGGGCTTGGTGCCATGTGGTGGCCGGCGTACGGGTCGGGCCGTGCCGCCGGCGCGGTGTCCGGCAGGACCGAGACGACCTGCATCATGCCCGCATGCATGTGGTAGAGCAGGTGGCAGTGGAAGGCCCAGTCACCCACCGCGTCGGCGGTGATGTCCAGCGACAGCTTTTCACCCGGCTTGACGGTGATCGTGTGCTTGCGCGGCTTGTGCGGGTCATTGTCGGCGCCGGTCACCACATCGAAGAACATGCCGTGCAGGTGGATGGGGTGGGGCATCATCGTGTCGTTGACCAGGGTCATCCGCAGGCGTTCGCCTTCATGGAAGACAATCGGGTCGACGACTTCCGAAAAGCGCACCCCGTCGAAGGACCACATATAGCGTTCCATGTTCGAGGTGAGATGCACCTCGATCTCGCGGCCGGGGCGGCGTGTATCCGGATTGGGCGTCAGGGCCTTCAGGTCGGTATAGACCAGCACCTTGTGGCCGGTATTCTCCAGCCCGGCGCCGGGCTCGTGCAGGCGGCTGACCGGCGCTTCGGCGAGGCCGACGACACCCGGGCCTGCCGGGTGGTCGTGCCGCTGGGGGCCTGTGGTCTCGGGCGCCGGGGCGCCGTGCGTCGTCGAGCCATGGCCCATCGCACCATGATCCATCGCACCATGATCCATCGCGCCGTGATCCGTTGCGCTCTGTGCGGCGCTCCCGTGCCCCATGGCGGCATGGTTCATCGTGTGACTATCGACAGCCGGTGAAGCCGCATGATTCATCCCGCCATGGCCCATCGCGCCGTGATCCATCGCCATGTCGCGCATGGTGAGTGTGGGGCGGGGCCGCAGTGCGGGGACAGGCGCTGTCATGCCGGGGCGCGGTGCCAGCGTCGCGCGGGCAAAGCCGGAGCGGTCGATGCTCTCGCACATCAGGGTGAAGGCCCGGTCCTCGTGCGGCTCGACGATCACGTCATAGGTCTCGGCCGGACCGAACTGGAATTCGCCGACCTCGACCGGCTGCACATCCAGACCGTCGGCCTGGATGACGGTCATCGGCAGATCCGGGAAGCGGACATTGAAGATCGTCATCGCGGACGCATTGATGAAGCGCAGGCGGACGCGCTCGCCGGGATTGAACAGCCCGGTCCAGTTGTCCTGCGGCCCGTGCCCGTTCACCAGATAATCGAGCGTCGCGGCCGTCACGTCCGAGATGTCGGTGGGGTTCATCCGCATGCGGCCCCAGGCCATCCGGTCGCGCAGGGCGCTGCCCAGGCCCTGTTCGCGCGCATCGCCGAAGAAATCGCCCAGGGTGCGCTGCTGGAAATTATAGGCGTCGGAGGACTTCATCAGCCGGTCGAAAACCCGGTGCGGGCCCTCGAACGTGTAGTCGGACAGGACGATCACGTACTCCCGGTCGAAGGCGACGGGGTCGGTACCGGCCGGTTCGATGACGATCGGGCCGTAATGGCCCAGCTGTTCCTGCAGGCCGGAATGGGAGTGGTACCAGTAGGTGCCGGCCTGACGCACCGGGAAGCGGTATTCGAAGGTTTCGCCCGGCCGGATGCCCGGGAAGGTGACGCCGGGCACGCCATCCATTTCGAAGGGCAGGAGCAGGCCATGCCAGTGGATCGAGGTGTCTTCGTCCAGCGTGTTGTGGACCCGCAGAATGACATCGTCGCCCTCGCGCCAGCGCAGCAGCGGCGCGGGGAGTTGGCCGTTCACGGTGACCGCCGGTCCGCTGCGCCCGTCGATGAGAACCTGCGCGCGGCCGACCGTCAGATCGAAGGCCTGGCCGTCCAGCGGGCGCAGGCCGCCGAGATTGGCCGCGCCGTTCGACTGCGCCCAGGCCGGTAGCAGATTGGTCGCCGTCATTCCGCCGAATGCGGCGGCCGTTCCCATGAACAGGCGTCGTGAGATCACGCGCTTCACTCCCTTGACGATGCAGGTGGCGGAGTTTCCACTCTCCCCCTGCTGGAAGGTCAAGGCGGCTCGGCCGCGAATTGGCAGTGCGGATGGCAGGCGCGGCTGCTCCGCGCCGTTTCTGCGTCTGGCCACCGTCCTATGGTAGGGGTAACATCCCGAACCGAGCCCTAGCCCGACAGGACAATCCATGTCTCTTACGACCGACGCCCTTGCCGACCTCGCTTCCGTCATTCCGGTTCTCACTGTCAGCGATGTCGCCGATGCGGCGCCCCTGGCCCGCGCTCTGGAAGCAGGCGGGCTCAAGGTGATCGAGATGACCTGGCGCACCGCTGCGGCACTGGATGTCCTGCAGGCCATGAAAGCCGCGGCGCCGGGGCTGGTTGTCGGGATGGGGACGATCCGTACTCCTGAGCAGGCGGCACAGAGCGTCTCTGCCGGAGCGGACTTCCTTGTGTCGCCGGGTCTGACGCCTAAGCTTGTTCCGGCCCTGCTCGATGCGGGTATCCCGGTTCTGCCCGGTGTCGCCACTGCAAGCGAGGCCATGGCGGCGGCAGAAGCCGGTTTCGATCTCCTGAAATTCTTCCCGGCTGAACAGGCGGGCGGGCTGGACTATCTGAAATCCCTGCAGGGCCCCTTGCCGGATATCCGCTTCTGTCCGACAGGGTCGATCACCCGCGAGCGGGCTCCGGACTATCTGGCGCTGGGCAATGTCGTCTGTGTCGGCGGGTCCTGGATCGCCAGCAAGGCGATGGTCGAACAGGGCGACTGGGCCGGCATCGAGGCGAATGCCCGTGCCGCCGCCGCAATGCGTACCTGATTTTCGTTTTTGGCCTTCGGCCGGCTTGCGGACGACGGTGAGGCCAACTGAAATTATTGTTCCTGTTTAATTTGACTCCCTGACCCCGCCATACTCAAACTTTGAAAAAGCGCCAAAACCAAAAATGACGCGGCGCGCGAGGTCTGGGAGGACATATTGGACACTGTCGGCAGGACGGGTGACGGGCCCGTGCGTGAAACGGAGGGCGTGTCGCAGGCCGCCCCGGCCCTGAAACGCTCCACGATCTTCCTGCATGGCTCGCTTGCACTGCCTCTGGCGATCTATGGCTATCCCCTCGCGATCTGGCTGCCGGCGCACTATGCCGGCCATCTGGGACTGTCCCTGTCGGTGATCGGCCTGATCATCATGGTCGCCCGCTTCACCGACGTGATCACCGATCCGCTCATGGGCGAGATTTCCGATCGCGGCCGTACCCGTTTCGGCCGCCGCAAACCCTATATCGCGCTCGGCGCGCCACTGCTGATGCTCTCGACCTGGTTCCTTTTCGTGCCGCCGGAGGGCGCGGGCCTGGTCTATTTCCTGATCTGGCTGACGGCCTTTTTCGCCAGCGCCACGATGATCCAGATTCCCTTCCGGGCCTGGGGCGCCGAACTGTCGAGCGATTATCACGCCCGCAGCCAGGTCACGGCGGCCCGCGAATTCTACTATCTGGGCGGACTTCTCCTGGCCGCGGCTGTGCCTATGGTGGTCGAGATCCTCGCCGATGGCGGCGCCGTCGGCCAGATCTTCGCCTCGATGTGGCGCGATATCTCGGGTGCGTTCACCGGCGAGATCATGCAGCGCACGCCGACCAGCCGCGCCGCGCTGACCGGACCGGTCATGATGGGCCTTGCCATAACGATCGTCGCGATTGTGCCCTTGCTCGCCGGCATCGTGATCCTGACGGTCAGCGAGCCGCCGCCCGCGGCGCGCGAGCGCGTGCCGATGATCGAGGGCTTCCGCCATCTCTGGCGCAACGGACCGATGCGCCGGATCCTGATCATCGCCTTTCTGGTGATCGCGGGGGAGAGTTCGCGAAATGCCGTCTCGCTCTTCTTCATCCGCGACATCATCGGCATTCCGACAATCGGCGCCGCCTATTTCCTCTATTTTATCGCCGGTATCGCGGCGATCCCCTTCTGGCTCTGGATGGGGCGCAAGATCGGCAAGCATCGCGCCTTCCTGGTGACGCTGGGCTTTGTCAGCGCAGTAAGCGCGGCAAACCTCCTGCTCGGCCGCGGCGATTACCTGCCCTTCTTCTGCCTGTTCATTCTCAAGGGATTTGCCTTTGGCGGGCTGCAATTCCTGCCCCTGGCCATGCTGGCGGATGTCGTCGATATCGACAGTGCCCGGTCGGGCGGCCGCCGGGCGGGCACCTATTTCGCCGTGCTCGGTCTGTCGGAAAAACTCGCCGTGGCCATCTTCACCGGCGTGTCCCTCAATATTGTCGGCCTTCTGGGCTATCACGCCTCGGCCGGTGTCGAGGGATCGACCGAGATCGGTGTGCTGTCTCTGCGACTGGTCTACTGCCTCGGGCCGATCGTGCTCTATGGTCTGGCGGCGCCGCTGATCTGGTCCTACCCGCTGACGCCGGAGCGCCATGCCCGTCTCAGTCAGGGCATGGAACGCCGCGCACGCCGCATGGCCGCCGCCGCGCGTGACCAGGCGGAATTGCCGTCCCCCTGACGCGGCCTCGCATTCCTGATAATGAATCTCAGACTGGACCGACGGAATTCCTGTCCTACTTCGTTCAACAGGACTATGGGATAGCGGAACGTTACCGCTCCAATCCGCTGGGAGGCCCGATTGACGGCTGGATTTTCGGTTCGCGGGGCCGTGCTGTGCACGGCGCTCGCTCTTTTGGTTTCCGCTTGCGGCGGCGAGCCTTCGGCAGGTGGACCGGCTGCTGGCGGCGCGCGCGCCGATGAGGCCATCCGTGTTGTTACCCAGCCCGTCCGGTTTGCACGCGAGCGCACCGATATCGAAGCCGTCGGCACCGCCCGGGCCCGTTCCACGGCAACGATCTATCCCGAAGCCGGCGGTGTCGTGACCGGCGTTCCCTTCGTCACCGGCAGTCATGTCGAGGCGGGTGCCGTTCTGCTGCAGCTGGACGATCGCGAGGAACAGCTCGCCGTCAATCTTGCCCGGGTCTCCGTGCAGGAGGCCGAGCAATTGCTGGCCCGCTACCGCCGCATCGAAGACACCGGCGCCATTTCCGCCAGCCAGATCGACGAGGCCCGCACGACGCTGGACGCTGCGCGTATCGAGCTGCAGCAGGCCGAGATCGCCCTGGACGAACGCACCGTGCGCGCACCGTTTGCCGGGCATGTCGGCCTGACCGATATCGACCCGGGTTCGCGCATCACGCCGACGACCGCCATCGCCCAGCTGGACGACCGCAGCGTGCTGTTTGTCGACTTCTCGCCGGCCGAACAGGTGTTCGGCCGTCTGCGTGAAGGTGACACGGTCACCGCTACGCCTTTTGCCGATCCCGATCTTGCCGTCGAGGCCGAGGTGATCGCCGTCGACAGCCGGATCGATCCGACACGCCGCACCTTCACGGTGCGCGCCAGTATCGACAATGAAGCCGATGTGCTGCGGCCGGGCATGAGCTTCCGCGTCGCCTTCACCATCGAGGGCCAGTCCTATCCGCGCCTGCCCGAGGCCGCGATCATCTGGGGCGGCAGCGGTTCCTATGTCTGGGGTGTTGATGGCGATACGGCATTCCGCGTGCCGGTCGATATCGTGGCGCGCAATGAAGGCCATGTCCTGGTGCGCGGCGATCTGCAGGCCGGAGCCCGCATCATCACCGAAGGCGTCCAGAAAGTTCGTGAAGGCAGCCGCATCGTCGATGTCGGCGAGCGGGAAACCGGCCTCGCGGTCGGGGGTTCGCCCATCGTCTCGGATGAAACCCGATGAGCCTGCAGCGCAACGACCTTCCCGCACTGGCCGTCAAGCGGCCCGTGCTCGTCGCGGTCCTCAACCTGCTGATCATCATTGGCGGCCTGGCCGCCCTGTTCGGCGTTGAAGTCCGCGAACTGCCCGATGTCGACCGGCCGGTCGTCTCGGTCACGGCGAACTTCCCCGGCGCTGCGCCGGAAACCGTCGATGCCGAGGTGACGAGCATTCTCGAGGGTGCTGTTGCGCGCGTCTCCGGCGTGCGGGAAATCGATGCGCAGAGCGAGGAGAATGGCTCGCGCATCCGGGTCGAGTTCAATCCGGGCGTCGATCTGGACTCCGCCGCGGCCGATATCCGCGAGGCGACGTCGCGCGTGGCGCGTCAGCTGCCCGACCGGGTCGAGCAGATCCGCGTGGTGAAGGCCGACGACAATGCCGATCCCATCGTCCAGATGGCGGTGCTCTCCGATGCGCATGACGAAGAGACGCTGACGGCCATCGTCGAGAATGACATCGTGCCGGAATTCCTGTCGATCGAAGGCGTGGCCAGTGTCGACATGTTCGGCGACCGCCAGCGCCTCCTGCGTGTAGTGATCGACCCGCTGCGCCTGAGCCGTTTCGGTCTGACCGTGGGCGATGTCGCGGATGCGCTCAGCCAGGCGCCCTTCGATGTGCCGGTCGGCAGTTTCCGCTCCGAAGACCAGCAATTGCTGGTGCGGGCCGAGGCGACGGCTGCGACGCCGGAACGGGTCAAGGATGTGATCATCGACGGCAATACGCGTGTCGGAGACGTGGCCGAAGCCTTCTTTGCGCCAGCCGATGCGACCAATTTCGTGCGTCTCGACGGCCGGCAGATCATCGGGCTCGGTGTGGTGCGTCAGGCCCAGTCCAACACGATCTCGATCTCGGACGGGGTGCGCGACACGGTCGAGCGTCTGAACGCCCGCTTCGACGATCTGGAAATCCGCATCACCTCGGACGATGCCGTCTTCATCCGCGGTTCGGTGCGTGAGGTCCTGACCAGCCTGGCGATCACGGTGGTGATCGTCATCGCGACCATCTGGCTCTTCTTCGCCCGCTTCCGCGCCTCGCTGATCCCATCGACCGCAATCCCCGCCGCCCTGGTCGGGGCTCTGGCGGGCATCTGGTTGCTGGGCTTCTCGGTCAATCTCCTGACCCTTCTCGCCCTGGTGCTGGCAACCGGGCTGATCGTCGACGATGCCATCGTCGTGGTCGAGAATATCCAGCGTTTGCAGATGAAAGGACTGGGCCGCCGGGCCGCGGCCGTCCTGGGCACGCGCCAGGTCTTCTTTGCCGTTGTCGCGACCACGGCCGTTCTGGTCTCCGTCTTCATCCCGATCTCCTTCCTGCCCTCCACGGCGGGCCGCCTGTTCCGCGAGTTCGGCTTCGTGCTGGCGTTGGCTGTCGTGATCTCGTCCTTCGTGGCGCTGTCCATCGTGCCGGCGCTGGCCGCGCGCCTCTGGCTGCGGTCGGAAAACCGCTCGCAGGGACCGCTGGAGCGTATCGGCAGCCGCATCGCGGACGCCTATGGCAAGCTGTTGCGGCTCGCCCTGAACCGTCCGTGGATCACGGGCGGCATCATGCTGGTTTCGGCGCTGGGGGCGGTGTTCGCCTTCACCTCCCTCGAACAGGAACTGGTGCCGCAGGAGGATCGCGGGCGGATCTACATCTTCGCGACGGGACCGGACGGTGTCGGGCTCGACTTCATGGAGCGCCAGGCCGACCAGGTCGATGCGATCGTCCAGCCCTATCTGGAGAGCGGCGAGGTGACGTCGGTTTTCTCCATCGTCGGCCGCTGGGACCCGAACCGCATCTTCATGACCGCCACCCTGGCCGACTGGGAAGACCGCGATCGCAGCCAGCAGGAGATCATGGCCGAGATGCGTCGTCCGCTGTCGCAGATCCCGGGCCTGCGCGCCTCGGTGTTCGGACGGGGCAGTCTCGACATGCGCGGCTCCAGCCGCGGCGGTATCCAGGTCGCGCTGACCGGCCGCGAATATGCCGAGATCTATGAAGGCGCCCTCGCGCTCGAACGGGCCATCGATACGGAAAGCCGGATCCTGTCCAATCCGGAAATCTCCTACCAGCCGACCCAGCCGCAATTGTCGATCCGCATCGATCGCCGCCGCGCGGCCGACCTCGGCGTGCCGCTCAACGAGCTGTCGGTGACCCTGCGCGCCATGGTGGGGGGTGACGAGCTGGTCGATCTGAATGTCGGCGACCAGGCGATTCCGATCTTCCTTGAGTCCGCCAATGGCGCCATCGACGATCCGACCGATCTGCAGAATCTCTACGTCCGCTCCAATGCCGGCGAGCTGATCCCGCTGTCCGCCCTGACCACGCTGGTCGAGGAAGGTGTGGCTGCCGAGCTGAACCGGACGGAACAGCGCCGCTCGATCGATGTCGAGGCGGATGTCGCAGCGGATATCGCGCTGTCCGACGCCGTCGCCGAGATCGAACGTCTGGCGGAAACGGCCCTGCCGCCCGGGATCGAGATGATCATGATGGGCGATGCGCGCACGCTGAACGAGACCTCGCGCGACATGGCGATCACCTACCTGTTCGCCTTCGTCATCGTCTTCCTGGTCCTGGCCGCCCAGTTCGAGAGCCTGACCAGCCCCATCGTCGTCATCCTGACGGTGCCGTTCGGCCTCGCCGCTGCGGTCTATGCGCTGGTGCTGACGGGTACCTCCCTCAACATCTTCTCGCAGATCGGCCTGGTGATGCTGATCGGCCTGATGGCGAAGAACGGCATTCTCGTGGTCGAGTTCGCCGACCAGCTGCGCGCCGAGGGCAAGAGCGTCCGAGAGGCCATCGAGGAGGCGGCGACGATTCGTCTGCGTCCGATCGCCATGACGCTGATTTCGACGGTGCTGGGTGCCCTGCCGCTGATCCTGTCGACCGGGGCCGGTGCCGAGGCCCGCACCTCGATCGGCTGGACCGTGTTCGGCGGGCTGGGCCTGTCGGGCCTGTTCACCCTCTTCCTGACCCCGGTGATCTATCTGGGCGTCGCCCGGTTCGGCAAACCGCGCTCGGTCAATCTTGTCGAACTGGAAGAAGAACTGGCCCGCGTCGAGAACGACCCCGACACCCAACCGGCAGAATGATCATGCGTCACGTCCCGAGTATTGCCCTTGCCGCGCTCGCGGCCTGTCTGGCCGGCTGTACGGTCGGGCCTGACTATAACGCGCCGGCGCCGGGCGTGCCGGACACCTGGTCGGAAGCGGCTCCGGCCAGCGAAACCGCTCCGGCAATCGCCTGGTGGCGGGGCTTTGGCGATGAACAGCTGGACACGCTGATCACCACCGCGCTGGACGAGAATATCGATGTGCAGATTGCAGTCGCGCGTCTGGCCGAGGCCGAGGCCCGGATCACATCCGAGCGCGCCGCGAACTGGCCGTCTGTCGATGCGAGCGCCGATGCATCGGCCACCGGCGACATCTCCGGCGATGGCGCGTCCTCGACGGGCGCCGGTCTCGGAGCGGCGCTGGCTTTCGTGCCGGACGTGTTCGGCGGGCGCCGCCGCCAGATCGAACAGGTCGAGGCGACGGCCGCCGCCCGGCGGTTCGACATCGAGGACGTCAAACGCGTCACGGCGGCCTCGATCGCCGAACGCTATATCGAGCTGCGCCGCAGCCGGGCCCGGCTCGACCTGCTGACGACCTCGTTGGAGCTGCAGCAGCAGACGCTGGACATCGTGCGCCAGCGTGCCGAAGCGGGCCTGTCGGCCGATCTCGATGTGCAGCGGGCCGCCTCCGACCTTGCCCGCACACGGGCCCAGCGCGGCAGTCTCGATATTGCCGAGGCGCGGTCCCTGCACGATCTGGCGATCCTGACCGGCGCGGTTCCCGGCACGCTCGGCCTGGAGCCGGCCGCGGAAACCACGATCCCGGACTTTGCCGATCCCGTTGCGCCGGGTGTGCCGGCGGATCTCCTGCGCCGCCGGGCCGATCTGCAGGCCGCCGAACGTGACCTGGCCGCGGCCAGTGCCGCCATCGGCGTCGCCACGGCCGAGCTTTATCCTGCCTTCTCCATTCCGGGCAGCATTACCGCCGATCTAGGGTCAGCCGACCGGCTGGTCGGTGACACGGTCGCGCGGATCGGTGCTGCGGTCGATGTTCCGGTTTTCGATGCCGGCCGCCGCCGCGCCGGTGTGGACATCGCCGAAGCCCGGGCCGAACAGGCGCTGCTGACCTACCGGCAGACGCTGCTGGAAGCCGTCGGCGAGGTCGAGGACGCCCTCGTCTCGATCCGCGCCGTCGAAGCGCGTACGGCAGAGCTCGAGCGCGCCGTCACCGCGTCGGAGCAGGCCTTCGACCAGCTCGACGCGCTCTATCGGGAAGGCCTGGCCAGCTTCATCGACATTCTCGATGCCCAGCGCACCCTGATCGACAGCCGCGAGTCGTTGCTGGACAGCCAGGCCGATCATGCCCTGGCCGTGATCGCGCTGCACCGGGCGCTGGGCGCGCCGGTCGACCCTGCACTCACTTCCGGCAGTTAATCCTGGCGGGGCGCCAGACTCGCGCTCTTGATCAGTGCGATAACCGTATCGCCCGGCTTCAGCACGAGCGCCTCGGCGGCGGCGCGGGTGATCCGTGCGCACAGGCGCTGCGTCGCCACCTCCAGCTCGACATCGCACCAGGCCGTGTCCCGCCGGTCGGTGATGGCCGCCACCGTTCCGGGCAGTCTGTTCTGTACCGAAAGCCCGTCGACGGCATCTACGGCCAGCGTGACATCACGGGCGGGCACGTAGAGGCGCGCCTCGCTGCCGATAACGAGCTCCGTCAGCCCCGGCAGGGCGATACGGTGCTCGCCGATACGCAGGTCTGTCAGGTGAAGACGCGCGTCATGGCCGGTGATCCGGCCGGTCAGAACGGCGCCGGGCTCGTCTCCCGCTTTGCTGCCGCCTTCGGAACCGGCAAGCCACGCATCCCGTTCGCAGAGCGCGCCGATCTGTCCGTTTTCGACGGGCAGGACATGGTCGGCCATGACGGCCATCTCCCGGGCCGAGTGGCTGACCATCAGCGCCGGCAATTGCCAGTGCGCCAGCCTTTCACGGAGCGCAGGCAGAAGGTTTTGGCGGAAGCTGGCATCAAGGGCCGAGAAGGCTTCGTCCAGCAGGAGCAGCCGCGGCCGGGCCGAAAGCGCCCGGGCCAGTGCGACGCGCTGGCGTTCTCCGCCAGACAGGTCCGCGGTGCGGTGCGTCATCAGGGGCGCCAGCTGCAGCAGGTCGATCAGCTCTGCCCGATCAGGGCCGTGACCGCCCGGGGGCGCACGCCGGCTGGCATAGTCCAGATTGCCGGTCACGGAGAGGTGGGTGAAGAGCCGGGAATCCTGGAAGACCAGCACGGCCCGGCGCCGGTATGCCGGCAGGAATGAGGGGCCAGCCTGCCATGTTTCGCTGTCGAAACGGATCGTATTGCCGCGCGTCCGGTCCAGTCCCGCGACCGCGCGCAGCAGGCTGGTCTTGCCCGCGCCGTTGGGACCGGCAATGCCCGTCACGCCGGTCAGGGGCAGAGTGGCTGCGCCTTTCAGGCTGAACCCGCCGCGGCGGTGGTCGAGGTCGATGTCGAGCGTTCTATCCGGCATGGACGGGATACCGGCGATTGATCAGGAAGACGGCGACCAGCACGCTCAGCGAGGCGGCGACAAGGCCCAGCGCCAGCGCATGAGCGGCGGCATAGTCCAGCGTTTCGACATGGTCATAAAGGGCGATGGAGACCACGCGGGTGCGTCCGGGGATATTCCCGCCCACCATCAGCACGACACCGAATTCACCCACGGTATGGATGAAGCTGAGCACCCCCGCCGTGATGAAGCCGCGCAGGCTGAGCGGCATGACGACCGAGATGAAGGCGTCGAGGGGGGATGCGCCGAGGCTGGCGGCGGCATCCAGCGGTGCGCGGCCAACCCGTTCAAAGGCGGTCTGCAGCGGCTGGACCATGAAGGGCAGGGAGTAGATCACCGAGGCGATCACCAGTCCGGAGAAGGAAAAGGCGAGCGTGTCGCCGGTCAGGCGCACCCACAGACCGCCGATTGCCGAGCCGGGATTGAACAGGATCAGCAGGTAGAAGCCGATCACCGTCGGCGGCAGGACGAGGGGGAGTGCCGTGACGGCCTCTATGACGGGTTTGAGCCGGGTTCGTGTGGTCGCCAGCCACCAGGCCAGCGGCGTGCCGATCACGAACAGGATCAGCGTCGTGACCAGCGCCAGCTGCACCGTCAGGAAAATTGCCGGCAGGCTCTCGCTCACGCCGGCGCCTCATAGCCATGGGCGGCGATGATGTCGCGGGCCTCGGGTGAGGCGAGAAAATCCATGAACGCGCGGGCGGCCTCATTGTCGCGGCCCCGCTCAAGAAGAACCGCGTCCTGGCGGATCGGATCGTGCCAGTCGGCCGGGACGAGGTCATGACGGCCGGCGGGCGCGCTGCCGGGGTGCCGGATCTGCGACAGTGCGACGAAACCCAGATCGGCATTTCCGGTGGCGACGAAGGCATAGGTCTGCCCGATATTCTCGCCGAAGACCTGGCGTGAGGCCGAGGCGGTCTGAAGCTCCAGATGGGCCAGAACCTGGTGCGCCGCCGCGCCATAGGGCGCGAGGTCGGGATTGGCGAGGGCGAGACGCCGGTAGTCGCCGGCCTGCAGGCGCTGCAGCGGTGACGGGGTGCCGGCTGTGGCGTCCGCCAGGTCCATCAGGGCCAGCCGGCCGATCGCATAGGTCTGTACGCTGTCGGCAACCGCCAGGCCGTCTTCGACCAGGCGGGCCGGGCGGACGGTGTCCGCAGCGAGGAACGCGTCAAACGGCGCGCCATTGACGATCTGGGCATAGAGGCGTCCCGTCGAGCCGTTCACGACCAGAAGCGTGTGACCGGTTCTGGCGGAAAATGCCGCGCCAAGGGCCTGCATCGGTTCGGTGAAATTCGACGCAACGGCCAGCCGCACGATGTCGGCGCGGGCCTGACCGCCCAGGGCGGCGGTCAGGGCAACCAGCAAAGCGACTGAAAGTCGGAGGAGGAGAGATCGGGCCATGCGCGGCAGATTGCTCGCTATAGCCGGTCCGGTTCAAGCGCAAAGGCGGCCGTTCACGCCGTCGTCAGCGCAGGTCAGGCGGCGCTGTTCATCCGGTCTGCAAGGGCACGGGCCGTCATCGGGGCGCCGAAATGCCAGCCTTGCAGGTATTCAAAGCCCAGCAGGCGCAACATGGCGGCCTGGCTTTCGGTCTCTACGCCTTCCGCGACCATGTCGAGATTGAGTGCATCGCCGAGCAGGGCCAGCGCCTGCAGCATCTTGTTGGGCCCTTCGCCCTTGCCGAGGGCGTCGATGAAGCTCTTGTCCACCTTGATCTTGGAGAAGGGCAGCATGTGCAGATAGCCCATTGAGGCGAAGCCCGTGCCGAAATCGTCGAGATTGACGCGGAAGCCGGCGGCATTGAACTCGTGCAGACGCTGTTTGGCCTGTTCGAAATCGTCGACCAACACGGTCTCGGTCAGTTCCAGCTCGATCTGGCTGGCGGTCAGTCCGGCAGCGCCGAGCTTTTCCAGATAGCGCACGCACAGATCCGGATCCTTGAGCTGGGTCGGGGACAGGTTGATCGAAACGGTGAAGCCGGCCTGCTTCGGGATTTCGCGGCAGACGCTGTCGACAACGAAATCGCCCAGCCGGCGGATCAGGCGCGAGCGCTCCGCCACGCCGATGAAGACATCCGGCGGAACGGCGCCGCGGGTCGGGTGCTCCCAGCGCAGGAGGGCCTCGACCGACACGATCTTGCCGTCGCGGGCGCGCGCGATCGGCTGATAGACAACGCGGAACTCATTGCGCTCTAGGCCCGCCTCTATATCCGCTTCCAGCGAGCAGCGGGCATCCTTTTCCAGGCCAAGGCTGGCATCGAAGCACAGGGGTTGCTCCAGCTGGTCGGCCTTGGCGCGATACATGGCCAGGTCGGCATCATTGACCAGCTGGGCAAACGTCTTGGGGGCATCCGGCCGCGACCAGGCGACGCCGATGGCTGCGCCAATATCGAAATGGCGGCCGCCGATCTCGAACGGGTCGCGCAGGCTGGCCGACAGGGCGCGGGCAATCGGCAGGGCCTGGCTGGCATAGGCCTGACCCGTGAGCGCGCAGGCGAATTCGTCGCCGCCGACGCGGGCGATATGCACGCCGTCCGGCAAGGCTGCGCGGAACTTGTCCGACACGATCCGGATGACCTCGTCGCCGGCCTGGTGGCCCGCCTTGTCATTGACCGCCTTGAAACCGTTGAGGTCGATGTAGATGACGGCCGCTTCGCCGCTCGTCGCGGCCTGGCGTGCGGCCTCACCCTCGATATAGCGATTGAAGCCCAGCCGGTTGGGCAGTCCGCTCAGCGTGTCTGTCGTTGCGGCGCGCAGGGCCCGGCGTTCATTGCGTTCCGCGCTACGGCCCAGCTTGCGGGCGCGATGAACGAGTATCTGGGCCCCGGCGAAGAAGACGATGATATAGGCGAGCAGGGGCAGGAAGCTGTAGCGCAGTGTCTCATTGCCCGGCTGCGAGGGCGTCCAGGACAATTGTGCCACGGCATGTCCGGCATTGTCCGCGATCGGCAGGCGGCTGCCGTGCGAGGGCGTTGTGTCCATCGGGATCAGCGAGACATCCTCGACGAGGAAGCGGGTCTGCATCTCGTTGACAAAGCGCTCATCGAGCGCGGTGCCGATCACCAGGATCGGTCCGGTCAGCGGGTCGGTGGCGGCGCGGTTCTCATACTCGCCGACCAGGGTGACCGAGGCGAGATAGGGCTGGCCGCGAACGGTGAGCATGTGCGAGCCGATGAAGCTTCCCTCGGCATAGGCGCGCGCAAGATCGCTGCGCAGATTGGCCAGATCGTCCGGGGTGAGCAGGTGGTCCAGAGGGGTCTGGCCGCTGTCGCGGTGCCAGGAATAGGTGAGCGTGTCGTTGGCGCGCGACATCACGACGAAGTCGAAGCCGAGATGGTCGGAGAAGGACGACGCCATGCTGTCGCTCAGCACGTCGACATCCCCGGCGTCCAGACGTTCGAGCGCGACCGACCACCAGCCATAATCGGCGACCCAGGTCTCGTTGTGATGGATCGTGGTCTGGATGCCGGCCGTCAGCAATTGGCGGTCTGTCTCGGCCGCGCCGCGATTGAGCGCGCCGACGAAGAAGTAGATCACCAGCACGGACGCAATCAGGCTCACCAACGTCGCGACGTTGATGTAGCGCCCCAATTGACTGTCGAGTGACTGACCCATCCCTGTCCGCCGGCTTTTTTGTCCGTTATCGGACAAGCCTTGCACGGGAATCGTAAACACCCGGTCGACAGGGCTGCATCCGGCATTCGAAAGCGCAGAAAAGTCTCGCTAATCCGGTATTATCTTATTAGCCATGCGGCCGCCGGGTCAGTCCGGCTTGCGGTAGGCGAACTGGCCGACATCGATCCTTCCGGTCGTGAAACCGGCTTCGCAATAGGCCAGGTAGAAGCGCCAGATGCGGTCGAAACGGGCGTCGAAACCCTGGCTGGCGATGTCCGGCCAGGCGTCCCGATAGGCGTCATGCCATTCGGCCAGCGTGCGCGCATAGCTCGGCCCGAACATGCAGGTGTCGATGGGCACCAGGCCTGCGCGGCCGGCTTCCTCGTCCAGCCGTGAGGCTGGCGGCAGGATACCGCCGGGGAAGACGTATTTCTGGATGAAGTCGACGGATCTGCTGTACTGGGCGAACAGGTCCTCGCGGATCGTGATGATCTGCAGCGCCGCCCGGCCGCCCGGCTTCAGGCAGGCTGAGACCTGGTCGAAATAGACCGGCCAGTTTTCCTCGCCGACCGCTTCGAACATCTCGATCGAGGCGATGGCGTCGAACTGTTCCGAGACGTCGCGATAATCCTGCAGCCGGATGTCTGCCTTGTGGGTGAGACCGGCCTTGTCCAGGCGGGCGACGGCATAGTCGTGCTGTTCTCGCGACAGGGTGAGGCCGGTGACCTGACAGCCGAAATCGCGGATCGCCACTTCGGCGAAGCCGCCCCAGCCGCAGCCGATCTCCAGCACACGGTCGCCCGGCTTCAGGCCCAGCGTCTCGCAGATGCGGCGGTATTTGCGGGCCTGCGCTTCGGCGAGCGTGTCGCCGGCCGTGTCGAAAATGCCCGAGGAATAGGTCATGCTTCCGTCGAGCCAGCGTTCGTAGAAACTGTTGCCGAGATCGTAGTGGAAGGAGATGTTCCGCCGGCTGCCACTGCGCGTATTGGCGTTCATCCAGTGCTGGATCTTGCCGATAATCCGGCTGGGACCCTTGCCGGCGCGCGCCGCGCCGATGCCGTCGAGCTCGCCGGCCAGCGCCAGCAAAAGCCCCTGCAGGTCGGAGGTTTCCCACTCGCCGTGGATATAGCCTTCGGAGAAGCCCAGCGTGCCGGATCCGGCAATGCGCAGCAGGGCATTCCACTTGCGGATCGTCCAGTCGGCCCGGTGGGCGGCATCGGCCGGTCCGCACTCGAAACGGTAGCCGCCGGGCAGCTCGATGCGCAGGCGGCTGTCCGTCAGGTCCGAGAGGGCTCGGCGCATCTTCTCCCGGGCATAGCGCTGCAGACGGCTGGCCCGGCTTCCCAGCGTGTCGGCGGATTGCGTCGTATAGTCCATCACAGTCCCCTAGGCAGTGTGTCTGTACTCCCCCGGCGCGGTGCGTAGGTACGCAGTCCCTTCAGGCGCAACTTTAGCGCCTCGAACAGGATTCCGCCAACCGTGGTGAGGGTGTTCAGCGGCTGGGCAAGCTGGGCTCTCCAGAGAGAACGCGTTGTCAGCGCCTGCCGTTCCGCCTGCAGGATCGCACCCATGATGCACGCCCCGTCGCGATAATGCCGGATGCCCAGCCGCAATGTGTCGTCGTCGCGGTCGAGCCTGAACCGGTATTCGCCCTCCACCGGATTGAAGGGCGAGACGAAGAAAGTCTTCTCGCAGGCAAAGCGCAGCGGCGTCGCGGTGTCGTCGGGCACGTCGAAGGCATAGACCTGACGGCCGCCATGGAAATTCGCGACCTCGAACAGGACCGCGCCCAGCCGGTCGTCGGTCCTGTGGCAGAAATAGACCGAGATGGGATTGAACACGATGCCCAGCACGCGCGGCGCGGCGAGCAGCTGGATGCGTCCGGGCTCGAAGCCGATCCCGTTCTGCCGCAGGCGGCTGCGCACCCAGTCGCGCAGGGCGCCATGGCCGCGGCCGTGATCGGCCGCATGCTGGCTGACGGGCGCAAACCGGTCGAAGGCGAAGCCGGCGATGCCCGTGTCGGTGCGGGCCGCGCCATCGATATCCGTCAGCAGCGACACCATGCGATAGCGCAGGCTGTGGCGGCGCGGATGGTGCCGCGTATGTCCGACATCGCCGGTGTAGAGAGAGGCGGGAAGGGGTTTCATTCCGCAGCGACGGCCAGGGGCGATTGAACCGGTGCGGCGGCCTGTGTCCAGGGGATGCGGGTATCGCCGTCAGCGCAGGCCCAGGGCCGGCCCGGCGCACCGAGCGCCTCGGCAATGGCGAGACCGGATTGCAGCCCGTCCTCGTGGAAGCCCGCACCCAGCCAGGCGCCGCAATACCAGGTCCGCCGGTGCCCCTGCAGGGTGCCGAACTGCGCCTGCGCCGCGATCGCCGCGGCGTCGAAGACCGGGTGATCATACTGGTCCGTGTGCAGCACATGGGCGGGATCGGGCGCCACGTCCGGATTGAGCGTGACGAGAACCGGGGTCTGCGTCGGCAGCGGCTGCAGCGCATTCATCCAGTAGGTCAGGCTGATCTTTGCCGCGCTGTCGGCCGTGCGGGCGGATTCGAGATAGTTCCAGCTGGCCCAGGCCGAGCGGCGGCGCGGCAGGAGGCGGGTATCGGTGTGCAGGATGGCTGTGTTGGGCCGGTAGCGGATCGCGCTCAGCAATTCCTGCTCGACCCGGTCCGGCGTGTCCAGCAGAGCCAGTGCCTGGTCGCTGTGACAGGCCAGGACGATCTGGTCGAACCGGCTTTCATCATCATCGGTGCGGACCGTGATCTGGGTGCCGGACCGGTCGATCTGGCGCACCGGCGCGGACAGGCGCACGCGTCCCTTGATGGCGCCGGCCAGCCGTTCGACATAGCGATGGCTGCCGCCGGTGACGGTGCGCCATTGCGGCCGGTCAGACAGTTGCAGCAGGCCGTGATTGGTGAAGAATTCGAAGAAGGCGCGGGCCGGATAGGCCCGCATCTGGTCGACGGGCGAGGACCAGATCGCCGCACACATCGGCAGGATGTGATCCTCGCGGAACGTGCTGGAATAGCCTTCAGAGCGCAGGAAATCGTCGAGCGAGCGAACCTCTCCGGCGTGGTCGCCGCGTCGGGCATGATCGTGCAGCCGCAGGATATCGCGGATCATGCGCCACATGCGCGGACGGACCAGATTGCGCTTCTGGGCGAACAGGCCGTCAGGATTGGACGAGTATTCGAACCGCCCGCCATCCAGCGAGGCGGCAAAGGACATGCTGCTGCGCGCGGTCTCGACGTCGAAATAGTCCAGCAGCGGCGTGAAGTTCGGATAGTTGCGCGGATTGAAGACGATGAAGCCGGTGTCCACATCGACCTGCTCGCCGCCGATCGACGCGCGGACCGTATTCGCGTGCCCGCCGAGCCGGGGCGCCGCTTCATACAGGGTGACGTCATGCACCAGCGACAGACGCCAGGCCGCGGCCAGCCCGGCAATGCCGGAACCGATGACGGCGATTTTCTGTCCGCGCGCATGTGTCATGGAAAACCCTGTCCTTTGACGGCCGGAAGTGCGGCCATATCCGGGGTTTACGCGGGCGGCGCGGCAGCGGATCACTGACACGGGTGCAGGCGGTCAGTGATCCGGCCGGGCGGTGCAATCGTATCGCGAAACATGTACGCTGCCCTTCACACCCCGCCCGCAAGGGCCAGACGCGAAACGGTCGAAACCGGGAAGGCACGCATGACGCATGATACCGACCGCCGTCGGCCCATATCCGACGCGGCTCGGCTGGCCGGCCTGCTTGAGCGGGTCGGAAGGCAGCGTGATGCACAGGCTTTCCGGGCACTGTTCGATCATTTCGCGCCACGCATTCGCAGCTTCCTGATGAAACGCCGGGTCTCCTCGGCTCTGGCCGACGACCTGACACAGGATGTGATGCTGGCAATCTGGCGGCGTGCATCGAGCTTCGACGCGGCCAAGGCGTCTGCGGCGACCTGGATCTACACGATCGCGCGGAATGCGCACATCGATCACTATCGCAAGGCGGTTCGCGCCCGGAAGATCGATGAGCACGATCCGCACTTCCAGCCGCCGGACCAGCCTTTGCCCGATGATCTGTATGAGAGGGCCGAGGCCGGCCAGAGCGTCACCGGCGTCCTGTCGGGCTTGCCGGACGATCAGCGTCTTGTGCTGCAGCTGGCCTTCACCGAAGGCCTCTCGCACAGCGAGATTGCCGAACGGCTCGATCTGCCGCTGGGGACCGTGAAGTCCCGCGTCAGGCTCGCCATGAACAAAATGAGACAAGGTCTTGGAGAATGGAAATGACCCAGCGCGGTCATGTGTTGGATGACAGCTGGTATCTCGACTACGCCGCGGGAACGCTTGGAACCGAGGCGCAGGACGTGATGATGGCATCGCATGTGGAATTGTCGGACGAGGCCCGCGATCGCGTGGCCGCGCTCGAAACACTCGGTGGCGCCGTGCTCGACGCCACGGACGGTGAAGACGTGCCGCTCGGTTTCAGCGTCGAGGATATCCTCCGGCGTGCCGGCAGCGAGGAGGACGAGACGCCGTCTGCCCTTCCCGGCGCGACGGCAGTCGTGGATGAGACCCTGTGCCTGCCGCAGGCGCTGCAGGATTATCTGGCCCGCACCGGCACCCCGGTGCGCTGGGGCTTCCTGGGCCCCGGCATGCGCAAGGCGATCCTGTGGCGCGGCGAGCATGGCGAGCGGCTGTGGCTGCTGCGAGCCCAGCCGGGCGTCGCAATCCCGCATCACGGCCATCGCGGTTCCGAGCTCACCCTCGTCCTCAAGGGCAGTTTCTGGGATGGTGACCAGGAATACCGCCCCGGTGATGTCGAGGAGGCCTATCCCGGCGTCGAGCACGATATCCGTATCGATGAGGGTGGCGAGTGCGTCTGTCTCGCGCTGACCGAGGGCAAGCTGAAATTCGAAAGCCCTGTGCTGCGCGCTTTCCAGGTCTTCACCGGGCTCTGACTGCCGTGCGGCACCGCGCTGCAGTTGTCCCCGGGCATCAAGCGGGTATGCTGCGTTTGCGCTACCATCCGGTCAGCGATTGGACGCCAGAGCCGGTACCCGACACGATGACTGTGAAAACGCGGGCCAACAAGCAATTCGGTGCCACCATCAAGGATGTGGCGCAAAGCGCGGGCGTGTCGGCGATGACCGTGTCGCGTGTGCTGAACGGCGAAGCGAATGTGCGTCCGGAGACCCGTGAGCGGGTCCAGGCCGCCATTCGCGACCTGCGTTACCGGCCCAATCTGTCCGCGCGAAACCTGGCACGCGCGAACACCTATTTCATCGGCCTGCTCTACGACAATCCCGGCGCGGGCTATGTCTCCGAACTCCTGATCGGCGCGCTGAACCGCTGCCGCGAAGCCGGCTATCATCTCGTGGTCGAGAATTGCGGGGCCAGCGAAGGCGACTGGGCCGGCACAGTGGAGGCCATGCTGGAGACAGGCGGGTTCGACGGGATGATCCTGCCGCCGCCGGTCTGCAATCATGCCGGCGTCCTGGCGGCGATCGAGGCGGCCGGTCTGCCCTTCATCCGCATCGCGCCGGATGAGGCCGGCGATCACGGGCCCAGCATCGTCACGGATGACCGGGCCGCAGCGTGCAGCATGACCGCGCACCTGATCGAGCAGGGCCATCGCCGCATCGGCTTTATCGGCGGCCCGGACGGGCAGCGTGCGAGCCGTGAACGTCATGCGGGTTATTGCGAGGCCCTGTCGGCGGCTGGCCTGGACGTTGATCCGGCGCTTATTGTTCCCGGTGAATTCACCTATCGCTCCGGCCTCAAGGCGGCCGCGCGGCTGCTGGCCCTGTCGCCCCGGCCGACGGCGATCTTTGCCGCGAATGACGACATGGCCGTGGCGGTGATCGCCCAGGCCCACCGCCTGGCGCTCGATCTGCCGGGCGAGCTGAGTGTAGCCGGCTTCGACGATACCCAGAGCGCAACAGCAGTCTGGCCGCAGCTGACGACGGTCCGCCAACCGGTCTCGCGCATGGCGGCCGAGGCTGTCGGGATTCTCGCCGGCCGGCTGGATGCAGCGCGTGCGGGTGAGGAATGCGGTCATGCGGAGCCGCATGAAATCGGATCCGAGATCGTCCTGCGGGAATCCGTCGCGCCACCCGCCAGCACCGGTTAGGCGCTCGCCGCTTGCCCGCATGCTGGAGTGGTGACTAAAGTCGCGCCCCTTGCGGGACTTCATCGCGGAGCGAACCATGTCCGACTGGCGCAACAAGCCGGAAATCGATAGCGCAGCCGTCCAGGCCCTGGTCGGAGCGGTCGGCGAATCCGTGTTTCGCGACATGAGCGTGCAATTCGCGGCTGACCTGCGGCGGCTGGTGGATACCTACTGGGCCGCCATGGACCGCGGAGAGCGCCCGGATGCCCACGCCACCGCCCATGCCCTGAAGGGCGCGGCCGCCAATATCGGGCTTATCCGGCTGGCAGCGGTGGCCGCCGCGCTCGAACAGGACGACAATGCAGCTCGCGACGCGCTCAATGCCGAGCTGGAGGTGGCCCTGACCCGCCTGACCGAAGCGGTCTGACGAGCGCCCGCCGCTGGGGCGGGCCGGGGAGTGACGATGGAATACAGATCCGAATTCACCGGAAGTCCGGTCGTGGTCATGATCGAAGGTGTCCTCACCTTTGACGATCACGAACGTTTCCGCGAACTCGTCGGCACGCTCGCTGACCAGGCGCCGGGACCGGTGGTGTTCGACCTGTCCGGGCTGACCATGATCGACTCGGCGGGTATCGGCATGCTGATCATGGCCAATGACCGCATCGTCAAGCGCGGTGGCGGTCTGCGTCTGCGCGGTGTTTCCGGACAGGTTGCCAAGGTTGTCGAGCTTTCCAGGATCGAGCAGCTGATCCCGATCGGCTGAGGCGCGGATGGACGTCGCTCACTCCCAGTCCGAGCACCACGAGCCGGCGCGCGACCGGATCCTGATTGTCGACGACCAGGCGTCTTCGCGGCTCCTCATCGGTTCGGTACTGGAAGCGGCGGGTTATACCCGCCTTGCCTATGCCGGGGACGGGGTCGAAGCGATCGAATGGCTCGCGGCGAATACGGCCGATATCGTTATCCTGGACATCCGCATGCCCCGCATGGACGGGTTCGAGGTCTGCCGGGAAATCCGTGGCCGGCTGGCGCTCGATCTTCCGATCCTGGTGCAGACCGGCATCCAGGAAGCGGACTGCCGGGTCGATGCCTTCAAGGTCGGGGCGTCCGACATCGTCTCCAAACCGCTCAATCCCGGCGAACTGGTCTCCCGCGTGCGCCTGCATCTGGAACGCCGCCGCATGATCGGCCGGCTGCAGCGCTACCAGGACCGGATGGAGGACGAGCTGCGCGCGGCCCAGTCGATGCAGCTTGCACTCCTGCCCGGGCCGGAGGATGTCGCTGAAATCCTGCAACCGCGCGGCGCCGCGATGACGGCCTTCTACCGCGCCTCGCACATGCTGGGCGGCGATCTCTGGCAGGTGTTTCCGGTGGACGAGACCCGGTTCGCGGTCTTCATGGTCGATCTGTCCGGGCATGGCGTGTCGGCCGCCATCAACGCCTTCCGGGTCAACATGATCACCGCCGGACTGGTGCAGGAGCGGGCCGAACCGGCCCGCTGGCTGGCGGCGCTCAACCGGACGCTCGTGCCGATCCTGCCGGTCGAGCATTTCGCGACGGCCTTCTATGCCGTGATCGACGCAGGTGCAGGCGAAATGCGCTACGCCGTGGCCGGTGCGCCGCCGCCCCTGATCCTGCGCGGTGATGGCCGCTGGGAGGAATTGTCCGGGCGCGGTCTGATCCTGGGGTGCCTGGCAGACGCCGAGTATGAGTGCTTTTCTGCACAGCTGGGACCACAGGACCGGCTGTTCGCCTACAGCGACGCGCTGTACGAAGACTTCGAGAATCCCGACGCCAGTCTGGGAGCCGAGGATATAGCCATGGCCGTACAGGCCGAGGCGGCCGCTGGCAGCGATGCCTTCTCAGCCCGGCTGCTGACGCGTCTCTTCGGCCGGCCCGATGCTGAATTCCGCGACGACCTGACCTTCCTGCTGATCGGACTGAATGCCTCATGAAACACCGCGACGACCTGATCTGGATGATGGTGTCCGACGGCCCGCTGGCGCGCCGACTGGGTGACTATCTGCAGGGCGAGCCGCGCGGTGTGCTGGTTGGCGAGACCGCCCTGCCGGAAACCGGCGAGATCGGTGTGGTGATCGCCGACGATGCGCATCTGGGTGCCCTGAAGGCTGCCCGGCTGCGGGCTGGAGAGGCGATGCAGTCGATCTTCCTGACCGAACGGGCCGACAGCCAGGTCCAGGCCGACTTCGTGCTGTCGCGCGATACCGATTTTGCGTCGCTGAAGTCGGTCTTCGAGGCGGCCTGCGATTATCGCGAACAGGTGCTGGAACTGCAGGCCGATGTGGCGCGCCGCAAGTCGGCCATCGGCACGATCATGAGCGGCCAGTTTGTCTTCCGCACGCTCGACGAGGCGCGCAACCTGTCGACCATGCTGGCGCTGGCCTGTCCCAATTCCGACGCCGTCGTGGTCGGTCTGCAGGAATTGCTGGTCAATGCGGTCGAGCACGGCAATCTGGAAATCACCGGTGCACAGAAGCGCGACCTGCTGATCGCCGGCAACTGGCGCGAGGAGGTCGAGCGCCGGCTGGCCGATCCCGCCTATGCCGAGCGCCGGGTGATCGTCACCTTCCAGCGCGGCGCGCGGATGATTGCCTTCACCATCCAGGACGAGGGCGAGGGGTTCGATCACGAGGCTTTCCTGACGGGGCCGCCGGCCGGTGCAGGCTATCGCGGGCGCGGGATAACGCTGGCGCGCACCCTGTCCTTCTCCTCGCTGACCTATATGGGCTCGGGCAGCGTGGTCGAGGCGGTGATCCTGCTGGACGGGCCGGCCGGCTGAGCGCCGCTGCACCGACTTGAAACTTTCATTGGTCATTCCCGGCCGCATTCGGTAGGCCTGCGCGACCTGGAGCAGGGCCGTTTCCGGCGGAATCGTCTCTGCTCCGGAATTCTGAGCGATCGCGTGATCGAACCGGTTCACCGGCTTCCGTTTCACCGGATCACGCTCTAGCGGAACGAGGTCACGACGTGCTTATCAAATCCTTCGGCCCGGCGGTTGTCCTGGGCGTCTTCCTGGCCGGTGCCGCGAGCGCCGCAACCCTTCAGGACACCGGCAGTGACAGCGATAACTGGCAGCGTGCCCGCGCCGAGCTGGACCGCCGCATGGCCGTCGATGTGCGTCCGCAGCAGGCCCGCAACGTCATCCTCTTTATCGCCGACGGCATGAGCATCCCCACCATTTCCGCCGCGCGGATCTATGGCGGCGAGCAGGCCGGCGATGGCGAGACGCACACCCTCTCCTTCGAGGCCTTCCCCAGCACCGCCCTGGTGCGCACCTATAATGCCGACGCCCAGGTCGCCGACAGTGCCAGCACGGCAACGGCGCTGGTGACCGGGCACAAGACGCGCTCGGGCGCCATCAGCGTGCGGCCGGACCAGTTCCTCGACGCCTGCGCGCCCGATGCGGATCTGCCGCCAACCCTGGTCGAACTGGCCGAGCGCCGGGGTCTCGCCACCGGCATCGTCTCGACCGCCCGCCTGACCCACGCCACGCCGGCCACGCTTTATGCGCACAGCCTGATCCGCTCCTGGGAAGCCGACAGCGACATGCGGCCGGAAGGTGTCGCCGCGGGCTGTGTCGACATTGCCGCGCAATTGCTGGCCTTCGACGAGGGCGACGGTATCGAGCTGGCGCTGGGCGGCGGCCGGGCCCGTTTCCTGCCCGAGGCCGAGGGCGGCGTGCGCGCCGACGGGCGCAATCTGATCGCGGAATGGCAGGCGCACGACCGCGTCGCTGTCACCGATGCGGCCGGTTTCCGGGCGCTCGATCCGGCCGCCGGTGCGCCGGTGCTGGGTCTCTTCACCGACAGCCACATGGCCTATGAAGCCGACCGCAGCGAGGCCGACGAGCCCTCCCTGGCGGAAATGACCGCCTTCGCCATCGATCGCCTGTCGCAGAATGAGGACGGCTATGTGCTGATGGTCGAGGCCGGCCGGGTCGATCACGCCCACCATGTCACCAATGCCTATCGCGCCCTGACCGACATGCAGGCCTTCGACGCCGCCATCGCGGCAGCGCTGGAGCGGGTCGATCTGGACGAGACGCTGATCGTCGTCACCGCCGATCACGGCCACACCATGACCTTCTCCGGCTATCCCGGCCGCGGCAATCCCATCCTCGGCCTGGTGCGGCGGGCGAACCCCTACGAGCCGGGCTCCGAGCCGCAGCTGACGCTGGACGAGAGCGGCCGGCCCTATACCACGCTGGGCTATCAGAACGGTCCCAATGTGCGTCCCCATGACGGCGAGCCGCTGGACGACGAGACCGTGCTGGCGCCCGACTATCGCCAGGAGACCGCGATCGCCCTGTCCGACGAGACCCACTCCGGCGCCGATGTGGCGCTTTATGCCAATGGACCGCGGGCGCACTGGTTCGGCGGCTCGATCGAGCAGAACACGGTCTTCCACCTGATCTCGGCCGCGCTCGGCTGGCAGCCGGACGGGGACGAAGACGCGGACGAAGACGGGGGCGAAACGGCGTCGGAATAAAAATACGCGTTCAGCTGTGGTTCAGTAGCGGGATCGTTTAAACTGTGAACGCATATCCGGATGGGACGGCACGCGGGTGACCGGGTCCGGAGAGATGACAAGGGGACCCGTCATGCAGTTTCGCTTTCTCGCCGCGGCGGCCGTCATGGCCTGCGCCGCACCGGCCATCGCCCAGGATTACTCCGCACCGCCCACCTATGGCAGCGTCAATCTGAACTCCGGCTTCACGCCGGATCCCTACACCGTGCGCATCACCTCCGGCGGCGCGCGCTCGGCGGCCAATGTGTCCTCGTCCTGCCGCGGCTGGATCGCCGACGCGCCGGACTATTCGGTCTACTACACCGCCGGCAACATGTTCGACCTGACCATCGGCGCCACGTCCAGCTCGGACACGACGCTCGTCGTCAACGGGCCGAGCGGCAACTGGTATTGCGACGATGACAGCGGTGAAGGGCTCAATCCGAGCATGACCTTCTCCAACCCGCAGTCCGGCCGTTACGACATCTGGGTCGGCTCCTACAGCCAGGGCGATTATGCCGACGCCGTCCTCGCCATTTCCGAACTCGGCGGCTCCGGCGGCAGCTATAATGGCGGCGGCAATAGCTATGGCGGGATCGATTATTCCCTGCCGGCCAATTTCGGCAGCGCCAATCTGCGCGCCGGCTTCACGCCCGACCCCTACCGTGTCGACATCGTCTCCGGCGGCGCCTATCGCGCGTCAGACGTGCGCAGCGGCTGTGCCGGCTGGGTGTCCGCCGCGCCGGACTTCGAGCTGCGTTACACGGCCGGCTCGTCCCTGCCGCTGATCCTGTCGGCGGCCTCCTCGTCGGACACGACCATCCTGGTCAACGACCCGAACGGCAACTGGCACTGCAATGATGATGGCGGCAACAGCGGTCTCAACCCGGCCCTGACCTTCCACAATCCGGCCTCGGGCACCTATGACATCTGGATCGGTTCCTACCGCCAGGGCGAGAATGCCAACGCCTCGCTGTCGATCTCGGAGCTTTACAGCGAATAGGCCGTCCCGGCTGACACCAGACACGAAGGGCCGCCCGGCACAGACCGCGGCGGCCCTTTTTCTTGTCTGCCACCAGGCTTTCACGCTACAGCTTGTGAACACGGTTCACGAGGGGGAACGGCGATGAAGCGGATCATTCTGGGCGGCGTGCTCATCCTCATTGCGGTCGCCGCCGGCCTCTTCTTCTACGTCATCCCCGTGCGCATCGATGCCGGACGCAATCTCGTCCTGCCGCACGAACCCTATACCCTCTCCGCCGAGGCGCAGGCCCTGCACGCCACGCTCGACGTCGCCGACCTGCACTCCGACATGCTCCTGTGGATGCGCGATCCGGCCCGGCGGCACGATCGCGGCCATACCGACCTGCCGCGCCTGCGCGAGGGGCGGGTGGCCTTCCAGGTCTTCTCCAGCGTCACCAAGACGCCGTCCTCGATGAATTACGAGGAAAACTCCGCCGACAGCGACAATATCACCCCGCTCGCCATCGCCCAGCGCTGGCCGGTCGACACCTGGGGCTCGATCCGCAATCGCGCGCTCTACCATGCCGACCGCCTCAACCGCCTGGCCGAGAATGACGACGCCTTCACCGTCATCCGCACGCGCGGCGATCTCGACGCGGTGCTGGCCGCCCGGCAGAGCGATCCGATGGCGATGGGCGGCCTGCTCGCCACGGAAGGCGCGCACCCGCTGGAAGGCGATCTGGCCAATATCGAACCGCTCTGGGAGGCCGGCTACCGGCTGATCGGCCTGCAGCATTTCTTCGACAATGAGCTGGGCGGATCGCTGCACGGCGTCTCCGGCGCCGGCCTCACCGATTTCGGCCGCGAGGCCGTCGCCGCCATGCTCGAGCGCGGCATGATCATCGATGTCGCCCATTCCTCGCCCGCCGTGGTGGCCGAGGTTCTGGCGATGACCGACCGGCCGCTCGTGGTCTCCCACACCGGCATTCACGGCCATTGCCCGGTCACCCGCAACATTCCCGACGGGCTGATGCGCGCGATCGCCGCGGAAGGCGGGCTGATCGGCATCGGCTTCTGGGAAGACGTGACCTGCGATGACAGCCCGTCCGGCGTCGCCGACACCATAATCGCCGCCATCGACCTGGTCGGCCTCGACCATGTCGCCCTCGGCTCCGACTATGACGGCACCATCACCACCACATTCGACGCGTCCGAATACGCCGTCCTCACCGACCGCCTGCTCGCGGCCGGCCTGAGCGAGGACGATGTGCGCCAGGTGATGGGCGGCAATGCGATCCGGTTTTTCCGGGCGCAATTGCCGGAATAGGGGGAAGGTGGCTGGTCTGGGGTCCCAACGCCCGCGAAACCCATTTACGAGAAATTACGGGCGTCTGCGGGCTTGGTCTCGGAACTCTGTTTTTGTCTTTGAGTGGTAGATGGCGTCTCTCCTATAAATTGCGACTTTTGATGGCTCGCCCAATGGGTTGACTGGCTACGGTTTTTGCGGAGTATTTTTGCCGACCAACCGAGAATTGGTCGCTATTTCGCGAGATACATTTGAACGATTTATTCCGGGGCTCGGATGAAATAGACCGCTTCACTCTGACCATTCGTCGGTACGCCGAGGAAGCCTCTCGCACCGATAGGTTTCAGAACGATGTGACGGGCCTCAGATTGGCTCTGTTGGGCTTATTCGGTGAGACAGGGAGTCTCGTCGCCGAGGTGAAAAAACACCAAAGAGGAGACCGCCCGAACAAAACTTACAAATCCGCGGTTCAGGAAGAACTAGGCGATTGTCTATGGTATCTGTTCGCGGTCTTGCGCCGTATGGGCATCCCTTACGAGTGCGCCTTCGACCTTACTCTTGCGAACGGCGACAGCGGCGAGATCGCTGAGAAGTTTTCTGACTACCAAGAGCCTTTTCACGAAGCCGCGGGCGCCGATCCGGCGACTATATCGAAAGCGGCGATTCAGTTGGGCGCGGTCGCTGGCGTTCTCTGCGATGATTGCGGGAGTTTGGAGCGGCCTTCGGCGATAGATCGCATCCGTGACTACGTTTCTGCCCTTGCTTCGCTGGCGTCTGCCGCCAGGGTCGCGATGCAAGATTCGGCGGTGTCCAACTTAGCGAAAATCGAAGACCGGTGGCCGGAGCAAAAGGTTTATCCCGAGTTTTTCGATGTAAGAGAGCCTGAGGAGGAGCGCTTCCCAAGGAAGATGGTTCTAGACATCTTTGAGCGGAAGGTTGGAAACAAAACGTTCGTTTACCAGCGGTGCAACGGGATCAACATCGGCGACCCTTTGACAGATAATAAAGAGGATCCGGACGACTACCGTTTTCACGACGTGTTTCACTACTCATATGCAGCGATTTTGGGGTGGTCCCCAGTCCTTCGAGCGCTATTCAAATTGAAGCGCAAATCAAATCCAGGGAAGGACGAGAACCAAGATGGAGCGCGAGCCATCCTGATTGAGGAGGGTATATCTTCCTGGGTTTTCGAGCAGGCGCGGCAACAAGATTTTTTCGAGCATGTCGATGCCGGAAACCTGAGTTACGACCTTCTAAAAACTGTCAAAGAGTTTGTTGCGGGATACGAAGCAGAGCACTGTCCGCTGTGGTTGTGGGAAATGGCCATTCTTGAGGGGTTCAGATGCTTCAGATTTCTGAAACAGCATCGTCGAGGTCGCGTAACGCTAAACCTGAAAAGTCGGAGCGTAGAGATTCGCGAACTCGCGTAGTCTCGATTGAAGACTTTGTGTCAAAGCTCTCCACCATGCGTGGTGACGGCTTCTTCAATCCGTACTCCGACCATTGCGATCAATTCGACCAACTCGACGCGCCAGCCATTCGAAGGCGGAACCTACAAGCCTATTTGGAAGGTTGCCTGGACCACGGCGCTCGCACCATATGGATAGCGCGCGACCTTGGTTATCGGGGAGGTAGACGGACAGGCCTACCACTTACAGACGAAGCTCACCTTGATGCTGCGATCAAAGTATGTGGGCGTTCAAATATCGTTCGCGCCACAACAGGCGAACTAGTCGCCGAACGTACAGCTTCGGTAGTCTGGAGTCTGTTGAGAGACATCCATGAGCCGGTAGTGCTCTGGAACGTGTTTCCGTTTCATCCACACGAACATGGTAACCCGCTAAGCAACCGCCAGCACACCCGCAGGGAGCGAGAAACAACTCTGCCGCTTTTTGACGAGTTAAGATCGATTTTCAAACCAAGCAGAATCTTTGCGATCGGGCGAGATGCCCAATACGCGATGTCTAGTGCTGGTATTCAAGCCGTCCCAGTTCGACATCCCAGTTATGGCGGGCAAACCGAATTCACTAAGAAAGTTCGCCACGCATACTCAATGAGTTAAGCGCTCAAGGCGTGACCTGAATTCGAACTTTCAAGCAACGCGGATTCGGTGCGTTCCAACAGTTGAAGTACTTCCTGCATTGTCCAATCTGCAGAGTGACGTGCTCCCCTGAAATGTGACCGGTTTTTGGTAGAGTCCGACGCAAAGGAGTCGGACGACAATGAAACGAAGCAGGTTCAGCGAAGAGCAGATCATCGCGGTTTTGAAGGAACAGGAGG
>Ga0189280_10040_pt1 | contig 196231 bp, 181 predicted proteins | sample N26B71minimetaG_FD_130327 | JGI IMG/M metagenome (GOLD analysis project Ga0189280, IMG submission 130327) | Marine microbial communities from the Costa Rica Dome - N26 B7-1 mini metaG | ecosystem: Environmental > Aquatic > Marine > Oceanic > Photic zone | place: Costa Rica: the Eastern Pacific... | reverse complement strand
CAATCCGCTGTTCCTGCTCGATGAAATCGACAAGATGGGCATGGACTTCCGCGGCGATCCGTCATCGGCTCTGCTGGAAGTGCTGGATCCGGAACAGAACTCGTCCTTCATGGACCACTATCTGGAGGTCGAATACGACCTTTCGGATGTGATGTTCGTGACCACGGCGAACACGCTGAACATTCCAGGCCCGCTGATGGACCGTATGGAAGTGATCCGCATCGCCGGTTACACGGAAGAGGAAAAGGTGGAAATCTGCCGCCGTCACCTCATCCCGAAAGCCGAGAAGGATCATGGCCTGCGCGAAGGTGAGTTTACCATCGAGGATGAAGCACTTCACTTCATCGTGCGCCGCTACACCCGCGAAGCCGGTGTGCGTAACCTTGAACGTGAAATGGCAACCCTGGCCCGTAAAGCGGTCAAGGACATCCTGATGAGCGACAAGGAAAGCATCACGGTGACCAGCGAGGTCGTCGAGAAATACCTTGGTGTGCCGCGGTATCGCTACGGCGAAGCCGAACTGGAAGACCAGGTCGGTGTGGTTACCGGCCTTGCCTGGACCGAAGTCGGTGGTGAGCTTCTCACCATCGAAGGCGTGATGATGCCCGGCAAGGGCAAAATGACCGTCACCGGCAACCTGAAAGACGTGATGAAGGAATCGATTTCTGCGGCGGCATCTTATGTCCGCTCGCGTGCGATCGATTACGGCATTGAACCGCCGACCTTCGAGAAAAAGGACATTCACGTTCACGTTCCGGAAGGGGCTACCCCGAAGGATGGTCCGTCCGCTGGTATCGCGATGGCTACGGCCGTGATCTCGACCATGACCGGTATTCCGGTTCGCCGGGATGTTGCCATGACCGGTGAAATCACCCTGCGTGGTCGCATCCTGCCGATCGGTGGTCTGAAGGAGAAGTTGCTTGCTGCCCTTCGTGGCGGAATCAAGCTGGTTATGATCCCGGAAGACAACGCCAAGGATCTGGCGGATATCCCGGACTCGGTCAAGAACTCGCTTGAGATCATCCCGGTTTCGGGCATGGAAGAAGTGCTGAAAAACGCTCTTGTTCGCTTGCCGGAGGCCATCGAATGGGATGAGTCAGCTCACGAAGCTGCAACCAAGGCGCGAGAAAAGGATGACGACACCTCCGGTGTTCTTGCCCACTAATCGCGACATTGCAGCGCACAAATTGGAAAGCCCCGGGAAAACCGGGGCTTTTCTTTTGAATAATCGGTCAAAATGGCTGTTTTCTGCGAAAAAACCACTTGCGTTTCAGTTCAATTCAACCGAATTTCGCGCAACGGCGCTGACAGGAATCGTCGGCACTCTGCCGTTTCTTAGAAAGGTATCTGCTATGAATAAGAACGATCTGATCGCAGCTGTTGCAGAAAAGACCGGCCTCACCAAGGCGCAGGCAGGCGAAGCAGTTGACGCAACTTTCGAAGCTGTCACCTCTACGCTGAAGAGCGGCGACGAAGTCCGCATCATCGGCTTTGGTAACTTCACCGTTTCCGAACGTGCAGCAACCGAAGGCCGTAACCCGCGGACTGGCGAAACGATCCAGATCCCGGCTTCTAAGACGCCGAAGTTCAAGGCCGGTAAAGGCCTGAAGGACGCCGTGAACGCCTAATAGCGCTCACGAGCGAATTCTTCGCTCAACCCCGTATCCGGAAACGGATGCGGGGTTTTTCCTTGCCTGTTTTCTATTTTTGATTGAGCTCTGGCGAATTGCCATTGCCACATTATATTGCGTTTGTCGTGAGGTGATGCCAATTGCTCGACAGGAGTTGGAATGTCACTGCAAGCCTTGATCCGCAGGCGCCAACGCGCGCTATTTGATGCCTGGGTCCGTAACCCTCTGGTGCAGGTTCAGGTGGAACATCCCGAGGCGCTTGGACGCCTCGTGTTCCTCGATGACTTCGACGAGGACGTTCAAACAGGAAAAGCTGGCAGAAGCAGCCTGAAGAACGTAGCCATCGTGCAGAAACCCGGAAACGCGGACGAAAATGCCAGCGTGTGGGTGAGGGCGGGTTATTCGTCCTATCAGAAAGCCTGGCTGCGCTTTGTCGAGCAGGTCTACGGCATCAAGGCCGCGCCGTCGGATCTTGCCGGTTACAATATCGACCACCTGCTCAACAAGGCGCGCAGTCCCAATCAAGCCGGGTTCATTCGCATCGAGGCCATCAACGATGCCGTCAATCAGGCGTGGGGCGGTTTGTTCGAGCGAGCAGCCAGCAATCCAGAATTCAGTGCCAATCAGAATCGCCTTCGCCGGACGATGTCCTGGATCATCGCCGCGAAGCTCATGGATCAGCCGCCGCCAAGAGGACCGAACGACCAGCAGGGGATTGCCCGTCTGGTGCAGTTCTTCAATCAGAACGGACTTGCCTCGGACAACCCGCAGCGCGGGCTCACCGACATGCTCCAGTTCGCCTACAAGTTCCAATAGACTTAGCGGGCACTTGCGATCACGTCGCGTGCGGCGCGCTGGCCTGAAAGCCAGGCGCCGTGCACTGTTGCCGGATAGTCCTGGGCGGTGGCTTCTCCCGCAAAGAAGACCCTTCCATTGAGGTCGGCAGCCAGTGCTTTTCTTGCTCGCGGCTCCACCCCCACAGGCAGGAACGAGTAGGACCCTCGCGTTCGTTCGTTTTGCTGCCAGGCGGAACTTATGCTGGCGTCAGGCGGCGGTATGTCGCGGCCGAACATGGTCTGAAGTGCTTCGAAGGCCGCCTGTCTGCGATTCTCTTCACCAAGTTTCTCAAGGTTCTGAGCAAATTCGCCGACGTTCAACGCACATAGAATCGGTTTTCCGGTCACGGGCGAAAGATTCGGCCAGTAGGCAAAAGTGTCGGGCTTGCCGGATATGCGACCGAAGTTGTGGACAGTTTCATCCCAGAAGGTTTCCGGGAACGAGAGATAGATTTTATCAAGCAAGCCCATGCGCAGGGAACTGACGGCGTTTCGCTTGTTGTCAGGAAGACCAGGTGAAAAGACGATGTCGCCAGCCTTCAGGACACCCAGAGACACTGCGCAGATTGCAAAATCGGTCTCCAGTACACCGTTCTCAGTTCTTATCGACACGCCCCATTGGGAATGGTCGATTTGGATCACGACGGTTTCAGTCTGGATGGACAATCCCTCCGCCACCCCCAATGCAATCTTGTCATAGCCCTGCGGAAGCACGGCGTCGGGTCCCTCAAAGGCACCGCCTTCTTCGACAGCTGCAAGCGAAAGGTCGCTCACTGGGGCTGCAAATTCCTGCTCCAGCAGAATATGCGCCATGAAGCCGAGTTCAGCGTCAGTGAGGCTCGCCAGGGCCCGTTGCCGGCGTATCTTTTCAATGGCATTGGCTACCGATATCCGGGTGAGGGAGGTTTCAGTGTCACCCAGAAAATCTTCCAGGGCGTTCGCGAAAGTCTCGAAACGTTCGACTGCTCTGCCACCGTTGCCGGTCAGGTCGAAGACCTCCTCGTTGTCGTAGTCCCACTCGAACATCGGCTGTGCGAAGCGCTGCGCGAGCGCTGTGATGGGGTTGGACCGTGTTCCATGGATCCAGCTTGCTCCAAGGTCGAGAGGTGCCCCCAACGATCTGTCCGTGTGCAGACGGCCGCCGATCCGGTTACCAGCCTCAAGCACGGTTACGGAGAAGCCTGCGTCTGCAAGTGTTCTTGCAGCCGCCAGACCGGCGATGCCGGCACCGACAACAACCACTCTCTGTCCGGCCACGGGTTGTGATGAGCTTTTTCTGGTCAACAGCGGCAGGCCGGTGAGGGCAGCCAGAATTCCAGTCAGAAACAACCGGCGGGATGTCACCATGAGTGCGGCTTTCTCAAGCTTTTGAAGCGGTCAGTTTGCCGGTTTTCGGAGCCGTCATCCACAGGCTTTATCATTGAAACGGAAATCTGAGATTTTGCTCTTGCCAAGCAGCAAACGACCCCCTAAAAGGCGTCTCACCTCGTTGAGGGCGATTAGCTCAGTTGGTAGAGCGCTTCGTTTACACCGAAGATGTCGGGAGTTCGAGTCTCTCATCGCCCACCATTCCCCTTATGAAATCCGTCACTTGTAACCAGAGTGCCTGCGCACCGGGGTGTTTTCTGCTGTTTGCTGCCGCCCTCACATTGCCCGGCGGTTCGCTGTTGCTGAATTTCGCACAATTACAGTCAATTCGCTTTGCCGCTGCTGCTGGGTATCCCGGTGGCGGGTTGATTTCGTTTGGCCTTCGAATGGTGAGTTTTCTTTTTCCTTTTTGTCCGATAAACTTCTGCGGCTAAATAAAAAACTCGTTTAAAGGTAGCTACTTGGCAAGATGGGAATCCTAGTTTTCATCAAGATGTTCGGGGCAGTCATGCTGCTCCTTTACGCGGTTCGCATGGTTCGGACAGGTTTTGAAAGGGCGGCCGGGCCAACGTTGAGACGCGCCATCGGCAAGGCATCCTCCGGACCGGTTGCCGGCGCCTTGTCTGGAACTGCGGTTGCCATTTTGCTGCAAAGTGCGACGGCGGTTGCGATCCTGGCGGCTGGATTTGCGACATCCGGCTTTATTTCCACTGCTGCCGGATTGGCGGTTCTGCTGGGAGCCGATCTCGGGTCGGCGCTTGTCGTGCAGTTTCTGGTGTTCGATCTCAGCTGGCTGGTGCCGTTGCTTCTGGGTGGAGGAGCGTGGCTGTTCCTGAAGCTCGACGCTCGGTCCGCGAAACAGATCGGACGCATTCTTCTGGGAATCGCTTTCATCCTGATTGCGCTGCAAATGATCGGCGAAGCGACGACGCCGTTGAAGGAAGCGCGGTTCATGCCGCAGTTCGCCGGCTTCCTTGCGCAGGACACACCGACGGCGATGGCGGTTGGGGCGCTTCTGGCGTTTCTGGTGCATTCCAGCGTGGCAGCCGTGCTGATGATCGCAGCCCTGGTGCAAAAGACCGGCCTGCCGCACGAGGCTGCGATTCCACTCGTTCTGGGAGCGAACATTGGCGCCGGCATCGTCGCGCTCTGGCTGACGCGCGGAATGGATCGCAAGGCCAAGCTTCTGCCGCTTGGCAATTTTCTCTTCAGGTCCACTGGTGCTGTGCTGGTCATGCTGGCGCTAAAATTCCAAGATCTGCCTCTGGCTTCGATCAGCAATGACCCAGCTCAGCAGATCGTTGCCGTTCATGTGCTTTTCAATCTCCTGCTTGTTCTCGTCTGCCTGCCACTGACAAGACCGGTTGCCTGGCTGGTTGAACGCCTGGTGCCGGACAGAGAGGAACAAGAAGAGGCGGACCGGCTGACACCGCAAAGCGCGCTGGACAAGCAACTGGTCGGCAACCCCAGGCTTGCCCTGGCCAGTGCAACACGCGAACTCCTGCGTATGGGGGAACTGGTCGAGGTGATGGCAAGACCGGTTCTCATGATGCTGGAGAAGGGCAGTGAGCCGGAAATCAGGCGCTTGCAGCAGTTGGATAAGCAGGTCAATGCGATCCACTCCTCGGTGAAACTCTACATCGCGGAGGTGAATCGCGGGGAGCTGACCGGCGAACAGGCTGAGCGCAGCATGGAACTGGTGGGGTTCGCGGTCAATCTGGAGCGCGCTGGAGACCTTGTGGCAAAGAACCTTCTCGAACTTGCGCTGGAGTTGCAGAAGAACAAGATCAGCTTTTCGCAGGAGGGGCTGAAGGAGCTCACCTGGATGCACGACCGTGTTCTGGCGAACATGGAGCTTGCCCTCAATGTGCTCGTTTCGGCGGATGTCGCATCCGCGCGTGAGTTGATTGCAGAAAAGGACAAGATGCGCACCTTGGAACGCGAAAGTCATAACCGGCATCTGGAGCGGCTGAAATCGAAAACGCTTCAGAGCATGGAATCGAGCAATGCCCATCTGGAAGTCATGCGCAGCCTAAAGGAAATCAATTCGCTGTTCGCAGCTGCTGCGGTGCCTATTCTTGCCAGAGAGGGTCTGTTGCGCGATACGCGGTTGGTGCCGGCTGAATAAAATACGGCTGAAGAACGAGAATCTGCATGGCTCAGGTCTTATTTATGAGCTGGCGAATGTGTTTGAGGCTAAGGCCATCGGAAAACAGCCCGTGGTAACGCGGATAATTCCGTTACGAAACAGGAAGTTATCCACATTGATCGGCAAGGCGGCTCTGGGGAAAACCTGCGATTGGGCGCTTCTTTGTCAAAAAACGGCAATTCGGACGGAATAGGGTGCTTGACTTCCAAAACCAGCCGCCGTACATCAGCGCCACTTCAGGGCGACAACGCGTTGCCTGACGAAGCGGGTGTAGCTCAGTTGGTTAGAGTGCCGGCCTGTCACGCCGGAGGTCGCGGGTTCGAGCCCCGTCACTCGCGCCACTTCCCATAGAAGTGCTTTGGTACTTTCGGGAATTGGCGCATATACCGTGAATGTGCGGGTGTAGCTCAGTTGGTTAGAGTGCCGGCCTGTCACGCCGGAGGTCGCGGGTTCGAGCCCCGTCACTCGCGCCACTCACGGTACCTCTTGTTTCCCAAGACTGTTCAATCGAAAACATCAAGCCTCGCGCAAAGCGAGCGCTTTGCCGCGCAGACAGGCAACCCCTTGGCATTGTCGCCAAGATGGCTATCATGCGTTCAAGGCAGGGGCGACGCAGTCCATTCAAATTTCAGCTCTTTTGGTGTTTGTCTGGCGTTTGCTTCGATTCTGCGAGGGGGGTGGAAAACGAACGCAGGTGCGGCATTTTTCCTGAAGGGTTGTGCAAAGTTTTTGCCTTCCTGCAAACTGGCTGAAATTAAGGATTTGTCGGGGGTAGGTGCGAAACAGGTGCAAACATGGCAAGAGTTTGACCGCATGTGGGTCTTGCGTTGCACCAAGTCGTAAGCTAAGCGTGCGCTCGCATGTTGGTTTCATAACGCCGACGGGCACAGCGTGACCTGCCGGTATAATGAAGGCAACGGGGCGCGCAGCCCTGGCACCGGATCGCCTCCCGATCCGCCTCCATATGCAAGGACGCGAAAGACATGGAAGAACTCTTGCGGGAATATGTCCCGATCGTCGTGTTCATCGGCATTGCGCTGGTGATCGGCCTTGCGCTGCTGATTTCGCCTTTCATCCTGGCCTACAAGAATCCGGATCCGGAAAAGCTGTCGGCCTATGAGTGCGGCTTCAACGCTTTCGACGATGCACGCATGAAATTTGACGTGCGCTTTTATCTGGTCTCGATCCTCTTCATCATCTTCGATCTGGAAGTCGCGTTCCTGTTCCCCTGGGCAACCGTGTTCGGTGACCTGGGCTGGTACGGCTTCTGGTCCATGATGGTCTTCCTCGGTGTCCTGACCGTCGGCTTCATCTACGAATGGAAAAAGGGAGCGCTGGAATGGGATTGACCACGACCGAACCGCTCGTCGCACCGCAGCCGCAGGGTATTATCGACCCGAATACGGGCAAGCCTGTCGGCGCGGATGACGCATTCTTCCTGGAAGTCAATAACGAGCTGGCCGACAAGGGCTTTCTCGTAACCTCCACCGACAACCTCATCCAGTGGGCCCGTACCGGCTCGCTGATGTGGATGACCTTCGGCCTGGCCTGCTGCGCCGTTGAAATGATGCAGATGTCGATGCCGCGCTATGACGCCGAGCGTTTCGGTTTCGCGCCGCGCGCTTCACCGCGCCAGTCGGACGTGATGATTGTTGCCGGCACGCTGACGAACAAGATGGCACCTGCGCTGCGCAAGGTCTACGACCAGATGCCTGAGCCGCGGTACGTCATTTCCATGGGGTCCTGCGCCAATGGTGGCGGCTACTACCACTATTCCTATTCTGTGGTGCGCGGTTGCGACCGCGTGGTGCCGGTCGATATCTACGTTCCGGGCTGTCCTCCGACAGCCGAGGCGCTGCTCTACGGCGTGTTGATGCTTCAAAAGAAGATCCGCCGCACGGGCACTATCGAAAGATAAGGATCTGCCGCCGAAGAGGCGGCGGATTTTTGAGGGAGTGGGCGTCTGGCGCCCGTTCAACTGACTTTCCGGGTCGCGTCCAGCGGGGCGCAACTAAGACCCGGAAAACTGGATCGATCGGCAGTCGGCACTCAATCGGAACCGGTTGAACGCTGCAGATCTACGAGTGAGGTCGAACACGATGGACGAGACGTTGAAGGAACTCGCTGAGCATATCGAGCTCGGTCTGGGTGAGTCCCTTGTGTCCTGGAAGGTCGAATACGGTGAGCTGACGCTGACCGTAAACGCGACCGACATTCTCGATGCGATCCGCTTTCTGCGCGACAACAGCTCGTGCAAGTTCGTCAATCTGACGGATATCTGCGGTGTGGACTACCCTTCGCGCGAGAAGCGCTTTGACGTTGTCTACCACTTCCTGTCTCCCGTTCAGAACCAGCGCGTTCGTGTGAAGGTCGCAACCGATGAAAATACGCCGGTTGCTTCGCTGACCCCGCTGTTTCCAGGTGCTGAATGGTTCGAGCGTGAAGCCTACGACATGTACGGCATTCTGTTCTCCGGCCATCCGGACCTGCGCCGCATCCTGACCGACTATGGTTTTGACGGATATCCGCTGCGCAAGGACTTCCCGGTTACGGGCTTTGTCGAAGTTCGTTATGACGACGAGAAGAAACGCGTTGTCTACGAACCGGTACGCCTGAACCAGGAAATGCGCTCCTTCGACTTCCTCTCGCCCTGGGAAGGCACGGACTACGTGCTGCCCGGTGACGAGAAGGCAACGACCAACTGAAGGGCGGGGCAGGGATGAGTGAACGGCTTTCAGGTGGGTGTCTTTGCGGCGAGGTGCGGTTTGCCGCAACGCCGGTAGACGGCGAAATGGGAGTCTGCCACTGCGCCATGTGCCGCCGCTGGACCGGTGGTACCTATATGGCTGTCAGCTGCGGATCGATGGACAGTCTGGACGTTCAAGGCAAGGATGCACTCGGTGTCTACAAGTCATCCGACTACGGCGAGCGGGTTTTCTGCAGCAAGTGCGGTTCCTCGCTGATGTGGCGCATGGCCGACGGCTCACACGTGAGCGTTTCCGCGCAAGCCTTTGACGATCCGTCCGTTTTCAAATTCACGTCCGAAATTTTCGTTGACGAACAGCCGGCAAACTACGCTTTCGCTAATGAAACCCGCAGAATGACCGGTCCCGAAGTCATCGCCTATTTCACGCAAAAAATGCAGGAACCTCAAAATGGCTGAGGCTCAGGTTCGTAACTTCAACATCAACTTCGGTCCGCAGCACCCGGCGGCGCACGGCGTGCTGCGCCTCGTGCTTGAGCTCGACGGCGAAGTGGTAACGCGTGTGGATCCGCACATCGGGCTGCTGCACCGTGGAACCGAAAAGCTGATCGAGCAGAAGACTTATCTGCAGGCTGTGCCTTACTTCGACCGCCTCGACTATGTGGCGCCGATGAACCAGGAACACGCTTTTGCGCTTGCAGTCGAACGTATGCTTGGTGTGGAAGTGCCCAAGCGCGGCCAGCTGATCCGTGTCCTTTACTCGGAAATCGGTCGTCTGCTGTCACATCTTCTGAACGTGACGACGCAGGCCATGGACGTGGGCGCGCTGACACCGCCGCTCTGGGGCTTCGAGCCCCGTGAAGAGCTGATGGTGTTCTACGAGCGTGCTTGCGGTGCCCGCATGCACGCAGCTTACGTTCGTCCGGGCGGTGTTCACCAGGATCTGTCTCGTGACCTCCTGGATGACATCTGGGACTTCTGTGATCCGTTCCTGCAGACGCTTGACGATATCGAAGGTCTCCTGACCGACAACCGTATCTTCAAGCAGCGCAACGTGGATATCGGCGTTGTCGACCTTGACGATGCCTGGGCCTGGGGCTTCTCCGGCGTGATGGTTCGTGGATCTGGTGCACCTTGGGATCTGCGCAAGTCGCAGCCTTACGAATGCTATTCCGAACTTGATTTCGATATTCCGATCGGCAAGAACGGCGACTGTTACGACCGCTACCTGATCCGCATGGAAGAAATGCGCCAGTCAGTCCGGATCATGAAGCAGTGCCTGGAAAAGCTGACGGTCGAAACTGGTCCGGTCTCGTCCATCGACGGCAAGATCGTGCCGCCGAAGCGCGGTGAAATGAAGCGTTCGATGGAAGCGCTCATCCACCACTTCAAGCTCTACACCGAAGGCTATCACGTCCCGGCTGGTGAAGTTTACGCAGCCGTTGAAGCACCCAAGGGTGAGTTCGGCGTCTATCTGGTCGCGGACGGTACCAACAAGCCGTACCGTTGCAAGATCAAGGCGCCTGGCTACAGCCACCTTCAGGCCATGGACTTCCTGTGCCGCGGGCACATGCTTGCCGACGTTTCGGCAGTTCTGGGGTCTCTGGACATCGTGTTCGGTGAGGTCGACCGCTGATGCGGACGGCACGCAACCAATTTTCGACCCTGGCAGCCGCCCGTCCGGCTCCGGTCATTTTGACAGAACGGGGATAACACCATGGCAGTTCGCCGACTTGCCGCGGAACAACCAGAAAGCTTCGCGTTCACCGAGAAGAACCTCGACTGGGCGAAGAAGCTGATCGACCGTTATCCGGCAGGCCGTCAGGCCTCCGCGGTCATTCCGCTTTTGTGGCGTGCGCAGGAACAGAACGAGGGTTGGGTGAGTGAGCCGGCAATCCGCTATATCGCGGACCTGCTCGACATGCCGAAGATCCGCGTTCTGGAAGTGGCGACGTTCTACACCATGTTCCAGCTGCAGCCGGTCGGCAAGAAGGCCCATATTCAGGTCTGTGGCACGACACCGTGTCAGCTGCGCGGGTCGGAAGATCTGATCAAGATCTGCAAGAGCCGCATTGCCAAGCACATGCACGAAATTTCCGAGGATGGCATGTTCTCCTGGGAAGAAGTTGAGTGTCTTGGCGCCTGCGTGAATGCGCCGATGGTGCAGATCTTCAAGGACACCTATGAAGACCTGACTGAAGACAGCTTCAACCAGTTGATCGACGATATCGCCGCCGGCAAGGAAGTAACGCCGGGCCCGCAGAACGGTCGCCGTTTTGCAATGGCCGAAGGTGGTCAGACGTCGCTCACTGAAATCGATGACAACACGAAGGGTGAGCTGCCGGTTCCCCACTTGGTCGACGGTTCGGAAAAGGCGTCTCATGCTTTTGCCGGCGCACCGATCAATGCAGGTGGCAACGACTATGATGGCGTGCCGACCCCTGCAGAAGATGCTGTTGCCAAGGTAAAGGCGGCGCATGCAGCCAAATCGGCCAAGGCAAGTGAAGCGCCAGCGGCAGCTGCGCCCAAGAAGGCTGAGGCAAAGGCTGAACCGGCCAAGAAAGCCAAGGCAGAAAAAGCAGCTACGCCTGCAGCGCGCAGTCAGAACAAGGGCAAGCCCGATTCCGACGACCGTGCCGAAGTTGAAGTTGCCCGCACAGCAGACACCAGTGGAAGCACCGACGGTCAGGAAAAAGAACCTGAACTTCTGAAGGAAGCGCGCGGCGGCAAGCCGGACGACCTGAAGAAGCTGAAGGGTGTCGGTCCGAAACTGGAAGCGACACTCAACGAACTCGGGTTTTTCCACTTCGATCAGGTGGCCGCATGGGGACCGCAGGAAGTTGCCTGGGTCGACAGCCGCCTGAAGTTCAAGGGCCGTATCGAACGTGATGGCTGGATTGAGCAGGCCAAGGTTCTGGCATCCGGCGGTGAAACAGATTTTTCCAAGCGCGTGGAAGCCGGTGAAGTGGCCTCCTCCAAGAGCGAAGACTAGGGGGAAGAGATGCTGAAGGATCAGGATCGGATCTTCACCAATATCTACGGTCTCCACGACTGGGGCCTGGAAGGCGCCAAGAAGCGCGGACAGTGGGACAATACCAAGGGCCTTATCGACAAGGGGCGCGACTGGATCATTCAGGAAATGAAGGATTCAGGTCTGCGTGGCCGCGGCGGTGCCGGTTTCCCGACCGGCCTGAAATGGTCGTTCATGCCCAAGGAATCCGATGGCCGCCCGGCATATCTCGTCGTCAACGCCGACGAATCCGAGCCGGGCACCTGCAAGGACCGCGAGATCCTGCGCCATGACCCGCACACGCTTGTCGAGGGGTGCCTTGTTGCCGGTTATGCGATGGGTGCCATTGCTGCCTACATCTATGTTCGCGGTGAATTCATCCGCGAGCGCGAGCGTTTGCAAGCTGCGATTGACCAGGCTTATGACGCCGGTCTGATCGGCAAGAACAACAAGAACGGCTACGACTTCGACATTTATGTCCACCATGGTGCCGGCGCTTACATCTGTGGCGAGGAAACCGCGCTGCTGGAGAGCCTGGAAGGCAAGAAGGGCCAGCCGCGCCTGAAGCCGCCGTTCCCGGCAAACGTCGGCCTTTACGGGTGCCCGACCACGGTGAACAACGTTGAATCGATCGCGGTTGCTCCGACCATTCTGCGCCGCGGTGCTGCGTGGTTCTCGGCGCTCGGTCGTCCGAACAACACCGGGACCAAGCTTTTCTGTGTTTCCGGCCACGTCAACAAGCCGTCGACCTTCGAGGAAGAGCTGGGCATCCCGTTTGCCGAGATGATCGACAAGCATTGCGGCGGTATTCGCGGTGGCTGGGACAACCTTCTCGCGGTCATTCCAGGTGGTTCGTCTGTTCCGTGCCTCACGGCAGAGCAGATCAAGGACGCGCCGATGGACTTCGACACGCTGCGCGGTCTTGGCTCCGGCCTGGGGACTGCAGCCGTGATCGTGATGGACAAGTCGACGGATATCATCAAGGCCATTGCCCGCCTGTCCTACTTCTACAAGCACGAAAGCTGCGGCCAGTGCACACCGTGCCGCGAAGGCACGGGCTGGATGTGGCGTGTGATGGAACGAATGGTCAAGGGCGAGTCCTCCTATGAGGAAATCGACATGCTGTTCAAGGTGACCAAGCAGGTCGAAGGCCACACGATTTGTGCACTCGGGGACGCGGCCGCCTGGCCGATCCAGGGTTTGATCAAGAATTTCCGGCCTGTTATCGAGCAACGCATCGATGACTATGTCGCCAAGTCGAAGTCTTCTTCGACCATGGTGGCGGCTGAGTAAGCGGAACGGGATTTGGAGAGCAACGGATGACGAAGCTCATCATCGACGGCAAGGAAGTGGATGTCCCGGCGGACTACACGCTGCTTCAGGCCTGTGAAGAGGCGGGCGCCGAGGTTCCGCGGTTTTGTTACCACGACCGGCTGTCTATCGCCGGCAACTGCCGCATGTGCCTGGTGGAAGTGAAGGGTGGACCGCCCAAGCCGACCGCCTCCTGTGCCATGGGCGTGAAGGACCTTCGTCCGGGCCCGAACGGCGAGCCGCCGGTGGTCGAGACCAAGTCCGAGATGGTCAAGAAGGCCCGCGAAGGCGTGATGGAGTTCCTGCTCATCAACCACCCGCTGGATTGCCCGATCTGCGACCAGGGCGGCGAGTGTGACCTGCAGGACCAGGCGATGGCCTATGGCGTCGACGGTTCCAGGTTCCACGAGAACAAGCGCGCCGTTGAGAACAAGGAAATCGGTCCGCTGATCAAGACGATCATGACCCGCTGCATTCACTGCACGCGTTGTGTGCGGTTCACCACGGAAGTGTGTGGTGTCACCGACATGGGGCTGGTCGGCCGTGGCGAAGATGCGGAAATCACCACCTATCTCGAAGCGGCCCTGTCGTCGGAAATGCAGGGCAACGTGGCAGATCTTTGCCCGGTTGGTGCCTTGACCCACAAGCCTTACGAATTCCACGCCCGTCCGTGGGAACTGACCAAGACCGAAAGCATCGACGTGATGGACGCGGTCGGTTCCGCGATCCGTGTCGACACGCGCGGCAAGGAAGTCATGCGGGTGATGCCGCGGCTCAACGAAGAGGTCAACGAGGAGTGGATTTCCGACAAGTCCCGTTACATCTGGGACGGTCTGAAGACCCAGCGCCTCGACCGGCCTTACGCCAAGAAGGACGGCAAGCTGCAGCCCGTTTCCTGGGGTGAAGCGTTCCAGATCATCGCCGAAAAGGTAAAAGGCGCGAGCGCCGACAAAATCGGTGCTCTGGCTGGACAGATGGCAGGCGTTGAGGACATGTTCGCGCTGAAGGCGCTGATGGACAAACTCGGCGTTGCCAACATCGACAGCCGTTTCCCGGGGTCTCCGCTGCATCCGAAGAACGGCCGCGCAAGCTATCTCTTCAACAGCACGATCCAAGGCATTGAAGACGCTGACGCGATCATGCTGATCGGCACAAATCCGCGTCAGGAAGCTCCGGTTCTGAACGCTCGCATCCGCAAGCGTTGGGTCCAAGGCGACGTGACCATTGGCCTGATTGGTGAAAATGCCGATCTGACCTATCCGGTAACTTATCTGGGTGCCGGTCCGGACAGCCTGAAGGAATTCGTGAACCACGCTCCGGCAAAGGCCGAACGCCCGATGTTCATCATCGGCCAGGGCGCGCTGAACCGTCCGGATGGGGCTGAAGTGCTCGCGACACTTGCTGCAGCCGCAAAGGCGCTTGGTGTCGTCAAGGACGGCTGGAACGGTTTCAACATCCTGCACACCGAAGCGTCCCAGGTTGGTGCTCTCGATCTCGGTTTCGTACCGGGCGAGGGCGGCAAGGACACAGGTTCCATGCTGGAGCCGGGTGCACTTGACGTGCTGTTCCTGCTGGGTGTCGACGAAGTTGAAGTTCCGGAAGGCGCTTTCGTTGTCTACCAGGGAACGCATGGTGACCGCGGTGCACACCGCGCCGACGTTATCCTGCCAGGTGCTGCCTATACGGAGAAATCCGCGATCTACGTCAACACCGAAGGTCGCGTCCAGATGGCCGACCGGGCTGCGTTCCCTCCGGGAGATGCCCGCGAAGACTGGGCGATCCTTCGCGCATTGTCCGCGGTGCTTGGCCAGACGCTTGAGTTCAACTCTCTTGCCGAATTGCGCTCAAAGTTGTTCGAAGCTGTTCCGCACATGACGGGCATCGATGCGATCGAGGCAGGTGATGCTGGCGATATCGCCAAGCTTGGCAACGCCAAGGCCAAGATGGATAGCGCAGGCTTCGCCAACGTGATCCGCGACTTTTACCTGACCAACCCGATCGCTCGCGCGTCCAAGACGATGGCCGAGTGTTCGGCGCTCGCCAAGACGCGAGCGGCAGAAGCAGCAGAATAAGGGGTAGGGGACCGATATGGCTGAGTTCATGACGACCTACGGTTGGCCGTTCCTCTGGATGGCATTCCAGAGCATTCTGCTGATGGTCGTGCTTCTTGTGATTGTCGCCTACGTGCTTTACGCAGATCGCAAGATCTGGGCTGCCGTGCAGATTCGCCGCGGCCCGAACGTGGTTGGTCCCTGGGGCTTGCTGCAAAGTTTTGCCGATCTATTGAAGTTCGTTCTGAAAGAACCGGTGATCCCGTCTGGATCCAACAAGGTTCTGTTCCTGCTGGCTCCACTGGTATCCGTGCTTCTGGCACTGGCTGCCTGGGCCGTTATTCCGGTTGCCGACGGCTGGGTGATTGCCAACATCAATCTCGGTGTGCTCTTCGTCTTCGCAGTGTCGTCGCTGGAAGTCTACGGCGTGATTATCGGTGGTTGGGCTTCCAACTCCAAGTACCCGTTCCTGTCGGCGTTGCGCTCGGCCGCTCAGATGGTCTCCTATGAGGTTTCCATCGGTTTCGTCATCGTGACAGTGCTGCTGTGTGCCGGCACCTTGAACCTTACCGGTATCGTGCAGGCACAGGAAACCGGCCTTGCCAACATGCTGGGTGTGCCGTGGCTGTCGTTCCTGAACTGGTACTGGCTGCCGCTGTTCCCGATGTTCGTGGTGTTCTTCATCTCGGCACTGGCTGAAACCAACCGTCCGCCGTTCGATCTTGCGGAAGCGGAATCGGAACTGGTTGCTGGCTTCATGGTGGAATACGGCTCAACCCCGTACATGATGTTCATGCTCGGTGAATATGTCGCCATCTGCCTGATGTGCGCGCTTATGAGCATCTTCTTCATGGGGGGATGGCTGCCGCCGTTCGATTTTGCACCGTTCACCTGGGTGCCGGGCATCGTCTGGTTTCTGCTGAAGTGTTTCCTTGGCTTCTTCATGTTTGCCATGGTGAAGGCAATGGTTCCGCGTTACCGCTATGACCAACTGATGCGCCTGGGCTGGAAAGTGTTCCTGCCGCTGTCGCTGGCCATGGTCGTGGTCGTCGCCGCAGTCCTGATGATCATGGGCTGGGCACCGGGCGCAGCGTGACTATCTCGCTCGCCGGTGCAATCGGTGCCGCCGTCGGTCTTTATGTCGGCTGGCTCGATTGGAAGATCCTGAAGGGAATGCTTCAGGCGGCGGAGACGAAGAACAGACAAGCTGGCGGCGACGGTGGTGTCGCGGCCAGACACAAGGCGCTCCTGGGCGCACTGATTTTTGGAGTTCCGGTGTTCGGTTTCCCGATCATCGGCTATTGGGCCGCCAGTCAGCTGGCTGGTTGAGGAAAGAGAGGCTAAAAGCGATGGGACTTAGTCAAGCCGTCAAATCGCTGTTTCTGCAGGAGTTCGTGTCGGCCTTCGTTCTGGCGATGCGTTACTTCTTCAAGCCGAAACCAACGGTCAATTATCCGTTCGAGAAGGGCCCGGTGAGCCCGCGTTTCCGGGGTGAGCATGCCCTGCGCCGTTATCCGAACGGCGAAGAACGCTGCATTGCCTGCAAGCTGTGCGAAGCTATCTGCCCGGCACAGGCAATCACGATCGAGGCCGGACCGCGGCGCAACGACGGCACGCGCCGTACCACGCGCTACGACATCGACATGGTCAAATGCATCTATTGCGGCTTCTGTCAGGAAGCTTGCCCTGTGGATGCAATTGTCGAAGGCCCCAATTTCGAATTCGCCACGGAAACCCGCGAAGAGCTTTACTACGACAAGGAAAAGCTGCTTGCGAACGGCGACCGTTGGGAACGCGAAATTGCCCGTAACATTGAAATGGATGCTCCTTACCGTTAGGAGCATACCCAACAATGGTTTCCAGCCCGGCAATCCGGCCGGGCACCGCACTTCCGGCCGCAAGGCCACACGACAGGCAGGTCTTCGAAATGATCCTGAAAGCCCTCTTTTTCTACCTGTTTGCCGGCGTCACCCTTGCGTCAGCATTCATGGTGATCGCGTCGCGCAATCCGGTGACGTCGGTTCTGTTCCTGATCCTGGCGTTTGTGAATTCCGCTGGTCTTTTCATTCTGCTGGGCGCCGAATACCTGGCCCTGCTTCTGGTGGTCGTCTATGTCGGCGCGGTGGCGGTGCTGTTCCTGTTCGTCGTCATGATGCTTGATGTGGACTTCGTCGAACTGCGGCAGGGCTTCCTGCAGTATCTGCCGGTCGGCGCGCTGGTCGGCGTGATCCTGATGGTCGAGCTGCTGATGGGTCTGGGGGCCTGGATCATTGCACCGGGTGTTCTCGGGCACGGCGCAGAGCCGATGCCGGCGCTTAGCGACGTGAGCAACATCCAGGCGATCGGGTCTGTGCTCTACACCAAATACATCTACTTCTTCCAGGTCGCTGGCCTGGTTCTTTTGGTGGCCATGATCGGGGCAATCGTCCTGACCCTGCGCCACAAGCCGAATGTCAAACGTCAAAGCATTCCGGACCAGGTTGCGCGAAACCGCGAAGCCTCAGTTGAGGTCCGCAAGGTGGAAACGGGCAAGGGTATCTGACGCAACCTGGTTGCGTTTTCGAGAAAGTCCGGGAACCGGCACGCTCCTCCGTGCTGTTTCCGGTTGGGGTAAACGAGGGGAGCACGGCGAGGCGCCCATGGAAATCGGTCTGTCGCACTATCTGTCGGTCGCGGCGATCCTGTTCACGATCGGGATCTTCGGGATCTTCCTGAACAGGAAAAACGTGATTGTTATCTTGATGTCTATCGAACTGCTGCTGCTGTCGGTGAACATCAACTTTGTCGCCTTTTCGTCGTTCCTCGGCGACATGATGGGCCAGATCTTCACCATGCTGGTTCTCACCGTGGCTGCCGCAGAGGCCGCCATCGGCCTTGCGATCCTGGTGGTCTTCCACCGGAACCGCGGCTCCATCGCCGTGGAAGACGTCAACGTGATGAAAGGGTAGGAGCTGATGTATTCCGCAATCCTGTTCCTGCCGCTGATCGGCTTCCTGATCGCCGGTCTTTTCGGCCGCGCCATCGGCGCCAAGGCCAGTGAGTATATTACCAGTGGTCTCCTGATCCTCGCTGCGCTGCTGTCCTGGATCACTTTCTTCGGGTTCTGGCTCGGCGGCTCGGAAATGCAGATCGTCGATCTGTTCCGCTGGATCGATACCGGTGATCTGAAGGTGTCCTGGTCCATCAGGGTCGACACGCTGACCGCCGTGATGCTGATCGTCGTGACCACTGTGTCCGCGCTCGTGCATGTCTATTCCATCGGGTACATGCACCATGACCCGCATCGGCCGCGTTTCTTCGCCTATCTGTCGCTTTTCACCTTCGCGATGCTGTCGCTGGTGACGGCAGACAACCTTCTGCAGATGTTCTTCGGCTGGGAAGGTGTGGGCCTTGCCTCCTATCTTCTGATCGGCTTCTGGTATCAGAAACCGTCCGCAAATGCGGCCGCCATCAAGGCATTCGTCGTCAACCGCGTTGGTGACTTCGGATTTGCGCTCGGCATCTTCGGCGTCTTCTACCTGTTCCAGAGCATCGAGTTCACCACCATCTTCAACGACGCGCCGTCCTTCATCCAGGAGCACGGCGAGGTGATGACCTTCCTCGGCTACCATCTTGATCCGCATGCAGCGATGACGGTTGTCTGCCTGCTGCTGTTCATGGGGGCCATGGGCAAGTCGGCGCAGTTCCTGCTGCACACCTGGTTGCCGGACGCCATGGAAGGCCCGACACCCGTGTCCGCGCTTATCCATGCCGCGACGATGGTGACCGCCGGTGTCTTCATGGTGGCACGTCTGTCGCCGCTGATGGAACTTTCGCACACCGCGCTGACGGTCATCGTGTTCTTTGGTGCAACGACGGCCTTCTTCGCCGCAACTGTCGGTCTGGTGCAGAACGACATCAAGCGCGTGATCGCCTATTCGACCTGTTCGCAGCTCGGGTACATGTTCGTTGCACTTGGCGTCGGCGCCTATTCGATCGGTATCTTCCACCTGTTCACCCACGCCTTCTTCAAGGCGCTGCTGTTCCTATGCGCCGGTTCGGTGATCCACGCCGTTTCCGACGAGCAGGACATGCGCAAGATGGGTGGTCTTCGGAAGCATATCCCGATTACCTACTGGACGATGATGATCGGAACGCTGGCCCTGACGGGTGTGGGCATTCCATTCACCCATATCGGTTTCGCCGGCTTCATTTCCAAGGATGCGATCATTGAGGCAGCCTTTGCCGGTTCCGTGGGTGAACACGCCAATCCGATGGCCCTCTACGGCTTCTGGATGACTGTTATCGCTGCTGCGCTGACGTCGTTCTATTCCTGGCGCCTGACGTTCATGACCTTCCACGGCAAACCGCGTGCGCCTGTCGATGTGATGAAGCACGTACATGAATCTCCGCTGGTGATGACCGTGCCGTTGTTCATCCTGTCCATCGGCGCTGTTCTGGCGGGCATGGTCTTCTACGGTTCGTTCTACGGCGAAGGTTATGCAGAGTTCTGGAAGGGCGCACTGTTCAACAGTGAAACCAACCACATCCTGCATGCCATGCACGAAGTTCCTGGCTGGGTGAAGGTGTCCCCGTTCGTCATGATGGTGCTCGGCTTCCTGGTTGCCTACCAGTTCTACATCCGCTCTCCGGAAATGCCGAAGCAGCTGGCGGAGCGCCATTCCGGCCTCTATCAGTTCCTGCTCAACAAGTGGTACTTCGACGAGCTTTATAACTTCATCTTTATCCGTCCTGCCATGTGGCTCGGCCGGGTCCTCTGGAAGAAGGGCGATGGCACCGTGATCGACGGGTTTGGCCCGAACGGTGTTGCTTCCCGTGTTCAGAATGTGACCGCCTGGGTCGTCCGCCTGCAGACCGGATATCTCTATCACTATGCATTTGCTATGCTGATCGGTGTGGCTGCGCTTATCACCTGGTCGATGTTCACCGGTGCAGGCACCGGCGGGGGTGCACACTAATGATTGACTGGCCAATTCTGTCACTCACGACGTTCTTGCCGCTGCTGGGCGTGCTCTTCATTCTCCTGGTTCCGGGGAATGACGAGGGCAGCAAGAAGAACATCCGGATGGTCGCCCTTGTGACCACCTCGGTGACCTTCCTTCTGTCGCTGTTCATCTGGGGCAATTTCGACTACGCCAACTCAGGCTTCCAGTTCGTGGAACACCGGGAATGGCTTGGAAGCAACATCAGCTACCGCATGGGCGTTGACGGTATTTCCGTCCTCTTCGTGATCCTCACGACCTTCCTGATGCCGTTCTGCATCCTGGCCTCCTGGGACAGCGTGCAGAAGCGGGTAAAGGAGTACATGATTGCCTTCCTCGTTCTGGAAACGCTGATGATCGGCGTCTTCTGCGCGCTGGACCTGGTCGTGTTCTACGTGTTCTTCGAAGCTGGCCTCATTCCGATGTTCCTGATCATCGGCGTGTGGGGCGGTGCGCGCAGGGTCTATGCATCCTACAAGTTCTTCCTGTACACGCTGCTCGGCTCGGTGCTGATGCTGATTGCGATCATGGCGATGTACTGGAACGCAGGCACCACCAACATTGAAGCGCTCCTGGCGCATCAGTTCCCGGGCGGGATGCAAACATGGCTGTGGCTGGCCTTCTTCGCGAGCTTTGCCGTGAAGATGCCAATGTGGCCGGTGCATACCTGGTTGCCGGACGCACACGTGGAAGCACCGACCGCCGGTTCCGTCATTCTGGCGGGCGTGCTCCTGAAGCTCGGCGGCTACGGCTTCCTGCGCTTCTCCCTGCCGATGTTCCCGCTTGCCTCCGACATGTTCGCGCCCTTCGTGTTCACATTGTCTGTGGTTGCGATCATCTACACGTCTCTGGTGGCGCTTGCTCAGGAAGACATCAAGAAGCTGATCGCCTATTCATCGGTCGCACACATGGGCTACGTGACCATGGGCATCTTCACGATGACGGAGCAGGGTGTGCAGGGTGGTATCTTCCAGATGCTTTCCCACGGCATTGTTTCCGGTGCGCTTTTCCTTTGTGTCGGCGTTATCTACGACCGGATGCATACCCGCGAGATCGCTGCCTATGGCGGTCTGGTCAACCGGATGCCGAAGTATGCGGTTGCGTTCCTGATTTTCACCATGGCCAACGTCGGCCTGCCAGGTACCTCCGGGTTCGTTGGGGAAATCCTGACGCTGATGGGGGCATTCCAGGTCAATTCGTGGGTGGCGTTCTTTGCTACCACCGGTGTGATCCTGTCAGCTGCCTACGCGCTCTATCTCTATCGCCGCGTCGTCTTCGGCGCACTGGAGAAGGAAAGCCTCAAGTCGATCCTCGACCTGAACCTCAGGGAAAAGGTTATCCTGATCCCCATGATCATCCTGACGATCTTCTTCGGCTTCTATCCGATGGCGATCCTGGATGTGACCCAGGGTGCGGTCGACAATCTCATCAATCAATACACCGCGGCGCTCGACGCGGCTGGCGTTGTCCAGCACGCAGCGTCTGCCGCGGCGGCCCACTAGGTTTCGAGGACGAGACAGAGCTATGTCTGAATTGACCCTATTGCCAGATCTCAAGCCGGTTCTGCCGGAGATCATCCTGGCCCTCGGAGCCATGGTGCTGCTGATGATCGGCGCCTTTGGCGGCAAGCGCGTCAGCTACGCCGTCTTCGGTGGAGCAATGGGCCTGCTCGGCGGCACCTTCCTGGTGCTTCTGTTCGTGCCGGCCTTTGGTGAAACCTTCGGCGGTTCGTTCGTTCTGGACGATTTCGCCTACTTGCTCAAATTGCTGGTGCTGGCAGGTTCGTTCTTTGCCATCGCCATGTCCTGGGCCTATGCCAAGAGCCAGTCCTTCGACCACTTCGAGTATCCGATCCTGATCGTTCTTGCGACGCTCGGCATGATGCTGATGCTGTCGGCGAACGACATGATCGCACTTTATCTCGGCCTGGAACTGCAGAGCCTTTCGCTCTACGTCGTTGCCGCCATCAACCGGGACAGCGTGCGCTCGACCGAAGCCGGCCTGAAGTACTTCGTGCTGGGCGCGCTGTCGTCGGGCATGCTGCTCTATGGCATGTCGCTGGTTTATGGCTTCACCGGGCAGGTGGCCTTCGAGGGTATCGCGGAATCGCTGTCCCACGATGGCGCTACCATCGGACTGGTGATCGGCCTGACCTTCATTCTTGCCGGTCTTGCCTTCAAGATTTCCGCGGTTCCGTTCCACATGTGGACGCCGGATGTCTATGAAGGGGCGCCAACCCCGGTTACCGCATTCCTCGCCGCTGCACCGAAAGTTGCCGCTATGGGCATGCTGGTCCGGATCGTGATCGAGGCCTTCCAGCCGGTTACAAACGACTGGCAGCAGATCATCGTGTTCGTGTCGATCGCATCGATGGCACTCGGAGCCTTCGCGGCTATCGGTCAGCACAACCTGAAACGACTGATGGCCTATTCGTCCATCGGTCACATGGGCTACGCGCTGGTGGGTCTTGCTGCCGGCACCCAGACAGGTGTCGAAGGCGTCATTTTCTACATGATCGCCTACATGGGCATGACGCTTGGTGTCTTCGCCTGCATCCTGTCCATGCGCCGCAAGGATGGCATGGTCGAGGAGATCGGTGATCTGGCCGGGCTGTCCCAGACAAACCTGCCGATGGCAATCCTGCTGGGTCTGCTGATGTTCTCGCTCGCCGGTATTCCGCCGCTGGTCGGTTTCTTCGGCAAGTGGTACGTGTTCAGCGCGGCCGTCGAGGCTGGTCTCTTCCCGCTGGCCGTGATCGGCGTGGTCGCGTCGGTGGTAGGTGCCTATTACTACCTTCGGATTGTCAAGGTCATGTTCTTCGACGAACCTGTTGAAGGTTTCGAGGCCATGCCGATGGAGCTGCGCGTGGTTCTGGGCCTGTCGAGTGTATTCGTGATCTTCTTCTGGCTGGCACCGGGACAGATCGTCAGCGCGGCCAGCTCTGCTGCCCAGTCGCTGTTCTGATCGACCGCATGACAAGTTATGGACATGAACGTCCGGCGCCAGGTGCGCCGGACTTTCGCTTTGTGGAGCTGGAAACTGTCGGCTCCACGAATTCGTTGTGTTTCGACAAGGCACGGCAAGGGGACGCCGGTCATCTGTGGATCAGGGCAGACGAGCAGACCACAGGTCGTGGGCGCCGCGGGCGTGACTGGTCCTCACCGATAGGCAACATGTTCGCCAGCCTGCTTCTGATCGACCCAAAACCGGCTGAAAGGATCGGCGAATTGCCGCTTGCCGCTGCCGTTGCATTGGCGGAAGCCGTTGACAAAGCCGCAGGTACACTGCAACTGGTAAGCCTGAAATGGCCAAACGACCTGCTTGTAGAGGGCTCGAAATTGTCCGGCATCCTGCTGGAGGCTGAAACGCTTAACGATGGCCGACAGGCAGTTGTCCTTGGTTTCGGTGTCAATTGCGTTTCCCACCCGCCGTTGTCCTTGTATCAGGCGACGGATCTCAGGAGCCTGGGCTATCAGGTAACAGCTGAACGGTTGTTCGAATGTCTTGCGGAGACGTTGGCGGACAGCCTGTCTCGCTGGCAGCAACCGGGCGGCTTTGAAGGAATTCGGCGAGCCTGGCTGAAACGGGCGGCACATCTGGGCAAGACCATAACGGTTCGGACTGCCCAGGAAGAAATTACCGGCACTTTTGCCGATTTGGACGCGCGCGGCCACCTGGTCCTGAAACAGGATGGTGGCGGTGAGCGAACGATTTATGCGGGTGATGTGTTTTTGCCTGGCGCTTGAGCGCCGGGCCGTTGCCCGATCTGACGTTTAAAGGAGCAATCCATGGCTTCGGCCAAGAAAAACAACAACAACAACGACATCGTGTTTCTGCCCCTGGGCGGGGTTGGCGAAATCGGCATGAACCTCGGTTTGTACGGCTATGGTCCGGAAGATGACCGGACATGGCTGATCGTCGACTGTGGTGTGAGTTTCGCCGGACCCGAGCTTCCGGGCATCGACGTAGTCGTTCCGGACATCAAGTTCCTGGAAGATGAAGTCGACAATATCGCTGGCATGGTGATTACCCACGCACATGAAGACCATTACGGCGGGATCCTGCATCTGTGGCCCTTCCTGAAGGTACCGGTCTATGCAACGGCCTTCACTGCCGGTCTGCTGGCAGCCAAGACGGAAAGCGAGCCGGGTGCGGAAGAAGTTCCGGTGACGGTGGTGAAGCAAGGCGAGCGCCACAAGATTGGTCCGTTTGATGTCGAATTTGTTGCGATGGCGCACTCCATTCCGGAGCCCTGCGCGCTGGCGATCCGCACGCCTGCCGGCATGGTGCTGCATACCGGCGACTGGAAGATCGACAGGACGCCTGGCGTCGGCCTTCCCATCGATCTGGACCGGCTTGCCGAACTCGGCCGGGAAGGGGTGATGGCGCTTGTCTGTGACAGTACCAACGCAATCCGTGACGGTGTCAGCCCCAGCGAGGCAGATGTTGCTGTTGAGCTGAAAAAAGTAATGGCAAAGGCCAACAAGCGAATTGCGGTCACCACCTTTGCATCCAACGTCGCCCGCATTCGGGCGATTGCGGAAGCAGCCGCCGCGAACGACCGCGACATGGTGATTGTCGGCCGCTCGATGCACCGGGTGATCGAGGTTGCCGGAGAGCTTGGCTATCTGGATGGACTGAAGCCGTTTCACGATGAAGAGGCCTATGGCTACCTGCCGCGGGAAAAGACCGTGCTTTTGTGCACGGGATCGCAAGGCGAAGCCCGCGCTGCCCTTGCCAGGATCGCAGCCGGCGACCATCGCAACATCGCGCTGTCAAAGGGCGATATGGTGATCTTTTCCTCGCGCACGATCCCCGGCAACGAGAAAGCCGTTGGTGAGGTGCTGAACAACCTTGCTGACAAGGATGTCGACATCATCACCGACCGTGACGCCCTTGTGCATGTGTCCGGTCACCCGCGCAGGGGCGAGCTGGAGCAGCTTTACAAACTGGTCCAGCCGAAAGTCGTGCTTCCCGTCCACGGGGAACCGTTGCATCTTGCCGCCCACGCTGCGTTCGCAAAGGACCTCGGGGTGCCTGAAGTGGTGCGCGGCAAGAACGGGGACATTATCCGCCTGAGTGCGGGGCGTGCCGGCATCATCGACGAGGCGCCGTCAGGCATCCTGGTGAAAGACGGCGATATCCTGGACGATCCGGAAGTCACCGGCGTCAAGGAACGGCGCAAGCTTTCCTTTGCGGGCGCTGCGGTGATCGCGCTGGTGGTTAACCGATCCGGAGAACTGCTGGACGACCCAAATGTTGTCCTGTTGGGTTTGCCGGACACGGATGATGAAGGTGATCCGATGGAAGACATCGTCATCAAGGCTGTCAGGGGCGCTGTTACCAGCATCCCGAAGAGCCGGCGCAAGGACAAGGATCTGGTTGCGGAGGCTGCGCGCCGTGCAGCCCGGTCCGAGATCCTGAACGTCTGGGGCAAAAAGACGCTCTGCAAGGTGATGGTGACCCAACTATAGTCATCACGGCGGCCTGAGTGGCCGCTGACAGCGGAGGTTTGCAAATGATCGGACGGCTCAATCACGTCGCCATTGCGGTGTCGGATATCGAAGCAGCAACGGCAGTCTACCGGGACACTCTCGGTGCAGAGGTTTCAGCCAGGGAAGAGCAGCCGGATCACGGCGTCAGCACGGTGTTCATCAACTTGCCGAACACCAAGATCGAGCTGCTTGAGCCACTTGGCGAGAATTCTCCCATTGCAAAGTTCCTGGAAAAGAACCCCTCAGGTGGCATTCATCACGTTTGCTACGAGGTCGATGACATTATTGCCGCGCGCGACAAGCTGCTGGCAGATGGGGCCCGGGTACTCGGCGACGGTGAACCGAAGATAGGGGCGCATGGCAAACCTGTGCTGTTCCTGCATCCCAAGGACTTTCTCGGTACCTTGACTGAACTGGAAGAGGCTTAATTCATGTCCATCGCGTTTGGCATGGCCATCTATTTCATGCTCTGGTGGATCATTCTGTTTGCCATCCTGCCGTTCGGCATGCGCCGGACGCAGGAGGAAGCAGGCGAGGTTGTACCAGGAACCGAGCCAAGCGCTCCCGAGCAGCCGCGATTCCGTCGGGTAATCATCCTGACCACCATCGTGACCACTGTGGTTTTTGCCGGATACCTCGGTATGCGCAACTCGGGATTCGGGCTGGACGACATTCCGTTCCTCAACCCGCCAACCGGCAGCTACAGTCACCCGTCCAACTGACGGGTGCGCCTCCCGGGGCATATTTGTTCGGATCCCACGACAAGTGCGCTCGATTGCAAGAAAACTGACGCTATTCCGCAAAGAAAAAAGGCAGAGCCAAGCTCTGCCTTTGTAAAGTTCCGCGTCTAAATTCGACCCTGTACCCTTACCGTCCGGTATTCCCGTACAGCTGGGCGGCTGCAAACCAAAAGGTGCGCCTGAGGGTCCTTCCTCCCAAGACTCAGACCGCGATGTCCTTGAGCCTCTTGGCATTTCTGCCAAGGCATCTTTTTGTTATGAAGATGGAAACTAGCGGATTGATTCAGCCTTGTCACCTATTTGTCGTGCACAGGCTATTTTTTTTGCTTGCCTATTTCCTTGGCGGCAATTGGTACTAAGACCTTAGTTCTGAAGCCGGCAAAAAATTAGGCGGCAAACTTCAGCAAATACCTGCATTTGCGCGCTATTTTGCCGTCATTTCTGTATAAGGCAGGCATGCCTGCGCAAAGGGCTTGTATTTGGTGGCTGCTTGCGCTTTGACTGCGCACAAAACAGGCGATGCCCAAGATTGAGAGAACATTCATGCGTCTTTCCCGTTACTTTCTGCCCATTCTGAAAGAAACACCCAAGGAAGCGGAAATCGTGTCCCACCGGCTGATGCTGCGTGCCGGCATGATTCGTCAGCAGTCCGCCGGAATCTATTCCTGGTTGCCCCTTGGGTTGAAGGTCCTGCGCAAGATCGAACGGATCGTCGAAGAAGAACAGGCAAGGGCAGGCGCGATCCAGTTGCTGATGCCGACGATCCAGTCAGCCGATCTGTGGCGCGAGAGTGGCCGGTATGATGCCTATGGCAAGGAGATGCTGCGCATCACCGACCGTCACGAGCGGGACATGCTGTTTGGGCCGACAAACGAGGAGATGATCACCGACATCTTCCGTGGCTACGTGCGATCCTACAAGGACCTGCCGCTGAACCTCTATCACATCCAGTGGAAGTTCCGTGACGAGGTGCGCCCGCGCTTTGGTGTCATGCGCGGCCGGGAGTTCCTGATGAAGGATGCCTATTCCTTCGATCTGGACAAGGAATCGGCCCGCCACGCCTATAACCGGATGTTTGTCGCCTACCTGCGCACATTCGCCCGCATGGGGCTGAAGGCGATCCCGATGAAAGCCGACACCGGCCCGATCGGCGGCGACATGAGCCACGAGTTCATCATTCTTGCCGACACCGGCGAAAGCGAAGTCTTCTGCGACAAGTCGTTGTTGGAGCTGCCGACGCCTGCGGAAGATACGGACTTCTCCTCCGACCTGACGCCGATCGTAACCGAATGGACGACGCCCTACGCGGCAACGGACGAAATGCACGACGAAGCCGCCTTCGGTGCACTGGCTGAAGACACCCGCGTGTCGGCGCGTGGTATCGAAGTCGGTCATATCTTCTATTTCGGTACCAAGTATTCCGATGCGATGGGTGCCAAGGTTGCGACTGCAGAAGGCACGGAAGTGCCGGTCCACATGGGCTCCTACGGTGTCGGCGTTTCACGCCTTCTTGGCGCCTTGATCGAAGCCAATCATGATGAAAATGGAATCGTCTGGCCGAAATCCGTCGCGCCGTTCCATGTCGGGCTGGTCAATCTGAAGCCGGGTGACGAGCTGACGGATCCGGTGTGTGAAGATCTCTATGCCAAGTTTGAAGCTGCCGGCATCGAGGTTCTTTACGACGATACGGACACCCGGGCCGGTGCCAAGTTCGCGACGATGGATCTGATTGGCTTGCCGTTCCAGGTCGTTGCCGGGCCGCGTGGACTGAAAGACGGCTTGCTGGAAGTCAAGGACCGGGCAACTGGGGAAAAGGAAATGCTTTCTCCAGAAGCCACCTTGAACAAGCTGACGGCGGCATTGACGGACTAACCAAGTCCGGTGATCCTCTGTGTGGGGATTCGGTCGCGGCGTCTGCTGCGGCCAGCCGGCCTGCCGGAAATATTTCGGTAGGTGGGCTGTGCTGAATTTGGGGCTGTGCTGAACTGGATGGACAATGACAGCGGTAGATACGGCGGACATTGACGACGGTCGCAAACCGGCAGCCCCGACACGCGCCTTTTCCGCATTTGAATGGATGATTGCAGGGCGCTACCTGCGATCAAGGCGCCGCGAAACCTTCATATCCGTCATTGCAGGCTTTTCCTTTGCTGGCATCATGCTTGGCGTGGCAACGCTGATCATCGTGATGGCGGTGATGAACGGGTTCCGGACGGAGCTTCTCGGCAAGATCCTGGGTATCAACGGTCATATGCTGGTTCAGCCGATCGACCAGCCGCTGACGGACTATGATGCGGTTTCTGCCCGGTTGCAGGGTGTGCCGGATGTGGTCAGTGCGATGCCCTTTGTGGAAGGCCAGGCGTTGGTTTCCGGGCCTGCAGGGAATTTCGGAGCGCTCGTTCGTGGCCTTTACGAAAGCGATCTGCGCCGTGTGCCGCTTATCGCGAACAATGTGCGGGCCGGAACCCTTGACGGGTTCGACGAGGGCGAGGGGGTTGCCATCGGTTCGCGCATGGCGCAACAGCTCGGCATCACCCTTGGTGACAATGTCACCATTATCTCACCGCGTGGTAGTGTGACCCCCATGGGCGTTACGCCGCGGTTGAAGGCCTATCCGGTCACCGCCATTTTCGAAATCGGCATGAGTGAATACGACGCGACCTTCCTGTTCATGCCACTGGAAGAGGCGCAGGCCTATTTCAACATGGATACCAAGGCGACCGGTATCGAAGTTTATGTCGCTGACCCCGACAGGGTCGGTATCATGAAGGACACGATCGAGGAGGCCGCGGATCGGCCGGCTTTCGTAACCGACTGGCGCCAGCGCAATGTCACCTTCTTTGCAGCCCTTGAGGTGGAGCGGAACGTGATGTTCATCATCCTGACGCTGATCGTCCTGGTGGCGGCGCTCAATATCGTTTCCGGCATGATCATGCTGGTAAAGGACAAGGGCAAGGACATCGCGATTTTGAGGACCATGGGCGCGACGCGTGGGTCGATTATGCGGATCTTCCTGATCACAGGCGCCAGTATCGGCTTCGTCGGTACATTCGCCGGCTTCTTCCTCGGACTTTTGGTCTGCCTGAACATCGAGAGCATCCGTCAATTCGTTTCCTGGCTTACCAGGACGGAACTGTTCGATCCGACGCTCTACTTCTTGTCACAGCTGCCCGCGGAGATTGACTCCGGAGAGACGATAACAGTGCTTGTCATGGCGCTTGCGTTGTCACTGCTGGCGACGGTCTATCCTGCGTGGCGGGCTGCGCGACTCGATCCCGTTGAAGCCCTCAGATATGAATAGGGAGACGGGAGATGAACATGGCCGTTGACCCCAACCAGGCACCGGGACTGGCGCCCGCCGCCCTGCAATTGTCTGGCATTACCCGCAGTTTCGACGAGGGTAATCGCGAACTTCATATCCTGAACGGCGCCGATCTGCGCATCGAGGCCGGTGAGATGGTTGCCCTGGTGGCGCCTTCCGGAACCGGCAAATCGACGCTCTTGCATATTGCCGGTTTGCTGGAGCGCCCGGACGAGGGCGATGTTTTCCTCGGACCGGTCAACTGTTCAGATCTGTCGGATGATGAGCGCACGGCCATCCGGCGTAACGACATCGGGTTCGTCTATCAGTTTCATCACCTGCTGCCGGAGTTTACCGCACAGGAAAACGTGATGATGCCACAGATGATCCGTGGCTTGCCGCGAAAGATGGCAGCGGAGAGAGCAGACGAACTTTTGAAATACATGCGTCTCGGTGAGCGTGGCAGCCATCGCCCTTCGGAGCTTTCGGGCGGGGAGCAGCAGCGCGTTGCCGTTGCCCGCGCAGTTGCGAATGCGCCTCGTATCCTTCTTCTGGATGAACCGACGGGAAATCTGGACCCCAACACTGCAGGCTATGTATTCGACGCCTTGCAGGCATTGGTGCGGGCGTCCGGTGTTGCGACGCTGTTCGCAACTCACAACCTGGAACTGGCGGGCCGTATGGACAGGGCAATAACGCTGTCCGAAGGCCTGGTCAGGGACCTGTAGGTTTTTTCCGGTAAGACAATCGAAGCCAAAAAAATTGCTTCTAACCCGTGTGAGCGGGCTCCTCAGAGTCGCGGTTACCCAGAAGAACAAAGCAAAAACCCAAAGTTTTCAGCAAATTTGATTTGCTTCATGACAAGGGGAACAAAAAGGGCTTGCAATAGGAACAAAAATGGAACATCATCCAGTTACGCAATTAGCAACGGTTGGAGGATGTGATGATCCATATCGCTCGTGATTTTGCCGCTTTCGGTGCAATGGTTTGCTTCTGCACGACGCTCGCCGTCTGGGGCGACGTGCTTCTGTCCGTCGGCTGATCAATCTCTGCTGAACGGTCGTTGTTTCGGCAAATGGTGCCAGTGCGTTTTTTGAGTTCCTGGACTCAGTCCACTGCGGTGTGATGCGAAGTCAGGATTACAAAGAACAGCGGTAACAACTCCTTCGGCGTCTCGACACGCTATTCCGAACACGCTTCACTTGAGCGCTGATTCTGGAAGATGTTATGAGAGCCGCCATGTCTGCTACAGATCCCAATAATTCTCTGTCTTCCGGTTCGTCAGAAAATGCCGGCAGTGAGGCAAGCGGTCCCGGCTATGTTCACCTCCGGGTCCATTCGGCGTTGTCGCTTCTGGAAGGTGCGTTGCCGATCAAGAAGCTTCTCGACCTCGCCAAGGCTGATGACCAGCCGGCGCTTGCGATTGCCGATACCAACAATCTGTTTGGCGCGCAGGAATTTGCAACCAAAGCGTGGGGAACCGGAATTCAGCCGATTGCGGCGTGTCAGCTTTCCGTCTTTTTTGACGATGGACTTGAAAGCGGGCGGAGAGGGGAACCTGCGCTTTCGGACGTTGTTCTTCTCGCCATGACAGAAGCCGGTTACGGCAATCTGATGGAGCTGAGTTCTCGGGCCTTCCTCGACACGGAAACCGGTCTGAGGCCACACGTTTCCTCCGGGTATCTTCTATCAAAGTCCGAAGGCGTTATCATTCTGACCGGTGGTGTCGGAGGGCCGATCGGGGCAGCGCTCCTTGCCGGACGCAAGGACCTCGCAAAAAGCCGGTTGGAAACACTGGCGGACCGTTTTCCCGGTCGTTGCTACGTGGAAATCCAACGCCATGGCATGGAAGCCGAGCGCAAGACCGAAGACGCGTTTCTCGATCTGGCCTACGAATACGGGCTGCCACTGGTCGCCACCAACGAAGCCTTCTTTCCCAAGCGCGAAGACTATGAAGCTCATGACGCCCTGATCTGCATTTCCGAAGGCAGGGTGCTGATCGAGGATGACCGCAGACGCCTGACACCGGAGCACTACTTCAAAAGCCGCGCGGAAATGTGCGCGCTCTTTGCGGATTTGCCAGAGGCGCTTGTTTCAACGGTAGAAATTGCCCGGCGCTGCAGCTTCCGCCCGTTGAAGCGCGCGCCGATCCTGCCCCGGTTTGCCGGTGCGGATGCGGACCCGGAAGAAGCGGAGAAGGCAGAAGCGGAAGAGTTGATCCGCCAGGCACGCGAAGGATTGCAGGCGCGCCTTGATGCCCACGGACTGGCGCCGGGTCTTGAGGAGAAGGACTACTGGGACCGTCTCGACTACGAGACCGGCATCATCGAGCGTATGAAGTTTCCCGGGTACTTCCTGATCGTTGCGGACTTCATCAAATGGGCGAAAGGGCAGGATATTCCGGTCGGCCCGGGTCGCGGGTCCGGTGCGGGGTCACTGGTAGCCTGGTCCCTGACCATTACCGACCTCGATCCCATGCGGTTTTCGCTGCTGTTCGAACGCTTCCTCAATCCTGAACGCGTTTCGATGCCTGACTTCGATATCGACTTCTGCCAGACCCGGCGTGAAGAGGTTATCCGTTATGTTCAGGAAAAATACGGCCGGCAGCAGGTCGCGCAGATCATCACCTTCGGATCGCTTCAGGCCCGCGCCGTGCTGCGCGATGTCGGCCGCGTGCTGCAAATGCCTTATGGCCAGGTCGACCGGCTCTGCAAACTTGTTCCTGCCAACCCGGCAAATCCAGTAACGCTTGGTCAGGCGATCGAGGAAGAGCCGCGCCTGCGCGAGGCAGCCAGGGAAGAGGAAATCGTCGAGCGGCTGCTGGGCATGGCTCAGAAGCTCGAAGGCCTTTACCGGCACGCTTCCACGCACGCGGCGGGCGTTGTCATCGGTGACAGGCCCCTGGAACAGCTGGTGCCGCTCTATCGAGACCCGCGGTCCGACATGCCGGTTGCCCAGTTCAACATGAAGATGGTGGAAGATGCCGGACTTGTTAAGTTCGACTTCCTCGGCCTGAAGACACTGACGGTTATCGATACGGCGGTGAAGCTGATTGAACGGCGCGGTATCGATGTCGACGTCGCAGCCCTGCCGATCGACGACGAGAAAACCTACAAGCTGCTGGCGCGCGGCGAAACGTTTGGCGTGTTCCAGCTGGAAAGTCAGGGCATGCGCCGCGCGATTGCAGGCATGAAACCCGACCGGTTTGAAGACATCATTGCCCTTGTGGCTTTGTATCGTCCCGGACCGATGGAGAACATCCCGGTCTACAACGCGGTGAAGCACGGCGAACAGGACCCGGACTGCCTGCATCCCCTGCTTGAACCCATCCTGATGGAGACGAACGGCATTATCGTCTACCAGGAACAGGTGATGCAGATTGCGCAGGTTCTGTCCGGCTACTCTCTCGGTGAAGCTGACCTTCTGCGCCGCGCCATGGGTAAGAAGATTGCCGCGGAAATGGAAGTCCAGCGGGCGCGTTTTGTCGACGGCGCGGTGGAGCGTGGGATCAACAAGAGCCACGCCGGAACAATCTTCGATCTTGTGGCGAAGTTCGCCAACTACGGCTTCAACAAGTCGCACGCTGCGGCGTATGCACTGGTCTCCTATCATACGGCCTGGCTCAAGGCGAACCACCCGGTCGAGTTCATGGCCGCTTCCATGACGCTGGATCTGGGCAATACGGAAAAACTGGGCGACTACCGTCAGGAATGTCGGCGCATGAAGATCGAGATCGAGCCGCCGTCAATCAACCGCGGGCAGGTCTATTTTGACGTTGCCGACGGCAAGATCCTTTACGCGATGGGCGCGATCAAGGGTGTTGGCGAGCAGGCGGTTGAACACATTGTTGAGGTTCGGGGCGACAAGCCTTTCAAGAGCCTTGGCGATTTTGCGCGTCGGATTTCACCCAAGGCCCTCAACAAGCGAACGCTTGAAAACCTGGTGGCCGCCGGAGCATTCGATGAGCTTGAGCCCAACCGGGCACGGGTATTTGAAGGCCTCGACCGGATCATGGGCCTGGCGCAACGCACCGAGGAAAACAAAACGCTCGGCCAGGACGAGCTTTTTGGCGGCAGCGACAGCGAAGAACCCTTGCAGCTGGATGATGTCCATGGCTGGACAAACGAAGAGAAGCTGCAGCGGGAACACTCGGCGATCGGGTTTTATCTGTCAGCGCATCCGATCGACGAATACGCCTCCGTGCTGGAAAAGATGCGGGCACAGCCGTGGAGCCAGTTTTCGGAAGCAGTCAAGAAGGGGGCGTCTCACGGCCGGCTTGCCGGCACCGTCGTGTCCATGCAGGAACGCAAGACCAAGACCGGCAATCGCATGGGTATCGTTCGCCTGTCCGATGCTACGGGCCAGTATGAGGCGTTGCTCTTCCGTGAGAAACTCGAACAGTTCCGGGATGCCTTGCAGGCTGGACGTTCCGTTGTCGTGCTCGTCGGGGCCGACATGCGCGACGACGAACCATCCCTTCGAATCGAACAGGTTGATCCGATCGATCAGGTCGCAGCCCGCCTGCAGAAAAGCATGCGTGTCTTTGTTCGCGATGAACGTCCTATCCCGAGCCTTGCAAAGCAGTTGCAGGTGAGGGGTGAAGGCGACGTGACGGTGATTGTGCTTCTGGAAAACGGCGCACGGGAAGTGGAGGTCAAGCTCCCCGGCCGGTTTCGCCTGTCACCGGAAATTGCGGGCGCGCTCAAGGCAGTGCCAGGTGTAACGGACGTACAGGTGGCGTGAGCGTCCAGAGGCGCCAACAATGCGATTTCACTACGGGAGCGCTGGTGTGCCAGGGTTTCTATGGTCGTGAAAATGCTCGCTCAGTCAGTTGCCGATGCGGGCGCTGTGATAGTCCTTGAGCGCAGTGGCCAGCTGCAACGCAAAGCGCGCTGAAGCCACGGGAAGTGTTCGCCCGCGCATCTGGCCCAGAATTAGGTTCCCGGGTGGCAGGTCCTTGCTCGAGATCGGTTTGAAAACCAGCGAGCCGTCATCCTGCTCTCTGAGCCCCAGAGGGATCTGGAAGCCGATCAGTTTCTCACAAAGAACGTAGTGCCGGATCAGGTCGAAGCTTTCGGTTTCGACAGCGGGAGATACGCGGCGACTGCCACGCCGGGCAGCAAAGTCCAGCAGATGCCTGACGCCATATTTGGTTGTCGGTGCGACGTGGGGCACATCGAGACAATCCCGCAGGCGCACCTCCGCTTTTTTTGCCAGTGGGTGGTCGCTCGCCATGACCGCATAAACCTCCTGCGGGATGACATGAAGCACCTCGAAATCCACCAGATAGACTGGCTCGAACACCAGTGCCAGGTCGCTGGAATAGGACACGAGTTCCTGCTCGGCCTGGGTTCTGTCCCTGACGTTGACCGAAAACGTGACGCCCGGATGATCACGCCGGTACCGGGCGATCTGCTCGGGCAGGAAATAAGGAACCATGGCCTGGGAGCAGGCGATGGAAACGTGCCCTCTGCGTTCTCCTGCAAGATCCGCGACCTGGCTCTGCACACGAGCAAGGTCTGAAAGGCTTGCGCGGTAGTGGTGGAGAAGAAGCTCTCCGGCAGGGTTGAGACGTACGCCCTTCGGTAGGCGCTCAAAGAGCTGTGCGCCAAACTCCTGCTCGAACCTTTGCACCCGGCGCGTGAGCGCAGAGGCGGTCAGGTTCATGTCTTCCGCCGCTTTTCTGATGGAGCCCGCTCGGGCGACAGCCTCAATGAGTTGAAACGTGTATAAGTGTCTCATTTCAATAGGCTTTGTTTATAGCGTTGCATTTTTTTCATCGCATCTGTGAATTTATAGCATTTTTCGGAAACAGAAAACACCTGCAAGCTTCGGAAAGCCAATCGCACAGCGGAGTTTCCGAACATGTCCCTACACAGACGCGAATTCCTCAAAGCCGGAGCTGCCGTCGTCGGCGCCCTCCCGTTTTCCCGGTCCCTGTCTGCCTTCGCCGCGAGCGATACCCTGGTGGCGGTGACCGGTCAGACCATCAACAGTCTGGATCTTCACCGTACCGGTACCAACAGGGCCAGCTATCAGGTTGCCATCAACAGTTATGACCGGTTGATTACGTTCGGCAGCAAGACCCTGGAAGATGGCAGCGTTTCCTTCGACTATTCGAAGCTGGAACCGGAACTCGCGGAAAGCTGGACAATTTCCGACGACGGTTTGACCATTACCTTCAAGCTGAAGCCGAACGCCGTTTTCTGGGACGGCAGCAAGGTGACCGCTGAGGATGTAAAATGGTCTTTCGACAGGGCAGTGTCAGTTGGCGGGTTCCCGAGCACGCAGATGAAAGCTGGCGGCCTTGTGCGGCCGGATCAGTTTGAAGCCGTCGATGAGGAAACCTTTGTCGTCAAGCTCGACAAGCCATCAAAGCTATCCTTGCCGGATCTGGCAGTTCCTGTGCCATTCGTCATCAATTCGAAAGTCGCCAAGGAACATGCGACAGCCGATGATCCCTGGGCGACTGAGTATTTTCACACGACACCTGCCGGGTCCGGGGCCTATAAGGTTGCCCGTTGGGATTCCGGCCAGCAGATCGTTTACGAACGCTTTGACGAATGGGCTGGTGGACCATTGCCCAAGGTTCGCAGAATCATTGTTCGAGAAGTGCCGAGCCCAGCAACGCGCCGCGCCCTGATCGAACGCGGTGATGTGCAGGTGTCATTCGACATACCGGATAAGGATGCTGCTGAGCTCGCTGAAAAGGTGAAGGTGTATTCCACACCGATTGCCAACACCATGCATGTGGTAGGCCTGAATTACACTTTCGAACCTTTCCAGGATCCGAATGTGCGCAAGGCTATCGCCTATGCGATTCCCTACAAGGACATCTTCGATACTGCAGCTTACGGCCGCGGCGCACCGTTGTGGGGCGGTAGCGAGACCATTGAAGACACCTCCTGGCCGCGTAAGTCGCCCTATAGCCATGACATGGAGAAAGCCAAGGAGTTGCTTGCGGCATCCGCCTATCCTGATGGCTTCGAAGTCCCTCTGTCGATCAGCACAGACCTTGCATCCTGGATGGAGCCAACTGCACTGCTGATCCAGGAAAGTCTCGGCAAACTCGGCATCAAGACGGAAATCGAGAAGATCCCCGGGGCAAACTGGCGCACGGCGGTGCTCGTGGAAAAGCGCCTGCCACTACATCTTGAAAACTTCGGCGGCTGGCTGGACACGCCCGACTACTACTTCTTCTGGGCGTATCAGGAAGGCAACCTTTTCAATTCCTCGAATTATCGAAACGAGGAAATCGAGACCCTGACCTCGGAAACACTTCACATGGCGCAGGACGATCCGGAGTACGCGCCGAAGATCAAGCGGATGTTCGAGATCGCGATGGAAGATCTGCCGAGGATTCCGCTTTATCAGCCGGCGCTCAACGTCGCGGTCAACAGTGCCGACGGTTACGAGTTCTGGTTCCACCGCCAGCTCGATGTCCGCTCTCTGACGAACGTGGAGAGCTAGGTCATGGCGCGTCGCAGCTCAGCTACGCTTAACCGTATTCTGCAGGCGATACCGGTTCTGATAGGCGTTGTGGTGATCAGCTTCATCCTCACCCGTGCCTTGCCCGGTGACCCAGCAGTGCAATTTGCCGGAGCTGCGGCAACGCCTGAATCCATTGAAGAGGTTCGACGGTCTCTGGGTCTCGACAAACCGTTGCCGGAGCAGTTCCTGATCTATGTAGGAGATCTGGTGCAGGGAGATCTGGGCCAGTCGGTTTCCACCGGCCGGCCGGTTGCGACGGAACTTGCGTCCCGATTGCCGGCCTCGCTCGAATTGACGCTGTCCGCCCTAATCCTGTCCTGCCTGATAGCCGTTCCACTCGGCGTTCTGGCAGCGACACGGCCGGGAACCTGGATTGACCAGCTATGCCGGATCCTTGTCACCGCCGGCGTATCTCTGCCGACTTTCTTCACCGGCATCGTCCTGATCTATGTTTTCTATTATCTCTTGGGCATCGCTCCGTCGCCCCTTGGCAGGCTCGATTTCATCTATCTTGATCCGCCCAGGATAACCGGGTTCTTCCTGATCGACGCTGCAATTGCCGGAGATTTGGAAACCTGGTTCGGGGCGCTCAAGCAACTGGTCTTGCCAGCAACGACGCTAGCCCTCTTCACCCTTGCCCCGATCGCGCGCATGACGCGGGCGGCGATGTTGTCTGCATTGGCGGCCGACTATGTCAGAACCGCACGGGCAGCAGGCCTCGGGCCAGGAATGGTGCTTTACGGCTACGCTTTCCGCAACGCCCTGCTTCCGGTCGTGACCACGCTGGGCATGGTGTTTTCCTTTGTGCTTGGGGCGAATGTGCTGGTCGAGAAGGTCTTCGCCTGGCCAGGCATCGGATCCTATGCGGTCGAGGCGCTTGTGGTTTCCGATTACGCCGCGGTTCAGGGGTTCGTTCTGGCGATGGCATTGCTGTTCGTCATTCTCAACCTGTTGATCGATCTGTCCTATTCGCTGATTGATCCACGTTTCGGGACATCTTCGAAATGAGTGATACGACGTTGCCTCCAACCGTCGCGGAACGGAAGACCGGCTCCGGTGCGCTGGCCCATACGATCTATGTCCTTCGGGAAAATCCGGTCACGGCCCTGTCTTTCGCCATGTTCGCTTTTTTCATCGGATCAGCAGTGCTCGGACCTGCACTGGTTCCCTACGATCCGCTGCAGACGAATGCGGCAAATGCATTGCAGGCCCCCAGCTGGTCTCATTGGTTCGGAACCGACAATCTTGGCCGCGATGTCTTTTCAAGGGTGATCGTTGCAACGCGCCTTGATCTGATCATCTCGGTGTCCGCTGTCGCGCTTTCCTTTGTCATCGGTTCGGTCCTTGGTGCCGTGGCCGGTTACCGTGGAGGCTGGCTGGACGTAGTGCTCAACCGGTTTCTCGACACCATCATGGCCTTTCCATTGTTCGTACTGGCCATGGGTATTGTGGCGGCGCTCGGGAATTCGATTTCCAACATCATTCTGGCCACTGCGATCATCAACATACCGTTCTACGCCCGTCTTGTTCGTGCGGAGGTCAACATCCGGCGGGAAGCCGGCTTCACGCTTGCCGCAAAGCTTGCCGGCAATTCGGATACCAGGGTGCTTGCGTTTCACATATTCCCGAATGCCCTGCCGCCGATGATGGTGCAGGTCTCGCTGAATCTTGGGTGGGCCATTTTGAACGCGGCCGGGCTGTCCTTTATCGGCCTTGGTGTTCGTCCGCCCACACCGGAGTGGGGCATCATGGTTGCTGAAGGCGCTAATTTCATCGTGTCCGGCGAGTGGTGGCTGGCGTTGTTTCCGGGGCTCTGGCTGATGCTGGCAGTCTTTACCTTCAACCTGATGGGAGACGGTCTTCGCGACATCGTCGACCCGCGTCGCCGGACCTGAGGAGCTTTGCCATGCTGACCATCAAGGATCTCAAAGTTGCCTTCAAGACGCGCCGCGGAGACGTTCAGGCCGTCAAGGGTATCAGCTTCGACCTGGCCAAGGGCGAACGTCTGGGCATTGTCGGGGAAAGCGGATCGGGAAAATCCGTTACATCCTATGCCCTGATGCGCATTCTGGACGCCGGTGGCCGGATCAAATCCGGTGAGGCGGTATATGACGGTATCGATCTCAAACAGGCGGCGGAGCGCGACATGCGTGAAATCCGTGGTCGGGAGATCTCGATGATCTTTCAGAACCCGCGTGCCGCACTCAATCCCATTAGGAAGGTTGGGCACCAGCTTGAGGACGTCCTTCGCCAGCATGGCCGGGCGACCAGGCAAAATGCGAAAGCAAAAGCAATCGAGGCACTGGAGGCGGTGAAGATCAACGAGGCTGCTGAGCGTTACGAAGCCTATCCCTTCGAGCTGTCGGGGGGCATGTGCCAGCGCATCGTGATTGCCATTGCGCTTGCCTGTGACCCCAAGCTTCTCATCGCGGACGAGCCGACCACCGGCCTCGATATCACCACCCAGAAGGCCGTCATGGACCTTGTCGATGATCTTGTTCGGGCGCGCGAAATGTCGTCGATCCTGATTACGCACGATCTCGGCCTGGCGTCCGAATATTGCGACCGCATCGTCGTGATGAAGGACGGTGTTATTGTGGAGGAAGGCAGGCCGGCGGACCTGTTTTCAAACCCTCGACATGCCTATACCAGAAAACTGGTGGACGCGACGCCGCGGCGCGGAGCCAGCATTCGTTCATTGTTGCCGGAAGATCAACGCGCGCCGCTGGCCGCACGGACAATCGGCAATTCTCCGATGATGGAAGTTGTCAACCTGACCAAGACCTACCAGGGCAAATCCGGTCCGGTGTACGCCGTCAAGGGCATCAGCTTCACCATTCGCGAAGGCGAAAGCGTGGGGCTGGTCGGCGAATCCGGCTGCGGAAAATCCACCACGTCTTCCATGATCGTGCGACTGCTTGATCCAACGTCAGGCCACCTGCTTTTCAGGGGCGAGGATATTGCCAAGCTCCCGTCGGAGAACTTCTCCCGGCATCCACTGCGGCAGAAAATCCAGATGGTTTTCCAGGATGCGACGGACAGTCTCAATCCCAGACATACCGCCCGTCAGTCGATAGCCGAACCCTTGAAGCGTTTGACAGGATTGAAAGGCGCCCACTTGGGCGAACGGGTGGAAGAGCTGGCCGCATTGACGGGCTTGCCGAGCCATCTTCTTGATCGGTTTCCGCACCAGCTGTCAGGGGGGCAGAAGGCGCGCGTCGGCATAGCCAGGGCAATCGCCCCGGATCCCGATCTCCTGATCCTTGATGAGCCGACTGCCGCTCTGGATGTTTCCATTCAGGCCGTTGTCCTGAACCTGCTTGCAGACCTGCGGGCCCGGCTTGGCATGAGTTACCTCTTCGTCAGCCATGATCTCAATGTCGTGCGTCTGCTGTGCGACCATGTCGTCGTCATGAAGGGCGGCAAAGTTGTTGAGGCGGGAGCCGTCGAGACAGTCATGGATACGCCCCAGAACCCGTACACTCGCGAATTGCTTACGGCTGCGCCCCAGGCACCGGCGCGCAAATCCGCCGCCTAAGACATTTTGGAAGGACTAGACATGATCCGCGAACTTCCCTTCACGCTCGCCGGGCTCCGGCAGGCCTACGCCGAAGGCTTGTCTGTTGAGGCCGTGATCGAAGAAGCCTTCAGGCGGCTTGAAGCCACCGGCGACCCGGGAATCTTCATTCACCAGGCACGAGAAACGGCACTCGCTGAGGCCCGTAGTCTTGGCAACCCCGATAGCCGGCCCCTTTGGGGAATTCCCTATGTGGCCAAGGACAATATCGACGTGGCTGGCATGCCGACGACTGCAGCGTGCCCGGATTTCGAGTATTTCGCTGATAGCGATGCTTTTGTCGTTGGACGTCTTCGGCAAGCGGGTGCAATTTGTCTTGGCAAGACCAATCTCGATCAATTCGCGACTGGCCTCGTCGGAGTGAGAACGCCATACCCCGTGCCATTGAACGCGGTGGATCCGGAAATCGTTCCCGGTGGCTCTTCCTCAGGCTCGGCCGTTGCTGTTGCCCACGGGTTCGCGTGTTTCTCGCTGGGAACCGATACGGCCGGGTCCGGGCGTGTGCCGGCAGCCCTCAACGGCATTGTGGGACTCAAACCAAGCCTGGGCGTTCTGTCCGGCTCAGGTCTGGTCCCTGCATGCCGGACCCTCGATACGATCTCGATTTTTGCCATGACTGTTGCGGACGCATGGGCCGTATTCGAGACTGCTGCAGGCTACGACCCGGCAGATGCCTATTCCAGGCAGCTGCCGGTCCAGCAATTGTCTGCCAGTCAGGGAACTGTAAGGATCGCAGTCCCTGACGATGCTTCACTGAAAACCTTCGGTGACATGGCTCAGGCGGACCATTTCAGGGCAACGATCGCATCGCTGCGCACGCAGGGGGCCGTTGTGCAGGAAATCGATTTTCAGCCGTTTTACGATGTCGCTAGCCTGCTCTACGAAGGGGCCTGGGTCGCGGAACGTACAGCTGCTGTCGGTAATCGTCTGATTGATGCGCCGCAGACGCTTCATCCGACGACCCGCGCAATTATCGAACCGGGTCTTTCTTTGACCGCTGTCGACGCATTCCGTGGACTTTACAAGCTGCAGGACCTGCGCCGGATATGTGATGAGCTTTTGGCAGAGACCGACTTCCTCTGCGTTCCGACGATACCGACATTCGTCTCGGTAGAAGAAATTACCGCAGACCCCATTGGCCCGAATTCAGGCCTTGGCACCTACACGAATTTCGTAAACCTTCTAGATCTTTGCGGTATTGCCGTGCCAACAGGTTTGCGACAGGACGGCCGGCCTGGAAGCCTGACCGTTCTGGCCCGCTGCGGTCAGGATGCAGCCGCCGCTGCGCTTGCCGCTACAGTGGAAGCGGGGCCGCTTGGAGCAACGACCTGGGCTCGGCAGAAACCTGCGCTGACTACAAGCGAGATCGCTGCCGGTGAAATAGCTGTTGCGGTCTGCGGCGCCCACATGTCGGGACTGCCGCTAAACAAGGAGCTGATTTCTCACGGCGCACGCTTTGTAAAATCCAGCAAGACAGCACCGGAATACCGTTTCTTTGCACTTGCAGGCGGGCCTCCTAAGCGGCCGGGCCTTGTGCAGGTTGGGGCCGGCTCGGGCGGATCAATCAATGTGGAGGTCTGGGCAATGCCGCTTGAGACCTTCGGCAGTTTCATGACGGGTATTCCGGCACCGCTGTGCATCGGCACGGTCAAGCTGGAAGACGGAACCGGCGTAAAGGGATTTTTGTGTGAAGGACATGCAGTTGAAGGGGCTGTTGAAATCACCGAACTGAGTTCCTGGCGAACCTATCTTTCCTCAGTGGTTGCTTCCGTTCCCCAGCCGGATGTCTCTGACGAGAAGCTGACCGCGCATGCAAGCTGAACTTCTGACATTCAAGGGTTCAGTCAGTGCGGGATATTGAGGGAAGGCTTATGTTTCTTCTGATTGCTGATTGGCAAGCTCTTCGCAGGCCAGCGTCCCCAGGCGGACAATGGCGGATTCAATTGCGTCCGACCAAACGTCGCCGCAACTGATGCGAAGGCAATGTGCATAAAGGCCTGAAGCGGTGAAAAGACTGCCAGGAGCAAAGCAGATATTTTGATTTAAAGCCTTGTAATAAAGCATTGTTGTGTCGAATTTTTTGTCCATTTCTATCCACAAGACGAAACCGCCGTCCGGACGTGTGACCTTGGTACCCGCCGGAAAGGACTGTGCAATGACTTGGCGTGCGCGCTCGACATTGGTTTCCATTGTCCGGGCCATGCGAGACACATGGCGCTCGAAGTCCCGGGATGACAGAAATTCAGCCAAAGCCAGTTGAGGTGCCAACGGGTTACAGATTGAGGCGGAGAACTTGGCCTTGGTGATTTGGGCAATGCGGCCGGGAGCGCGGATCCAGCCGGTTCGGTAACCTGGGGCGAGGGTTTTCGAGAAAGAGCTGCAATAGAAGATCTCGGTCTCGTGCGGCAGACTGAAAAACGGTGCCGGACGGCATCCGCCAAACCCGAGGCCGCCGTAGGTATCATCTTCGATCAAGGGTGTCTTGTAACGGTCCAGCAGCTTCAGGACAGAACGTTTCACCGGCTCCGGCATCATGGTGCTGAGTGGGTTGGTGAAGCTGGACGACAAGGCAACGGCAGTTACGGTTCCCGATTTCAGAGCCAGCTCGAGTGCGGACGGATCGATGCCGTCCCGCGAGGTTGGCAACTCCCAGGCCTTCAGTTTCAGGCGTTCGAGCACCTGCAGTAGTCCGAAATAGGCGGGCGATTCGACTGCAATCGTATCGCCCGGCTGTGTGAGCGTTTGAAGTGCGAGCCCCAGAGCTTCGGTACAGCCACTCGTAATGACAATCTCTTCCTGGGAAACTGTGCTGCCATGCAGGCACATAAGCTTTGCGATTTCTCTCCTGAGTTCCGGTACCCCCTGAGCAGACCCATAGGCGTTGAGTTGCTGTCCTTTCGAGCGGAGGATGCGTGCCTGCAAGGCGTTCAGCGGCTCTGCGGCCAGCAGAGACGGGGCGGGAATGGCGCAGCCAAGCGGCACATAAGCCGGGTTTGACGCATGTTCGAGCATCTCCAGGTAAGGAGCTTGAAACACGACACTGCGGCTGGTCTCGGGTGGCGTTGTTTTACTGGGCTCGATGAGCCTGTGGCTTGCTGGGCGGGTGACGAAATAGCCGGACTTTGCCTGTGCACGGATATAGCCTTTGTCCTCAAGATGGGCATAGGCCTGGTTGGCTGTCGACAGGCTAACGGAATAACCGCGCATGGTGCGCCGGAGGGAAGGGAACCTCTCCCCGGGCTTCAAGGTGCCATTGTCGATCAGCTGAGCCAGGGACTGGGCAACGGACTGGTATTTGAACGAAACCATTTCATCTGTATCTGTTCGTTTTCGAGTTTTTGTATCTGTTTTGATTTCAGGGGAGATGTCAAACCGGGCCGGACATTTCATCAGTCAGGAGTGCCGGACATGGCAATGGAACATCCGATCCGTTTCACGGAAAAACTTGCAAGGCTCGAAGGGTTATGGTCGCCTCGCGTCATTGCGGAAATGAACGATTACCAGTTCAAGATCGTCCGCATTCAAGGAGACTTCGTCTGGCATGATCATCCTGAAACGGATGAGACCTTCATCGTTCTCAAGGGCGAAATCCGCATCGATTTTCGTGATCGCACCGTGGTACTGGGCGAGGGGGAAATGTACGTCGTGCCGAAGGGCGTCGAGCACAAGCCTTATGCGGAATCGGAAGCCGAGCTGCTGCTGATCGAACCGAAGGGTATTCTCAATACCGGCCATGCGGGCGGAGACAGAACCCAGGAAAACGATCTCTGGATCTGACAAGGTAGTTCGGGCCGGGACTTTTGTGCGTTCCGGCCCGGCCGGCGAGGCAGTTCTCGGCGAGCTTTTACTGCCCTGCGGGCCAGATAAATTCGATGCGGATACCACCGGGTTCAGCCAGCATCACGTGCTTGCGTGGGCCTCCGCCGAGAGGCTCCGGCATAAATTCGATCTCGGCTCCCGGCCAGGCCTTCACCTTTTCGGCGATTTCCAGCAGCTTTTCTTCGCTTGAGACTTCAAGGGCCAGATGGTGGAGGCCGATATTGGTTTTCCTGTCGAAGCTCGTCACAGACCTTGTGCGGTCTGCCTGCCAGAGCGTCAGGCGGGCGGTACCGTCGGAAACGGTTGTTCGCGGGTAGTTGTCATCACGTGCCAGCATTTGCCAGCCGAGCAGTTCGGTGAAGAAGGCGGTGGTCTGGTCCAGATCTCGGACTGTAAGGCCTAGGTGGTTGATGCCTTTGGTGGTCACGGTGGAGTGTCCTTGCTGTGGCGAGTTCAAAATAGGTATAAATGACATGATTGATCGTCAACACATGTCGCTGCTTATCAAGGTATCGAAACGTGAGCTTGCGCCAGGGCGGGAAAATTCGATTTTCAAACAGCGATTGGGTTGAAGAAAACCGGCCCTTGGGCCTTGAAATAAAATTTCTTCCCAACTATAAGGCGCGCATTCCACACGCAAGGGGCGGAAACCGAGCTTATCGGGGTCCTTCCGGTGGCCGAAGGGAAATCTCTCCGGTCCACATCCTCTTGCGGAGGTCAAACCGGAAAAACTCAGGAGATAAGGGCCATGTCTTTGCCCGATTTCACCATGCGTCAGCTGCTGGAAGCTGGCGTTCACTTTGGTCACCAGAAACACCGTTGGAACCCGCGCATGGGTCAGTACATCTTTGGTGTACGCAACGATGTTCACATCATGGACCTGTCCCAGACCGTTCCGCTTCTGCACCAGGCACTCAAGGCCGTGTCCGACACGGTTGCCGGTGGTGGCCGCGTTCTGATCGTAGGTACCAAGCGCCAGGCACAGGAATCTGTTGCATCTGCAGCGCGCAACTCCGCTCAGTATTATGTCAACGCACGTTGGCTCGGCGGCATGCTGACGAACTGGAAGACCATCTCCCAGTCCATCCAGCGCCTGCGCAAGCTGGAAGAAACCCTGTCTTCCGACGCTGCCAACGCTCTGACCAAGAAAGAGCGTCTGTTCATGGACCGCGAGCGTGAAAAGCTCGAGCGGAACCTTGGCGGTATCAAGGACATGGGCGGTATTCCGGACCTGATCTTCGTGATCGACACCAACCGCGAAGCCATTGCCATCCAGGAAGCCCGTCGTCTGGGTATTCCGGTTGCCGCGATCCTCGATTCCAACTCCAATCCGGAAGGCATCACCTATCCGGTGCCGGGTAACGACGATGCCGGCCGCGCTCTGTCGCTGTACTGCGACCTGATCGCTCGTGCCGCTATCGACGGTATTTCCCGTGCACAGGGTGCTTCCGGCATGGACATCGGCGCTTCCGAAGAAGCTCCGGTTGAAGAAGTTCTTGCTGAGGCTTCTGAAGAAGCTCCGGCTGAAGCAGCAGCTGCCGAGGCTTAAGCCTCTCCTGCCGCGGTCTGCCGTGGCAGAATACTGTTGAAATTCGCAAGGCGGGCTGCATTTTGTTGCAGCCCCGTCATAAAGGCGCGGAAGGCCATGGGCTAAACCGTGTCTCATCTGAAACCCCCATGCACGAGGCAATCGATGAGCATTACCGCTGCGATGGTAAAAGAGCTCCGCGAGAAATCCGGCGCTGGCATGATGGACTGCAAGACCGCCCTGACTGAAGCAGGCGGTGATATGGAAGCAGCTGTTGACTGGCTGCGCACCAAAGGTCTGGCCAAGGCTGCCAAGAAGGCAGGCCGTGTGGCTGCTGAAGGTCTGGTCGGCGTTGCCGCCGATGGCAACAAGGCTGCCGTGATCGAGCTGAACTCCGAAACCGACTTCGTTGCACGCAACGAAGGGTTCCAGGAGCTGGTCTCCAATGTGGCCAAGGTAGCCGTCGGCACCGATGGTTCCGTTGAAGCCGTTTCCGCTGCAAACCTTGGCGGCAAGCCGGTTGCAGAAGCGATCACCGATGCGATCGCCACGATCGGCGAAAACATGACCCTGCGCCGCACTGCGGTTCTGGCCGTAAACGAAGGCGTTGTCGCGACCTACGTTCACAGTGCTGTTTCCGACGGTCTCGGCAAGATCGGCGTTCTGGTGGCCCTGGAGTCCACTGGTGACAAGGACAAGCTGAATGGCCTTGGCCGTCAGATTGCCATGCACGTTGCTGCAACAAGCCCGCTGTCGCTGAACACCGAAGAACTGGATCCGACCGTTGTCGAACGTGAGAAGTCTGTCTTCTCCGAACAGGCACGCGAATCCGGCAAGCCGGAAAACATCATTGAAAAAATGGTGGAAGGCCGTTTGCGCAAATTCTACGAGGAAGTTACCCTCGTGAAGCAGGCCTTCGTGATCAACCCGGATCAGACGGTTGAGCAGGCCGTCGAGGCGCTCGCTAAAGAAATCGGCGCTGAAGTCAAACTGACCGGCTTTGTCCGCTTCGCAATCGGCGAAGGGATCGAGAAGGAAGAGCAAGACTTCGCCGCAGAGGTGGCAGCAGCCACCGGGCAGTAAGCTCAAGGAAAAGCGCCGGCAAGTCCGGCGCTTTTTTTTTAGAAAGACAATTTCAAAAAGGGTGCACCCATGACGAATTCCTTGCGCTGGAAACGGATCCTTCTGAAACTCTCCGGCGAGGCCCTGATGGGATCGCAGGCTTTTGGAATTGACCCGGCCATCGTGCAAAGGATCGCCAAGGAAATCGCCGACGCAGTGGCTCTTGGAGCTCAGGTCGGCGTTGTCGTCGGGGGAGGGAACATCTTTCGCGGTGTTGCAGTCGCCGCCAAGGGTGGCAACCGCGTCACCGGCGACCACATGGGCATGCTGGCCACCATCATGAACAGCCTGACGCTGGCGGATGCCCTGCGCCGCCTGAAGGTCAATGCCCGTGTTCTGTCTGCCGTATCCGTTCCCTCGATCTGTGAAACCTTTTCGCAGCGTGTCGCTGACCGCTACATGGAAGACGGCGATGTGATCGTCTTTGCAGGAGGCACCGGCAACCCGTTCTTCACCACGGACAGCGGTGCGGCTCTGCGGGCTGCTGAAATGAAGTGCGACGCCTTCCTGAAGGGAACACAGGTGGACGGCGTCTACTCCGAAGACCCCAAGGTCAACCCGAACGCGGAGCGCTATGACACCCTTGGTTATGACGAAATCATAACCCGCAACCTGAAAGTCATGGACACGACGGCCATTGCCCTGGCCCGTGACAATTCCATTCCCGTCATTGTGTTTTCCATTCACTCACCCGGCGCCCTCGTCAGTGTGCTTCAGGAAACCGGCACCTACACTGTCGTGGGTGACTGAAAGTTTTAAGAACCAATCCCGGTTCAAGCTCTTGTGTTTCGGTGCGTTTATGCCATGTTGGCGCGCGCCGAGACTCTATTAAGCCAAGCACAAAACAACAGTGAGGATAAAATGTCGGTAGAAGGTGTGGACCTTGATGATCTGAAGCGCCGCATGCAGGGAGCCTTGTCGGTTCTGAAAACGGAATTTGCCGGACTGCGTACCGGCCGCGCCTCTTCTTCCATGATGGATCCGATTACTGTTGATGCCTATGGCCAGTCCATGCCGATCAACCAGGTAGCCACCGTCTCCGTTCCCGAACCTCGCATGCTGGCTGTTCAGGTCTGGGACAAGAGCATGGTGTCGGCCGTTGAAAAGGCGATTCGAGAATCCAACCTTGGTTTGAACCCGGTTGTAGACGGCATGCTGCTGCGGCTGCCGATTCCCGAGCTGAACCAGGAACGCCGCCAGGAACTCATCAAGGTGGCCCACAAATACGCCGAACAGGCAAAAGTTGCGATCCGTCACGTCCGCCGCGATGGCATGGACGCTGCCAAGAAGGCCGAAAAAGACGGTGACATTTCCCAGGACGACAGCCGTGTCGCATCCGATGAAGTGCAGAAGCTGACCGACCAGATGATTGCTGAGGTCGACGGCATGCTGGAGAAAAAAGAGCAGGAAATTTCCCAGGTCTGATCGACCTGGGGAGTGTGAGTTGGGGGAGCACATGAGCGTCAGCCCGGACCGCAACCTGCATGCACCTGCTGCGGATGAAACCGGTGCGAAAATGCCTCGTCACGTTGCCTTCATCATGGATGGCAACGGGCGATGGGCAACTGCGCGCGGTTTGCCACGGACAGAGGGTCATCGACAGGGGCTTGCCGCGCTGCGCAAGGTGATCCGCCATGCCGGCCGTGTCGGCATCGAAACCATCACGATCTACAGCTTCTCATCCGAAAACTGGAACCGGCCACAGGCTGAAGTTTCTTTCCTGATGGGGCTGCTGCGCCGTTTCGTGCAGCGCGATCTGAGCGAGCTTCACGAAGCCAATGTGCGTATCCGCATCATCGGCGGGCGCAGTGATCTGGAACCCGGGATTTTGGCGCTTCTGAAAGAAGCTGAAGACCTGACCCGTCACAACACCGGCCTGAACCTGGTCGTTGCGTTCAATTATGGTGCACGGTCGGAAATCGTGCGGGCAGCACAGGAGTTGGCTGCCAAGGTTCAGGCTGGAGAAATGCAGCCGGCCGAGATAACCGAAGACGCGATCACGGCGGCGCTGGATACCTCCGGTTTGCCGGATCCCGATCTCATCATCCGCACCAGCGGAGAAATGCGTCTTTCCAACTTCCTGCTGTGGCAGGCCGCCTATTCCGAGTTTTATTTCTGCGATCTTTACTGGCCGGACTTCGATGAGGCGGCCTTCGACAAGGCTTTGAGCTGTTTCTGCAGCCGTGAGCGGCGGTACGGCGGCCTTGACGCCAAGGCCAACTGACCTCCGGCTTGAGCAATGGCAGAACCACACCAGAACCCGAAAAAACTGTCCGACCTTCGCCTCAGGTTCATTTCGGCACTCGTTCTGGGGCCTCTTGTTCTTCTGATCACCTATCTGGGCAATCTGCCCTTTGCTGCGCTGACGCTGGTCGCGTCCGGACTGTTCCTGTGGGAGTGGTTCACGATCACCGGGACACAGGCAAAGTCACCCAGTTCACTCACCGGGTTCGCCACGCTGTTTGCCATTGGGGTGCTGACCGTAGCCGGACATCCTGACCTTGGTCTCGGGGCCATGGTTGCTGGTGCTTTGATCGCCTATGCGCTTGGTGGTTTCTCCAAGGCTGGACGATGGGCCATCGAAGGGATCCTCTACAGCGGGCTTGCACTGTTCTCGCTGCTTGTACTTCGTGAAGGAAGCAACGGGCTTCTGGTCGCGTTTTTCCTGCTGTTTGTTGTCTGGGCAACCGACATTTTCGCCTATTTTACCGGCCGTGCATTGGGTGGGCCCAAGCTCTGGCCACGTGTATCACCTAAAAAGACCTGGTCTGGTGCTATTGGCGGGCTGGTGCTCGCCACGGTTTTCGGCGCTGGCGTTGCTTTTGTCGCAAATGCGCAAGACCTGATGCTTTGGGCTTTGCTGGCGGCCGGGCTCTCGGTCGTCTCTCAGGCAGGGGACCTTCTGGAGTCTGCCATCAAGCGGCGGTTCGACGTCAAGGATTCCAGCAAGCTGATCCCCGGGCATGGCGGCATCATGGACCGGATCGACGGTCTGGTGGCCGCTGCCATTTTCGCCGTGCTGATTGGCCTTGTCGCTGGCGGCAGCCTTGCAGACCCTATTGCCGGCCTCGGTCTGATTTGAATTTGGAGTAACAGGCATGGCAGCTGCCTCTGCAGCCCGCGACCCTGGCGCGAAAATCCGGATAACCGTTCTAGGGGCCACTGGGTCCATCGGCCAGAGCTTGGCGGATCTCATTCAAAGAAATCCGGACAGCTATGAAGTCGTCGCGCTGGTTGCGAACCGGAACGCCGCGGGCCTCGCCGACATGGCAAAAGCGCTAAAGACCGGTTCCGCTATCCTTGCCGAGGAAACCTGTTATCCGGAGCTCAAGGAGCGGCTTGCCGGCAGCGGCATTGCAACGGGAGCCGGTGAGGCTGCCGTTCTGGAAGCGGTCACGCAGGACACGGATATTGTCGTCGGTGCCATTGTAGGGTCAGCGGGATTGAAGCCGACCATGGCCGCGATCCGGCCAGGACGCCGCATTGCACTTGCCAACAAGGAATGCCTGGTTTGTGCAGGTGATCTGTTCATGGCCAAGATCCGCGCGACCGAGGCGGAACTCCTGCCCGTCGACAGCGAGCACAATGCCATCTTTCAGGTTTTTGAAACCGACAAGGCCGACATGGTCGAGAAGATTATTCTGACGGCTTCGGGCGGACCGTTCAGGAGTGTCTCGAAAGCCGACATGGCACGGGTAACACCACGGCAGGCGCTCAAGCATCCCAACTGGGATATGGGCGCACGCATTACGATCGACAGCGCAACGATGATGAACAAGGGCTTCGAGGTTATCGAAGCGTCTCATCTTTTTCCGGTCGCCCACGATCAGCTTGGCGTGCTGGTCCATCCGCAATCGACGGTTCACGGACTTGTGCAATACAAGGACGGATCCCTGCTGGCTCAACTCGGTAGTCCGGACATGCGCACGCCGATCGCCCACTGCCTTGCCTTTCCCCGCCGGATGAACGTTCCGGTGAAACGTCTGGATCTGGCCGAACTCGGCACACTCACTTTTGAAGCCCCGGATCTCGACCGGTTCCCGGCGCTCCGTCTTGCACTGGAAGCCATGCGGGCAGGGGGAATGGCACCGGCTGTGCTTAACGCTGCAGATGAGGTTGCCGTGGACGCTTTTCTGAAGGGCCGGATCGGCTTCATGGACATTCCGGCTGCCATTGAAGAGGTGCTGGATGCGATGGGGGCAGGCGGCAAGCTGACGGACGCTGCCGGCGTCGAGGATGTTCTTGCCATCGACGCAGAAGCACGGCAGAAGACTGGTGAATGGATAAGAACACGGTAATCGGGGTGTTGAAGGCCCTGAATTTTTGGTCTCCCACCATTAACACGCCGTAATTTTCTTTTTAGTACAATCCTTCAAAACAATCCTAGCTGCGCAGGATCGGACACAGTTCATGGACCTTCTCGTTTCCGCCTATTCCCTGATAGTCGGCACAATCATTCCCTTTCTTTTTGTGCTTACAATCGTCGTCTTCTTCCATGAGCTCGGCCATTTCGCTGTGGCTCGTTGGTGCAACGTAAAGGTGGATGCTTTTTCCGTCGGCTTCGGGCGTGAGCTTTTCGGTTTTAATGACCGGAAGGGAACTCGTTGGAAACTCTGCTGGATTCCGCTTGGTGGCTACGTCAAGTTCGCCGGTGATGAAAATGCGGCAAGCGTACCAAGCCGTGAAGCGATTGCGCAGATGAGCGAAGAGGACCGGAAAACGGCTTTCATCGCCAAACCGGTCTGGCAACGCATGGCCGTTGTGGCCGCGGGGCCCATCGCCAACTTCCTTCTCGCGATCGTGATCTTTACCGCGCTCTTCGTAACCTCCGGCAAACAGGGTTTCGAGCCTGTCGTCGAACAGGTTTTTGCGGGCGGTGCAGCCGAGCGCGACGGGCTTCTGGCCGGCGATATCGTGAAGGAAATTGACGGCAGGCCTATCCAGACGTTCGGCGAGATGCGTCAGATCGTCCTGATGAACGCCAACACGCCTCTCGTTTTCGAAGTCGAACGGGGCGGGCAAGACGTTACTTTGACCGTTACGCCCGACGCGAAGGAGAAAGAAGTCTTTTTCGGTGAGAGGCAGGTGGCCGGCGATATCAGTCTTCGCGGCGTGTCCGATCCGTCTCATCTCATTCACATCAAATACGGGCTTGGCGAAGCGGCTCTTGAAGGGACTGCGGAAACCTGGCGCATCATCGAAAGCACGGTCAGCTATATCTGGGGCATCATTTCCCAACGGCAGTCGGCTGACCAGCTTGGTGGTCCGATCCGCGTGGCCCAGATCTCCGGGCAGGTCGCAGATCTCGGGTTCCTTCCGCTCATTTCTCTGGCGGCCGTACTTTCTGTCAGCATCGGTCTGATCAACCTGGCGCCGGTGCCGATTCTCGATGGTGGACACCTCGTTTACTTCGCAGCAGAAGCCCTGCGTGGCAAACCGCTCAGCGAAAGGGTGCAGGACGTTGGTTTCCGGATCGGTCTGGGACTTGTTCTCATGCTGATGGTGTTCGTCACATGGAAGGATATCATGCGGCTCGTGGGAACCAATTCATGACACCCGTGACATTGACGCAACGTCTTCAGACTAAATCGCTTTCCGCCCGGAAGGGCGGTTGCGTTATCGGTAAAAACCTATAAAACACTCGTCGGTTCCGAGAATCTGCTGGGGTGAGTGCGGATTCTCGGGAGGGGTATTAAAAACAAAGGCATAGCGCAATAATGCAGCGATTGCAGAGACTTACACGGGCCGTACTGTTGGCGGTTGCCGTATTTTCGATCGGGACGGTTTTGCCGAAAGCTTTCGGGCCGGTGTCCCTGGTTTCACAGGCACAGGCAGCGGTGGCCAGAAGCATTGACGTGCGTGGCAATACCCGTGTCGAGGATGAAACCGTTGTCAGTTACATGACCATCGTTCCCGGACGCTCCTACAGCGCGTTCGATGTCGACGAGTCACTGAAGGCGCTCTACGCAACCGGCCTTTTTGCAACGGTCGACATCACCCCGCGTGGCAGCGTTGTCGTTGTGACGGTTACCGAGAACCCGATCATCAACAGGGTCTCTTTCGAAGGTAACCGCAAGATCAAGGACAGCGCGCTGGAAACCGCCGTACGGTCTCAGCCGCGCTCGATGCTGTCCCGTGCCAAGGTTCAGGCTGACGTCCAGAACATTCTTGAAGCTTATCGTCGCTCCGGTCGCTATGGCGCGTCCGTCGAGCCTCAAATCATCGATCGTGGTCAGAACCGTGTCGATCTCGTTTTCGAGATCAACGAAGGTGCGAAGACCGGCGTCGAGCGGATCAGCTTCATCGGCAACTCCGCATTCAGCGACGGCCGCCTGCGCGATGTCATCCGTACACGCGAAAGCGGCCTTCTGAGCTGGCTGCGCAGCACCGACACCTACGATCCGGACCGTTTGGCCGCGGATGAGGAGCTGCTACGTCAGTACTACAACAAGAAGGGCTACGCGGACTTCCGTATCGTCTCCACCAGCGCAGACCTCGATCGCGAGCAGAACATCTTCTACGTGACTTTCACGGTGGAAGAGGGCGAGAAGTACGAGATTGGCGATGTCGAGATCGTTTCCACGATTGCCGACGTTGATCCGGAAGATCTTCGCCGCCTGATCCGTACCAAGAGTGGTCAGACCTTCAACTCGCTGCGCGTCGAACAGTCTGTAGAAGACATCACGCTTCGCGTGTCGGAAGAAGGTTATGCCTTTGCTCGTGTCCGTCCGCGTGGTGCTCGTGACTACGACAACAACACGATTTCCCTGATCTACTACATCGAAGAAGGTCCTCGCGCCTACATCGAGCGGATCAACGTGATCGGCAACGACCGTACCCGGGAGTATGTCATTCGCCGCGAGTTCGACATTGCTGAAGGCGATGCGTTCAACCGTGCGCTTGTCGACAAGGCGGAACGCCGTCTGCGCAATCTCGGTTTCTTCGAGAAGGTTTCCATCACGACGCAGCAGGGCAGTGCACCTGATCGCGTTGTCGTGAACGTTCGCGTCGAAGAAAAGCCGACTGGTGAAATCTCCTTCGGTGTCGGTTATTCGACGGTTGACGGTGTCATTGGTGACATTTCGCTGACCGAGAAGAACTTCCTGGGCCGTGGCCAGTTCGTGAAGCTCGCTGTTGGCGGCGGTACGGACACCCAGTCCTACGAGTTCCGTTTCGTTGAACCGTTCTTCATGGGACGCCGTGTTGCCCTTGATCTGGACCTCTATCGCAAGGTGGATGATGCCAACGACTACCGTTCCTTCGATCAGAAGAAGACCGGTGGCGGGTTCGGTTTCACTCTGCCGCTTCGAGAAGATGAGCTGACTGTCCGTCTGTTCTACAACATCTTCCAGGAAAAGAACTCCGATCCGGACAACAACTCGACCAACATCAACAACTGTGACACCGCAAGCCTTTCCCTGGCGGTCTGTGACTCCCTCGGCACCTACCTGACGTCTCTGGTTGGCTACGAGCTGCGTTACAACACGCTCGACCGGATCTTGGACCCGTCCGATGGCATCTATGCTTCCTTCGGTCAGGAAATTGCTGGTCTGGGTGGCGACAGCTTCTACATCAAGACCGAAGCTCAGGCTCGCGCCTACAAGGAAATCCTGGCTGACTACGGTCTGGTCGGTAGCCTGTCGGTGCGTGGTGGTAACATCATGGCCCTTGGTGATGAGCGTCTGCGTGTGTCCGAACAGTTCATGCTTGGTGGCACTCTCGTTCGTGGCTTTGAGAACCAGGGTATCGGCCCGCGTGACGCAACGACCGAAGATGCTATCGGTGGTCGGTTCTACTTTGCGGCTACTGCCGAAACCCGGTTCCCGTTCCCGGTCCTCCCGAAGGAATTCGGCCTGAGCGGGGCAGTGTTTGCCGATGCGGGTTCCCTGTGGGATGCCGACAGCAGTCTGGTGAACCTGGTGGAAACCAACGGTGGCCAGATCGACTCGAACGACTTCAACGTTCGCGCGTCGGTTGGTGCAGGTATCCGCTGGAACTCTCCGTTCGGACCTCTGCGGGCAGACTTTGCTTACCCGATCGTCAAAGACGACTCCGACAAAACGCAGATTTTCCGGTTGAGCGGCGGTACGCGCTTCTAAACTGCGGTCACATAGGATAAAAAACGGCCGCCGACACGTTCGGCGGCCGTTTTTGTTGGCTGGCAAGAAGGATAACATCATGTCCGAGCCAAAATTTTTTGAGTCTCCGGCTCCGGTCTCTCTTTCAGACATCGCAACGTGGGCGGAAGCTGAGATCGCTCGCGGCGAACCTACCCTGGAAATAACAGGTGTAGCGCCATTGGAAGATGCCACGCCCGGCGCTCTGGTGTTCTTCGACAACACCGCTTACCTGAAGCAACTGGACGGGACCACGGCAGCTGCATGCCTGGTCAACCGGAAACACAAGGACAAGGTGCCGGAGGGCGTTGCTGTTCTTGTATGTTCAGATGCCTATCGCTCCTGGGCGAAGGTTCTCGCCAAGCTTTATCCTGCAGCCATGGTTCCGGTAGAACCTGGCGCCGCAGTCATTTCAGAACGGGCTGTAATCGATCCGGCTGCGTCGCTGGAAGACAATGTCACGGTCGAACCTGGTGTCGTGATCGGCGCGGGGGCAGAGATCGGTGCGGGCACTGTGATCCGGGCCAACGCTGTCATCGGACAGGGTGTCAAGATTGGCCGGGACTGTGTGATCGGTTCGAATTGCACGGTTCAGCACACCGTGCTTGGCAACCGCGTCTATATGCATCCTGGCGTTTGCTGCGGTCAGGACGGCTTTGGCTATGCGATGGGGCCGATGGGGCATCTCAAGGTTCCCCAGGTCGGCCGGGTGATCATTCAGGATGACGTTGAAATCGGCGCCAACACCACCATCGATCGTGGCGCAAACCGGGATACCATCATCGGCGAAGGCACGAAGATCGATAACCAGGTTCAGATTGGCCACAATGTTGTGGTCGGCCGTCACTGCGTGATCGTTTCTCAGGTCGGTCTTTCCGGAAGCTGCACGCTCGAGGATTTCGTCGCCATTGGCGGGCAAACCGGTGTGCGTGGTCACGTAACGATCGGCATGGGGTCGCAGGTGGCAGCGGTGAGCGTAGTCAACGATGATTTGCCTGCCGGGGGACGCTACGGCGGCACGCCCGCAAAGCCGGTCAAACAGTGGTTCCGTGAAGTCGCTGCCGTCAGAAAGCTTGCAGAGCGTGGCGGCGGATCGTAAACGGAATACAAACAGGACTTTGCGGCGGTAATTCGCCAAGGGGTATTATATGGAAGACGCAGAAAACAAAACACTTGCCAGCGCAGACATCATGCGGATCATGAAGCTGCTGCCGCACAGGTATCCTTTTCTTTTGATCGACAAGATCATCGAGATGGATGGCGACAACAGCTGCATCGGCATCAAGAACGTCACCATCAACGAACCGCACTTCACCGGACATTTTCCGGAGCGGCCCGTATTCCCGGGTGTTCTTCTGATCGAAGCCATGGCACAGACCGCCGGGGCTCTTTGCGTTCATGCCCGTGGTGACGATGCGCCGCCGCAGCTTGTCTATTTCATGACCATCGACAAGGCGAAGTTCCGCCGTCCTGTGGAGCCTGGTGATCAGGTTCATTTCCACGTCAAGAAGATCAAGCAACGCTCCAACATCTGGAAGTTCGACGCCGTTGCCAAGGTCGATGGCAACAAGGTCGCAGAAGCTGAAGTCAGCGCCATGCTGGTAGATGCGTGAGGAAATATGACTGACATACATCCAACGGCCATAGTCGAAGACGGGGCCGTAATCGGCGAGGGCGTTCGAATCGGGCCTTATTCTACAGTTGGCCCGAATGTGAAACTTGCTGACGGAGTTATCCTGGAATCGCATGTCGTCGTCACGGGCCACACGAGTGTGGGTGCCAAAACGCATATCTTTCCCTTCGCCAGCATTGGTCACAAGCCACAAGATCTCAAGTTTGCGGGTGAAGTGAGCTTTCTGGAAATCGGCACCAACAACCAGATCCGTGAACATGTCACCATGAGCCCCGGTACGGAAGGTGGCGGCGGCTATACCAGGGTCGGTGACAATTGCCTGTTCATGATGAGCTCGCATGTCGGCCACGATTGTCAGGTCGGCAATTACGCAATTCTGGCGAACAACGCCACGCTTGCAGGTCACGTCGAGCTTGACGACTTCGTCATTCTGGGGGGCTTGAGTGCGGTCCGGCAATGGTCTCGCGTTGGAACAGGTGCGATCGTCGGCGGAATGACCGGCGTCGAATTCGACGTCATTCCCTATGGTTCCGTGATCGGTGACCGCGCACGTCTTGCCGGTCTCAATCTGGTGGGTCTCAAGCGCAAGGGCTTGCCTCGGGAGCAGATCCACGCTTTGCGGGCAGCCTATCGCGCGCTGTTTGAGAGCAACGAAGGAACCCTGCGCAGCCGGGCAGAAGCTGTTGCTGCAGAAGGTGCCGATCAGCCCCTGGTCAAGACCGTTACCGACTTCATCCTTGAAAAGGAAGACCGCCGGTTCTGCACGCCGCGCAGCGATGACTGACGGATGAACGGGGCAGATACGGGACTGGAGCCACGCCTTGCCCTGATTGCAGGCAATGGCAGTCTGCCCTGTCAGATTGCTGAAGCGCTCAGAAGCGCCGGACGTGAATTCAGGATTATCGCCATCAAGGGCGAGGCTGATGAACGCACGCGGGCACAGGCCGATACCGAACTCGGCTGGGGCGAAATCGGCCGGCTTTACAAATTTCTGAAAAAGACCGGGTGCCGGGACGTGCTTCTGATCGGAGGTGTCTCCAGGCGCCCCGATTTCACGTCCATACTCGGCGATTTGGGTACCTTGAAGCGATTGCCGACGATCATCCGGGCACTGGCCGGCGGTGATGACAGTCTGTTGACCAAGGTGATCCGGCTGTTTGAAGTTGAGGGGTATCGCGTTGTGGGGATCAAGGATGTGGCGCCGCAATTGCTTGCCTCAAGTGGTGTGCTTGGCAAAGTTCAGCCGAACCAGGGAGACTGGCGGGATGCTGAGCTGGCCTTGCGGGCGACGGAAAAGCTCGGTGAACTCGATATCGGTCAGGCGGCGATTGCTGTTGGTGGGCGGGTTGTTGCGCTTGAAGGGGCAGAAGGGACCGACGCCATGCTGCAGCGCTGCGCGGAGCTCAAGCGCATTGGCAGGATCCGTTCCAAAGGCCGCGCAGGTGTCTTGGTAAAGACAGCAAAGCCGAACCAGGACTTGCGGGTCGATCTTCCAACCGTCGGTCCGATGACTATTGACCTCGCAGCTGCAGCAGGCCTTGCCGGCATTGCAGTTGAGGCGAGCGGCGCACTGATCGCGGAAAAGGAAGAGACGCTCAGGAAGGCGGATAATGCCGGCCTTTTTGTCATCGGTATAGAGCACGGCACGAGGATTGGTGCCTCCTCAAAGGGACAATCGGACGAGAGTTCGTGATGACAGGAAAGATGCCCACGATTTGCCTGGTTGCAGGCGAAGAATCTGGTGACCAGCTCGGGTCGGAATTGATGAAAGCGCTCAACGAACGGTTGGGCGTAGGTGTCCGTTACTGCGGTGTCGGCGGCGAACGGATGATGTCTCTGGGCCTCAAAAGCTTCTTTGACATGTCTGATGTTTCCGTCATGGGATTGACGGCAGTACTCGCCAGATTGCCGTTGATCATCAAGCGGGTCTACCAGACAGTGGATTCCGTGGTTGCGGCCAATCCGGATATTCTGGTTATCGTCGACAGTCCGGACTTCACGCATAACGTTGCCAAGCGCGTGCGCAAGCGCGCGCCGCACATACCCATCGTCGGTTATGTTTCGCCTTCTGTCTGGGCCTGGCGTCCAGGCCGGGCCCGCAAGATGAGCGTCTACGTCGACGACCTTCTGGCCTTGTTGCCGTTTGAACCTGATGTGCACCGCAAGCTCGGTGGCCCGCGCACCCATTACGTCGGTCATCCCTTGAGTGAAATCGCTACCGAACTGCGTCCTTCAACTGGCGAAAGAGCGCCTGTAGAGGCAGAGGAGAAGATCCTGCTTGTGCTTCCGGGGAGCCGGCGAAGTGAAATCGACAGGTTGCTAGGCGACTTCGCCAAGACCGTTGCGATCGTCAAAGAAAAGTTGCCCGGGCTCAAGGTTATTCTGCCGGCAGTCGCGCACCTTGAAGACAAGATCCGGCAGGATACGGCCCATTGGCCTGTTCCGGTCGAGATTGTGACCGGCCTGGACGCCAAGCGGGCGGCCTTCAGAAAGGCGCACGCAGCCTTGGCCGCGTCCGGCACTGTTTCACTTGAGTTGGCTCTATCAGGCGTTCCGATGGTCGTTGCCTACAAGGTCGACTGGTTTTTCAGACGGATGAAGGAACTCAACCGGGTCTTCAAATTCTCGAGCGTTGATTCCTTTGTCCTGCCAAACATCATCCTGGGAAAAAAAGCCATTCCGGAGTTCCTTGATGAGGAAGTCCAGCCAAAGGTGTTGGCGAACCATCTCGTTGAGCTTCTGAACAGCGGTCCTGAACGCCAGCAACAGATCGAGCATCTGCAAAAGCTTGATGATGTCATGCGATTGCCGGACGGGCATAGCCAGCGCGGGGCTGCAGCCGATGTCGTTCTTGCTGCTATGAAGACAGGATCCTGACGATGTCGTCGCCTCGCTCAAAAGCGGCGGGGAACAGTTTCACCACGTCTTCATAGCCGGGCAGCGGTTCATAGGCGAGGGCGGGTATTCCACTGTCATTCATCGTGCGGACGATTTCGCTGCAATCGCTGCGTCCGGTGCGTATCAGAAGAAAGTCGCAACTACCAGAAACCGGATGGCATCGCGTCTCCTGCGCGATCCTGCGTCCGGTGTCGTCGCGCATGCCCGCGAGACGGGATGCCATGCGCCGGAGCTCATCGTATTTGCCGAACAAGCGTATCGCCATGGCGGCTTGAATGGCACTTATCATACTGCTCACGCGCGACTTGAGGAACTCCACAGCAGTCGTCTCGCTACAAAGCATATAACCAAGCCCAAGTCCCGCGAGACCGCTCTTTGAGGTGCCGCGCAAAAGAACCAGGTTGGGATGCTTCTTCAAAAAGGCGAGGCGGTGTTCTGGTTCTTCTGAGAAAAGCACGTAAGCCTCGTCCAGGAGCACCAGTCCTTCTCTGGCACTCACCAGGTCCGCCAGTTCGCAGGGTGAAAGATCCTGCGTGGTCGGATTGTTTGGGGCACTTAGCAGGACAGTGTGATGCGAAGGAGATTTCCTGATCAGCTCGTCCAGTGTCGGGAACTTCTCCTGTGCGATACCGAGTTTCATCAAGGTTTTGTCGAACAGGAAGAAATCCTTGTTCAAGGTCGCCACTGGATGGTTCTCGGATCGGGTGATCAGAACCTGCTCCAGGAGCTGGATAATACTGTGGCCGAAGACAGCCGAGACACCTTCCGAAAGTTCCAAAGCAGTGCGCGCTGCTCTCTCGGCTTTTTCCTGAAGGTCCGTTTCTAACCCGGCCAGCACGCCTGCGCTGGCAGCTTCGCCAATGTGGGCCGTTATTGCATGAATGTCAGCTTCGAAGGTTTTGGGCCACCTGAAAAAGTCCTGGCGCTCCTTCAGAAGATGATCCAGCCTGAAAGGAGCAGCAGTTCTTGGGTGTTTGAGACGGTTACTGGCCGGGCAAAACTGATTCATGGTGCAGATATTGTCCGAAGACCGCTTCGCAGTCCTTGAAGTATTCTCGCGTGAAGAGGATGTGGGTGTGCCAGAAGATATCGACGACGTGGGTCGGTTGCAGGTGCACACTCGTGTCGGCGCCACATTGCATCTGGTCTCTGGCAGATTTGAGGAACGATCTGTAGGCCTCTTCAACCTTGCGGGCCGAGGAGGTTGGAAGCTCCGATGAACCGGTGCAGGCCAGACAAACAAAAAACCGGGTGCAGTACGCCCCCGGTTTTTCCAAGTCTCGTGGGATCTGGTTGCTTTGCTCAGGCGTTCGACACGTTGTCCAGGAAATGTCCAACTTCATTCTTCAGAATATCGGTTTTCTGAGACAATTCGCTTGAAGCGCCGAGAACCAGATTGGCGTTCTGACTGGTCTGGGCGACTGCCTGCGATAGATCCGACATGTTGGTCTTTACGGAACCAGTGCCCTCGGCGGCCCGCTGAACGTTGACCGAGATTTCGCTCGTTGCAGCACCTTGCTGTTCGACTGCCGCTGCAATGGTTGAGGTGTATTCGTTGACCTCTTCCATCGTCTGTGTGATCGCCTCGATTGCGACAACGGCGTCCTTGGTTGCGTTCTGGATTTCGGAGATCTGCGAGCTGATTTCCTCGGTGGCCTTGGACGTCTGGGTTGCCAGTTCCTTCACTTCGGCGGCAACGACTGCAAAACCCTTGCCGGCCTCGCCGGCGCGTGCGGCTTCGATCGTTGCATTGAGGGCCAGGAGATTGGTCTGCTCTGCGATCGCCTGGATCAGGTTGACGACTTCGCCGATCTTGGTGGCTGCTGTCGAAAGGCTTTGAACCTTTTCGTTGGTGACCTGTGTGCCTTCGGTTGCCCGATCGACAACCTGCGTGGTCTGGTTCACCTGACGGGAGATTTCCTGAATAGAAGCGGCAAGCTCCTCTGCGGCGCTTGCAACCGTCTGAACGTTCTGTGTCGCTTCGTCGGTTACACCATAGGTGCTATCGGCAAGGCTGGAGTTCTGGCTGGCGATAGCGCTGAGATCCTGAGCGGTGCCATCAAGTGTCTGTGCCGTTTCTGCAACGGAGCCCAGGACTTCTGTCGCCTTCTCACGGAAACCGGAAATCAGAGCCTCAATGCGGGCTTGCCGCTCTGCACGCAGGTGCTGGTCTTGCTCTGTTTCCGACTGCAGGCGCAGTCGCTCAACAGCGTTGTCGCGGAAGACCTGCATGGTTCGGCTCATGTCGCCAATCTCGTCACCGCGCCCGATACCGTCGATCTCGACATCCGTGTCACCTTCCGCCAGGCGGGACATGGTTTCGGTGGTCCGGCGGAGAGGGCGTGTTACCGCGAAGTTGAGTGCGATAGCCATCCCAACGCCCGCCAGGATGGCTGTCAGAAGGGCGAGGCTGATAACGCCAAGTGCGCTAGTGCTGGAGGCTTGTGCAGCAGCGCTCTGATTGGTGGAGATGGTGGTGATTTGCGTTTGCACTGTCTGAGACAGTTCCGTCATGGTGTCGATCTGTTCGGCGAGCTGAAGCTGGTTTGAAGCCAGTTCGGAAAAACTCGCAGCGAAGCTGTCGATAGAGCTCTTCACCGCCGGAACGATGTCGGAGATCGCCGGGAAGTCCTTGGCGCTCGATTCGAGCCGGGACGCCAGTTTGTCGAGGCCCTCGATACCGGTTGTCACGGTCTGCTGAGACGTGTCGCTCGGCGAAAGCATGAAGTAGAACGCGGCGGCCTTTACTGCGTTTGCGTCTGCCTCGATCTGCATAACCGTGTCCGCGACGCTGTCGACGACATAGAAACGCTGGTTGATCTGGTCAGCCTGTGCATAGACATTGTCGATGGCCACATTTGCCTGTGAACGGATTTCCTTCACGTCAGAAACAAGCTGCTCGAACCCTGCCTTGGCGGCATCTGTCAGGTCGAAGATCGCAATGTAGTCCTTCGTCTCGGTCAGTTTGCCGAGTGTCTGCTCCAGTTCGGCCGTTTTGGCAGCAAGCTGCTGGAACTTGCCCGGGTCGACGCCGTCAAAACTGTTTGCTGCCATCTGCTTGGCAGAAGGAACAAGCTGGGCAACCCGATCCTTGATGTCTGAAAGCTGCTTGGCGTTGTTGGCTGCAGCGTTGAAAAGATTTTGAAGGGTAAGCGCCTCTTCCTGGAAACCGGCAGCAGCCTGGCCCACCTTGTTGGCGAGCACCAGCGTCTTGCGTGCGTTTGTCTCGTCCTGGCTGACGCCGTCTCGCGCCATCAGGGCCTTGCCGAGGATCTCCGAAGAGATCTTCTCAAGATTTTGCACAGCGCCATCAAGTTGCTGTTGCTTTGCGGTCTGTGTCTGCGTCAGGCCGACGACCACTTCGAAAGCCTCACGGAATTGCTTTACAGCGGTAGCTGCTTCAGCGACGGGAACCTGAGCTTCGGGATCAGCCTTGAGCTGGTTCTGGAGCGTTTCAAGTTCGGCACTCAACACACCGATGTCGGAGATTGTTGCCTCAGCTGTCTGAAGGTCCTGTGAGGACAGGAAGCTTTCCTTCTTGCTTGCCAGGTTTTGCAACTGTGCAATGGCGGAAGTTGACTGTTTGGCAACCTCCATGCGCTCCGAGAGGGTCAAGACGCTGTATGCGCCAACACCACCTACAATGCCCGTAAGGGCAACAACGGCAGCAAAACTACCGCCGACTTTTACCCCAAACTTCAAGTCAGAAGCGAACTTCAGGAAACTCATGTTAACCCCTCGAAACCCCAGCGTATTCAATGCGCGCTATTTGTTTGAAAGGGTAAGCAAAGATTCCTTATTATTCGTGAAAATTCTCTACTACGGGAATTTAGGGTGTAATTATAACGATTAATTCTTTATCTCATATGTAAATAAGGAAAATTAGAGAAATATCATTTCGAGTTTTAAGTGCGTGTTTTTTACTTTTTTTGCTTCAGTTTATTTTTCGGAAAATATTCGATATTTTCTATTCTCTTGAGTAATGGCAGGTGAATGCTTTTTTTCTTGCCTCGATTGAACGGGAAAAATATTTCTTGGATTTGTTTTGTTTCCGCTGGGTCACAAAATAAAGAAGACGCCCGGCAATAAAGCCGAGCGTCTTCCGTTTTGATATGCATTCAGCTGAAATGCTGCTGCAAATTCCAGGCGTTTGTCGGTGTGCGGCCTTAGCGGCGCTGGTCGATCGGCGTGTAGTCGCGCAGTTTCTCACCAGTGTAGAGCTGGCGCGGACGGCCGATGCGCTGGGACGGATCTTCCACCATTTCCTTCCACTGGGCGATCCAGCCGACGGTACGGGCCAGAGCGAACAGAACGGTAAACATCGTGGTCGGGAAGCCAAGCGCGCGCAGCGTGATGCCGGAATAGAAGTCGATATTCGGGTACAGCTTCTTCTCGACGAAATATTCGTCGTTGAGCGCGATTTTTTCGAGCTCCATGGCAACGTCCAGCAGCGGATCGTCCTTGATGCCAAGCTCGCCGAGAACTTCGTGCGTGGTCTTCTGCATGATGCGCGCACGCGGGTCGTAGTTCTTGTAGACGCGGTGACCAAAGCCCATCAGACGGAATGGATCGTTCTTGTCCTTGGCACGAGCGACATATTCCGGAATGCGGTCTACGGAGCCGATTTCCGACAGCATGTTGAGCGCTGCTTCGTTGGCACCGCCGTGTGCCGGCCCCCAGAGGCAAGCGATACCGGCTGCGATACAGGCAAACGGATTTGCACCCGAAGAACCTGCCAGACGAACCGTGGAGGTCGATGCATTCTGCTCATGGTCGGCGTGAAGAATGAAGATGCGATCCATGGCGCGGGCCAGAACCGGGTTCACCTTGTATTCCTCGCAAGGGACCGCAAAGCACATGTGCAGGAAGTTTGCCGCATAGCTCAGGTCGTTGCGCGGATAAACGAATGGCTGACCAACGTGGTACTTGTAAGCCATTGCGGCGATGGTCGGCATCTTCGCGATCATGCGCAGGGAGGCAACCATGCGCTGGTGCGGATCGGTGATGTCGGTCGAGTCGTGATAGAAGGCGGACAGCGCCCCAACCGTTCCGACCATGACTGCCATCGGATGGGCGTCGCGACGGAAACCGGAGAAGAAACGGTTCATCTGTTCGTGGATCATCGTGTGGTAGGTCACACGATTGACGAAGTCGTCCTTCTGGGTCTTCGTCGGCAGTTCGCCGTAGAGCAGAAGATAGCAGGACTCCAGGAAGTCGCCGTGGTCGGCGAGCTGCTCGATCGGGTACCCGCGGTAGAGCAGGGTGCCTTCGTCACCATCAATATAGGTGATCTTTGACTCGCAGGAGGCGGTGGAGGTGAAGCCCGGGTCGTAGGTGAACATGCCCGTGTCCTTGTACAAGGACGAGATGTTCACAACCGACGGTCCGATGGATCCGTCAAGAACGTCGAATGCGTGGTCGTTACCACCGACATTGAGCTTGGCGTTGTTGTCGGCCATTCAGAAACCCCTTTACGTTAAACGGATGTGCTGTCCTGGTTTGACCCTTTAGGCGATGGGTCATGTTTCCGGTTGCCGGACCAGCACTGGAGACTTTTTCGCGTCTTGCGTAGCCCATTTACTGCACTGCCGCAAGCTGGCCGATATAACGCTTTGGTCAAAGACGGATTTCGCCAACCAGAGCGACTGCCGGAAGCTTGGCTTTTGCCTAAAAATGCATCCGGCAGTGCTTTGTCTCAGGCTGCCTGATCCTGAATTCTGGCAAGGGATTCTTCCCGGCCAAGAGCGATCAGGACGTCATAAATGCCGGGTGACGTGCCTCGGCCCGTCAGCGCGGCCCGTAGCGGCTGCGCCACCTTGCCCAGTTTCAATTCCTTGTCTTCCGCGTAGGCCTTTACAGCAGTTTCCAGCGGGTCCGCGCTCCAGTCAGAAGCGCTGGAAAGAACTTCGTGAAGATCCTTCAGGATCGCCCGGGCGTCGTCGTCCAGGATCTTCTGGGCCTTTTCGTCGGTGTCGAGCGGGCGCTGACGCCACAGATAGGAGGCGCTTTCCGTCAGTTCGACCAGGGTCTTGGCCCGTTCCTTCAGTCCGGGAAGTGCTGCAAGTGCGGTGTTCTCGTTGTCACCATCGGCAAGCCAGGCGAGAATCCGGTCGCCGCCTTCGGCGTGTGCGAGATAGACCTTCCAATGGCTCAGCAATTCGCCGTCATCGGTCGCGCGCATGTAATGACCGTTGAGGTTCTCAAGTTTCTTGAAATCGAAACGCGCAGCCGACTGGCCGACAGCGTCGAAACCGAACCACTTGATCATGTCTTCGAGTGAAATGATCTCCTCGTCACCATGGCTCCAGCCGAGACGTGCCAGATAATTCCGCATGGCCTGCGGCAGATAGCCCATCTCGCGATAGGCTTCGGCGCCGGTGGCACCGTGACGTTTTGAAAGTTTTGCGCCGTCCGGCCCGTGAATGAGCGGAATATGCGCCATTGCCGGCACATCCCATCCCAGGGCCTTGAAGATGAGCGTCTGGCGGGCTGCATTCGTCAAGTGATCGACGCCGCGGATGATGTGTGTAATGCCCATGTCGTGATCGTCCACCACAACAGCGTGCATATAAGTCGGCGTCCCGTCGGAGCGCATCAGTACGAAGTCATCAAGGTCCTTGTTCGGGATCACGACGCGACCCTGAACGAGATCGTCGACCACCGTCTCGCCTTCCTGAGGGGCCTTGATGCGGATGACTGGGTCAACGCCGGCCGGGGCTTCGGAGGCGTCTCGCTCGCGCCATGTCCCGTCATAGCGGGGCGGCTTGCCCTCGGCGCGGGCTTTCTCGCGCATGGCGTCGAGCTCTTCCGGGGTGCTGTAGCAGCGATAGGCCGTGCCGTTGGCCAGCATTTCCTCGACCACTTCCTTGTGGCGCTCCACACGGGAGAACTGGGAGATCGGATCTCCGTCCCAGTCGAGCCCAAGCCAGGACAGGCCGTCAATCAATGCGTCCACCGCCTCCTGCGTGGAGCGAGCCCGGTCCGTATCTTCGATCCGCAGCAGCATCTTGCCGCCGTGATGTCGCGCGAAGAGCCAGTTGAAGAGCGCGGTGCGGGCGCCGCCGATATGCAGGAACCCGGTTGGTGACGGGGCGAAGCGCGTGACGATGTTCTGTGCCATGGTGCTTTATGAAAGTCTCTGTCAGTATGACGGCGCGGAGCGCGCCGAATTGGTGGCGCGGTCTTAGCACAGGCTTTGGCGAGGCTAAATAGGGGCTCCGGCCATTTCTTGGACCAAAACGAGGAGCTGAAGTGACGTCACGGTCCGGTCCGCTCGATATTTCTGCCGGCCGGTCGCAAACGGCAACCCTTGATGTTGAGCGCGAGGATTTATCACCTGCCGTGCTCAAGCCTGAAGTACGTGAGAAACGGCGTTCAAGGCCAGCGGGCGCTGGTCACACTTATTCTGCTCACAATGCGTCAGCAGATCGTCTTTGGGATTCGCAAGGGCTGTTGTGGTGTGCCTTCGCGTTTGCCGGGGGAATTGGTGTCTACGTTTGGTTGCCCGAAGAACCTTCCTGGGTTCTGTTGGGAGTTCTGGTCCCGCTGGTAAGCGCGGTTCTCTGGCGTGTGAAGCAGCGCGGCACGGTGGCGGTTTCCGTCGTTCTCATCCTGGCATTCTTTGCCGGACTGGCAGCTTCCAGTTTTCGCACGGCATATGTTTCGGCGCCGCGCCTTGCCGAACAGATGAACGCGGATCTGGCTGGCCACATAGAAGAGATTGACAGCGGGGCAGCCGGTCACCGGATCGTGCTGGCCGTTTCCTCGGTCAATGGGCGTCCTGTCGAGGAGGGTGAGTTTCCCGCCAAGGTGCGCTTGCGCGTTCCGGCGGGAAGCGACATTGAAGTAGGGCGCACCGTGAGCGTCAGTGCGCGGCTGTTTCCCCCTGCAGGTCCCGTCTTTCCAGGAGGATACGATTTTTCCTTTCGGGCCTTCTTTCAGCAGATAGGTGCGACGGGTTTCAGTTTCGGGTCTCCCGAGGTCATCGAGACTGAGGAGGCTGGAAATGAATTTCGCCCAGCCGTTGCCGTTGCCAAGCTTCGAATAGACCTCGCGGAGCGTATCAGGGGCAATCTTTCGGAAGGGCCGGAAACCGCACTGATCGTTGCTCTTCTGGTTGGAGACCGCAGCGGTATAACCGAAGAGCAGGAAGAGATTTTGCGGGCCGCCGGACTGGCTCACATTCTTGCAATTTCCGGACTGCATATGGCGCTCTTTGCCGGCGGCGCCTATGGCGCGGTCTTGCTGCTCTTTTCCTTGGTGCCGGTCCTGACGCTCAGGTGGCCGGTGCACAAATGGGCCGCGCTTTCAGCCCTTGGTGCTGCAGTTATTTATCTGCTTCTGTCCGGTGGTGCGGTTGCGACGCAACGATCGTTCCTGATGATTGCGATTGTCTTTGTCGGAATTCTGGTGGGGCGACGCGGCCTCACCCTGCGAAGCGTAGCGTTGGCTGGCCTTGTGCTCTTGCTGATTGCTCCTGAGCGGTTGTTTTTTCCCGGCTTCCAAATGTCCTTCGCTGCCGTGATCTGCCTGGTCGCCGTATATGACCTGTGGCGGCAGCGAGATCGTTCCCTGTCATCTGGTGAAAGAGTGTCCGGATGGGGCATGGCGACTTGTCTTTACCTCGGCAAGTGGGTTGCAGGGGTGTTTGTCACCGCATTGGTCGCAGGGCTGGCGACCGGCATTATAGGAGCTCATCACTTCAGCCGCATTGCGCCCTATGGCCTTGTAGGCAACTTGCTGGGAATGCCGGTGTTTTCACTTGTTGTGATGCCTATGGGAGTACTTGCATTCGTTCTGATGCCCTTCGGCCTTGCAGCTCTCCCTCTGGCTGTCATGTCTTTCGGAGTTTCACTTCTGTTGAAGGTTGCTTCCTTTACCGCAGCCCTTGATGCCGGCAGCGGAACTTCCGGAAGGCTCGACGGGGTTGCTGCATTGCTGTTGCTATCAGCATTATTTGCCGGATTGTTGGTGCCTGGCAGAAAGCGTGTGCTCGCAGGAGTGCCTCTCGTCGCAGGAATATTGATTGTTCTCACCAGCCGGCCTCCGGATATCCAGATTGCTGCAAGCGGCTCTCGAATAGCTGCCCGCGATGAAACGGGAACTTTGCGTTACGCAGCAAGGGGAAGATCGTTTGCAAGTGATCTCTGGCTGCAGTCGGAAGGAGTGAGGAATGATGCGATCTTGTCGCGCAAGATGAAATCGCCTCAAAGAAATTGCGATGACGACGGTTGTGTCATCAGGGCCTACGTCAATTCAGAGGACGCAGAACGGCTGGATGGCAAGCGATCCTTTCTTGCAATCGCGCAGCCAAAGACATTTGAAGCGTTTCAGCTGGATTGCCGACATGCCGATTTGGTCGTGACCGATCTTGTCGCTCCGGAGAGCTGCGGTGCAGCTCTCGTCCTGGATCGCGGTACGCGCACCGAACGTGGTGCCGTCTCCATCTGGCTATCGCCCGGTGATTTCAGCCAGGCCGCAAATGCTACGAGCGGTGCCAGTGCACCGGGCCATCCGCCAAACGAAAATCTGAAAATCGAGAAACTGAAGTTTGCCATCCCTGATCCACCGCGCCCCTGGCATCATCAGGGTACGGTAACGAGAGACAGCCTGCGTCTAGCCGAGCGCGCCTCGGCGGCCGAAGCGCGCGCAGAGGAGTGACTGGTCAATACTGACGAAACAGGGCAACGAGGCGGCCCTGAACACGAACGCGGCCGGGACCGAAGATCCTGGTTTCATAAGCCGGGTTGGCTGCTTCAAGAGCGATGGAAGCGCCTTTCTTGCGCAGCCTCTTCAAGGTGGCTTCTTCATCGTCCACGAGTGCAACCACGATGTCGCCACTGTCGGCGCTGTCGGTCCGGCGGATAAGAACGGTATCACCGTCCAGAATGCCGGCCTCAATCATGGAATCACCACGAACTTCCAGCGCGTAGTGTTCCCCGCGACCAAGCAGGTCCTGCGGCACTGTGATGGAATGGCTGTGTGTTTGAATGGCCTCGATGGGCACGCCGGCTGCAATGCGGCCCATGACGGGGATTTCCGTAACACTGGACACCGGCACCGGTGCAGCTTTTTCAGGCTCCGGTTTGCCGAGTGAGCCTTCAATGACTTCAGGTGAGAAGCTGCCTCTTGGCCGTGGAGCGCCCAGGCCGGGTGCGATGGAGTCCGGAAGACGAACAACTTCCATGGCTCTGGCCCGGTTCGGCAGGCGCCGGATGAAGCCACGTTCTTCAAGCGCGGTGATCAGGCGGTGAATACCGGACTTGGAGCGCAGGTCGAGCGCATCCTTCATTTCGTCGAAAGACGGCGGCACACCGGTTTCTTTCAGTCTTTCGTGAATGAACATGAGCAGTTCGTACTGCTTGCGCGTCAGCATGTAGGCGTCCCCTGACCGAGAAAACATCTGGTACAAATCAAGAACATGGTACCTGTTCTCATTGTGTTCTGCAAGGGTAAATGTTCTCTTACTGTTCTTGGCTTCGAACAAGTTGCCGAATTCAATCCGTCTCCGATATCGGATTCAGGTCGTCCTTCGATCCGGTCATGATCAGCAGTTCACAGGTGATCAAAGTCGGCGCGTCACCAGCGGCAAGAATGCCCCGATGCAGTCCACCTTCGAGATCAACGGCGCGGATTGGGACGCAAAGCTCTTGATCCGGTTTCGCGCCAGCGTTTTCAGTCAGGAGTATCTCGGAGATCAGACCTGTCATCGGCTGGGCATCGCGAAACGCTGCTCCGGCCAGGCTGCCCAGTCCATAGACCTCGTAGGAGGGTGCTTTCAGCTCTTTTGCGAGTTCTTGGATGCTGTCCGTCAGGTCGGCAAACGGAGCGAGTGTGGTGATAAGCGCATTGTAGTCGGTTGTCCGTGACTGTTCGTCATCCTGTTGCACACGAAACAGCGTGAATTCGGTTTCCGGATCCAGCGATGCCACGAACGCTGCGCCTTGCAGGCCGTACCCTTTGATGGCCCCCTGATGCGCAACCTTCAGCGTATGCGGCAGTAAGTGGCCAAGGTGCTCGACTTCTTCCTCATGCCAATAAGCGTGTACATGAGCGAACCATTCACCATCTCGTATCCCGAGAATGGCAACTGCGGACTCAAGCGTTGCGCCTTTCGAGGAGTGCGTGTCGCTGTACCAGGCTGCATGTCGGTCATCGATTGCACAGGCAGGCATTACGAAGTCGAACGCTTCGAGCGTGAGTCCGGAAAGATCGAGAACGGCGGAGCTCAGTCCTTGGTGCGTGGCGAAGCGGCCCAGCGCCTCCAGCAAGGGAGTTTGCTCTGCCAGGGAGATTTCCAATGGTTTCGCCAGACATCTGGCATGGGGGAGCCGATTGATGGCAGAAGGGCCGGGATGACGAATGTCGGACAGAGATCTGGGGGCGGGCCGTCTCACAACAGGCCTTTCTCGGTCAAATGCTCCCGCACCAGTTTCTTGGTGATCTTGCCATAGGCACTTGTCGGCATTGCGGGAATGAAGAGATAACGTGCAGGCATCTTGTAGCGAGCGATCTTGCCATTCAGATAGTCGCTGAGTTCCTGAGGGTCAGGTGACTTGTCCGGGGCAGCCACACAAACGGCTAGGCCAACTTCGCCCCATTGCCTGTCCGGAATGCCGAGAATTGCGACCTCGGAAATATCCGGATGTGTAAGCAGCACTTCCTCGACTTCCTTCGGGTAGACGTTGGAGCCACCAGAAATGTACATGTCCGACGCTCGGCCTGTCAGGAAGAGGTAGCGCTGTTCATCCATGTGACCGATGTCTCCGGTGCGGAACCAGCCGTTCCGGAAAGACTTCTGGTTGGCGTCTTCGTCTTCCAGATAGCCAGCACAGACTGCCGAACCGATGACGCAGACTTCACCCGTTTCATTGGGGGGCAGGTGATTGCCTTCCTCGTCCTGGATCGAAACCTCTATACCTGTGCGCTCCGTACCGCAGGTGCCGCTGCGTGTCTCAGGTCCATCCTCCAGAAAATGATCCTGTGGCCGCAGCACGGTGATGTTTCCGGTGACCTCGCCAAGTCCGTAGTATTGAACCAGAACGTGCCCCAATTTCTGGAGTGCCAGCTTCTGGTCCTCCCTGTACATGGGAGCCCCCGCATATATGACGTGACGAAGGCTCGAGTGATCGTACTGATCAACAGAAGGGTCTTCCACCAGGCGTTTGACGATAGTGGGAACAGTGAAGAGATTGCTGACCTTGTGTTTTTCGATCAACTCGAATGCAGTCGAAGGATTGAAGCCACCTCCGGGCAGGAGAACATGTGTGGAACCAACTGATAGCTGGGCAATCAGTTGCAACCCTGCACCGTGTGACAATGGAGCTATGACCAGCGACGCATCGCGCTCCGTCGTCCCGGGCAACAGGTCTGCCATGTAGTTGACGCAAACGAATCCGATCTGCCCGTGACTGAGGACAACCGCCTTCGGGCGGCCGGTTGAGCCTGAGGTGAAGAACAGCCAACAGGGATCGTTATAGTCTACTGCCTCGTTCTGCAGGACCTGTCCCTGGTAACGGGAGAGGAGATCCTCATAGTTTGTGCCAAAGTCGCTGGCTCCAATTGTAATGCATCCTGTCAGCTGATCTCTGGCGTTTCGCACTGCATCGGCCTGAGCACCAAAATCAGCGTCACACAGGAAAACCTTCGCCTTCGCTTTTACCGCAGCATAGGCCGTTTCGCCCGGAGCCTGTCTGAAATTGCAGGGAACCCAGATGGCTCCCAGACGAAATGCGGCCAACATGATCTCGATCATCTGATGCGAGTTCTGGGCCTGGACCAGCAAGCTGTCGCCCTTGGAAACGCCGAATTCCGATTGGAGACCCTTGGCAAGTGCGGAGACGCGCGAATCGATTTCTGGCCAGCTCAAGGTGACCCCATCCTCGACAACTGCGGGACCTGAGGGCCACCGGGCAGCGTTCCTGGACAGAAAATGCGCAAGATTGGCCACGCGATTGGAACAGCGCTCCACCATCTAAGTTTGCCTCCCGACTACTGGTTTTTTCAGACGTTAGGTTGATGGCAGTCCGTTTGACAAGTTGAGATTGGCATTCAGGCCGTTCCGCTTTCTAGGTAAATCGTGCAAGTATGCCGCCGATCGGTTTCGACGTTTGCCTGAGGATTTCGAATGAGTGAGATGACGATTATTGATTGGGACGATGCCTATTCAAATGCTGCCTATATTCCGGGCGCTGACGATTTCATCGTGCGCTGGGCGCAGGAAGCGGAAACCTTCCGGAAAAGCTGGGTCGAAAAGGATCTGGATGTCGTTTACGGGGAAGGGGATCGTCAGCGGTTCGATGTGTTTCGGCCGCAGAGGAAGTCCAAGGGGCTCGTCGTGTTCGTGCACGGAGGCTACTGGCTGAGATTCGACAAAAGTTCCTGGTCGCATTTTTCTAGCGGCTGCCTGGCAAGAGGCTGGACGGTATGCATGCCGTCGTATGAGCTGGCTCCTGATGCGCGGATCGCAGATATCACGCGGCAAATCTCTGTCGCGATTACGAAGGCGGCTGCTCGCGTTGGTGGCCCGATCCGTCTTGCCGGGCATTCCGCCGGTGGGCATCTGGTCACACGCATGATTTGCGAAGACAGCCGGTTGCCGAAAGACGTTCTGGATCGAATCGAGCGTGTTGTTTCCATCAGCGGTTTGCACGACCTTCGCCCGCTCAGAAACACGGTGATGAACAAGTCCTTCCAGATGAACGAAGACGATGCCATGGCCGAAAGTGCGGCATTGATGGTGCCCGCCGTTGACTGTCCGGTTGTCGCCTGGGTTGGCGGAGCGGAGCGTCCGGAGTTTCTAAGGCAATCGAAACTCCTTGCGGATACCTGGCCAATGGCCACCTACAAGGAGGATCCCGGCCGCCATCATTTCGATGTCATAGACGGTTTGAAGGATCCCGATAGTGAACTGACGGAAACCTTGCTGGCCCCTTGAGCCACTCACGAGGAGGCGCATATGCGTACTGAAAGCGACAGCATCGGCGAAATAGACGTGCCGGAGGACAAATACTGGGGGGCACAGACACAGCGCTCCTTGAAGTATTTTTCCATCGGTAGCGACCTGATGCCGATAGAGCTTGTCCACGCTTATGGCGTTTTGAAGAAGGCAGCGGCCCTTGCAAACGAAGAGCTGGGGTTGCTGGATGCAGATCTTGCGCGGTTGATTGTCCAGGCAGCCGACGAAGTTATTGATGGAAAACTTGACGACCATTTTCCGTTGCACGTGTGGATGACCGGCAGCGGAACACAAACCAACATGAACGTGAACGAAGTGATCTCCAATCGCGCCATTGCCCTTGCCGGTGGTGTGCTGGGGTCAAAGGATCCGGTTCATCCGAACGATCACGTGAACCTGTCTCAATCGTCCAATGACAGCTTTCCCGCAGCAATGCACATGGCCGCTGCACTCCAGGTGACACATCGCCTCTTGCCCGGCGTGCAGATGCTCCACAAGAGCCTGCAAGACAAAGCCGACGCCTGGGACGACATCATAAAGATCGGCAGAACGCATATGCAGGACGCCACGCCGTTGACGCTTGGTCAGGAGTTTTCCGGCTATGCGGAAATGCTGCGTCAGGACATTGAGCGCATCAGTTTTGCCCTAAAGGATGTCTATGGACTAGCGCTGGGCGGAACCGCAGTCGGGACGGGCATCAACGCTCATCCCCTTTTTGCGGAGTTGTCTGCCACCCGGATCGCGGAATTGACGGACTTGCCGTTTTATACGGCTCCGAACAAGTTTGCTGTTCAGGGGGCGCATGATGCTCTCGTCATGTTGAGCGGAGCCTTGAAGACACTTTCAGTGTCCTTGTTCAAGATCGCAAACGATATCCGCCTCTTGTCCTGCGGGCCCCGCTGCGGTTTCTTTGAGCTGAAAATTCCGGCAAACGAGCCCGGCTCTTCGATCATGCCAGGCAAGGTCAACCCGACGCAGTGCGAGGCACTGGCGATGGTTGCGGCACAGGTGATGGGCAATGACGTCGTCGTCGGGATAGGTGGCGCCAGTGGCTACCTGGAGATGAATGTCTACAAGCCGCTGATGATCAATGCGATCCTGCAGTCGGTAAAGATCATGGGCGACGGTTGCACCAACTTCTCCCTATTCCTGGTGGAAGGCATGGAGCCGAACGAGAAGCGCATCAGGGAGTTTCTGGATCAATCCCTGATGCTGGTGACTGCGCTAAGTCCGGTGATCGGATATGACAAGGCCAGTCATGCCGCACACCATGCGTTTGAGCATGATCTGACCTTGAAGCAGGCGTGCCTTGACCTTGAATTCGTCAGTGCGGAGGAATTCGACCGGGTTGTTGATCCGGCGAAGATGGTCCAGCCGTCGCTTTAGGTCGGCTGAAGGGTTCCCGATGGGAGCTTTCGTGATGCGCTGGGCAATTCGGCGTACGACTACAAGAGACCCCTTTGTGCGAGATTGCGCATGAGAGAGCTTATGCCGAATGTCCATTCCGGACATTCGGTCGAAAGCCGGACCGTGTTGCTCAATCGACCAAGGCCCGGACTTTCGATTGTAACGACGTCGCCCAGTTTGTGAGTGAAACCTTCTCCGGCAACGTCCCGGTCCTGCGTCGGTGCGAAGAGGGTACCGAGAAACAGCATGATCCCGTCGGGATACTGATGGTGACGGCCCAGGGTTTGCCGGACCAGATCCATAGGATCCCTACTGATTTCCTTCATCGAAGATCTCCCTTTCAGGATGAAGCCGTCCGTTCCCTCCACCGTCAGGTCCAGTTCTGCCAGTCGAACGTCATCTAGAGAATATCCCTGGTCGAATAGTCGGATCATCGGTCCGATGGCACAGGATGCATTGTTGTCCTTTGCCTTGGACAAGAGCAGAGCCGAACGGCCCTCGACATCACGCAGATTGACGTCGTTTCCAAGCGTTGCGCCAACAATCACACCCTTTGAGGAGACTGTCAGAACCACTTCCGGCTCTGGGTTGTTCCAGCTGGACACCGGGTGAAGTCCGACGTCGGCTCCGGTGCCGACGGAGGAAAGAACCTGCGCCTTGGAAAAGACCTCGGCATCCGGGCCGATGCCGACTTCCAGGTATTGGCTCCAGAGGCCCTCGGAGATAAGAGCTTGTTTGACCTTGGCAGCTTCTTCGGATCCGGCTCGCAGGTTACGCAGGCTGTCGCCGATGGTTGCGCCTACCCGTGCCCGTATGGCTTCGGCCTTTTGAGGATCTCCTGCCGCTTTCTCCTCGATCACGCGTTCGACCATGGAATTTGCGAAGGTCACGCCACATGCCTTCACTGCCTGTAAATCGCAGGGAGCCAGAAAATGCAGGTTGGCGAGATCGCTGCAGGTACCAGCCGCGATTTCATCCAGAGTCCCAAGATCTTCTCCTTTAGCTGCGGCAACATAGGCAGCCGGTTCCGTTAGTTCGCAAATATCCCGAACGGTGGGGGCCGCTGCGGACGTGATGTCGAAAACGCGGTTTTCTCGCAGTGTGACGACGGCAGGACCCTTGACATCGGGTCGCCAGACACGGCCCAAAAATGTGCCGGAGGACAATTCGGTTTCTGAATAGAATTTCATGGCGTTCCCGGGTTGGCCGTTAGGCCATCATTGTTGGTTTTCCCTAGTCTGCTGGGAAAATTCTCAGTTGTCCAACAAATGTGGAAACGCAGGCGCCATTCCATAGGTGCGCTAAAGAGATTGGGTATCTGACCAAGAAATAACCGGTGTCTGTCTCTGTTTGCCAGACAGACCAACAGGTTTGAACCAGGTCACTCCTGGAGGGTCGAAGCGACCAGCTTGTCCGCCATGGCCTTGTTTTGCACCAGCATGTCTTTCATGCGTCCACGCGCCAGTTCTGCGTCTCCGGAATCGATCGCTTCAGCAACGCCGACGTGATTGCGACGTGCAATCTTTTCTTCCGGAGGGGTTCGTTGTGAGGCGGCATAGGAAAAGAGCATGACCGCGTAGATCAGATTCTGGAGCTGGGAAAGCATCTGATTGCCACTGGCCTGCAGGATCGTGGCATGGAACATGTAGTCGGCGCCGATCATGCTTTCCTGTCCATCCAGAGGATGGATGGCACGCGCGGCCGCAAGAATGGTGTCGCGTTGCTCCCGGCTTGCGTTGACGGCTGCCAGGGCGGCGGCCTCCGGCTCGAAAATCAGTCTGAGGTCGGTTGCTTCCGCATAAATTCTCGCAGTCTGTGGACTTCTTGGGTCATGCCAGCGAATGACGTCCGGATCGAGAAGATTCCAGTCGTCAAAGGGGCAGACCCGAGACCCGTATCTGCGTGCCGTTCGAACGAGCCCTTTGCCGCAAAGCACCTTGATGGCTTCTCGGACAACAGTTCGCGAAACACCGAGGCTCTCGACAAGTTCGTCCTCACGCGGAAGGATCGCGCCTGTCGGATATTCTCCCCGCGCAATCTTTCTACCGAGATGTTCGACCGTATCTTTGACTGCCCCCGTCGGCAGGGATGTAAGGACCTTGTCCGGAAGTTCGAAGAAATTACGTTTTTTATTATCCATTCAACAGACTCAGGCAGTCGGGTCTTTCCAATCGTGTTTGATCGGCGAGACCGGCGTTGTGTCCTGCGCATGTTTTACAAGCGAATTTTATAAAATACTAGATTTAATGAGTTGCCACGACGTTTTGCAAAGCTAATACGTCGCTTCTGGAGTCTCTTTATGTCGCTGCTGTTTGAATTATTGACCATTCAGGCAAGGAAATGAATTCGCTGCTTTGAAATTTGTAGGACAATTACTCGGGGCCTAGCCATCCAGAGCATAAAGCCTTTGTGCAAGTTTTCTGACGCCGGTGTTCTTGAAGTGTCGGATACTTGCAGGTGGAACTAAATAGACAACTCCGGCGGCCAGTCCATCGCGCCAGCGCAGCTGCACTTCGGCAACGGTTTTGGGGACGGCATCGAAGACATAGAACTCTTCCGGCAGGTCGGTAACCTCGTTCAGCACGAGACGGACACCTCCATCGGAAATGTCCCTGATCGTGCAATCGCAAATAAATTCATTGTCCAGACTTGCAAGTTTCGCGGGGCGCAATCTTGTGCGTTGGCGCGGATGCAGGCGACGCTGAATTGCTGCGGCAATGGAGTCCCGTTTCGAAGACAGAAATGAAAACATGGCACAACCTCAGTTGTTGGGTCTTGATGGGGCAAGCGGTCCAGCTGGCCTTAACGGCTCTGGTCTGCCGGAACCGGGGAGTGCGGGCCGATAGCTGGGATCTCCTAGCGTCGAGGGATGGTGTGTGACTGGTGATTGTGCGTTCCGGCAAAGGCGATATGCAAGATCGTACAAACCCCGCCAACCAGCCGGTGTACTGCCAAGGTTGTCCAGCACTGCAAGTGCACCGCCCGTCAATGCGCCCCTGCGTGCTCCACTTGGGCCTTCCCAGGCGCCGCCTGCAACGGCTCCTTCCATCGCGCCGTCGACGATCGGCATGTCCGATTGATCCGGGTTGATATGCGCATCTGCATAGGCTCTTGCGTAGGCGTCGCAGTTCGTGGTCTGGGCTGAGGCTTCTGGAGCCAGGCAGGCAACTGAAGCAGCGATTGCAGCCTGCAGGAGCCCGGCCTTCGCGAGCTGGACACGGTGCATCGTGAAGGCGCGACATATGAATGGTTGGACCGAGGGTCTGGCTGCGTTCCTTGCGCAGGTCGGCGGCTGCAGACGTTTCATACGCTTCTCCCTAATACCGAATACTGAAAGGGCAGGGGCGCCCGCACCGGTAATGCATGCACACCGAAGATTGCGTGAAACTTGCGTCGCAGGCGTCCGGGAAGGAACCCTGCCAAATCATCACGGTCGAACAGTTTCGGGCAAGCTTGGCTGACTATCCCTTGGGGCAACCTGAGCTGATAGGAGGTCTTCTATGGAACCTGTGTTCCTGACCAAACTCGTTTCGAATAGCAATGACTGGCTGTCCGTCCGCCAGGCGACCATTGCCGAAAACATTGCCAACGCCAATACGCCAGGCTTCCGCTCCAAGGACCTGGAACCGTTCACAACCGTGATCAGCAAGACCCAGCTTGCCATGACCGCAACCCATGACGGCCATCTTGGTCAGACCATGGAAGCCGCGCGCAAGTCCGATGTCGAAAAGGCGGACAGCTGGACGGTCACGCATTCCGGTAACTCCGTCAGTCTGGAACAGGAACTCATGAAGGCAGGAGAGGTCGCGCGCGATCATTCGTTGAACGCGAGTATCGCGAAGTCCTTTCACCGCATGTACCTCTCCACAGTGAAATCTTAAAGGAAAACAATCATGTCTGATCCGCTTTCCGCAACTTTGCAGATTTCCGGCGCCGGTCTCAGAGCGCAGTCGGAGCGGTTGAGAGTTGTGTCCGAAAACCTCGCCAACGCCCGCTCTACCGGTGAATCAGCTGGCGATGATCCTTACCGGCGCAAGACCATCACGTTCGAAAGTGAATTCAACCGCGCCGTCCAGGCCAACCTGGTCTCCGTGAAGGACATCGGCAAGGACAAAGCCGAGTTCGCGGTGGAATACGACCCCGGCCATCCAGCAGCAGACGAGAACGGCTACGTCAAGATGCCGAATGTCAACACGCTGCTTGAACTGGCCGATATGCGTGAAACCAACCGCTCTTATGAAGCCAATCTGAAAGTCATGACGCAGGCCCGCGAGATGGTCATGCGCAACATTGACCTGTTGAGGAACTGATCATGATCAATGAAATCTCCGCGCTGACATCGTCGACCGACGGCGTCCTGAAAGCAGCCTCCACCACCAGGTACACGGCGAGCACGCCGGATATTGGCGGCACGGGCGCCGTGGGCGAAACCAGTTTCTCCGATGCGATGGCGAAAGTTTCGACCGATGCGATCGACAAGATCAAGCAAGGCGAGGCGGTGTCGATTGCAGGTGTCGACGGACAGGCTTCCGTTCAGCAGGTGGTCGAGGCCGTAATGGCTGCTGAATCGACCCTCCAGACCGCAATTGCCATCCGCGACAAGGTCGTGAGCGCCTATCAGGAAATCAGCCGTATGTCGATCTGATCGAAGGCTTGGCCTCGATAAGCGATTGTAATTACCAGGAGAAAATCCATGAAAGCCCTTGCTATCGCCGCGACCGGCATGAGCGCCCAGCAGACGAATGTCGAAGTGGTCGCCAACAACATCGCCAACATGAACACCACGTCCTTCAAACGTTCGCAGGCGGAATTCTCAGACCTGCTCTATCAGGCCGAGCGCCTGCAGGGCGTGCCGAACCGGGGTGGTGAAGATCCTGTACCGGAAGGTGCTCAGCTTGGTCTGGGTGTTCGTACCGCCGGGATCCGCAAACTCCATGCCCAAGGCTCGCTGACCAACACCGGCAACCAGTTCGATGTTGCGCTCGACGGGCGGGGATGGTTCGAAATTACCGGTCCTGATGACGAAACTCTGTTTACCCGAGCCGGTTCGTTCAACAAGAATGCCGACGGCAGACTGGTGACCATTGACGGTTATGCCGTCGAACCGGCGATCATCATTCCGGAAGAAACCATTGAAGTTGTCGTCAATGAATCGGGTCAGGTCTATGCCAAAGTCGATGGCGAGATGACGCCTCGTGAACTCGGACAACTGACGCTTTCCAATTTTGCCAACGATGTCGGTCTGGAACCAGTGGGTGGCAACCTTTTCCGTGAAACCGAGGCCTCTGGCACGCCTGTTACCGGTGTTGCGGGTGATCCGGGTTTCGGCGTGGTTCGCCAGGGGTATCTGGAAAGCTCCAACGTTGATCCGGTAAAGGAAATCACTGCCTTGATCAGCGCTCAACGCGGCTATGAAATGAACTCCAAGGTCATGAAAGCCGCCGACGAGATGGCCGGTACCGTCACCAACGGCATTCGCTAACAGGGAGCAAGTGATGACGATCCGATCCCTTTTCCTGGTGCTGGTCATGATCTTCAGCACCGGGGCAGCGAAAGCAGCCGGAGGCATAGATCTGCCGGTTCCGCGCCAGACTATACCGGCTGGAACCGAAATCACTCACCAGGATCTGATCGAACGATCGTTTCCAACGCGGACAGCACAGCAATTCGCGGTGTCTACCAACAGGGGCCAACTGGTTGGCATGGTTGCACGGCGTACGTTGCTTCCAGGACAGCCGGTACCGATAAATTCGGTCGAAAAGCCGGTCCTTGTTCGTCGTGGTGAGCCGGCGCGACTGGTTTTCCGTGAGCAGGGGCTGGTGATCATCATGCAGGTGGAAGCTCTTCAGAACGGCGGAGCCGGCAACTTCGTACGCGTACGCAATGTCGATAGCGGTCTGGTTGTTTCCGGGCGGGTTCAAGAAGACGGCACCATACGTGTGGAGAACTGATTTTATGACCCGGTTACTCGTTTTTGTTCTGGCTGCACTGTTGGCCTTGCCGGTGTCGGCAATGTCCATGGTGCGGATCAAGGACATCGCAAGTCTGCAAGGGGTGCGCGACAACCAGCTTGTCGGCTATGGCCTCGTTATCGGTCTGAAAGGATCCGGCGACACGTTGCGCAATTCCCCATTCACGGAGCAATCGCTGCAATCGATGCTCGACAGTCTGGGGGTGAACGTACGCGATGCGCGGCTGCGGACGCGTAACGTGGCGGCCGTTGTCGTGACCGCCGAAATGCCGTCTTTTATCGGTCAGGGATCGACGATCGACGTAAGTGTGTCCTCGCTTGGCGATGCGACGTCACTTGCCGGGGGTACCCTCATCGCCACCCCTTTGCTGGGAGCTGACGGGCAAATCTATGCGGTTGCGCAGGGCCCCGTTGCAGTATCCGGTTTCTCGGAGCTGGGGCAGGCGGAAAGCCTGACCCAGGGGATACCGACCGTGGGTCGGGTTCCAAACGGTGGTCTCATCGAAAGAGATTTGCCGGCTAAATTTTCACAAATACCCAACCTGGTTCTCGAACTTTCCAATCCGGATTTCCGCACCGCAGTGCGTATTGCCGATGCGATCAACCAGTTCACCAGGGAGCGATACGGCATCAAGGTGGCCAAGGAGCGCGACTATCGCACTGTGGTACTCACGCCTCCGCAAAACATCAGTGTCACGCGGTTCATTGCGGAAATCGAGGCTATTCGGGTGACGCCTGACCAGATTGCGAAGGTCGTGATCGATGAGCGAACAGGGACTGTGGTCATAGGCAAGGATGTGCAGATTTCGACCGTTGCGATTACCCATGGCAATCTGACGGTTCGTATATCGGAAGCACCCGAGGTTTCGCAGCCGTCGCCGTTTTCGCTGAATGGCCAGACAGTGGTCGTGCCACGAACATATGTCGATGCTCAGGAAAGCGGTGGTCAACTGGCTGTTGTCGGTGGAACGGACCTGCCCACACTGGTGCGGGGTCTCAACCGGATCGGTCTGCGACCAACCGGTATCATCGCCATCCTTCAGGCAATCAAGACAGCCGGCGCGCTGCAGGCGGAACTCGTGGTGCAATAAGTCAGACCTGGTCCCAACCCAACAGGGAAACCAGCACTCATGTGGTCTGAACCCCTGAAGGCCGGGGAGATGTCTCCTTCATGTGAGCAATTCTGAAACGCCGCTTTTTGAAGCGGCGTTTTTTTTGCGACAGCCTCACGCAAGCTCGATCTCCGATTGTGCGGTCAAAGAGGTTCTGCACAAGGGAAGGCCTTATGCCACGACATTTGGACCGCGGCCGCACATTCACGCTTCTGGTGCTTGCGGCAGTTTCGCTCACATTCGGCGGCCAGGCCATTGCCCAGGCGCCGCGTCAGAAGCCGCAGGCACGCGAAAGCGCGATTGCGCCCGTACCGCCACAGGACAGCGAGCTCTATTGCAAGAACATCGCCGAAGCGGCTTCGGATGCGCGCATCAAGTGGCAGACCTGGAAACTGATCAGCCTGGAGGCAAGTCTCCGGGACAGGATTGAAGAATTGCAGCGCAAAGAGCGCGAATTCGAAAAATGGGTCGAGCGGCGCGAAGACCTTCTCAACGAAGTCGAGGACCAGGTCGTCTCCATTATCGGGCGCATGCGTCCGGAAGCAGCTGCGGCGCAGCTGCAGACGACCGACGAGGAAGCCGCCGTTGGCGTTCTCCTGAAACTGAAGGCCCGTGTTGCCAGCAGCATTCTCGACGAGATGGAACCTTCCCGTGCTGCCCAGCTGACCCAATCGATGATGGGCCTGACCCATCCCGAAATACAACGGAGTTTCTGATGCGCGCTTTTGTAATCTCCCTAGGAGCTGCGATGCTGACCGGCTGTGCCGGGCAGCTGGAAGACGTTGGTCGCGCACCGGAGATGTCTCCGGTCGGGTACGGCCTTGCCGTTCAACAGCCGGCAGCTTATCCGCTGAGCACTTTCGGCCAGGGCACGGTCAAGGACTACAACTCCTTGTGGGCCAGCGGTCGCGACAATTTCTTTGCAGACCCGCGTGCAAAGAAAGTCGGTGATGTGCTGACCGTGACCATCCAGATCAATGACCGCGCGAACATGGACAACAGTTCGGATCGCCGCCGCACTTCCGATATCGGCTGGGGTGGCACCATGGATTACGACTGGGATGGCATCGGGCATGGCGGCAGCGGCAATCTTGGCGTTGATTCCGGCTCCGGTTCCGCGGGTTCCGGCTCTATCGATCGGTCGGAAGAAATCCAGCTGTCCGTTGCAGCCGTGGTCACGGACCGGCTGCCGAACGGCAACCTGGTGATCTCCGGCTCGCAGGAAATGCGCGTCAACTTCGAGATGCGCATCCTGCAAATCGCCGGAATTGTGCGTCCGCGGGACATTCAGGCCAACAACACCATTCCTTACGACAAGATTGCCGAAGCGCGGGTCTCCTATGGTGGCCGCGGCAGGATCACCGAGGTTCAGCAACCGGCCTGGGGGCAGCAGATCTACGACATCGTGACGCCCTTCTGAGCCCTTCCTGAAAGTACCGGAAAGACCCAAATGCCTAATATCATTGAAGTTCCTTTTGAGGGTGCGCGGGAAAATCAGCGCAGCTCCGGTTTCGTCGCGGCGTTGGTGCTCCTGACGCTGATTGGCGGTGGCGCTGGAGCGGGCCTTGCAAAATATGTTGCGGACTATACGGAAGAGGAAGTTCATGGCCGGCTTCGCCAGCAACAGAGCTTCACCGAAACGCTGCCGTTTTCGCCTTCGACACGCCTGCAGACGCTTGAACCACTCGTGACAAATCTGGCGTCGCCGCAAGATGCCTGGATCAGGTTGCAGGCTTCAATTCTTCTGGAAGACGATCCGGACGGTGATGTTGGTGTGCTCAAGAAAAAGGTCGAGGACGATTTTCTCGGCTACATGCGCACGCTTACGCTCTCTCATCTGGAAGGTGGTATCGGTTTGCAGCATCTTCGCGAAGATCTCACCGAGCGCGCTCAGACACGCACCAAAGGTCAGGTGAACGAAGTCATTCTGGAATCGGTGGTTATTCAATGAGCCGTCTTCTTGTTGCCGGCCTTGTACTGGTCGCGATGACGGGGGCTGCGGCTGCCCAGGTGCCCGATCTTTCTGCGTTGCTACCTGCAGGAGAGGGCAGTGCCAGCGGCCGTATCATCCAGATGATTGCACTCTTGACGGTGCTTTCTCTGGCTCCGGGCATCCTGATCATGGTGACGAGCTTCACCCGCTTCGTGATCGCTTTCTCGTTCCTGCGGTCCGGTATTGGTCTTCAAACAACACCGGGTAACCTGATCCTCATTTCGCTGGCTCTCTTCATGACTTTTTACGTCATGGCTCCAACTTTCGACAAAGCCTGGGAGCAGGGTGTTCAGCCTCTAATGAACAACGAGATCTCCGAGGAAGAGGCCTATGTGCGGATCACAACGCCCTTCCGGGACTTCATGCTCAGCCAGGTGCGCGAAGAAGATCTCGTTCTCTTTGATGATCTTGCGGCCGGCCGCGTGACAGAAAACGAAGCGGCCTCTGCAGAGGAAGTTGAACTGCGTGTCTTGATCCCGGCTTTCATGATTTCCGAGTTGCGCCGGGGTTTCGAAATCGGATTTTTGATCGCGTTGCCGTTTCTCGTGATCGATATGATCGTCGCAACGATCACCATGTCCATGGGGATGATGATGTTGCCACCAACGGTCATATCGTTGCCTTTCAAGGCGTTGTTCTTTGTTTTGATCGACGGATGGAACCTTCTGGTCGGTAGCCTTGTGCGATCATTCTTGTAACCGACGGGGGCGTCGGGGCGCAAAAGGGCGGGGCCGAAAGGCTCCGCTTTTTTGTTTTTGGCGATAAGGTCGCGCGCGACTATATCTTTTGGTCCAAGATTAGGTCTTGGAGAAATTCGAAAAAGATCAAATTGCCCGTATCGACGTAAGCTTCACGCAAGATTGAGCCGCTAGGGTCATTTTCACAGCAGGTTGAACCCCAAACTACCCACGGTTCAAAAGCATGACGCTGCTCCTGCTGTGCCGGTGCAAACCCGGCATGTCCCAATCCAATCCAGTACACACTGACACATTGAAGGGACATATCATGTCTAGCTTGATGACGAACGCTTCCGCAATGACCGCTCTGCAGACTCTGCGGAACACCAGCGCCAACCTGGCAGAGACGCAGAACCGCATCTCCACCGGTTATCGCGTTGCCGGCGCGGAAGACAACGCTGCCTACTGGTCCATCGCAACCACCATGCGTTCTGACAACATGGCTCTTAGCGCCGTTGAAGACTCTCTGGGTCTGGGTGCTGCGACCGTCGACGTCATGTACACTGCTATGGACAGCACTGTTGATGTTATGAACGAAATCAAAGCCAAGCTTGTTGCTGCCCGTACTCCGGGTGTCGACCGCGGCAAGATCCAGTCCGACATCAACGAACTGCAGAACCAGCTTAAGTCGACTGCCGAATCCGCTGTTTTCAACGGTGAAAACTGGCTGTCTTCCGACGTGACCACCGTTACGTCGAAAGAAATCGTCAGCTCCTTCACCCGCGTCGGTGGTGCGGTTTCCGTTCTGACGACCACGGTTGATATCACCGCTACCCAGCTCTATGACACCACTGGTGGTGGTACCGGTATCCTTGACCGTGCTCTGACGAACGGTAACGTTGTCGACACCATCGACATCTCCGCTCTGACGGACAGCGCTGCCGACCTGACCACTCTGGAAGGCATGATCTCGGATGTCGACGAAGCTCTGGGCCTCATCACAGACTCCGCAACCCTGCTCGGTTCCACCAAGAAGCGCGTTGATCTGCAGAAGGACTTCGTGTCCGCTCTGATCGACTCGATCGACCGTGGTGTCGGCCAGCTCGTGGATGCTGACATGAACAAAGAATCGACCCGCCTCCAGGCTCTGCAGACTCAGCAGCAGCTCGGTATTCAGGCTCTGTCGATCGCCAACCAGGGTTCGCAGAACATTCTGTCCCTGTTCCGTTAATCCAACCAGTTTATCTGACCGGATTTCCAGGCAAGAGGACCGCGCCCTTCGGGGCGCGGTTTTTTTGTGTTCAGAATTTTCGTCTTCCAGCCCGGGTGACAGGCTCGCACAAGGTCCAGTTCCGATAGTGGGTCAAACAGAACGTTACGTGCATGAAGGGGTTATGCATGCCGGGCCGTGAACACGCCGAAAAACTATGGGCAAACCTGATGGAACTGGGAGTGCGCAGACTTATCGCGCTCGCCTTGATCGGGCTCGCCACAATCGCGACCGTCGGCGCGGGAGCATATTACTTGAGCCGACCGGAACAGACCGTCCTCTATACGGGTCTCGACGGTGAAGACGTCACTCGCATCGGTTCCGCGCTGCGGGACGCAGGCATTCCTTTCGACATCAATTCGGAAGGCTCCGCCGTCATGGTGAGCCATGCGCAGACAGCCAAGGCGCGCATGCTTCTGGCCGAAAAGGGTCTCCCGCGTGGAGCCAACTCCGGCTACGAGCTCTTCGACGAGTTGGGGTCGCTTGGGTTGACCTCCTTCATGCAGGAAGTGACCCGGGTGCGAGCGCTTGAAGGTGAGCTTGCCCGAACCATCCAGCTCATGAAGGGGATCCGGGCAGCGCGCGTTCATATCGTGTTGCCAGAGAAAGGGTCTTTCAGGCGCGATCAGCAGCCGCCATCGGCGTCTGTCGTCATCCGTTCCGATGTGCCGGACGATGTGCGAACCGCCGATGCCATCCGCCACCTGGTTGCAGCCGGTGTTCCGGGCATGCAAGCCGACAAGGTTACAGTGCTCGACACGTCCGGTGGTATCCTGGCGGCCGGCAAGGATCCGACCAAGGCCTCCGCAGGCCAGCTTGCCAGCCTTGAGACTGCTGTCAGCAGCCGGATCCAGGAAAACATTCGCAAGACCCTGACGCCATATCTTGGCCTGGACAACTTCGAGGTCAGCGTCGCCGCAGAACTGAACACGGACCGCAAGACGATTGCCGAGACGATTTTCGATCCGGACTCGCGGACCGAGCGATCCATCCGGACCATTCGCGAAAACGAGAACGCTCAGAATTCCAGCGTCTCGGCACCGACAACTGTCGAGCAGAACCTTCCTGAAGAGGATGTGTCCGCGGACAACGGTGAGCGTTCCAGCGAAGAAAACGAGCGGCGCGAGGAAACCGTCAATTACGAGATCTCCTCCAAACGCATCGAGACGTCTCAGGATGGCTATCGTGTCGACCGTCTGTCCATTGCGGTTCTGGTTGATAAGTCCCGTCTTGCACAGTCTCTTGGCGGCGAACCGACCCAGGCTCAACTGGATGAACAGCTGACGGAAATCGAAGCTCTGGTTGCCTCTTCTGCGGGGATCGAAAAAGAACGGGGAGACCTGGTCAAGGTTGCTGTCGTCGACTTCATCGACGGCGGCCGGGCCATGGAGCCGATCCCGCCGATCAGCATCACCGAGTATCTGATGCGCCAGTCCGGCAACATCATCAATGCGCTCGCAATCCTGACCGTGTCGATGCTTGTTATCTGGTTCGGTCTGCGGCCTGCCGTGGCTGCCCTGGTGCCGCAAATGGCCAAGCCGCAGGTCGAAATGGCCGAACTCGGAATGCTTCCGGAGGCTGCGGAAGGCACTGCAGAAGCAGTCGACGGGGATCAGACTTTCCTGATGCCGCCGGATCATTCCGACATGCTGCAGGACCTCAACAGCCGGCGCAACAAGTCTGCGCTCCGGAAGCTGGAATCCTTGCTGGAGTTCAACGAGGAACAGTCTGCAGCGATCCTGCGCCAGTGGCTCTATGAATCGGAGCGCATCTAATGACCACCTCAATCGCTTCCCATATTCCCGTCCTGTCCGCCTCCAGGTTCAAGTCCTTCGGTGCATTCGACCCCGCTCTCGTGGACGTTCTGGAGCCTTGCGAGGAAGCCGTGCCCGAACCCAGCCTGGAAGAACAGCTCCAGGCCGAATACGAGCGCGGTCTGGCGGAAGGCAGTGACCGCACGATGGCTCATTTTCAAGCCATCCTGGAACAGGAGCGCGAGGAGCACGCAAGGCAGCTCAAAGACGAGCGAGACCGGTTCGACATGCGTGAATCGGCCAACGTCAGCGCCTCCATCGAAGGCTTCCTCAATGTGATGGAGCAGCGGATCTCCTATTCGCTTTCCAAGCTTCTTCAACCTTTCCTGACAGAGCAGATCGTCGACCAGCTGGTCGATGCCTTTGCCGGCAATCTTCGGCAACTGACCGAGGAAACGGAGGGCAAAATGATCAGGCTGCGCGGACCGGAAACTCTGGTCAGCCGAGTGCTGGAGCAGTTGCCGGCCTTGAGAGACCGGATCGACGTTCAGCATGCTGATCAGGTCGAACTGGTGGCTCTGCTTGACGAGACAACCATTGAAACACGGCTCGGACAATGGCTCGGCCAGCTTGAAGCCTTGAAAGGGGAGGCAGACTGATGTTGGACGGCGTCCCGAATGAAATCGTAATTGTCCGGCGCAAGAACAGCTGGGAAGACGATCAGCTGCCACATGGCGTCTGGAAGATTGCCTACGCGGATTTCATGACCGCATTGATGGCCTTTTTTCTGGTCATGTGGCTGATCAACGTGACCGACGACAGCGTGCGTCGCGGCGTTGCGCAGTATTTCAACCCGGTCAAACTTGCCTCCACGGCTCCGAACCGCAAGGGCCTGAACGATCCGGAGATCAACGGCGATACCAACGAAGCCGGCACCAAGCTTTTCACCGGCAAATTGGGTGGGTCTGATGCGCCGGTCGATCAGGATGAGAACTTCGGTGATGGCCTGGACAAGGGACATAGACTGGAGGAGGTGGTCGAGACACCGGAGATGGGCGGAGCGCCGGCCGCGGGGCAGTTTACCCAGACCCATTCGGAATCGATCCTTTTCACGGATCCCTATGCCGTACTCGACACCCTTTCGCAGAAAATCCGTGTCGCTGATGTGCGGGAGGACAATCCAAAGGGTATCGGTACAGGCCTTCAGAAAAACGAAGGCGTTCAGGGTGGGCAGGCCTATCGGGATCCCTTTGATCCGATGTTCTGGCAGTTCCGTCCTGGCCGAGGTGTTGCCAGTGCCGAGGCAGCGCCTGACGTAAGTTTGCCGGGCGATGGTACCGCGCCTTCTACCCAGGCTCTTGCCGGCGAATTCGCCTTTGCCGCGCCGTTTGAAGATGGCACGCAACCTGACACCGGGGTTACCCGGCAAAACGGAAACGCTGCCCCTGGAAATGGGCCTAGCAACGGGGACTACATGGCGGAACAATCCGGAACGACGTCCTTTGAATTTGTCGGCAACGGCGCACTTCCCGACAACGGGGATACGACGGATCAGGTCGTCGCTCATGTGCTTGGCAAGTCGCTTGAGGCGTCTTCAACCGAGGTGATCGCTGAAGTCCAGACAGAAACGGTCATTGGTACCGGAGACGGTGAGGGCACCTACGAAGAAGACTTCACGGAAAGCAGCGCCGAGGTACTGGTCGCCCGTCTTTCGGAAGTCCTTGCGCAGACTGAAGGGACAGCTCTTGAGGAAACCGCCAGTCAGATTACGGTGACGAGAGAAGGTGAGGGAGCCTTGATCAGCCTTACCGACGACCAGAACTTCGGTATGTTCGCCATCGGGTCTGCCGAGCCGCGCCCGGAACTCGTCAAACTGCTTGAACGGATTGGCAAGGTGGTTGCCGAAACTCCGGGACAGATTGTCATCAAGGGTCATACGGACGCGCGCCCTTTCAAAAGCAAGACCTATGACAATTGGCGCTTGTCGTCGGCACGCGCTCACATGGCTCTCTACATGCTCACTCGCGGAGGTGTCGGCAAGGACAGGTTCAACCGGGTCGAAGGCTATGCCGATCAGGATCTGAAAGTTCCGTCCGATCCTCTTGCTGCCTCCAACAGGCGGATTGAGATCTACTTGCTGGAAGGGGCTCGGTAATGCGCTGCCTCTCCATCAGGATCCCTTGCTTCAAAGGTCTGCTTCTTGGCTTGATGGCGGCCGTCTTCTGGGTGTCGGCTGCCTGGTCGCAGCAGGTTGGCAAGCAGACTTCGGATCCGGAACCATTTGAAATGATCCGGTCGCTGCAGTCCTTGCAGGAGCAGATCGCACAGGGCAACAGCCATGCGATGCAGGCGCAGCGAGCCTTGCTGACAAAGATGGACGCAAGTTTCGTCGTGTTGCCAGCCGATGCGTGGCAGGAACCGCGCAACGCCCGGGCGGCCGTCATCCATCTTCTGAGTGGCGGACACCCAGACGTAATGCGGTATCTCTTGTCTCTCGATCCGGCACCCGCTGTCGACCGCAAACTCATGGAAGCGTCGCTTGCCTATGTCGAAGGCAGGGAAGAGGACATGATCGTTCTTCTGGCGGAGATCGATCCGCTGGAACTGCCGGCAAGCCTGGGGGGGCATGTCGCATTGGTAAAGGCTGCACCCTATATCCGCACGGATCCGGAAAAGGCGATGGAACTGCTTCAGGTCGCCAGCCTACTGATGCCTGGAACGCTCGTCGAGGAAGCTGCTCTTCGCCGGGAAGTCTTCGTCGCTGGGATGACCGGCAACGTCGATCGCTTTCGAGTTCTCAGCATCCGATATCTTCGCCGGTTCCGCACGTCGGTTTATGCCGGTGATTTCCGCAGGCGATTTGCCCTGTCACTGGACACGCTCGGATTTGTCAAAAGCGAGGACAAGTTCGCGCTCCTGGATGACGTGCTGCACGAATTCGATGCCGACAGCAGGCGCGGTCTTTATCTTCGGCTGGCCCGTTCCGCCCTGCTGGCAGGCCATCTGAATGTCGCGCGAAAGGCAACGGGAGAAGCGCTGACGCTAACCGTCGACGGCACCAAGGAAAACGAAATCCTGAAGATATACCTTGCGGCGACCCGTCTCGACCCGGAGTTCATTACAGCCAACCGAGACCTGCTGTGGTCGATCGACAAGTCGATCCTGACCGCGCAGGACCTGGCGATGCTTGACGGCGTCTACACCGTGCTCAACTCGGTCCGGCATTTTCCGGAGCCGCCACCCAACGTGATCGGCGAATTCAACGTCGCGACCAATATGGACGCTCCTGAAGATCAAAGCTGGGTCAGCGGGGACATGGAACTTGCGAATGTTCTGTTGCGCCGGACGGGAAAGTCCCTCGCTCAATTGGGAGAACAGGATGAGCGTTAACACTCAGGCATTCGTTCCGACTGCGCCGAAGTCCGGCAAGTCGACGGACGCTGGAACGGGCGAGCGCGGGCAAACCTCTTCCAAGGAAGCCGCGGCTGCATTCCAGGCCGTCATGCAGAACATGAAAAAAGGCGATGCTGCCGAAGATGCGGCAGGAAAACCCGGGTCTGAAACATCTGATCAGGCAGACGGGGCTACGGGCGATGCGAACGGCAAGACCGGTTCCGGCAAGGAACAGGCGGCATTTTCGACCAGCAATCTTGTCGACGCCCTGCGTCAGGCTTCCCAGAACGCACTGTCACGCAAGGCGAAGGATGGCGAAGGCCTGGATGGTGCGGCCGAGGGACAAACGGACCCGAAGGCCGAAACCATGTTGCAGAGTTCGGCAGCCCATGTGGGATTGTCTCTAAATGCGATGCTGGCTGGAAAAACCGGTCAGGTTCCTTCGTCGCAGCCTCAGTCTGGCGCGGCCCCTATGCCTACACACCTGCAAGGGCAGGCCAACGGCATGCCGGTTGGCGATCCCGATGGACCTGCACAGACCGGAACGTCTTCGCTCTTCGCGCAATTCGGCGTCGAACCGGAGGCAATTTCCGACGGCGAGGGACGTGGGGCTATTGGCCGGTCTATGTTGCCGGACGAAGCGGCGGGCACCGTCAAGGTTCTGCGCCAGGAAACCCACTTTGCACCGAATATGCGACTCTCCCCCGCGCAACAGGTGGGTGACCAAATCGCCGCTGCGGTAAAGGATTTGGCTTCCAGCTCCGCATCACTTGACGGTGGCATAACTGCCAAGGCGGAAGGTCCTGTTCTGAAAACACTGGATATCCAGCTCACGCCACATGAACTCGGCACCGTGAAAGTGTCTCTCAGGATGGTCGGTGATACAGTGGAAGTGTCGCTTGTAACGAGCAGGGCGCAAACTGCGGAACTCCTGAAGCAAGACCGGCAACTGCTCGATCAGATGCTCAGGGCGACCGGGGTCAAGGCCGATGCCATCACGATCCAGGCCGGAGACGACCGGATCCAGGTCCAGGCGGGAAGCAACGCTTCAGGCCCTCAGGCCCAGAACCAGAACCAGAGTGGCGCTGGTGGCGGTAACCCGTTTGACGGCCAACCGCAGAGTTCCGGCAACGGTGCCGGACAGCAGAATGGTCGTCCGGGACAAAACTCCAGAGAAGACGCGTATCAGGCTTCTGAAACAACAAGAGGAACAGGTCATGAGGAAGGTTCTGACATCAGCCTTTCTGACGGCATCTATCTTTAGTGCTCTCGCCGTTAGTGTGCCTGCGGCTGCCGAGACCCAGAACGTTTGCGAACGCGAGATGATCTCGGCAGCGCGAAAGTACAACGTGCCGCTCGGCGTGCTTTATGCGGTCGGGCTGACGGAAACCGGGCGGCGCAATTCGCTGTACCCCTATGCCCTCAATATCGAGGGAAAGTCCGTGTTTCCTCCCAGCCGGCAAGCCGCGAAGCAGGACGTGATTGATGCACAACAGCACGGCAAGAAGCTGATCGACATCGGCTGCATGCAGATCAACCATCATTACCACGGTGACCAGTTCCGTTCGGTGGATCAGATGCTGGAACCACGTGCAAATGTGCAATATGCGGCAAGGTTTCTGAAGGACCTGAGGCGGCGCCAAGGATCCTGGACGATGGCTGTTGCCCGCTATCACGCGGGGCCGAACAATGATCCCGCGCAAAAACGGTATGTCTGCACGGTGATCCGCAACATGGTTGCTTCCGGTTTTGGAAACTGGACACAGCAGTCAAAGCAATTCTGCGGCGCCTGATCTCTGAAAAGCACCGGACAGCTTGCCCGGTGCTTTCGTTTTGTTTGATAGATAAATTTTTACATAATTAAGTATCTGAATGGAAAGAATAATTATTTTCTCGCAACAGCTTCGCGCAAGTTAGGTCGGTTTGACTGTCTCCAGTTGATTTGGACACAGGAGACCTGTCATGGGCCTTTTCGGAGTTATGCGAACCGGCGTTTCCGGCATGAACGCACAGTCGAGCAAGCTCGGCACAGTTGCCGAAAACATTATGAACTCGAGCACGACAGGCTATAAGCGCGCCCAGTCGGAATTTTCCTCACTGGTTGTTTCGCAAGGGGCTGGCTCGTTCAACTCCGGCGGCGTCGAGGCACACACCCAGTACCAGGTTTCCAAGCAGGGAAACATCAGCTTCACCACGTCGAAGCTTGATCTTGCGGTGGATGGCAACGGCTTCTTCGTTGTCGGCAACGAGGCAGGTGAAAGCTTTCTGACCCGCGCCGGTCACTTCGTTCCGGATGGAGATGGATATCTCCTGAATACGGCCGGCTATTATCTCCAGGGCTATCCGATCACGGGCAACACCGCGCCAACAACCGTTGCCAACGGTCTTGGTGGTCTGGAGCGGATCAACATCACCCAGAACCAGCTGGAAGCCACTCCCACCAGCGAAGCGTTCCTGCGCGTGAACGTGAGTGAAGACGCGGCGATTGTACCGGCGGCGGATCTGCCCTCTGCCAACGCAGCAACCGCGAGCTATTCCCACAAAACGTCCATGATCGTGTACGACAACCTCGGCAACGAGGTGAAACTGGATGTCTATTACTCCAAGGTCACGGAAACGGCTGCAGACAGTGACTGGGAAGTCTCGATCTACAACGCGGCAGATGCCGCACCCGGCGGCGGGTTTCCCTATACTGCTCCGGCATTGAATACCCAGACGCTGACCTTCGACGTCACCACAGGCAATCTCACCGGTGCCAGTGCGACCGCAATCAATATCGCGGTTCCCAATGGTGGCACCTTCGACCTGGACCTTGATCAGTCGACCTACCTGAATGCCGATTTCACGGTCACCAACGTTGATGCGGACGGGAACGCACCGAGTGCGGTGAAGAACGTCGAATTCTCCGACGACGGCACTCTGTTTGCCATCTACACCAACGGGGACCGTCGGGCGATCTATAAGATCCCGCTGGCGGATGTACCGAGCCCGGACAGGCTCTCCAACAAGTCCGGCAACGTCTACAGCACGTCCTTCGATTCCGGTGATGTCCGGGTCGGGTTCGCGGGCGAGGGCGGCCTTGGCAGCATCAAGGTTGGTGGTCTTGAGGACTCCAACGTCGATCTCGGTAACGAGCTCACCTCGATGATCGAATCCCAGCGCACCTACACGGCCAATTCCCAGGTGTTCAAGGCCGGTTCCGACCTGCTCGAGCAGCTCGTCAACCTGGTCCGCTAACACGGCTCACCCGCCAATCGGAAAGTTATTGTCATGAGTTTGTCTGTAGCCCTCAAAGTCGCCCAGTCCGCGCTGGCCGCAAGGCAGACAGAATCCTCCGTGGTTTCGCGAAACATTGCCGGGGCTCAAGACCCCGGCTACTCGCGCAAATCCGTTCTGTTGAGCCAGACTTACACCGACACCGGTCAGGCCGGCGGCCTCAAGGTCGACGGTATCGGCCGGGTGACGGACAGCGCGCTGTATTCGTCGCTCCTGTCCTCCACCTCCACTGGATCCTCCCAGGAAGCGGTCCTGGCGGGCCTTACCCGTCTCGCTGAAACCACAGGCGATACCCAGAACCACATGTCCGCTGCGGCGAAGCTCGGTGCGCTGAAGCTGTCGCTTCAAAACTATGCTTCCGACCCCAGCAACGCGATCCAGGCGCAGGACGTTCTGCAGGCCTCCAAGGACATGGTGCAGACGCTCCAGTCCGGGACGGCATTGGTGCAGGATGTGCGCACCAACGCGGATGCGGACATGGCGACCTCCGTGCGTGAGATCAACACGCTTTTGAAACAACTCGAAGATCTCAACTCGGTTATCGTGCGGGGAACGCAATCGGGGGCTGATGTCACCGATGCCCACGACAGCCGCGACCAGGTTCTGCTCAAGCTGTCCGAGGAAATCGGCATTACCACGCTGAACCGCAGCAATGGTGATATTGTGGTCTACACGGACAGCGGCGTGACGCTGTTTGAAACCAAGGCCAGAGCGGTTACCTTCGAGCCGACCATTGTTTATGGTGCTGCTACCACGGGTAATTCCGTGATGGTGGACGGCGTTCCCGTGGCGGGGCCGGGCGCTCTCATGGAGATCAAGTCCGGCAGACTGCAAGGTCTTGCCGAACTGCGCGACGAAGTCGCGGTGACCTATCAGAGCCAGCTCGACGAAATCGCGCGTGGTCTGATCGAAGCCTTCGCCGAAAGCGATCAGAGCGGTGGCGGCAATCCGGATCAGGCTGGCCTGTTCACGTGGTCTGGTGCACCGGCGGTGCCTGCATCCGGCACCCATATCACCGGGCTTGCTGCGGAAATCGTCGTCAATGCCAACGCCGATCCGGATCAGGGCGGCGACCTGGACAGGTTGCGCGATGGTGGCATCTCCGATCCGTTCGATCCCAATTACAACTACAACCCGTCCGGCGCTGCCGGGTTCTCCGACCGTCTGCAGGAACTGGTTTCCGCGTTTGACAAGGACACCGTTTTCGACAGCGGCGTGGAACTCGATCCGACCGACACTTTGTCCGGCTTTGCCGCTTCGTCCGTCAGCTGGCTGGAAGCCGGCCGAAAGACCATGACGAGCAATGTCGAGGTGCAGACCGTCATTCTCAGTCGGACGGCTGAAAACCTCAACAACAAGACAGGCGTCAACATCGACGAAGAAATGACGCTGCTACTGGAAATCGAGCGATCCTACTCAGCGGCGACACGGCTCATCAGCGCCGTTGACGGCATGCTGGAAGACCTTCTGGCCGCGGCGAGGTAACAGTTATGAAAACCACCTATATCTCCACGATCACACTCGCCGATGCATCTCGCCGGCAGATCCAGAACCAGTCGAGCCTCGTGCAGAAGCTCAGCATCGAGCTGTCCTCCGGCCGCAAATACGACGTCGGCCTGGATCTTGGCACCAAGACTGGCGAAAGCGTGTCGCTTCGTTCCGAGTTTCATTTTCTCAATGGCATCATGGATACCAACGCGCTTACCGCGTCGCGGCTCGATGTCAGCCAGGCGGCAATGGGCGACATTCTGACGGATGCGCAGGACTTTCTGGCGACCCTTGTGGCCCTGCGTGAGAACAACGGCAGTTCGGATATCGTCAAGGCGGATGCCGTCGGCAATCTGGAGCTTCTGACGTCCCGTCTGAACACCCAGCTCAACGGCAATTTCGTCTTTGCCGGCATCAATACGGACCAGGAACCTTTCGCGGATTACTCCGATCCGACGTCTGCGAACAAATTGGCTGCCGATGCAGCGTTCATGACCGAGTTCGGGATGGCGCAATCCAACCCGGGCGTTTCGGGCATCACACCTGCGGCCATGTCCACTTATCTGAACGGTGCCTTCGAGACGATGTTCCAGAACCCGGCCTGGGGCACGTCCTGGTCGAGTGCGTCCAGCAACGTGATGGTCAGCCGTATTTCGGCGAGTGAAACGGTGTCCAGTTCCGTCAGCGCAAACGAGCAGGCCTTCAGAGACCTGGCCGCAGCCTACACGATGATGTCGGACCTCGGTAACGAGGACCTTGATCCCGAAACCTGGAAGGTGGTGGTCAACAAGGCGATCGAGAAGCTCGGAACCGGTATTGCCGATGTCACCAGCCAGATGGGCAAGCTCGGCAATGTGCAGGAGCAGGTCAAGCTGGCGAGTGAACGGTTGAAGGTTCAAACCGACATCCTGAACCGGCGCATCAACGACCTTGAAAACGTCAATCTGGAGGAAACGTCGGTGCGTCTCAATACGGCTCTGACACAGCTTGAGACCACCTATGCGGTCACGGCCCGCATGCAGGGTCTTAGCATTCTCAACTACCTGTAATCGTGGCCGAATGTCTGATTTTTCGTATCAAACCCAACCTTGAGAGGGCCCATGTACAATCTGTCTTACGCTGAGGTTATGGACGATCTTTGCTCTGACCAGCGGCTCAACGAACATGAGGCAATGTCGATCGTTATCGGCAAGCTCAACGTCGCCCAGGAGCGCGGCGTCAAGTCTCCCGAAGCCGTCGACGCGCTGTTCTACACACGGCGCCTGTGGAGCTACTTCCTGGAACACCTGGCGGACGACGCCAACGAACTGCCGATCGAAACGAGAGCCAATCTGATCTCTGTCGGCATCTGGGTCCTGAAAGAGGTCGAATCCTTGCGCCAGTGGGAGCAGGAGGACTTCTCCGACATCATCCAGATCAATTCCATCATCCGCGACAGCCTGGACGGTTAAACTCATGAAAATCGGTTTGAAAGCGGGCGAACGCCTGTTCATCAACGGTGCGGTGATCCGGGCCGAACGGAAAACCAACATCGAACTGCTGAATGATGCCGTATTCCTGCTGGAAGCCCATGTGCTTCAGCCAGAAGAGGCGACGACGCCGCTTCGCCAGCTCTACTTCATTCTCCAGACCATGATCATCGATCCGGCAGCCGCTGGTGCGGTTCAGGACATGTTCCATCTCGTGCTTGGTTCCGTGAAGTCGGCGTTCTCGAACAAGGAGGTGCTGATGCATCTCGACAAGGTTGAGGAGCTGGCAAAAACGGATCGGTGGTTCGAGGCAATGAAGGTTGTGCGTGCACTCTATCCGCTGGAGGCAAGCCTGATGCTGGCCGAAAAGAACCGGCGCGCGCAGGAAACCCGGCAGACCGCCCCCCGGCCGGCGCCAAGAGAAAATTTTCAGTATGGCCCCCGGCTGGCCGTTGTTTAAGGAGTGATTAGATGACCAGTGTTGAAGGCGTCAGCGCCACACAGAGTGCTGCTTCGACTGCATCCGCTCAGAAGCAGCTGACTGTCGACTACGACACCTTCCTGCATCTGATGATGGCTCAGATGCAGAACCAGGATCCGACCAATCCCATGGACGCGTCCGAACAGCTCGCGCAGCTCGCAAGCTTCAGCCAAGTTGAGCAGTCTATTCAGACCAACGCCAAGCTGGAAACGCTTCTGACCAACCTTTCGTTCGGTCAGGTAGATGATCTGATCGGGCGGACCGTGACCGACGCCAACGGCACGACGGGTGTCGTGGAAAAGGTTGAAGTCTATTCCGACGGCACCGTGCTCGCGCTCGACAATGGTCAGGGTGTTCTGCTTGGACCGGGTGTAACCATTTCCTGAGCGGATGGAATGACATGAATGAAGTTGATGCCCTGGACCTGGTCCGGACTGCAATCTGGACGATCCTCGTCGGATCTGCCCCCGCGATCGTACCGGCGATGATTGTCGGTATCGGAATTGCGTTGCTGCAGGCCCTGACCCAGGTTCAGGAAATCACTCTTACCTTCATTCCGAAGATCGTGGCGATCCTGGTCATGATCGTGGTCGCCGGACCTTTCATCGGCGGCCAGATCTACTCGTTGACGACCCTGATCTACAATCGGATCGAAACGGGGTTCTAGCGACGGTCTGCAGGACTATTCTTGCATGGTTTCAGGTGCCGTCGTGGTCCTGAATTTATCTGTCGTCCTGGTTTGCAGCGAAAGCTGTAAGCCGGGATCAGGTCCTTTGCGTTGTCGGCGAAACCTTTCACCTTGGCGCATGTCGCTAATGGATCCAGGCCTTTGCCGCGATGACAAGGTAGATGCGTTTCTCGCATCCCTTTCTCCTTGAAACACGACTTGCTTCAAGTGCGAAGGCCGCTCTCTTCAGAGCCTGGAGCGACCATCGTCGGTCAGAGCGCTCAACCTTTCCCGAACTTCCCTCCTGAAATCCTTCTTCAAAAAAGCCTCGCGCAAGCTTCAAGGGCGAGGTTGCCAGGTATCAGACCTGCAGCAGAGAGAAGGCATGACAGACACCTCCCTTTCGCCGGCTGCCGGCAATGCGCCGGACAGCCGCCGCGACGTCGGCTTTGCCATAGGCATCGTCCTAATCCTGGCCGTTCTTTTTCTGCCAATCCCGACATTCCTGATCGATATCGGCCTGGCCATGTCGATCGCGCTGTCGGTGTTGATCCTGATGGTTTCGCTCTGGATCCAGCGTCCGCTTGATTTCTCGTCTTTCCCGACGATCCTGCTGATCGCCACCATGCTGCGGCTGTCGCTCAATATCTCGACAACGCGCATGATCCTTGCCAACGGCCACGAGGGGCTGAATGCGGCAGGCTATGTGATCAACGGCTTTTCGCAATTCGTGATGAGCGGTGACTTTGTCATTGGTCTGATTGTTTTTGCGATCCTGGTCATCGTCAACTTCATGGTCATCACCAAGGGCGCAACCCGTATAGCGGAAGTTGGCGCACGCTTCACTCTGGACGCGATCCCGGGCAAGCAGATGGCGATTGATGCGGATCTTTCCGCAGGCCTTATCGATGACAAGGAAGCACAGCGTCGGCGCAAGGAACTGGAAGAGGAAAGCTCCTTTTTCGGCGCCATGGATGGTGCCTCCAAGTTCGTTCGCGGCGACGCTATTGCCGGCCTGATCATCACGGCTGTGAACATCCTTGGCGGCATCGTCATTGGCGTGACCCGCTATGACATGACGGTTTCCAACGCGGCAGACGTTTTCACCAAGCTCTCCGTCGGCGATGGCCTCGTCTCCCAGATCCCGGCGCTGATCGTTTCGCTGGCGGCTGGTCTGCTGGTGTCCAAGGGCGGCACCAGAGGGTCGACCGACAAGGCTGTTCTCGGCCAGCTTGGCGGCTATCCGCGTGCCCTGTTCGTGGCAGCTATCCTGATGGCCATCTTCGCGTTGATGCCGGGCCTGCCGATGTTGCCGTTCCTGCTGCTGGCGATCCTGATGGGCTTTATCGGTTATGCCATTCCGCGGCGTTTGGCAGCGGCGAAAAAGGTCGAGGACGACAAGATACGCGCAGCGGAGGAACAGGCAAAGCTTGAGGAAAAGGACTCCGTCAAGGAAACGCTCAAATCGGCTGAGGTCGAACTGGTTCTTGGCAAGCAGCTTTCCGCCGAGCTGCTGACGCGAACCGGTGAACTGTCTCGCCGCGTTGCCAAGATGCGCCGCAAGTTTGCCGAGCAGTATGGTTTTGTCGTGCCCGATATTCGGGTCACCGACAGTCTGACGCTTGATCCGAAGAGCTACCAGATCAAGATCCACGGCACCATCATTGCCTCGCAGCATCTGAAAGTGGGTGAACTGCTGGTCATTCCGAACAATGACGAAGCACTGCCGGTACCGGCTGACCAGACGCGTGAGCCTGCATTCGGGATGCCAGCCTACTGGGTGCCGCCTGCGTACAAGGACGAACTCAAGCGCCGCGGCATGACGCCGGCCGAGAACATCACGGTCATCCTCACGCATCTGAGTGAAGTGATCCGCAACAACCTGCCGCAGCTCTTGTCCTACAAGGATATGCGCAAGCTGTTCGACAGGCTGGACCCGGAGTACCAGAAGCTTCTCGACGATATCTGTCCGGCGCACACGTCTTTCTCCGGTCTGCAAGCGGTGCTCAAGCTTTTGCTGGCGGAACGGGTTTCTATCCGGAATCTCAACCTGATCCTGGAAGCCGTTGCCGAGATCGTTCCACACGTCCGCAGATCGGAGCAGGTGGTGGAGCACGTTCGAATGCGCATCGCCCAGCAGATTTGCGGCGACCTTGCAGAAGGCGGCCCTCTGAAAGTGCTGCGTCTCGGAAACCGATGGGATCTAGCCTTCCACAATGCCCTGAAACGGGACGGAAAGGGCGACGTCATCGAGTTCGACATCGAGCCGCAACTGGTGGAGGAATTCGGCACGCAAATGTCCGACGCGGTCAAGAAACACATGAAGGACGGAAGCCGCTTCGCGGTGGTAGCGGCACCTGATGCCCGGCCATACGTACGCATGATCGTGGAGCGCATGTTCCCGACCTTGCCGGTCCTGTCGCATCTTGAAATCGCTCGCGGAGTGGATGTTTCCGCGCTCGGAAGCGTCTCGTGATTTCCGGCGGTCTCTTTTTCAGCACCTTCAGCTCGTCACTGCTTCTGGCGGTCTTCCTGTTGTTCTGCCGGATAGGAGCCTGCCTGATGGTGATCCCGGGGTTCGGCAGCAACCGTGTGCCGGTGCATGTTCGCCTGTTCATCGCGCTTTCCGTCGCGTTGGCCTTGTCGCCTCTGTTGGCGCCAGGCGTACAGGCGTCCTTGCCGGATGAGCAGCTCGGCACTGTTGCCGACTTTATCGGGGCGGAGTTGCTGACCGGAGCCTTCATCGGTTTTCTGGGACGCATCTTTCTGGCGGCTCTGGAGACTTTGACGACGTTGGTGTCCATGGCAATCGGCCTGTCGAACATGCCAGGCATGCCGATCGATGGCGTGGATTCCCTGCCGCCTGTCGCAAACCTTTTCACGGTGACGGCAACGGCGATGGTGTTCATCACCAACCAGCACTGGGAAATTCTGCGCGGGCTGGCAGCCTCCTATGAAGCGATCCCGGTCGGGCAGCCGCTGGCGGCCGTGACAAGCCTTGAGCAGTTTGCCGAGCAGTTGGGCCGGACCTTCATCCTGGCATTGCGGGTGTGCAGCCCGTTCATCGTCTACACGGTTGTTGTGAACTTTGCCGTCGGCCTCGTCAACAAGCTGACACCGCAGATCCCGGTCTACTTCATCTCCATGCCGTTCGTGATCGCGGGTGGTCTCTACTTTCTTTATCTCGTCATCGCGGAGGCCATCATGATCTTCCTCGACGGCTACTTCACTTGGCTCCAGATAGGTTAGGCAATCCTGACCGTGAAAGGTTCCTGTTCCATGGCAAGAAAAAGTCAGGATATCGAACGTTTGTTCCGGATGCAGAAGCAGATATTCCTGTTTTCATCCTGGCTACTTCAGAAGCTTGACGCTCAGGTCTATCAGCTGAACGAAAAGGAAAGACGCATTCTGCTGGCCCTTTCGAATGGCGACCTGGCACAGCACGACAGGTTTATCGCCAACGCTGCCGAGCGGCTGAGACGCATCATCGAGGAGATGTCACGGCTCAGCGAAGCACGCGCAAAGGTCAACTCCGAATACGATCGCCAGCGGCTGATGCTGAAACTCATGGCTGAACGTCTCGCCAGGATGCGTGGAGAGGAACAGCGTGCTGAAGAAGAACGGGACCTGATGGATCTGCTCGACCGCAGATACGGGTGAAAACCACTTGGCGTGAACGGGGCATATTCGTCGCCGTCCAGCAAGAAGACGCAAGCCTCCCGCAAGCTGCGCAGGCTATTCCTGAGGATGCAAACAAGGTTCGGTTCAAGTGTATTGCTTGCCTTGCCCTGTCGCCTGCCGGGCCTTGTTTGCACCTTATGTTTTTCGAGGAGCCCAGCATGGCGATTTCGCCTCCTTCAGATCTGATCCTGGATGTGTCCAAGGCCGCCGATCCGGTGAACCTTGCTGACGCCACGAACCGTCTCAGGTCCATTTCCGCTGGTGGAACGGGGGATGGCTTTGCACTTGCCTATGCCGGTGCGACGAACCGGGCAGGAGCCACTGAAGGCAGTTTTCGAACCGCCAATTACGAAGGACCGTCCCAAAAATCTCCTGCGGAGAAATTCGAGGCGATGATCCTCAGCCAGTTCGTCGAAACAATGCTTCCGGATGACTCCGAAGCGGTCTTCGGGTCCGGAACCGCCGGGGAAATCTGGAAATCGATGCTTGCCGAACAGGTCGCAAACCAGCTTGCCGCCAGTGGCGGTGTCGGTATCGCCGGCCTGATTTCAGATACGCTTGAAAAGGGAGTTAAAGCCTGATGGACGCTGCCAACGATGTTGACTTTCAGGACGTTGCCGTGACCGATCTCGCACTTCAGGAATTCACCCCCGATCCGGTGCGGTCCATGCCGCTGGTGGTCGCCGTTCGCCGAGCAATCGGCGCTGTGCGCGAGGAAACCCGGGCGCTTCGTGCAAATCCGACAGCGGACCTGAAGATCTTCGAATACGGCAAGAGCCAGGCTTTGCTTGACCTGTCCAGAGCCCGGACACTCGTGCCGCCGGCGTTCTATTCCGAGGAGTTGCGCGAAGACATCGCCGAATTCAAGGAAGTGCTCGATGAGAATGTCGGCCTGTTGCAACTGCACATGAATGCGGTGACGGAAGTTGTCGGCATGATGTCCAGAACCATGATCGACTATGAATCCGACGGCACGTATCAGGCACCGTTTCCGGAGAGGGCTCGATGATCAAGACCCTCGTTGCCGGCCTCTGGATGTCTGCCACCATGCTGGCGTCCGGTTACGGCACCACGCAGTATCTGGCAGCCCAGAAAAGGGTCGGCGACGATGAGCCGGCGTTTGTAGGGCTGGATTATGAGACCGTGAACCCGGTAAATGTGCCGATCCTGTTTGATGGCACGCTGCAGGGATATGTGGTGATCAAGATGGTCTTCACAGCGGATGGCGATACATTGCGCCGCCTGCCTGTGCCGCCACACCCTTTCCTGGTGGATGAAGCCTTCCGGGTGCTCTATTCGGACGAAACCCTCGATTTCCGTAGCCTGGAACGTTACGACCTGGAGGCTTTCACCGAACGTCTCAAGAAAACCACCAACGCGCGTCTCGGCCGGCCCGTGGTGCACGACGTCCTGGTGGAGGAATTCAACTATTTCGACAAGGAAGACGTGATCACGCACTAGCCGCTGATCCTGGTCTTGTACTGAAAAACTTCTTCTGCCGCCTCCCAGGCAATTGGCGCCCAGTTTCGGCTGGGCGCTTTTTTTTGATCCTCACCGCGGCCTGTTTTGTGCTTGATGGAACAGGACTGTTCGGAAAACCTACGCAATAGACCGAGCGCCGAGTGCGCTACTTTGCCTGGTGCGGTTTGGAGGATAGGCCCATGAAGACGATAACGGTATCGAGCAGTCGTGGCTCAATCGATCTGACTTCCGATGATATCCAGGTTTTGGAAAACGCTGTTGAAATCCTGCTTTATTCCGATTTTGAAGACGGTGAGCAGGCGAGAGAAATGCGGCTGACCGGAAAAAGCCTGCACGAAATCATGGAGCGCTTGTCGACGCTTCTGGATGAGTGAATTGGAGCGTTGGCAGGTCAATATTAATTCGCGGCGTTTGTTTCGCGCCATTTAGTGAATGCCGATTTCAGCCATCAGTATCGAAAATCGTGTCGATAGCCTGGAAGATGGTCTTGTAGACACCGATTTCGTCTTTGGCGAAATCTCCGTGAGGCACCGCTCTTTTTGCTTCGGCAATCAAGTCGGCCTTGATGGCTTCCAGATCCACTTCCGTACCCATCGGCCGATTTGAGAGCTCCACATGCAGGCGTTTGGCAATCCCGGCATAGGCGACAATTGCAGTCACCATGTGGGCGGGATCCTCCGGGATCTGGATTTTTTTCATACGCGCCGTTTCTCTGGTTTCAGTTGCAGGTAGTTTCCAGGTCCGGAAGACCCGAAACGCGCGGCAGGGCCAACAGCATATGGTGCTAGGCTGGCAGAATTGAAGCACGTTGGCGAATTTCGGTAAGTTGCCGCTGTATCAGGCGAAATTGCAGGCCGGCACGTCGCTCGTATCTGTGCGGACGAGCTGCCTGACCAATCGGAAATGATTTGGGATGCCTGGAACCGAACTACCGCAACCGGGCGTCCTTCAGGGCCTCAAGCAGCAGTTCCGTTTCTTTTGTCTTGTTACCACCGGCGTCAGGAACCTCGACATAGGAAACGTTGACTGCATTGTCCGGCCAGGCGAGGACGGCGGTAAAATAGATCCAGACACCCTTGTTGAAGAATTCCAGATCCAGGGAAATGCGCGGGGTGGTTTCCCACTCGACATCTGCCTGTGCGGCCATGGAATAGCGCAAGGAGCCTTCCTTGAAGAAGAGCTCGGCCGATGTCTTGATCAATTCGTCGATATTGCCGTGCTGGTCTGTTCGGATATAGGCGACGAAGTCGACCACATCGACCAGTTTCAGATCTTCGATAAAATCGGTCAGAGCAGAGGCAATTGCTTCCTGGCGCTGCCGGTCGCATTCCAGTGGCGACGGTTTCGTGCCGTTGCCTTCAGGCATATCGTGCATTCCCCGGACCTCCAAATACATTAAATTATACAGCAGTTTTGGTCTGGCGTGAGTACACGTAGCAAATGATTTCCGCAACTGCTCTGTAGAATTCCGGCGGGATCATCCTTTCAACTTCTGTAGCGGCGTAGAGGGACCGTGCAAGTTGCCGGTCCTCGATCACGGGAATATTGTTCGCCTCGGCGATCTCCCTGATCTTCAGCGCAATCAGATCCTGCCCTTTAGCTACAACAACCGGGGCAGGGTTTTGGTCCCCGTCGTAACGCAAGGCAACAGCGAAGTGTGTCGGATTGGCAACAATGAGGGTTGCTTGCGGCACGGCTGACATCATGCGGTTTCGTGCCCGGTCGCGTGCTAGCGAGCGTTGCCGGGCCTTGACGATCGGGTCGCCTTCCATCTGCTTGTGCTCGTCCTTGATCTCCTGCTTGCTCATGCGCAGGTTCTTGCGCCAGTGCGAGCGGGACCAGAGAATGTCGACTGTAACCAGTAGAATGGTAACGATGCAGACGCCGGCGATCAGCTTCATCGATATCTGAAGGATCGCTTCGGGAAGTGCGCTTGGATCTGTGAACATGGCGTTGATCAGTTCCGCTTCATTCGCCCGGAACTGGCCATAGACGATGGCACTGACCGTGGAGAACTTGAAGACTGCCTTGAGGAACTCCACAAGGCCCTGGGCTCCGAATATGCGGCTCCAGCCCTTCGCCAGCGAGAGCTTGGAGGCATCCGGCTTGATGCGGTGAAAAACGATGCTGGGCGTGTTCTGCAAAAAGGCGGACGCAAGACCGGACACGGCAAGCAGTGCGACAATCGGGGCGAGGAAGACCATGACCTCGATCGACACCGCATGGGTGAGCAACAATGCGTCGGCGCTGTTTCCAAGATCCACTCCTCCCGAAAGGTCCAGAAGATGCGTCAGCGTTTGCACGAGCTGACTCGATGCCGATGTAACAACGAAACTGCCGATCAAGAGTGTCGCGATAAATGTTGCCAGAACGGGGGCTTCCCGTGAGACCGGGGTGTTGCCCTTTTCTATGGCATCGCTGATCTTTTTCTCGGTCGGTTCCTCTGTTTTTGAATCCTTGTCTTCTTCCGACATCCAGCCACCCGGTGTTCAGGCTCAGATCACGTCGAACCGCTTGCAAAGACGATCACGCAAAGAATGCGCCTTCGTCCTGCTTCGGATTCAGCTCGATTTCACCACGCGATGCCATTTCCAGCGCGAGGTTGGTGATCGCACTGCGGGCATCCAGAACGTCGCGCTGAGCGGCCGGTTCGCCGGCAGCAAGTTCGTGTTCGGCGATACGACGTGCGCGGGATGTCAGCGATGACAGGATCACTTCCCGGAACTGGGCATTGGTTCCCTTCAGGGCCAGCACGATCCGGTCCGTCGGGATCTGATCGAAAATCGCCATGCGGGTCCGGGCGTTGAGATTGGTGATGTCGTCGAAGGTGAAGAGCAGACCTTTCAGAAGTTCTGCGGTTTTCGGTTTCACCTCGTTCAGGTTCTCCAGAGCGTCTTCCATGTGCTCGCGGTCCATCTTGTTGAGAATGTCCGCCATGCGAGCATGGGAGTCGGCTTCCAGGGTGCCCGACAGGTTGAGCATGAAATCCTCATGCATGGTCTTTTCGACGTCGCGCATGATTTCCGGCACAACCGCCTTGATCGACAGCATGCGCCGGACAAGAGAGTTGCGCGTCTGGTTGTTGATTTGTCCGAGAACCTTTGCGGCTGCACTCGGCTTTATCTTTGTCAGGATCAACGCTGCGGTTTGCGGGTGTTCCTTCAGGAGATAATTTGCGAACACCGTTTCGGAAACCGTGGTCAACCGGTCCCAGATGGACCGGTTGGAGTTGCCGAGCACGTCCGACATGATGTCTGCAAGCTGATCGTCCGGCAGGACACCTTCCAGCATTTTCTCCACTTCGTTGGCCGAACCATAAAGCGTCGTGCCATGGGAGAACTGCTCGATGAATTCTTCTGCCAACCGGTCAAGCTCTTCCGATGCCACCGTGCCGAGCTGGGCCGCGGAGACGGTGATCATCCGGATTTCTTCCTGATCGAAATGCCGGAGCAGTTTCTGCGAACTCGTCTTGCCCAGCGAAAGCAGCAGAGCGGCCACGCGTTGTGTTCCGTTCATTCGGCGGGCAGGCGGAGCCGGCGGCTTGGCCAGGTTTGCAGCGGTTGCTGCGGCAGCGTTGGCGGAATTCATCATTTTGTCACTTCAATCCTAAGGAAACAGCCTTGGGCAAACCGGAGAAGGTGAGGCCGGAAAAATCCGACCTCAGATGTCCAGACCGCCGGCCTGGGCGCTGATGATCTCCGTCAGCGAAACGCCGAAGCGCGAGTTGTCGTCTTCCACGACCACGACTTCTCCGCGGGCGATGACGCGGCCGTTGACCACGATGTCGATCGGTTCGCCGACACGATGATTGAGTGGAATAACTGCGCCGCGACCGAGTTTCAGCAGGTTGGAAACCAGCATGGTCGCAGATCCGAGAACCACCTGGATGTTGACGGGAATGCCGAGGATGGTGTCGAGATTTCGGTCGTCGCCGATGGTATCGCCATTCTGGTTCTTTTCCGGCGATTCCACCTTGGCGAAACTCGCGGCATCGGCCGGGCGGGTTTTCGGGCCTTTTTCAGCGTCGATGTGATCGATGATTGTTTCGGACATTACATCTTATCCTTCTGGTTCATGGAGACCGTGCGGAACGGGCTTTGCAGCGAATTGTCGATACGGTGGACGCGTGTCGGCGCCTGTTGATGGACCTGGCCGCGATGAATGGTCGTTTCCTTGCGCCCGCCGGGCTGAGCGGAACCGGCAACGCCAGCTGCCTGCTCGCCTGCCGTTTCTTCGGCGAAGATGTCGATGTCGTCGCGAACAGGCGCAAAGCGTTTCGGGTCATGCAGGACGGCGGTCGCCTTGGAGAGCTCCTTCAGCTCCGCGCGCAGCACGGACTGCTGGCGCTTTGCCTCACGGGTCAGACCGTCGATTTCCGCGATCAGCTCGCGTGCATCGTCCATCCGGTTGCCGAGCGCATTGAGGATCTGGGCACCCTTGACGTTGATCTCCTGGATCGAGACCTCGATGCCGTCGAGCGCGAGGGCGGTCTGATCGAAGATACGCTGGTAGTCATCATGGTAGCTGCCCAGTCGGCGCAGCTCCCGGTGCATGGAAAGCATCCGGACCGTGGTCGCGACCAGCGCGAGCAGGAGAACGCCATCAACGATTGCGGAGATCATCGAACAGATCCTTTTCTTCCTCATGGATGAGCTCATCGATCTGCAACGTGTAGGATCCGTTCAACTGTCCAAGCTGGCAGGTGAAGACGGGCTGGTCGTTGCAGGCGAGTGTGACCGGAGAGCGGGCTGTCGCCTGAAGTTCGATGACCTGTCCGACCCGGAGGTTTGCAAGGTCGCCGAGCGACATTTCACGTTCTTCGAGAATGGCTTCCAGCTTGACTTCGGTGCGCTGGATCTCGTTGTGGAAATGCTGGGTCCACTGTTTGTCGCGGCTCGACATCTCGCCGGACAGAACCTGGGAAAGGCGCTGCCGCAGCGGGTTGAGCGTCGAGTGCGGCATGACGATGAACACTTCGCCGCCACGCCCGATTGCCTGTTGCAGCAGGCGAGCCACCACGGCAGGGTTGTTCCGCCGGCCGACCACCGCAAAGTCCATGCGGCTTTCGATGCGCTCGATCTTCAGCGTTGTTTCGGCAATCGGGGCAAAGCTCTCGGCCAGTGCCTTGGCAGCTACCTCGAACATGGTGCGCGCGATCCGCGTTTCGATGTTCGAGAAGGGGCGCTCGTCGTCGATGGGAGGCTCGGTCCCGTCAGCACCGAAGAGGACATCCACCAGTGTGAAGATGAAGTCCCGGTCGAAGCCGACGAGTACACGGGCATCCCATTCCGGAGAATAAAGCACGGCCACAAGAGCATTGGATTCGAACTCGTCGAGTACGTCGCCGATGCGGTTGTTTTCAACGTAGCTCACCGAGATGTAGGACGGTGAGGGGGACTTCTGGCGCATGGCGTCGGCCATCAGGCGGGCCATGCGGTCGAACACCACCGGAAGCATCGGCAGGCGGTCAACGGAAATTCCGGCGGCATCCAGCAATCTGTCGGCGATCATCGCGCGTTCGGAGCTGGAAGCATTGGAGCTTGCGGTCGCTGCTTCGATCATGGCTTAGGCGGCTCCCTGCAGGTCCTGGACGTTGTCGGCACCAGCGCCACCGGCACTCATCGTCTCGTTTTCAACTTCGTCGATGGTTGGACGGTCGTAGTCGGAAATGGTCTTGCGGCCATGCTCCAGGGCGATCTGCGGATCGGCGCCGTTCATGAAGGCAAGCAGGGTCTGCTTGACGACGATGTAGGTACGAAGGCGGGACTCGCGGACGTTGCGGATCTTGGAGGCGATCGGGCCGAACAGCGAGTAGGAGAAGAAGATGCCGACAAACGTGCCCACGAGTGCCGCGCCAATCAGGCTGCCCAGCAGCTGAGGAGACTGGTCGATGGCGCCCATGGCCTTGATGACACCGAGCACGGCCGCGATGATGCCGATGGCAGGCAATGCATCAGCGATGCTGCTCATGGCATGGTACGGCTTCATCTGGTCGCGGTGGATCGTGTGAAGTTCTTCGTCGACCAGCGCTTCGATTTCGTGAGCGCGGGCATTTCCCACGATGATCAGCCGGAAATAGTCGCAGATGAAGGTTGTCAGGCTGGCATTGCGCAGGACCGATGGATACTTCTGGAAAATCGGAGAAGTATTCGGGTCTTCGATGTGCGGCTCGACCTGGTTGCGCCCCTTGGCTCGCAACTCACGCATCAGGCCGTAGAGAAGTGCCAGAACGTCGAGATATTCCCGCTTGTTGGGAACTGCGTTGCGCAGCGCATCCGACACGGCAACCAGGGTTCCCCTGATTACCTTCATTGGATTGGCAACGACAAAAGCACCGATAGCGACGCCAAGAATAATGACGAGCTCCCACGGCTGCCAGAGGACGGAGACCTTGCCTCCGAGTGCGGCAAAGCCGCCTATAAGGGACGCGCCTGCTATGATCAGGCCGATAAGAATAGTCACCTAACAGCTCCCAACTGGTGTGGATTGCAACTCTGATTGGGAGGACGCTAGCGGCCGAGACTTGCCTGAAGCTGACGCGTGAAAGCCTTTTGAAAATCATCTCCGGGCCGTCAGCCTGGCGTAAGGTTTGCGAGTGAGTGTTCCCCGAAAGCCTGCCCGCCATGGGCCCGCAATGGGGATAGATCCATGATCAATACATTGAGCCAGGTTCAACTGGTCAGAACCAATATGGAACGCTCGCTGAAGACGGTCGCCGCGGACCCTATGGTCGAACGTCAGACCGAATATTATCGCGAGAACATCCGCAATATTAAGTCCATCGACGAATTCCTGGCTGATGATCGCATCTTCAACTACGCGATGACTGCCATGGGTCTGGAGGACATGATCTACGCGAAGGCGTTCATTCGGAAAGTGCTGGAAGAAGGCACGGACGAACGTGGCGCTTTCGCCAATCAGCTGGCCGATACCAAGTACAAGAATTTTGCTGAAACCTTCAATTTCAAGCGGTATGGCGAAACGACGACTTCTTTTGCCCGGACGCAGGATGCGATTGTACAGAAGTATCATCGGCAGACTCTGGAAGTGCGCGAGGGTGAACAAAACCAGGGTGTCCGTCTGGCACTCTATTTCGAACGCCGTGCGCCCGATATCACCAACGCGTACGATGTTCTGGCCGACCGCGCGCTTGCCGAGGCCGTTTATACTTCGCTTGGCCTACCACAAGAATTTGCGATGACCGACATCGACAAGCAGGCAGCCTACCTGGAAGAACGTCTGGATTTCAGCAAACTCGGAGATGCGGACTACCTGGCGAAATTCCTCAACCGGTTCTCGGCTCTCTATGACCTTTCCAACAGCCCGTCCGGCAACATGTCGCCAACACTTGCTCTTTATGGCAATGGCCGAGGGGTTATCCAGATGGGCGAGGGACTGTTGGCAAGCATCCAGAATTTCCGCCTCGGAGGTTTTTGATCCATGGAATCCGCACTTTATGTTGCGCTATCTGCGCAGGTTGCACTTTCGAACCGTCTTGAAACGGTTGCCAGAAACGTTGCCAACATGAACACAGCCGGCTACCGGGCAGACGAGGTCAAGTTCGCAGAGCTCGTCTCAAAGGCAGCGCAGGACAAGGTCAGTTTCTCCACCGGTGGCGAGAAATACATTTCCCGGCAGTACGGCAGTCTGAACAAGACAGATAATCCCCTTGATCTCGCAGTGGAAGGCGAAGCCTGGTTTGCAATTCGCGATGTCAACGGCAACCTGTCCTATACCCGGGACGGGCGCTTGCAGATCGGCAATGACGGAACCTTGCGTACCTTGACCGGGCAACAGATCCTGGGAGCAGGTGGGCAACCGATTGCACTCGATCCGGATGCCGGGACACCGTTGATCACGCAGTCGGGCGAGATTTCCCAGGGCGACGTTGGAATTGTCGGTCAGGTCGGTTTGTTCCTGATCCCCGACGATGCCCAGCTCACGCGTGCTGAAAACTCGGCGGTCATTCCCGACAAGCCGGTTATTCCCGTGCAGACCTATGACACAAACGGTGTTCGCCAGGGATATGTCGAAGGCTCGAATATCAATCCCGTCCGGGAAATGACCAAGATGATCATGATCTCACGCGCCTTTGAGAGCGCGACGAAGATGATCGATACCAGCAATGAAAGCCAGGAGAAGGCCATTCGCGAACTGGGGGCAACCTCATGACGGCGGTGGATGCAACACAGGCGGTGGGCAAGCCGATGGACCTCAATGCTGTCATGGATGGTTCGCCCGTCAAGGCAGCGCGGCCCGGGGTGTCGCCCAAGGCTGAAAACTCTGCCTTCAGCTTCGGTGACTTCATCGACGTGATCAATCCCTTGCAGCATATTCCGGGGATTGCGGAGCTCTATCGATCGGTAACGAACGACGAGATTTCCGACAACGCCCGCAAGGCCGGCAATGCTCTTTACGGCTTCGCACTCGGCGGGCCGGTCGGGCTGGGAGCCATGCTCGCCTATAACGAAGTCGGCGATCGCCTGAACAGCAGTCAAGAAAATGTCACGGCACAGCCCGTCGAAGTTGCGGAAGCGGCTCCTGTCGGCGAATCTGCGCCAGCAAGCGATGTTCCTGTGCCGGTGCGCAAGCCTGGTGTTGAGCCAACCGCATCCGAAGCCGATAAGGCTGATGCCACAGCCGTACTTGGTGAAACCGTGGCATCGGCTGGTCGTAAGGACGCTCCGCCTACCGCTCTTGTCGATCTCATCAACAGCACTGGTGCTGCTCCCGGGCTGGATGGGGAAACAATGACATCACCCGACAAGTCTTCTTCGGGTAATGCCTCATCCGTTTCCTATCTCGACATGCCGGATAGCGCCACGCCATCGGGGCCGGTAATGCCTGACCAGCAGGGGCTTGACCGTCTGGCTTCGCACAAATCCAACCATCTGCCTCTCGATGTCTTGAAAGCTCTTCAGGAACGCCATGCCGAACGCTCCGTATCTGAACGCACTTGATCAAATCTCCGCGTCTTTGGCGGCCCTGGAAACTGAGATCGGGCCCGTGAAACTCAGCGGACGTGTGACCCAGGTTTCTTCCGAATCCATTCGCGTCTCCGGTCTTTCCCGCGTGGTTTGCCTGGGCGACCTGGTGCAGTTCGAGGGGCGAGCTGGCATCCGGCAGGGCGAAATCATCCGGCTGGACCAGAAGGACGTGGTAATCAAGCCATTGGAGCGCGTGACCGACATTGGCATCGGCAGCGTTGCTTCGGTCATGGGCGGACTTGCCATTCATCCGGACATGAGCTGGCGCGGCCGGATCGTGAATGCGCTCGGCGAACCGATTGATGGGGCAGGGCCGCTTGCCCATGGTGTGGAAGCGTTTCTTCTTGACCGCGCACCACCGCCGGCGATGAACCGAAGCAAGATTTCCGAAGGCGTTCGAACCGGTGTGCGGGTGATCGATCTCTTCACGCCACTGTGCGTCGGTCAGCGTGTCGGCGTTTTTGCGGGGTCCGGCGTTGGCAAGTCCACACTTCTCGGCATGCTGGCCGGGTTTGGGGACTTTGACACGGTAGTAGTCGGTCTCGTTGGCGAACGCGGCCGCGAAGTGCGCGAGTTCATTGATGACATCCTGGGTGAGACCTTGGCGCATTCCGTTGTTGTCGCCTCGACTGGCGATGAAAGCGCCATGCAGCGCCGGCTTGCGCCCAAGACGGCCATGAGCGTTGCCGAGTACTTTCGTGCGCAAGGTCACAAGGTGCTGCTTATTCTGGATTCCGCCACCCGATTTGCCCATGCTGCACGGGATGTGGCTCTGGCGGCTGGAGAACCTCCTGTCGCCCGCGGGTTTCCGCCAAGCGTCTTTGCTGATCTTGCCCGCCTCATCGAACGCGCCGGACCTGGAAGCAGCGGCGAGGGCTCAATCACAGGGATCTTTTCCGTTCTTGTTGACGGTGACGACCACAACGATCCGGTTTCCGATGCCATTCGTGGTCTTCTGGACGGACACATCGTTCTGGATCGTCAGATTGCCGAGGCCGGCCACTATCCGCCAGTCAGCGTATTGAAATCCACCTCGCGGCTTGCCGACCGGGCCTGGACACAGGATCAGCAGGAACTTATCCATCGGATCAAGGGACTGATATCCTACTATGAAGATACGAAGGATCTCCGCCTGATGGGCGGTTTCCAGACTGCGGGCGACGAAAAACTGGAAAAGGCCTGCAGACTTGTGCCCAAGATTTACGAAGCGCTGAGACAGCGCGCAGACCAGGTGGCTCCCTCCGATCCCTTCGCAGACCTGGCTCAGGCTTTAGCTGCCGATACGTAAACCATTTTCCACATCTCTAGTATAAATACGAAATTGCCGCCTTGTCTGGCGGCGATTTTTGTATATATCAGTGTTACATCTTATTAAGGATTGCGGAAAAACGCGGTCCCCGGCATTTTAATAAATTTTTCTCTCAGTTTATTGGTAATGTCCGTGATTTTTTATTTAGTTTTCTATGTGGATATAAGAACTTCCCCCACTATAAATTCTGAAATAGTTGTCGAGTTAGGGAAGAAACGTTGACCTTGTGAAGCTCCAAAATTACGGATTCTACATTGGTAAAATCCAAGGGGCTGATATGTTCATAATCGTAGACTCAAGAGAGATAGTGACCGCAGGCTATGCCTCGGCATTCGACCGGGAAGGCTATGCCTCCCTGGAACTTCATCCATCGGAACTTCTTGACTGGCTGGAAATCACCTGTGCCCAGGATCTGGGCTCGGTTGACGCCATCCTTCTGGGAGAGTGTGAAGAAAGATGCGGCTACGTTGCATCGATCCGCAGCCGGTGTCCGGAAGCCCAGATCGTGGCTCTGGAAGATACCGCCAACCTTGAGAGCACGCTCGACCTGTTTTCCGCAGGTATGGACGATGTTCTGAAGAAGCCGGTTCACGTTCGGGAAATCATTGCCCGCGTCGGTGCTTTCCGCCGCCGGATCACTTCCCGGAACAATTCAGCAGGCACCGGTGCCATCGAAGTCTTCTTCGACGGTCGCGATCCAGTCGTCGGTGGGGACGTCATGGAACTGCCGCGCCGGGAACGCCGCATTCTTGAATATCTCGTCAAGAACAAGGGGCGGCGTGTCACCAAGACACAGATCTTCAATGCTGTTTACGGCGTCATGAACGACGGCGTGGATGAATGTGTCGTGGAAAGCCACATTTCCAAGCTGCGCAAGAAATTGCGGAAAAAGCTTGGCTACGATGCAATCGAGTCGACGCGTTACATCGGCTACATGCTGAAAGACGCTACGGCCACCAAGCAGAAGGTTGCAGACACCCGTCGGCAGGTTCAGGCCTCGCCAGCAACCGCACACGCTGTAGAGGTTCCGGTTGACACCCGCACCACCAACAAGCCGTTTTTGTCAGTGGTCAATGCCTGATCAGAATAAGCTCTGAATATGAAGACCTTGCAAGGAACAATAATTTGCAATGGCAACGATCGAGCGGACTGGTATGAAAGTTTTGCCGGAGACAATTGCATGATGCGATGCCGCTCTAATTCGTCGAATTCAGGTTTTTTGTAGATGCAAGACTATCTGTTTTGCTGTGGAAAGAAGGCTCTTTCAATTTACAATTGATTTTTATGGAAAATTTAGAAAACCTACCCAGAATATACGACACACTGACGCTCTAATCACATGATCTCCGCTGCGCGGCGCATTGATGGGGCGAGGGGCAATGTAGATGTGTCTGTGAATCAAGTATTGAAGAGACGGTCCGCAAAGGCGGTTCGGTTTTCGTCCTTGACCGGAAGCCATATAAATCGGCGTTCTGCCGGAGTTTTATGAGCTGGAACGGACACCGTGAATTGAGGTGGGCGTCTTGACACTGAACGGCAGTACGTCGTTGCCATATACTCCCAAGGAGATGGGCCGTTCCAGCCTGTCCCGGACGTTCATTCTCTATACGCTCGGTCTTTTCGCCGTTCTTGGTATCATATTCATCGGCATTCTTACGAAGATCACGTGGGACGCCTCTCACGCACGCGCCATTCGTGTGACCGAGGCTTTCTTTCAGGCAACCAAACGCCCGTTTGAACGCGCCATCTGGACTGTCAATGCGGATGCGACCCTGCAGCTCATCCGCGGGTTGGAAAGTCTCGAAGTTGTCGAGAAAGTCTGGGTTGAAACACCGGACACAGGCAATTTCGGTGAACCTGTTACCGGGCCACGCGCTGCCGAAGCTCTTAGTTATACACTCAATTCGCCCAGCACCATCCTGCACAAGGATGCAATCGGGCAGGTGTTCATCCTCATCGACCGCAACACGATTTCCTATGAAATCGTTTCGACTGTCGGGTTCATCGTCACCGCGATCATCGTCTATCTGCTGTTGCTCGCCATCGTCATCAGAACGGTTTTTCGCCGTCTGATCGGCCAACCGCTTTCGGCAATCGTGGACTACCTTTCGACGCCGCGCCTGATTGAAGATCCGCCAAAGGCCGAACTGATGCCTGGCCGTGCGGACGAAATCGGCATTCTCGCCGCCAGTCTCCAGTCCATGGTTCAGCGCCGGCATCTGGATTTGCAGAAAATTCAAGAATACCAGACTAATCTCGAGGACTTGGTCGCCCACCGGACGGAGCAGCTTAAGTTGGTGCAGGAAGAGCTTATCCAGGCAGATAATCTGGCCGCGCTTGGCGCGCTGGTTGCCGGGGTTTCGCACGAGCTGAACACGCCTCTTGGAAACGCGTTGATGGCGGCCACGACCATCAAGGATTCAACCGGTTACTTGCGCACCGAACTTGAAGAGCAGAAACTGAGCAAGGAAGCCCTGGAAAACGAAGTCGAACGTATTTCCGATACCGCGCATATCATCGAGAAGACACTCGGCCGGGCCCGCGAGCTCGTCGGGAACTTTCGTCAGGTGGCTGTCGACAGGCAGAGCGAGAAGAAGCGGTCCTTCAATTTCGACCACATCATTCGTGAAACCCTTGCAACACTGCAGCCGACGCTCAAGAAAACGCCTTTCAAGGTCGAGCTTGATCTCCATGCGGACGAAATCATCGACAGCTATCCTGGCGCGGTCAGTCAGCTTGTCTCGAATTTTGTCGAAAACGCCATCAAGCACGGATACGAAGGGCGAAGTGAAGGTCTGATCAAGCTGTCTTCCCAGGTGGTTCATCCGAAGGACAAGAACCGAAACAATTCGAACGAACGCAAGATTATCTTCAAATGCCAGGATTTCGGTGTAGGCATTCCGGAGAAGAATCTGAAAAAAGTATTCGAGCCGTTCTTTACGACGAAGTTCGGCAAAGGAGGATCCGGTTTAGGGATGGCGATTTGTTACCAGCTGGTCACCGAAGCCCTGAACGGAACCATCTCGGTGTCTTCCAGCGTCGGCTCGGGAACGGAATTCATTATCGAATTCCCCGCCTTGGCCGCTCAGGACACCAGGAAGCCTCTCGGACAGAAGGTGCATTGAGATGGTGATGGACTTTCTTGCCCCCTCCGAGCCGGAAGTGAAGAAGATCACAAAGGCGCCCTGGAAAATCCTGATCGTCGATGACGATCCCGACGTACATGAAGTCACCAAGATCGCCGTTGGTGGATGCATCTTCGAAAATCGTCCGTTTGAACTTTTGCATGCTCTGTCGGCTCAGGAAGCCCGGCAGATCCTGTTGAAACACCCCGATATCGCGGTGGCGCTTGTCGATGTCGTCATGGAAAGCGATACGGCAGGTCTCGGGCTTGTGAGCTGGATCCGTTCCGAACTCGGCAATCATTTCACGAGGTTGATCCTGCGTACAGGTCAACCCGGGTATGCACCGCAGACCGACGTGATCATGAAATTCGACATCGACGGCTACACCGAAAAAGCCGAATTGTCGCGAACCAAGCTGATTACCGCCATCGTTACAGGTCTGCGCGGTTACAAGCTTGTCATGTCGCTTGAGACCAACCGCAAGAAGCTCAAGCAACTAAACGAGCATTTTGCAGCTATTGTCGAAAAGAACGCCCTGAGTGAATTTGCTGCAGCAGTCCTGAAGCATTTCACGGTTCTTGTCGGGCAACCTGTCGACAGCCTGTTGTGTGGTCTTGAGACGCTTCCCGACTACGGGTCCTTCGACAAGTCCAACGTCCGTGTGCTCGCGGCAACGGGAAATTTCGAGGACAAGATTGACCTGCCGGTGGACGTCATCAGTGACGATGCGATCCGCAATGCCGTGGCAAGATGCGTCGAGACACAGGCAACATGCGCGTCGCCCAAAGGACTTGCTCTTCCGCTTGTCACCCGTAACGGCATGACAGGCGCGCTTTATCTCGGTATTTCCGAGGAGTTGCTGGAGGAGCTCGTCGGGTCGGAAGTCGTGCAGTTGTTTGTTTCCAACGTCGCGCTTGGCTACGAGAAGACCGGCCTTTTGGAGCATATTCGCAACCTGGCTTATGTCGATCGCGTGACCGGGTTGTCGACATTCTCCGGTTTCATCGAAACCTTTCAGCGTCACGCCGCCAACGGTGCCAAGCTGCTGGTCGTTCATTCCGACATCCAAAGGTTCCGTGTCATTGTCGACGGGATCGGCGACGAAAAGGCCGGCGCGGTCTTGAAACGGACCGGCCACCGCCTGTCGCAGACCTTCCCCGATGCACTCACCATTGCCAGGAAGGAAAAGGACGAATTTCTCATCCTTCTGAAGGGCGGTGAAGAGAATACGATTCAGGATGTGGTTGCGCGGATCGAAGATGCCTTCCAGCAGCCGATCACGCTCGAAGACAACCAGATCACCCTTCGACTGCGGCTGGGGTTTGCATCCACCGGCACCGAGACGCAGGGCGCTGAAGAACTCGTGCGTTTTGCTTCCATCGCCCTTAACGATGTGCGTCAGAAAGGGGTGACCAACCACGCGGTTTTTCATCCGCTGATGCAGGAGGCTGCCTTTGAGCGCCTGCGGCTTGCTTCGCTGCTTACCGGTAGTTCCAACCAGACGAAGTTTTCGCTGAATTATCAGCCGATCATGCACGCCCGGGACGAGAGCCTTGCGTCCTTCGAGGCCCTGATGCGGTTCCGTACACCGAGTGGAACGTTCCTGAATACCGCTCGGATGATCGAAGCTGCCGAAGCCAGTGGTCTTATTACCGAAATCGGCGCATGGATGTTCAAGACGTCGTTCACCGAGTTCAGCAGCTTGACCGGAATTTCCGATGACGTTCGGTTGAATGTGAACCTGTCTCCCAGGCAGGTTCAGGCAAACCGGATCTACAAGGACATCGAAGATGCTGTGACAGCCGCCGGATTGCCGCTGGACCGCCTGGTTTTCGAGGTGACCGAAGGGCTGTTCCTTAGCAACGACCAGGTGACCCTGGCCTTCCTGACGTGGCTGCGTGACAAGGGGGCGCGCGTCGTTATTGACGATTTCGGCACCGGGTATTCATCGTTCAGTTATCTGCGCAAGCTGCCGGTTGACGGTATCAAGATCGACCGAAGCTTTATCATGAACATGGATCAGGATGCGGATGCGCTTGCTGTCGTGAAGTCCATCATCGCCGTTGCGCAGGCGCTGGATCTGAACGTTACAGCTGAAGGTGTCGAGACTGTTGCCCAGAGAAATATCATGCAGAAGCTGCATTGCGACTACCTGCAAGGATATTTCTACGCCAAGCCTCTGGCGACCAATGACCTGTCCGGTTTCATCCAGAAGGTTGTCGAACCAGGCGTTGCCTTCGGATAAAACAGTTTATCCGTCCGTTTATCAAATTCTGGCCGGAACTGTCAGGACAGAAGTGCCTTTTTGGCGCATACTGCGACAGCTAGGTCATACGTTGAATTGAAGACATCGGACAGCCTGTCAAGGATTGCGTTCTGCAATTCTGTTCACATAAGCGATTGAAAATTTGTACGAAACACGCTCTCATGCGGGAAAACGTGTTTGCGGCGGACGCGTCAATCGCGTTGAATGTCGACTGAACCTTTGTAAATATGCGCTAAAGCGCAACTTGGGGAGAAAACATATGGACATGAGCGGCTCCCACCGGATTCCGGCCAAACGGGAAACCGTATGGCAAGCCTTGAACGATCCGGATGTCTTGCGGGCCTGCATCCCGGGCTGCGAAAGCCTCGAGAAGACCTCGGACACCGAAATGACCGCCGCGGTCACATCGAAAATCGGGCCTGTCAAAGCCAAGTTCAAAGGGGAAGTGACCCTTGAGAACATCAATCCTCCGGAAAGCTACACGATCTCGGGAGAAGGCAAGGGCGGCGTCGCCGGGTTTGCCAAGGGGTCTGCGGATGTGAAGCTTACGGAGGAAGGTGACGAAACCATACTTTCCTACGAAGCCAAGGCGCAGGTCGGGGGCAAACTTGCCCAACTCGGCAGCCGGCTGATCGACTCTACCGCCAAGAAAATGGCGGAAGACTTTTTCACGAAGTTCTCCGAGATGGTCGGTTCACCGGCAGGACAGGACGAAACTGCGACCACAGCTGGTGCCGATGACGATCTGGATCCTGGAGTGGCCGAGGAAGCCAAGCGGATCGCGATCGAAGAGTCCCCTGGCGAAGTCATGCACGCAATTGAGGATGCGGAGCATGCTGTCGAGGAAAAGATCCATCAGGCGGAACAAAATATTGAAGCCGCTGCGGGACGCAACGTGTTTGGCGGCCCAATGGTCTGGGGGCTCGTGTTGCTCGCCGCCGTGATTGTCGTGCTTGCACTTGCAAGTTGACCGGGTAGGACAAATCTTGAAATGATCGGGCTCTGACAATTTAGGACGCGCCAGGGCCCCAGCACAAAACACGGTGACAAGCCGGGAAATTGGGTCAGTGACACGCAATCGAATTCGATTGTTTATTCGTACGCTGGTCTGGATCGGACATCAGAGGTCTTGCCTGTCATTTCATGCAGGTGGGCCGGTTTGATCGCTCCGGTTCAGGGAATTTCATGAGGGAGAGGAATTCATGTCGAAAGTATCGATGGTATTGAACGGCAAGACGGTTTCGGCTGATGTCGAAGACCGGACGCTGCTCGTATCGTTTATCCGGGACGTGCGCGGATTGACTGGTACGCACGTTGGCTGCGACACCTCGCAATGCGGTGCCTGCGTTGTGCATGTCGACGGCAAGGCCGTAAAGTCTTGCACCATGCTCGCAGCCCAGGCCGACGGCGCAGAAGTTGTAACACTTGAGGGGATCGGCACAGCCGACAGCCTGCATCCCGTACAGGCAGCTTTCCGTGAACATCACGGGCTTCAGTGCGGCTTCTGTACCCCCGGCATGATCATGACCGCCGTGGACATGATCAAGCGTCATGGTGCTGGAAATCTCGACGAGGCAACCATTCGCCACGAGCTGGAAGGCAATATCTGCCGCTGCACCGGCTACCACAATATCGTCAAGGCGATCAAAGCCGCCTCCGATCAAATGGCCGGTATGGCTCAGGCCGCCGAATAACGGCGTTGGCCTGAACTCCCAAAATTGATGCGCGAACACGTTCGCGCAGCAGGACAGCAAGACCGATCAATCGAATGAGATGCCGGGAGGAACAGGTATCTTCGTATTGACCGCCAGGTCTTGAGAGACAGTTGCCTTGAAGGCAGCAGCCGGATTGTCCGGCGAGTGGAGGATGTCCGGTACTGGCGGAGCCGGCAGATATTCGGGAGAGAAGAAATGGCAGTTGAAGGGATTGGCGCCCGTGCCTTGCGCAAGGAAGACAAGCGCTTCATTACCGGCAAGGGTAAATACACCGACGATATGACCATGCCGGGCATGGGGTACGCTGCTTTCGTTCGCTCGCCGCACGCGCATGCAAAGGTCAAGGGGATTGACGCGAGCGCTGCTCTGGCAATGCCGGGTGTGGATGCGGTTCTCACCGGCGACCAACTGGTGGGTGATGGTATCGGCAACTTGATCTGTGGCTGGATGATCCATTCCAAGGATGGCTCGCCGATGAAGATGGGCGGCTGGCGTGCACTGGAACCGGAAATTGTTCGCCATGTCGGGCAGGCCGTTGCCGTGGTTGTGGCCGATACGCAGGCTCAAGCACGTGATGCCGCTGACGCGGTTGTGGTTGATTATGAGGAATTGCCTGCCGTTATCGATCCGCTTGCGGCACTCGAAGCAGGTGCCCCGCAGATTCACCCGGAAGCCGAAGGCAACCTGATCTACGATTGGGAAATTGGCGACGAAGGAGCCACAAATGCGGCCTTCGAAAAGGCCGCTCATGTCACGCGCATGGAGATCCATAACAACCGCCTCGTTCCGAACGCGATGGAGCCGCGCGCAGCTCTTGCAGGTTACGATGCGGCCGAGGAGCACTATACGCTTTACACCACTTCGCAGAATCCACATGTGGCTCGCCTGGTGTTGTCGGCCTTCTACAACGTTGCTCCTGAAAACAAGCTGCGTGTGATTGCGCCTGATGTCGGCGGTGGCTTTGGTTCCAAGATCTACATCTACCCGGAAGAAATGGTCTGCCTGTGGGCGTCCAAACGTGTCGGTCGTCCGGTCAAGTGGGTGTCTGACCGGACCGAAGCCTTCCTGACGGATGCACATGGTCGCGACCATCGCTCTGAAGCGGAACTCGCGCTTGACGCGGACAACAAGATCCTGGGCCTCAGGGTCAAGACGATTGCCAATCTCGGCGCCTACATGTCGTTGTTCTCGTCTTCCGTGCCGACGTATCTCTACGCTACGCTCCTTTCGGGTCAGTACGACATTCCGGCTATCCATGCCAACGTGAAGACGGTCTACACCAACACCACACCGGTGGACGCCTATCGGGGCGCAGGCCGGCCGGAGGCGACCTATCTTCTGGAGCGGATCATGGAAACGGCAGCCCGTGAAGTGGGCTTGTCGCCGGCAGAGTTCCGTCGCAAGAACTTCATCCGCACGTTCCCGCATCAGACACCGGTGATCATGTGCTACGACGCAGGTGATTATGATGCGACGCTGGATGCAGCCCTGAAGGCCGCGGACTACGACGGCTTTGCCGCCCGCAAGGCGGAAGCAGCTTCCCGCGGCAAGCTGCGCGGTATTGGTCTGTCCTGCTACATCGAGGCGTGCGGTATTGCACCGTCCGCTGCAGTTGGTTCACTTGGTGCCGGTGTCGGTCTTTGGGAATCTGCCGAAGTGCGGGTCAATCCCGTCGGATCGATCGAGGTTCTGACGGGGTCGCACAGCCATGGTCAGGGACACGAGACAACCTTTGCCCAGCTGATCAGCGAACGTTTTGGCCTGGATACCAATGCGGTGTCCATTGTTCATGGCGATACCGACAAGGTTCAGTTCGGTATGGGAACCTACGGCTCGCGCTCCGGTGCGGTCGGTATGTCGGCAATCGTCAAGGCGCTCGACAAGGTCGAAGCCAAGGCGAAGAAGATTGCTGCTCACCTGATGGAAGCCTCCGAAGGAGACATCCAGATCGAAGGTGGCGAATTGAAAGTTGCCGGTACCGACAAGAAGCTGACCTTCACCGAGGTGGCTCTCGCTGCCTACACGGCGCACAACCTGCCTGAAGGCATGGAGCCGGGCCTGAAGGAAGGTGCCTTCTACGATCCGACCAACTTCACCTTCCCGGCAGGTACCTATGTCTGCGAAGTCGAAGTGGATCCGGATACGGGCAAGACGGAAGTGGTCAACTTCGTCGCAGCTGACGACTTCGGCAACATCATCAACCCGATGATCGTGGAAGGTCAGGTGCATGGCGGTATTACGCAGGGCATTGGCCAGGCACTTCTGGAAAATGCGTCCTACGACGAAAACGGCCAGCTGCTGACGGCGTCCTACATGGATTACTGCATGCCGCGTGCCGATGATGTGCCGTCCTACAATCTGTCGACGCATGTCACGGCCTGCCCAGGCAACCCGCTTGGCATGAAAGGTTGCGGCGAGGCCGGGGCTATCGGATCTCCGCCAGCAGTTATCAACGCGATCACGGATGCGATCGGGGACAACAGCCTGTCGATGCCAGCCTCTCCTGAAAAGGTCTGGGCGCTTTACCATGCAGGTGTGAAGCAGGCGGCCGAATAACGCCACAACGGGATTTTCGGGCGGGGCAACCCGCCCGCCATTGCACAGTTCGAAATCCGGGGAGACCCAGCATGTATGAAACGACGTATCACAAGGCCGGATCGGTAGCGGAAGCTGCTTCTCTGATGGCCAATGCCGATGACGGCAAATTCCTTGGCGGTGGCCAGACCTTGCTGCCAACCATGAAACAGCGGCTTGCAGCCCCCAGCGATCTGGTGGATGTTACCAAGATTGCGGACATGAAGGGGATCAGCGCAAACGGCGATGGTGTGACCATCGGCGCAGCAACGAGCCATTTCGAAGTCTCGACTTCCGATCTGGTGAAGCAGAAGCTTCCTGGACTGGCGTCACTCGCCGGTGGCATTGGTGACCCGGCGGTTCGTCATATGGGCACCATTGGCGGCTCGATTGCCAACAATGACCCGGCGGCCGACTATCCTGCTGCGCTGGTTGCGCTCGGTGCAACCGTTGTCACAAGCAAGCGGGAACTGGCAGCGGAAGAGTTCTTCACCGGCATGTTTGAAACCGCGCTTGATGAAGATGAAATCGTCGTCGCCGTCAAGTTTCCGGGGGCCGCCGCCAGTGCCTATGCCAAATACCCGAACCCGGCATCGCGTTACGCCATGGCCGGTGTCTTCGTTGCCAAAGGCAACGATGGCTCCGTCAAGGTTGCGGTAACCGGAGCAGGGCAGGGCGGTGTCTTCCGCATGTCCGCCATGGAAACGGCGCTTGCAAGTAATTTCTCAGCCGATGCCGTCGCCGGCATAGCGCCCGACGCAGACGATCTTCTGTCAGACATTCACGGGTCTGCTGCTTATCGTGCGAACCTGGTTACCGTCATGGCAAAGCGTGCCGTCCAGAAGGCGTAACTGACCTCGTACTGATATGAGAATGGAAACCCGGCCGACACGCGGCCGGGTTTTTGTTTTCCTGAGGGGGGAGTGGTCAGCTTCTCGATTGGGACACGAGCGTAGACAGTCGCACTGCTTGCTGCCAGGTTTTGTCAGAGTACCAGTATGGGCACTTCGGCTCCGGCTTCCAGCGCAGGTGCATAAGGTGGACGGACCACAAGTGCGCCGGATTTGGCGAGCAGGTTCAACATGGAACTGTCTTGCCGGGAAAACGGCGTGACGACCGGATCACCGTTTTCCGATTTGGAAAGCGTTGCCCTGACGTAGTCCTGCCTGCGGTCGTTCTCGGGCAAAGGAGCGGCGAGTATGGCTCGTTGAGGTCCGGACTGTTCCGGCGTCTGACCGAGCATTGCCTGCATGAGTGGCTTCAGAAACAGCAAGCCGCATATAAGGCTCGAGACGGGGTTTCCAGGCAGACCAAGAACCTTGGTGCCGCCAAGACGGCCCGCCATCAATGGCTTGCCCGGACGCATTGCAATTCGCCAGAACGCCAGGTCCATGCCTTCCTGTCCAAGGACACTTTGAACAAGATCGTGATCGCCGACCGAGGCACCCCCAAGCGTGACCAGAATGTCCGCCTTCTCGGTGATCGCACGCCTAACGTGGTTCGCAAGTGCCACCGGTTCGTCGGGTGATATTCCAAGGTCGAGAGGCTGACCGCCACAATCTTCCACGAGTGCGGCGATACCTGCGTGGTTCGAGGCGATTATCTGATCCGGTCCCGGTTCCGTTCCTGGGCGAACGAGTTCATCCCCGGTTGCGAGGATCGCAACCGTCGGTCTGCGGTGCACCGGCAGGACCGCGTGGTTCATCGCAGCGGCAAGGGCGAGATGCCGGTAGGCAAGTTTGAGCGGCGGTTGCAGAAGCACATCACCTTCGCAGAAGTCCAGGCCGGCCGGACGGACGAATGCGCCCTTGGCCGGGTTCTCAAGAACGGTTATGCGTTCGCCTTCACGTTCTGCGTTTTCCTGGATCAGGATCGTGTCCGTACCGGCCGGCACTGGAGCACCGGTAAAGATCCTCACCGTTTCACCGGTGCCCACCGTTCCGGCAAAACCATGGCCGGCGGGTGCTTGACCAACAACGGTCAAGGATGTTCGGGAAGCGGAAAGATCTTCATGACGAATGGCGTAGCCGTCCATCGCAGACGCTGCGAAAGGCGGTTGAGTTCGGGTGGAAACGAGGGGGGCGGACAGATATCTGCCGTTGGCGCTCTCGAGCGGAACATATTCTGTTTCAAGAGGTTTTACGCCGGAAAGGAGCTTCGTCAGCGCTTCGTCGACAGGCATCAGGCTCATCAGGTGCCACCCAGGCTGCCGTCCTTGTCGAGCGTCCAATGGCCGGATTTGCCACCGGATTTTTCGACCAGACGGATATCACCGATGACCATGCCCCGGTCTACAGCCTTCGCCATGTCGTAGATCGTCAGGCAGGCCAGAGAGCATGCGGTCAAGGCTTCCATCTCGACACCTGTCTGGCCGCTGACCTTGGTTGTCGCTGTCACGATGAGGCCGGGAAGATCCTCATCCGTATCGATGTCGATGGACACCTTGGACAACATCAGTGGATGGCAGAGCGGTATCAGTTCGTGGGTTTTCTTGGCCGCCAGGATGCCGGCTATGCGTGCCGTGCCGAAAACGTCGCCTTTTTTGGCGTTACCGGACCGAATGAGATCCAGGGTTTCAGTCCGCATGGTGACGGTTCCGCGCGCGACGGCAATCCGATGCGTTACGGACTTCTCGGATACGTCCACCATGTTGGCGGCCCCTGCCGCATCCAGATGGGTCAGTTTGGCGTCCTTGTTGGCCATGACCGCCTAAACCGCTTCGGAGAGGGCCGGACGGGCCAGGAGCGTTCTGGTAGCCGAGGCAACGTCTTCCTGACGCATCAGGCTTTCGCCGATCAGGAACGTTGAAATACCCACCTTGTTCATTCGGGATAGGTCGGCTGGGGTGAACAGGCCGCTTTCACCGACGATGATTCTGTCGTCCGGAATGCGCGGTGCAAGCTCTTCGCTTGTTTCCAGCCTGGTCTCGAATGTCTTGAGATTGCGGTTGTTGATACCGAGCAGACGAGACGACAGCTTGAGCGCACGCTCCAGTTCGTCGGCGTCATGTACCTCGAGCAAGACATCCATTCCGAGTTCGAATGCTGTGTCTTCCAGTGCTTTGGCGGTGTCGTCATCAACAGCCGCCAGAATGATCAGGATGCAATCGCCCCCCCAGGCTCTGGCTTCGTATACCTGGTAGGGATCGTAGAGGAAATCCTTGCGCAGCGCCGGAAGGGAAACAGCGTCATGTGCAGCAGCCAGAAATTCAGGCTTTCCCTGGAAGGAGGGCGTATCGGTCAGGACCGAAAGACAGGCTGCCCCCCCTTCTTCGTAAGCCTTTGCCAGGAGAGGTGGATTGAAATCTTCCCGAATGAGACCTCTCGAAGGGCTGGCCTTCTTGATTTCCGCAATGAGTGCGTACTCACCGTTATCGTGTTTGGCTTCGATCGCCTTGAGAAACCCGCGTGGAGCACTCACGTCTTTGATGCGTGACTTGAGTTCGTCGATCGAAACGGATGCCTTTGCAGCGACGATTTCCTCGCGCTTGTAGGCTTCGATCTTTTGAAGAATGTCTGCCATGTCTTACCCGTTCGATGCTGCGACAAGCTTTTCCAAAGTGTCGGCTGCGGATCCGCTGTCAATGGATTGCGCCGCCATCTCGACACCATCCTTCAAGGTTTCCACCTTGTCTGCAACCAGCAGGGAGGCCGCTGCATTGAACAGCACCACATCGCGATAGGCGTTCTTTGCTCCGGCGAGGACGTCGCGCAGGGCTTTCGCGTTTTCCGAGGGAAGTCCGCCCTTGAGATCTTTCGGATCGGAAACGGCAAGGCCGACATCTTCGGGTGAAATTTCAAACGAACGAATTATCCCGTTCTTGAGTTCGGCAATAGCGGTTGGACCGGTTGTGGTGATTTCGTCCATTCCGTCGGACCCGTGGACGACCCAGGCCTTTTCGGACCCTAGCTCGCGAAGAGCTTCCGCAAGCGGCTCCACCCATTTGCGGGCAAACACACCAACCATCTGGCGCTTCACGCCTGCGGGATTGGTCAATGGGCCAAGCAGATTGAAGATTGTTCGCGTGCCGAGTTCCATGCGGGTTGGACCCACGTGTTTCATGGCTGCATGGTGCAGCGGGGCGAACATGAAACCGATACCCGCCCTGTTGATGCAATCGGATATCTTCCTGGCATCGATATCGATGTTGACGCCAAGTTCGGCGAGCGCTTCTGCAGCGCCCGACTTGGAAGACAATGACCGGTTGCCGTGTTTGGCGACCGGTACACCGCTGCCGGCGACGACCAGGGCCGTGCACGTGGAAATGTTGTAGCTGCCGGAATTGTCGCCACCTGTTCCCACGATATCCATCGCGTTGGCCGGGGCCTTCACCGGGATCATCTTGGACCGCATGGTCGCGACCGCACCCGTGACTTCGGCAATGCTTTCGCCGCGTACACGCAAGGCCATCAGAAAGCCGCCAAGCTGCGATGGTGTTGCAGAGCCCGACAGGATCACCTCAAAGGCTTCGCGGGCTTCTTCAGGGCTCAAGGCGTGACCGTCTGACACCTTGGCGATGAAGTCCTTGAATGTGCTCATGTCGTCATTCCACTTTCAAACGGATCAATTCCGGTCCAGCCCGATCATCTGGGCGATACCGGCATTGTTTATCTCGACCCCTGCCTTGGTTTCCCGGTCGGAGATGAACTGGCCGAGCAACGTGTCCTGAATCTGCTGGGAAAGCTGCTGACCCAGAGCCGCTACTTGCGGTGCGTCGCTCTGGAAGTCCGGTACGTTGGAGCCACTCACCTTAAGCACGATCCGACCGTTGCCGTCGTTGGTTTCGGTGACCGCGCTTGTTCCAACGGGGCCGTTGAATACAGCCGAAACAGCTTCGCGGCCGAAATCCCCGGACGGCGTGTTGCGCTTCAGGTCAGTTGCGGATTTCACTTCCAGCCCGGTTTCTGCGGAAAGGGCGATAAACGGCGTACCACCTTCTACCTTGGCCAATAGGTCTGCCGCAGTGTCGCTCAAGCGTTTGCCGAGTTCATCCTGCTTCCAGGCGGCAATGACGTCATCGCGAACTTCGTCGAGGGTGCGTTCGCGCGACGGGATGACCTTTGCGACGTCATACCAGAGGAACCCTTGCTCACCGAGCTGAAGGACGTCGTTTTCGATGCCGATGTCGCTGTCGAACGTACCTGCTACAAGTCCCTCCGCATCAGGCAAGGTTACGGGTTTGCCGTCTTCGCCGTTTCCGGATGCATCAAAAGCTGACGGAGTTTCTACAGTCAGGGAGAAACGCTCGCCGACTTCATCCAGCAGAGCGCCGCCGGCCCGGGCATCCTCGACTTCGTCAAGCAGATCCAGAATTTCCCGTTCCGCTTGTTCCTTGGCGAGGCTCTGGACGATCTCGTCCTTCACGTCTTCGAAGGGTTTGGTGCTTTCAGGAAGGATTTCCTCGACATTCAGAATGACAGTCGAGAACCTGCCCTCCACCGTACCGCTGGTGGCGCCTTCTTCCAGGCTGAAAGCGGCATCGCCAATAGCTTCATCGAGAAAATCGGCCTTTGCCATGACGCCAAGGGCAACGTCGTTGTTGGCAAGGTTGCGGTCAGTCATGAGTTCGTCAAAGGTCTTGCCGTTCGCAATTTCTTCGGCAGCTTCTTCCGCAGCCTGTTGTGACGGGAAGGACATCTGACGGATTTTGCGGCGTTCGGGCTGGAAGAAATCTTCCGACCGGCGCTCAAACTCAGCGCGGGCATCTTCGTCGGAAATGTCATCCGGACGAGAGAGAGACGTCGGCGTAAGTGAGACGTATTTGATTTCACGGAACTCGGGTGCCCGGAAATTGTCCTTGTTCTCTTCGAAGTATGTTGTCAGGACACCTTCGGCCGGATCCTCGATGTCTCCGATGAATTCCGGTGTGACGACCAGGTAGTCAACACTTCGCGTTTCACCCTGATAGGCGTCAAGAACCTCCAGATAGGCAATCGGCGCCTTCATGCTGCCGGCGAGGCCTTCTGCAAGCTGTGCACGCTCTGCAACCTTGCGGCGTTCGACGACATATTCGTCTTCCCGGTATCCGTTTGCCTGCAGAACCTGCTGCAGCCGGTTCTTGTCATACCTGCCGCCCAGGCCCTGAAAGGCAGGGTCGCTCTGGATAATGGTCGCCAGGCGTTCGTCCGAAACACCGAGTTTCATGTTTTGAGCGGTGTTGTTCATGGCCGCTTCGGCCACAAGCTTGCCCAGGGTTTGCTGCGGAACACCGAGGGTCGCACCTTCTGCCGGCGTCAGCGGCCGGCCGAACTGTTGAGCCAGCCGTCCGAGGTCCTGCCTGTAGGCCCGGTCAAAATCGAACAGGGAGACTTCCGTGTCACCGACCTTGGCGGCGGTGTTCTGGCCGACACCGGTCAAGAAACCGCTAATGCCCCAAACGGCGAAGCTAAAGATCAACAGAGCAATAAACAGTTTGGCAACCCAGGTGCCAGCGCCCTTGCGCAGCGCGTCAAGCATGACGACTCCCGTATTCTTCTTCGTTCCGGCAGCCGGCGTGACCGGCTGAATTCAGGACCGGCCTTGGCCGGAGCGGGCGGATCATAAAGACGCCGCGCCGCCGCCGCAAGGCGGCCTTTTACAAACTTCGGAAGCGATTTGGGTTTTCCCGTCCTCAGGGTGATTGCAACGCGTGTGCGCTTCTGCTCTATAGGCGGCAAATCAAGGATCATGCCGCGGGAGAAACTGAACATGAGCGCAGCGATCAAGCCGCTGGTTGCCGGTAACTGGAAAATGAACGGTCTGAAGGCAAGCCAGGCTGAAGTCTACAAGATGATCGCCGGCATCAGTGACGATCTGGCGGATTCGGTCGATGCGATGATTTGTGCGCCTGCAACGCTGATCGCAGCAATTGCGGAAAAGGCTGGCAGCGGCGCGCTGTCTGTAGGTGGTCAGGATTGCCATACCGCTGTTTCTGGTGCTCACACCGGTGACATTTCTGCTGAAATGCTTGCAGATGCCGGCGCAAAGGCCGTCATCGTCGGTCATTCCGAACGCCGGACGGATCACGCTGAAAGCGATGTTGATGTCAATGAAAAGGCTCGGGCAGCCTGGAGAGCCGGTCTTGTGGCGATTGTGTGTGTCGGCGAGACAGAAGCCGAGCGCAAGGCAGGCCAGGCACTTGCTATTGTCGACCGCCAATTGAACGGATCGGTTCCGGATGGGGCGACTGCCGAAAACTGCGTGATTGCCTACGAGCCGGTCTGGGCGATCGGTACAGGTCTGACACCCACCGCAGGTGATGTTGAGGAAATGCACAAGGCAATGCGGGACAATCTTTCCGCAAGGTTCGGCGGGGAAGGAGCTTCCATGCGCCTTCTTTACGGCGGGTCTGTGAAACCGGGCAATGCGCGTGAACTGATGTCTGTTGCCAATGTCGACGGTGCCCTTGTTGGCGGCGCCAGTCTCAAGGCTGAAGATTTCCTCGGCATACTTGCTGCTTATTCCTGAAGACACCGAATATATTGTGCCTGGCCTTGAAGCTTCTGTGTCGAAGGCGCAATTGAAGGGTGGAAAGCCGGCGGCGTCTGGTGTAGAAGGCCGCCAATCTTGAATTCAATGAAGAATGGCGTTCGATGGAAACCGTAGTCATCGTAATCCACTTGATGGTCGTCCTGGCCCTGGTGCTTGTTGTCCTCCTGCAGCGTTCCGAAGGCGGCGCGCTTGGCATTGGCGGCGGAGGCGGTGGTCTGATGTCCAGTCGTGGGACTGCGAATATCCTGACGCGTGCAACTGCCGTTCTGGCGGTCGCTTTCTTCGCTACATCGCTGACGCTCAGCCTTATTGCAAAGAATCAGGACCGGCCCGGTTCGATTCTTGATGCTGTTCCGACAGCAACCCAGGAAGCGCCTGCCACGACGGACGGCACGACCGAAGGCGGTTCAGGCGGTGTTCTCGATTCGTTGAAACAGCTGAACCAACAGCAACCTTCCGGACCTCAGGTCCCGGCCGCCCAGTAAGGCGGCCGAACGGGTCTTCTGGCCCATTCACCCGACATATGCCCTGCGGCTTAACTCGCAGGGCATTTTTATGTGTTGAGAACGCAACTCCCGAGTGGCCAAGGCGCCCTCGGCAAGGATATGGTATTGGTCCATGGCGCGATATATTTTCATCACTGGCGGCGTGGTCTCCTCGCTTGGAAAAGGTCTTGCTTCTGCAGCACTGGGCGCATTGCTCCAGGCTCGCGGTTACAAGGTCCGTCTCCGCAAACTCGATCCCTACCTGAACGTCGATCCGGGCACCATGAGCCCGTATCAGCATGGCGAATGCTTTGTGACCGACGATGGTGCGGAAACAGACCTCGATCTCGGCCACTACGAACGGTTCACCGGCCGTCCTGCGAACCAGCAGGACAACATCACCACCGGACGGATCTATCAGGACATCATCGCCAAGGAACGGCGCGGCGATTATCTGGGCGGAACCGTCCAGGTCATTCCGCACGTGACTGATGCGATCAAGAACTTCGTTCTGACCGGCAACGAGGACTACGATTTTGTTCTCGTCGAGATCGGCGGAACTGTGGGCGATATTGAAGGCCTGCCGTTCTTCGAGGCGATCCGCCAGCTTGGCAACGATCTTCCGCGAGGCGATGTCGTCTATGTGCATCTGACCCTGATGCCCTACATCCCGAGCGCCGGTGAAATGAAGACCAAACCGACGCAGCACTCTGTAAAGGAACTGCGGTCAATCGGTATTCAGCCGGATATCCTGATGATCCGTTGTGATCGCCCGATTCCGGAAACGGAAAAACGGAAGCTGTCGCTATTCTGTAACGTGCGCGAGAGCGCGGTCATTCCGGCCTACGACGTCAAGTCGATCTACGACGTGCCGGTCGCCTACCACAAGGAAGGGCTGGACGACGAAGTTCTGGCTGCATTCGGCATCAAGGGGGCACCTGCACCGGTGCTCGATCGCTGGAACGGCATTTCCGAGGCGGTTGCCAATCCGGAAGGCGAGGTCAAGATCGCGATTGTCGGCAAGTACACCGTTCTGAAGGATGCCTACAAGTCGCTGATCGAAGCATTGGTCCATGGCGGTATCGCCAACCGGGTCAAGGTGAACCTTGAATGGATCGAATCGGAGACATTCGAGAAGGAAGACCCTAGCCCTTATCTGGAAGGTGTTCACGGAATTCTGGTTCCCGGTGGTTTTGGAGAACGGGGTGCCGAGGGCAAGATTGCTGCGGCACACTTCGCCCGGACCCGCAAGATCCCGTATTTCGGAATTTGTTTCGGCATGCAGATGGCGGTTCTGGAAGCGGCGCGCAATCTCGCCGGGATCGCCGAAGCCAATTCCACCGAGTTTGGCCCGGCGAAGGAACCTGTTGTCGGCCTGATGACCGAGTGGACGAAGGGCAACCGCAAGGAAGTGCGCGACGCCGAAGGCGATCTGGGCGGTACGATGCGCCTTGGTGCCTATCCTGCTGCGCTCAAGACCGGTTCCAAGATTGCTGAAATCTATGGAACGACCAGCATTTCGGAGCGTCATCGCCATCGGTATGAAGTCAACATCGGCTACCGCGATGAACTCGAGAAATGCGGACTGATTTTCGCCGGGACATCGCCAGACGGTGTTCTGCCGGAAACGGTCGAAATCGCGGATCATCCCTGGTTCGTCGGTGTTCAGTACCATCCGGAACTGAAGTCCCGTCCTTTCGATCCGCATCCGCTGTTTGCATCCTTCATAAGCGCAGCGATCCATCAGGGCCGTCTGGTCTGATCGGCCAAGGCGGGAAGGGGACAAGATAATGGTGCGCGGGCTCGATCACGTCGTTGTAGCGGTGAGGGATCTGGAGGCCGCGGGCCAGGTGTGGGCGGACCTTGGTTTCACGGTTACCCCCGAAAATCGCCATTCCTGGGGAACGGCCAACCGTTTGGTTCAACTCGACGGTTTTTTCGTCGAGCTGTTGAGCGTTGCCGATCGGGATCTCATTTTCGAGGCTTCTGAAGAGGTTTTCTCGTTTGGGGCTTTCAACCGAGATTTTCTGTCCCGTCACGAAGGGGCCAGCATGCTGGTGCTGGACAGTTCCGATCCTGCGAAGGACAGGGACGATTTCAACAAGGCAGGACTGAAACTCTACGAGCCGTTTTCCTTCGAGCGCACCGCCAATCTGGCGGATGGCGGCAAGGTGCAAGTAGCCTTCGACCTGACATTTGTCAGTGATGCACTTGCACCGGAGATCGGCTATTTCACCTGCAGGAATCGATTTCCCGAAAATTTCTGGAAAGAAGCCTTTCAGGATCATGCCAACGGCGCGTCAACGATAAAGACAGTCTATCTCGTTGCCGGCGATCCCTCGGATCATCACGAGTTTCTGGGTGGGTTCACGGGCCAACGCGAAATGCGCGCCACCAGTCTGGGTCTGGAGCTCAAGACTGCTCGTGGAACAATCTCCGTGTTAACGCCATCTGCGTATGCGTCACTGGTCGGCACTGATGCAGCTGCGCAAATTGCCGGCTCCCTGCCGCAGATTGTTGCTCTGGAAATCGGCTGCAAAGGCTTGGATGAGCGCAAAATAGTGCCGGCAGGCCAGCTCAACGGGCTCACGCTGATCCTTTCGCCAGTTGTCTCGTAAATGAAATCCATTCTTTGTGAGAAGGCTTAGCCGGGAGACGTGTTCCGCCCACGGCTCTCTGGCTGGATTTGCTGCACTTTAACGCATTCAGAAAATTTGCCGACGCACAAACCATTAGGTGTGTTTCGTGAAAGCCGTGTCGGGCAATGTATACGTGACTTTGAAAACGTTAAGGAATTTTTCCCGCCAAGACCACACGGCAAGGGCACTATTCACTTGTTGAATCAACCAGTCCTTTTATAGTGAACCCCAAATTATGCGCCTTGACCTGATGGTCGGACTGCGGAGTTCCCGAATGACTTTTTTGCCTTTTGCCTCTTTCCCTCGCAATTTTGCACTCGTTGCTGCAACCTCGGCGCTCTTGGCCGCGTGCTCTGACGACTCGCAAAAGGCCGCTCCGGCAGCGCCGCCACCATCGGTGACCGTTGCGAAGATTGCGTCCCAGGATATTCGCCAAAGCGCACGTTTTGTCGGGCAGGTCGCTGCAATCGACCAGGTCGATCTTATGGCTCGCGTCAAAGGTTTCCTGGAAGAGAAAGCTGTGCCGGACGGCTCCGTCGTCAAGAAAAACGACCTGTTGTTCACGATTGAAAAAGCGCAGTATCAGGCCGCACTGACAAAGGCCAAGGCGGATCTTGCAAGCGCAAAGGCAGACGCTGCACTGAAGGCTGCTGACGAGAAGCGTGACAGGGACCTCCGAGACAAGGGGCATCTCTCCGAGGCTGCTTACGAAGCGACCTTGGCGCAAAAGCAACAGGCGGAAGCCTCTGTGGAGGCAGCGCAATCGTCTCTGCAGGAGGCGGAACTCAACCTCAGCTACACCGACATTTCGGCACCTTTCGACGGCCAGCTCGGCAAGACCACCTACAGCGTTGGCGAGGTCGTCGGACCCACGACGAATTCACTGGCCAGCTTGATCAGCCTTGCTCCTGTCTACGTCAATTTTTCCGTCAGCGAGGCGCAGTATCTCAACGCGGTCAAGACACACGGGATAAACCCTGCCGATATCCAGCCGGATGAGTCTCCAGACCTGAAACTGGTTCTGCCAAACGGGCAGGACTATAATGAAAAGGGCAAAATCGTCTTCATCGACAATCAGGTCGATACGGCGACAGGCACCATCTCCTTCCGCGGACAATTCGACAACAAGGACATCCGCCTGATTTCCGGAACCTATGTGACGGTGGTTCTCGAAGCGCCGAAAACGGAAACGGCGCTGGTTGTGCCGCAGGCTGCCATTCAAAGGGACCAGGAAGGTGCGTTTGCACTGGCAATCACCTCGGACAAGAAGGTCGAACAGCGCTACGTGACACTGGGTCAGCAGGAAGGCACGGATTTCGTCGTCTCTAAAGGCCTGAAGGAAGGTGACGAGGTCATCATCGAAGGGTTGCAGAAAGTGCGCCCCGGCGTTGTCGTGAACCCGGTACTTGCTTCCAAGCCGGCGGAGAAAAGCTAAATGTTTTCACGCTTTTTTATCTACCGGCCGAAATTCGCGCTGGTCATTTCCATTGTTATCACTATTGCCGGTGTGCTTGGGTATCTGTCGCTTCCGGTTGAACAGTTTCCGAATATCACCCCGCCGGTCGTAAACGTTACGGCGACCTATACCGGCGCCAATGCCGAAGTGCTGGAAGAAACTGTTGCCGCCCCAATCGAAGGGCAGGTCAACGGCGTCGACGACATGATCTACATGCAGTCGACCAGTAACGACAGCGGCAACTATTCGCTCAACGTTACCTTCGCTGTCGGAACAGACCCGGACATTGCCACGGTCAACACGCAGAACCGGGTCAGTCAGGCCAACAGCCAGCTGCCAAGCGATGTGACCAACAACGGTGTGACAGTGCAAAAAGCCAGCACGAACATGTTGCTGGTCATTACACTGTTTTCGCCAAACGGCAGTTATGATCCGGTCTTCCTGTCAAACTATGCCTCGATCAACCTGAAGGATGCACTTGCCCGTGTGCCGGGGGTTGGTCTGGCAGACGTCATGACCGACTTTTCCTACGGCATGCGCATCTGGCTTGATCCGGACAGATTGACCAGCTTGGGCATGACACCGACGGATTTCATCACCGCCGTACGTGACCAGAACATTCAGGTGGCTGCCGGTCAGATCGGCGCACCTCCGGTTCCGGAAGGACAGCAGTTCCAGTACACGATCAAGGCAAAGGGCCGTCTGACCTCACCGGAAGAATTTGAGCAGATCGTTCTGCGGACCGGTGCGGACGGCGCAGTCGTAACGATTGGCGATGTTGCCCGCGTCGAACTCGGCGCGCAGGTTTACAACGCCTCCGGCGAATACAACGGCAAGCCCTCCACGGTTCTGGCAATCTATCAGGCACCAGGTGCAAACGCGCTTCAGGTATCGGAAAACGTGCTGGCTCGCCTGGATGAACTGGCCAAGAATTTTCCGCCGGACATGCAGTACGGTGTTCCCTTCAACACCACGGATTTCGTTCAGGCTTCTCTCAACGACGTCATCACCACACTTTTCCTGACCTTCCTTCTGGTGGTCTCGGTGGTGTTCATCTTCCTCGGGAACTGGCGAGCGACAATCATTCCGACTGTTGCCATTCCAGTGTCGCTTATCGGCACGTTTGCTGTCCTGCTGGCACTTGGCATGACGCTCAACACGATTTCGCTGTTCGCACTGGTTCTGGCCATTGGTATCGTTGTGGATGATGCCATCGTCGTCGTGGAAAACGTGGAACGCATCATAGCCGATGAAGGCTTGTCGCCGAAAGAAGCCACGACGAAAGCGATGGAACAGATAACAAGTCCGGTGATTGCCACGACGCTGGTGCTGCTGGCGGTGTTCGTTCCGACAATCTTCATGCCGGGCATTACCGGCCGTCTCTATTCCCAGTTCGCAATCACCATCTCGGTCTCTGTGTTGATTTCCTCAATCAACGCGCTGACGCTGTCTCCGGCTCTCTGTGGTCTGATCCTGAAAGCCCGTTCTGGCCCGCCGCGCGGTATCATGGGGCTGTTCGACCGTGGCATCACCTCGGTACGCAACGGATATACCGGTATTATTCGCCGCCTTGTTCGTTTCGCCGTGATAGGGCTTGCCGTAGTTGCCGGTGCGGTCGCCTTGATCGTGACACTCGGCGGATCACTGCCTCAGGGCTTTCTGCCTTCGGAAGACCAGGGTTACCTGATGGTCGACGTTCAGCTTCCCGATGGAGCGTCGTTGCAACGGACGGAGAACGTCACCAAGCAGGTGGTTGACCTGACTTCCAAAACGCCGGGTGTGGAAGACGTCGTCATCGTCAACGGCTACTCCATCCTGAACGGCGCAACGTCCTCGAATGCGGCGCTGGTGATTGCGACCATGAAGAACTGGGAAGACCGTCAGGCACCCGACCTTCGCATTAACGCGATCCTCGCAAAGTTCTGGGCGGAATTCTCGACTATTCCCGGTGCGAATATCATTGCCTTCAACCCCCCGCCGATTCCGGGCCTTGGCACGACCGGCGGTGTTCAGGTGATGCTGCAACAAACCGGTGGAGGTTCGCCGCAGGACTTGTCATCGGCACTTGGTTCGATGATTTATTCTGCCAACCAGAGTGCCGAAGTTGGGCGCGCCTATTCGACTTTCCGGGCCAATGTGCCTCAGGTCTTTATCGATCTTGATCGTGAAAAGGCCAAAACGCTCGGCATCAATGTGTCGGACGTGTTCACGACACTGCAGGCTTATCTGGGCTCGTACTATATCAACGACTTCAACATCTTCGGCCGGGTCTACAAGGTGATGATCCAGGCCGAAGGCAAGTTCCGCGATCGGGTGGAGGATATCGGTGCACTTTATGTACGGTCGAGCGACGGCACGATGGTGCCCATGCGCAGCATTCTGACGACACAGAATGTCCTCGGTCCGCAGATTCTGACCCGCTACAACATGTTCCGTGCTGCTGCCGTGATGGCTGATCCGGCTCCTGGTGCTTCAACAGGTGTGGTCATCAACGAAGTCAATGCCGCGGGGGCTGAAGCTCTTCCGGACGGGTATGCTCTCGAGTGGACCGGTACAGCACTGCAGCAGCTCGGATCGGGGCAGATCGTTCTTTTCATCCTGCTTTTGTCAATCTTGTTCACGTACCTCTTCCTTGTCGCTCAATATGAAAGTTGGACGATGCCGATTGCGATCTTGATGTCGGTGTCGTTTGCAATCCTCGGGGCGCTTGTTGCGGTCTTTGCGACTGGGGGGGATGTCAACCTCTACACACAGATCGGCATGATCATGCTTGTCGGGATGGGCGCCAAGAATGCCATCCTCATCGTGGAGTTTGCGATGGAGCAGAGGGCCGATGGCAAGTCGATCAAGGATGCAGCAGTAGAAGCGGCTCATCTTCGGTTCAGGGCGGTCATGATGACGGCCTTGTCGTTCCTGCTGGGTGTCGTGCCTTTGATGACCGCATCAAGTGCTGGTGCGGCCAGTCAGAAGGCCATTGGCTTCGCGGTGTTCGGTGGCATGCTGTTTGCGACCTGCATCGGCATTCTCATGATCCCGATTCTTTATGTGAACATGCAGACCATGCGTGAAACCGTCAAAAGCTGGTTTGGTGGAAAAGGAAAAACCCAGGCGGAACAGGAGTCTGTTGCGTCCTGACGTGAGAAAATTTTCAATACGCAAACGGTTTTGTGTTGTTTGAATCTTACTTAAGGTTAGTTTGGCCGGGCGATCCAGATGGGTTGTCCGGCTTTGCTTTTAGGTCAAATGCCAGCAAGTTCTCAGGTCTCGGGATCGCGAACTTGGATAGTGAAAACACAGATCTCGTCCACCGTGCGACGCGCAAGCGGTGGATACTACAAGCTTAAAATTTTTAAGGCTAAGCTTTTGGAAATATTGGTGAGCCGACAGGGGTTCGAACCCTGGACCTACTGATTAAAAGTCAGTTGCTCTACCAGCTGAGCTATCGGCTCTCACCAATTTCCGAAGCGGTTCAGTGCGTTGTTGCAGCGCCACCGCGTTGGTGGCGTGTGTTTAGGCCGACCTTGAGGACAATGCAAGAGGCAAAATCGATTTTTTCAACAGGGTAGCAAAAAACAGCGTTGTTCAATGGTCACTGTTGAAAACACACCACCAAATTCGGGAAATGGTGAATTCTCGCACATGTTATTAGCAACAACGCTCCTTCGATTGATAGTATTATCAAGTACAGTAGATTTTACTCTTTTTAACTCTAGTTGCTAATTTTCGCTTCTAAGAAAATAACGATCATTCTCCTGCGAAAACTGTCAGGTAGCGCAATAAAGCTATGTGAGGTAACGTTATCAGGCACATGAGAGGTTACATGCACACAACGACAATCGACACCCACACGAGCTCCGTCGAGTTCGATTTCGTGAAAGGGCACATCGCTGCGACGATGACGCTGATTCACGGATTGATCGACCAGGGCTTGATCGACCGGGAACGGCTCGACCTGTTTTTCGCGTCGTTTATCGGAGACCTACCGCATAGCCGGGAAACGCTCGGCTTGCGTCTCATCCTTGATCAGTGGCGGCAGGGCCTTCGCGACGGTGATGCTGAAGAAGAGCTAAAGGGGAAGCTCTTTGAGGTAATCCGGGGAGGGCGAAACAACTGACGCTGTCTGGAGTATGGCCGGTCCAAGGGGTTGGGGACCGTGGCATATTCTCGTCCGTAGCATATGTTCAATCGAAATTTGTTCTGATCAGAAATTTTTTCAAACTGTTTGCGCTATCGATCCGGTCATGGACTCGGTAACTTGTGATTGAACCGATCGTCCCGAACTGGCGTTGACGCGTCGCCTTTGCTATCCCTTCGACATTGCGTAATCTTGCGGGTGCCTCGGCAGCCAGATCTGCAGGAGTAGCACTGCAGCGCCTGATGCTGGGTTGTTGTGGTCGGTGTGTAGCCGAGTTGTTGAAGGATACCGCCATATTTGTCGGCGGCAGAAGGGCGGAACATTTGGCAAAGTCTCTGGAGACCCTCGTAGCGACGCAGTGCTTTACGCGCCAGTTGTCCGGTTCCAATACCGCATGCAGCCGTCTTACCGCACTTCTGGGCGCGGGGTTGTTGGTTATGAGCGGTGCAATCGCTGGCGTGCGTGCGGATGAACAGCATTTCATCACGATTGGCACCGGCGGCGTTACCGGCGTCTACTATCCGTCCGGCGGGGCAACTTGCAAGATCGTCAACATGACACGCGCCGACCACGGCGTTCGTTGCTCAGTCGAAACCACGCTGGGGTCAATTGCCAATATCGATAAGATTCGTTCCGGTGAAATCGATTTTGGTTATGTGCAGTCCGACTGGCAGCATCACGCTTTTGTCGGGACCTCTGCCTTTGAAGAGGTCGGGCCGTTTGACGAGCTACGCTCAATCTTTTCACTTCATGCCGAAGTCGCAACGATCGTCGTTCGAGACGAATCTTCTTATCGGGTCTTCGATGATTTGAAAGAGGCAAAGATAAATATCGGCAGCAAGGGATCGGGGTCTGCTGCTTCCTGGAACGCACTCATCAGCGGCCTTGGCTGGACGCAGAGCGATCAGGAGGATCTTGAAGAGCTCAAGACATCGGAGCTGTCTGAAGCGCTTTGTTCAGGTAGAATTGATGCCTATTTCGAATTGATAGGTCATCCGGCTGCGTTGATCGAGGAAACTCAGGCTCGTTGCGATATTCGACTGATTGGTATCGATGGCGAGGCGGTTGATGAGCTTTTGACAGAAGTTCCCTACTACATGCCGGCCGACATCCCTGCGGGCCTTTATGGTCTTTCGCAGCCAGTGGATTCCTTCGGCGTTGTCGCGACCTTCGTAACGTCTGCGCGCATGCCGGTACCGATCGTGACAACACTCGTACAAGCGGTTTTCGAAAATTTCGACAGCTTCAAGCGTCTGCATCCTGCACTTGGCCGCCTGACCGAAAATGACCTGGTTGCCTACGGGATGCCGGCGCCGCTACATCCTGGCGCATTGACCTATTTCCAGGAAAAAGGCCTAGTGCCCGCAACTGTACCGGCCAAGGCAAACTGACCGGTGTTCACAGCTCTCCAAATGGTGAGCACCTTGTGTCTTTGGTCAAAGCGGGGAAGCGGCTAATAAGGTCGCTCCGAGCCTCGCCGGATTGCCGGTGGGCTGCCTGAACAACCGGAATGTCGAATGATCCAGGAAGTCACCATCATAGGCGCCGCGCTTGCCGGTGTCCTATCCTTTGTCTCGCCTTGCGTCCTGCCGTTGGTACCACCTTACCTGGGGTTCCTTGCGGGCGTTTCGCTGGAGCAACTATCAGGTGAAGCAGAAGACAGCACGGCCGCATCGCGTCGGGTGTTTCTGAGTGCCCTGTTCTTTGTGCTTGGTTTTTCAACCGTGTTCGTTTTGCTGGGGGCGACTGCCAGTTTTCTTGGCCAGTTCATTCGCGCCTATCTCGATTACCTGAGCTATATCGCCGGCGCCGCGATCATCGTTATGGGCCTGCATTTCCTTGGCGTGTTCCGCATAGGCCTGCTTTACAAGGAAGCGCGTGTTCACGTGGAGAAAAAGCCAGCGGGTCCGCTTGGCGCCTATGTCATCGGCCTTGCCTTCGGCTTTGGCTGGACACCTTGTGTCGGCCCAATACTGGCCGCCATTCTGTTTGTCGCTGGCGGAAAAGAAACGGTGGGGCAGGGAGCCTTGCTCTTGAGCGCCTATGCACTCGGCCTCGGTATCCCGTTCCTGATTGCAGCGCTTTTCGCGTCGCCGTTTCTCAAGTTCATGCGGCGGTTCCGCAAGCACATGGGTGTCGTCGAAAAGACCATGGGCGGCGTTCTCGTATTGACCGGGGTCATGTTCCTGACCGGGCAGATGGCGGTCTTGTCCTATTGGCTCCTGGAAACGTTCCCCGCGCTGCAGACCATCGGGTAAACGCAGCGCCAAGGTTCTTCGCCTTGGCGCATTGCATCGACCGACTGAAATCTAACGGGATTAGGTTGCCTTAAAACGCCGTGTCGCGAAATTCCGCCGCAGTCACGAGCGGGTCACCCGCGAACAGGGCCGGGTGACAGAGCTCGGTCACATCCAACAGGTGAAGACACGCAACGGCAGCGTCCGCCGCATTGGCAAACGGGCCGACCATCAAAGCAATACCGCCTTGAGGCGTATTTCGTTCCATCAGGAGCGGGCGAAGGTCACGCATGCGTTCCGCATTTTGATTCTTGAAATCGGCCCATGCTTTTGCTGCTGCAGCAGTTGAGCTGTAGTGACCGATAATCGCCCCGAAATCGCTTCGTTTCAGTTTGCTGTCACCGCCACCGCGAAGCCGTCCGGCGGGACTGGAAGGCGTGATAACCACAGGTCGACTTGTCGTCTGGGTAGGTGTTGCGTCGAACGGCTCCGGCGAGGGCGGTGTAGAAGGCGTATTGTCTTCAACAGCCAAGGGTATTGAACCTGTCGCTTGTAGTTCGCCACCTGGCGCGGGCAGATCTACCCTTGGCAGGTCGACAATCCGGACCGGTTCGGCAGGATTGAAACTTCGGGTAGGCGCGTCGACTGAAGCGGTTCCAGATTCGATGCTGACCATCCGGGGGGGCGCCTTGGGAACATCAAGGGCCGGCGTTGAAACCTGTTTCTTGGTGTCCGCCTGATCTGGTGCCGCAGAAGTCGTCTGGTTCAGCTTTGAAGAAGCATCGCGTTTTGCTTTAGGCGACGCTACGGGGACGGGAAGTGGTTTTTCCAGTTTTTCCGTCACCTCGGTGCGGACGATGCCCGGGCTCGGTTCCACTGGTTGACCGCTGTCTTTGCCAGTATTGTCCGCTTCAGAAAGCCTGGAAAAAGAGGCTTCCTTCTCCAGTGCAGCGATGCGGCGCGAATACGCAAGATTTTGTTCGGCAAGTGCGCTAAGGCGTCGACGCAACCCGACGATTTCTTTTTGCAGCACAGCGATCTGGCTCTGGTCCAGACCGGGAAGGGGGGCGTGATCACTATCTTCCGGCAACTGCATGACTTCTACCGGCACCCCTCTGCCGGAAGGTGACGTGATGGAGGCCGTTGAACCCACGCTTCCGACCGGGGGCAGCGTTATTCCCGTCGGGAAATCGAACTTCGGTGTGAACTGGCCGTGGGCGTTGCTGAACTGATAGGAAGCAAGGCCGACAGTTCCCATGCAAACGGCCGCAAATGCCCAGGAAAGCAGGCCGACACGCGAAGGCGTGAACGTATCCCGGACAACGTCCCGAACAGATTTTTGTGCCTTCCGTTTTGCCAAAAGTCCTGCTTTCCGAGCCTGAAACCGAATCTCAAAGAAGATACCTCATCAGGTGTGCATTATGGTTAATGAAAAGCAAACCGAAGCACTCAGGAAGTCAGATCTTTCAATGTTCTGTGGATCGGGGCATATAGAGGCCGACTTGTGTGGGTGATGCCCGAAAAATTGACAGTGGACCTTTGATGACTTCCCGTTCTTGCCTTTCGATTGTTCTGGCCGCCGGACTTGGCACCCGGATGAAATCCAACCTGCCAAAGGTGATGCATGAGATCGGCGGACTGCCGTTGGTCGGGCATGTGGTAAAGGCCCTGAAACAGGCTGGCTCTGACCGAATTTCCGTCGTAACCGGCCCAGATATGCCCGAGCTTGAAAAGCTGGTTCAAAACCTTGCGCCGGAAGCGCATTGTCATGTCCAGCACGAGAGGCTGGGTACGGCTCACGCAGCGCTTGCCGCCCGTTCTGCGCTGGCCTCGCCTTCAGACGATGTCCTGATCCTGTTCGGCGACACTCCACTGGTGACGGCAGACACGATTGGCAAAGTTCGACGGGCCTTGTCGGATGGCGCAGATCTGGCCGTGCTTGGGTTCGAAACCCAACAACCATTCGGCTATGGCCGGTTGCTGACCGATAACGGGCAACTGGTTGCCATTCGGGAAGAAAAGGACGCCTCGGACGCAGAACGGAGGATCACGTTCTGCAATTCCGGCATCATGGGTTTCTCGGGGCAGCATGCGCTTTCTTTGTTGAATGCGATTGGCAATGCCAATGCCAAAAGCGAATTTTACCTGACGGACGCGGTTGAAATCGCCAACAGCAGGGGCTTGAAGGTTGTTGCGGTTTCGGGTTCGGAAGTCGAAACGCAAGGCATCAATACACGTGCTCAGCTGGCTGCCTGTGAAGAGGATTTCCAGGTTCGTATGCGTAACATCGCTTTGGAAAACGGCTGCACATTGCTTGCGCCGCACACGGTTTATTTCTCGCATGATACCGTTCTGGAATCTGATGTGGTCGTAGAGCAGAATGTCGTCTTTGCCCCGGGGGTAAGGGTCGCAAGCGGAGCAAGGATCCGCGCCTTCAGTCACCTTGAAGGGGCATCCGTTGGCAGGAACAGCGCTGTTGGCCCCTATGCCCGTCTGCGGCCCGGTGCGGTTCTGGGGGCCGACACCCGTGTCGGCAACTTTGTCGAAGTCAAAAACACGACCTTCGAAGACGGTGCCAAGGCCAATCATCTCAGCTACATCGGCGACGCCAGTGTCGGTTCGAAGTCGAACATTGGTGCTGGCACGATTACCTGCAATTACGACGGCTACCTGAAACACCGGACAGAGATTGGAGCGGGCAGTTTTGTCGGTTCCAATTCCACGCTGGTGGCACCAGTCAGCCTTGGCAGTGGGACTTTTGTCGCTGCCGGAAGCGTGATCACCGATGATGTGGACCAGGATTCCATGGCATTTGGCCGCGCTCGGCAGATCGTCAAGGAAGGCAAGGCAAAACAGCTGCGGGAGCGGCTGAAGGCTGCCAAGGAAACCAAATCCTGACTTTCATATAATTCTCGACCCTTGTCATTTAATGAAACAGGGATTGATTTCTGGTTGGCAGGCGCTGTCGTCTAAAGCAGTGCGGTCCGTTGGATCCATTTTTAAAGGGCTTTTTGCATGTGTGGCATTGTTGGCGTGTTGGGAACGGTTGATGCGGCGCCACGGATTGTGGATTCGCTGAAGCGGCTGGAATACCGGGGCTATGATTCTGCTGGCGTTGCCACATTGGTGGATGGTGCCATCGTGCGCCGCAGGGCGGAAGGCAAGCTGCGCAATCTTGAAGCTGTTCTCGAAAAGTCGCCCCTGACAGGCATCTCCGGGATCGGTCACACACGGTGGGCAACACACGGTGCACCAACTGTTGCCAATGCCCACCCGCACCAGGCCGGCTCGGTTGCTGTCGTTCATAATGGTATCATCGAAAACTATCTGGAACTGCGAGAGGAAATCGTCGCTGCCGGTGCCGTACTGGATACCGAAACCGACACAGAAGTCGTGGCCCATCTGGTGAATCTGGCGATGGCCAAGGGACTTTCTCCTCGCGATGCTGTTGCACAGGTTCTGCCGCGCCTGAAGGGTGCTTTTGCATTGGCGATGCTGTTTTCCGGTGAGGAAGATCTTCTTATCGGTGCCCGCAAAGGATCGCCGCTTGCTGTCGGGCATGGAGACGGGGAAATGTTCTTCGGGTCCGATGCCATCGCCCTGTCGCCGTTTACCGACCGGATTACCTATCTTGATGAGGGCGATTGGGCTGTCATCACTAGGGCGGGTGTTGAGATCTTCGATCAGGCGAACCAGCCTGTCACGCGCCCGGAAGCAAGGTCGTCTGTCACCTCCAGTCTGATGGACAAGGGCAACTACAAGCACTTCATGGCCAAGGAAATCCACGAGCAGCCGGAAGTGCTGGGCCATACGCTGTCACGCTATTTCGATTACACGACCAAGCGGGCCCGTGTGGAAGGGGCTGACCAACTCAAGTTCAAGGACCTGTCGCGCCTGATCATCACGGCCTGCGGAACAGCGTATCTTGCCGGTCTGGTGTCCAAATACTGGTTCGAGAAATACGCTCGCCTTCCCGTGGAGATCGATATCGCCAGCGAGTTCCGCTATCGCGAAACACCGGTCAGCGACAAGGACACGGCGCTGGTGATTTCCCAGTCTGGTGAAACTGCAGACACGCTCGCCTCACTGCGTTACTGCAAGACGAATGGTGCCACGATCGGTGCGATCGTCAATGTGCCGGAAAGCACGATAGCCCGGGAAGCCGACAGGGTTTTCCAGACCATTGCCGGACCTGAAATCGGCGTTGCCTCGACAAAGGCCTTCACGTGTCAGCTTGCGGTGCTCGCCGGTCTTGCCCTGCAGGCCGGACGGGAGCGCGGCGTGCTGACGCCGGAGCGGGAGCAGGAGCTTGTCGCGGAATTGATCGAAGTGCCGAGCCTCGCTCTCAAGGCCCTGGCCCGTGAAAGCGATATCGAGAAACTGGCGCATCCGCTCTCCAAGGCAAGCAATGCACTTTACCTCGGCCGGGCGACCAATTTCCCGCTTGCACTGGAAGGCGCGCTGAAGCTCAAGGAGCTCTCCTACATCCACGCAGAAGGCTACGCTGCCGGGGAACTCAAGCACGGTCCTATAGCCCTCATCGATGAAAACATGCCGGTTTTCGTGATCGCGCCCTTTGACGCGATTTACGAGAAAACCGTTTCCAACATGCAGGAAGTGGCCGCGCGCGGCGGACGGATCGTGCTCATCACAGATGAGCGCGGTGCGTCGGAGTGCGGCAATGCGGCCGAAAATACAGTCATTCTGCCCAACATGTCGGATATCGTTGCGCCGATCATCTACGCGCTGCCTGTTCAGCTCATTGCCTACCACACGGCTGTCTTCATGGGCACCGATGTCGATCAGCCGAGGAACCTGGCCAAATCCGTGACGGTTGAATAGTCCATGGACAGCAAAAGCACGCAAGATCGGGTTTTGCCCTTCGAGGAGCGGTACAGGGCTGACGTCATTGCGCTCTGGGAGAAATGTGGCCTGACGCGCCCCTGGAATGATCCGGACAAGGACATCGACCGCAAGCAGACCGACGAAAACGGAGCCTTCTTCGTGCTTCTGCGCGGGGACAGGCTTATCGGGTCCGTCATGGCCGGGTATGACGGCCACCGCGGGTCGATCAACTATCTTTCAGTCGATCCCGAATGCCAGACGGTGGGCCTTGGGAAAATGCTGATGAGCCGCTGCGAAGCATTCCTGGTTGCGCAGGGCTGTCCGAAGATCAACCTTATGGTACGTCAGGACAACGACAAGGTTCTGCGGTTTTACGAACAACTCGGATATGCGGAGGAAAGCGCTGTTTCCCTTGGGAAACGGCTTATTCCAGACATTTAGCCCGTCGACCTATGACGGATCCTTGCAACCGTCGGGAGGGGTGTTGCCCGGGCCCGATGGACGAGACAGGACGTAGGCTGCGCAGCCGATCATGAACAGTCCGACGCCTATGGCAAGCCACAGGTCAGGATGGGCTGAAAGATAGAAGACGCAATATCCGAAGGTCATTCCGGAAATGGCGAAGATCTTTGCCTTCGGCGGGATCGCGCCATGTTCGCGCCAGGCAATCACTGGCGGCCCGAAGATAGGGTGGTTGAGGATGCGCGCCTCAAGTGCGGGAGAGGATCTGGCAAAACAGGCAGCGGCAAGGATGAAGAAGATTGTGCTCGGCAGAATGGGAAGGAACGCACCGACAATCCCGAGGCCGACACATCCGGTTCCCAGAAGTTTGAACGTGGTCCGCCGCAACACTGCCTCCAAATCCGGCATAATTTGAATACATCGCTGAAAAATAAATCAAGCGAAGGATACCGCACTGCGATAAAGATGCTTATCTAATTGCGGGTCAGTTGAAAAGACGAGCACACACAGGGAAGTTTCGGGTTTAACCCATGAGCCGACACAAACATAAAGCAGAAGACGCGCACAAGATAGGCCATCGGCCGGGTGCGGCAACACGTCTTCGCAACTACTTCCTGACAGGGCTGGTCATCGCCGGCCCGATCGGCATTACCCTGTGGTTGACCTGGACCTTCATCAAATGGGTGGATGGCTGGGTCAAGCCGTTTGTACCCAAGATCTACAATCCGGACACCTACCTGCCGTTTCCGATACCCGGTTTCGGGCTCATCGTTGCAGTGTTTGTCCTCACGGTCGTCGGCTTTCTTGCAGCAAACTTCCTTGGGCGCAGTCTTATCTCGGTTGGCGAAAAAATCGTCGGTCGCATGCCGCTCGTTCGTAACATTTACAGTGGCTTGAAGCAGATTTTTGAGACAGTGCTTGATCAGCGCGGAAGCAGCTTCACCACAGCGGCGCTGATCGAATATCCACGCAGAGGCCTCTGGGCGATTGTGTTCATCTCCACCGACACCAAGGGCGAAGTGGAGCGCCGGCTCAAGGACAAGGCCGATACACTTTCCGTATTCCTGCCGACGACGCCGAACCCGACATCGGGTTTTTTGCTGTTTGTTCCGAAGGAAGATGTGATCGAACTGGACATGAGTGTCGAAGATGCCGCAAAGCTCGTGATCTCGGCTGGTCTGGTCAATCCGAAATATCCGGAAATTCTCGCAGACGATATTGTCGATCCGGCACAGCTGGAACGGGTGAGAAGCTCCGAAGACGCCTGAGTGCGTTAAGCCGAGTAATCCATTGTCCGCTTTGCCCTAGCGTGTCAGCCAGCCCTGAGGAGCCTGATCGCGGCATCGCGGCCGAACAGATACAAAAGACAGCGAAGAGCTTCGCCGCGTTTGGTTTTCAGATCCGGATCCAGTTCAAGGATAAGTCTCGCGTCGTCGCGTGCGACTTCCATCAGATCGGCGTGTTCGTCTGCGCGTGCGATACGAAAACCTGGCGTGCCGGATTGCCGGGTGCCGAGAATTTCGCCTCCGCCACGCAGCTTCAGATCCTCTTCCGCGATCAGGAAACCATCGTTGGTCTGGCGCATGATGTTAAGGCGCGCGCCGGCCGTTTCTCCAAGCGGTCCCTTGTAAAGAAGGACGCAGGACGACGGCTTGTCACCGCGTCCGACACGGCCTCGCAGCTGGTGCAACTGCGCAAGGCCAAAGCGTTCGGCGTGTTCGATCACGATTATGGTGGCATCGGGCACATCGACGCCGACTTCAATAACGGTTGTTGCCACCAGCACCTTGGTTGCGCCGGACTTGAAGTCTGCCATGGCGGCATCCTTTTCGTCGGCATTCATGCGGCCGTGGACCAGTGAGACGCGTTGCCGAAGAGCATGTTCCAGAACCCGATGACGCTCCTCGACGGCGGCCAGGTCAATCTTCTCGGATTCTTCCACCAGTGGACATACCCAATAAACCTTCTGTCCGTCGGCGACCGCTGCACCAACCCGGCCAATGATCTCGTCCAGGCGGTCCAGGGACACTGACACGGTTGTGATGGGCTTGCGGCCCGCGGGCTTGTCCGTCAGGCGCGACACGTCCATGTCACCAAAGCCGGTCAGCACAAGCGTTCTCGGAATAGGAGTGGCGGTCATGACCAGAACATCGACGCCGTTGCCCTTGGCCGAGAGGGCCAGCCGTTGATGCACACCGAAGCGATGCTGCTCGTCTACGACGACCATGGCCAGATTGCGAAAGGTCACGGTTCCCTGGAAAAGGGCGTGGGTGCCCACCACGAGGTCGATCTCGCCTGCGTCCAACTGCTCCTGTCGAAGGCGACGTTCCCTCTGGCTGTCCTTTCCGGTCATCAGGGCAAGGCGAATGCCTGCTTTCTCGCACAGCGGCAACATCGACGCGTAGTGCTGGCGGGCGAGAATTTCCGTCGGCGCCATCAGGGCCCCTTGCGCACCGGTTTCTATCACCTGTGCCAGCGCGGCAAGCGCAACAACGGTCTTGCCGGCGCCGACATCGCCTTGCAAAAGTCGCAACATGCGTACTGGTTTGGCGAGGTCTTCATTTATTTCCTCGATTGCTTTTGCCTGACTGCCGGTCAATTGAAACGGCAGTGACGCTATCACCGCTTTTTGCAGTTCCCCTTTGGGGCTTCGCGATATTCCGCCAAGCGTACGCATGTGTGCCCGCACCATGGCAAGAGCCAACTGGCTGGCGAGCAGCTCGTCATAGGCGAGCCGCTGCATGAAAGGGGAGGCGGGATCGATGTCATTGCGTTCATGCGGTGCATGCAGTGTTTTCAAGGCTTCTGCGAAGTCCGGCCAGCCAGTCTGGTGAAGATGGGCGTCATTCAGCCATTCCGGGAGGTGAGGCACACGGTCGACAGCCGCCCGCACAGCCTTTTGCAGGGTTTTGGAGCTCAAACCGGCGGTTAGCGGATAGACCGGTTCGATCGCCGGCATTTCTTCCGCTTCCTCAGGTTTCAGCGAATAGTCCGGGTGCACCATCTGAGGGCGTTCATTGAACCATTCGACCTTGCCTGACACGATCCTTCGTTCGCCTTCGGGAAAAGTTTTCTCCAGCCAGTCATGGCGCGGGTGAAAGAACACAAAGGTGATCTGGCCTGTCTCGTCGTAGGCGTTGATCCGGTAAGGTGCTTTCGAATGCCGGGGAGGCGCCATGTGCCGGCCGATGGTGACATCCAGCGTGACGATATCGCCATTTTCCGAATAGGCGATGCCCGGGCGGTGCCGCCGGTCGATAAGGCTATGAGGAATATGAAAGAGCAGATCCGCAACTGTTGCGTCGCGGTCCGGCTGGCTGCCGACGAGGCCGGACACCAGCTTTTCGATCTTTGGTCCGATTCCAGGCAAAGTCGAAACCGGGGCAAACAGGGGATCGAGGACCGGCGGGCGCATGTTCGGCGTGTAAACCTTTGAGAGACGGCAGGACGTTCGGTAACAGGAACCCCTGTTCTGCCACGAAGGCGGAGCGCTGCGCAACAAATAGAACATTCTGTGAACTGGGCGCTGACAAGCTCGTTCTCTGGCGCTATATAACCGACACGAAATCACTCGTCCGGCCGATATCGGCGAAAACAATTCTGCCTTTGCCTCAAGGCCGGTCAGCTTCTCACAGGTCTGTCTCTCATGTCCGAAATGTCCGGCGCACACGTCGATACCAATGGTGGCGAACGGGATTCCCGGCGCAAGAAAATACTGTTTCGGTGCTGGCATCGGGGTATGAAGGAAATGGATCTGCTGTTGGGTCGATTTGCGGATGCCAAGATCGACAGCCTTACGGAAGAAGAACTCCTCGAACTCGAGCACTTGCTGACAGCGCATGACCAGGATCTGTACGCCTGGATGACAGGTCGCAAGCCCTTGCCGCAGGAGTGGGACGGTCCGCTTTACCGCCGCATCATTGCCTATCATGAAGCCGCCGGTCCGGCCGGGTTCGGCAGATAACAACAAGGACGCCAGCTGTGTTTGACAGCCTGCTGAAGGATCAGGCCAACGTGACGCTTGCCGGCGTTCCGGATGGGGCCGAAAGCTACGCTCTTGCAAGGCTGCTCGCCGAAACCCGGGCGCAGGGTCTTGCCCTGGTATTTGTCGCTCGCGACGCCACGCGCATGGCCATGGTCAGCGAAGCACTTCAGTTCTTCGATCCCGAGGTCGAAATCCTGCAGTTGCCCGCCTGGGATTGCCTGCCATACGACCGCGTTTCGCCCAACTCTGCGATCAGTGCACGCCGCCTGCTGGCGCTCGGCCAACTTGCGCGTGGCATGACGGACGGCAAGAAAACCGTACTGATGACAACGCTCAACGCGGCACTTCAGCGTGTTCCCGAGCGCTCTTTCATGGCCGACCAGACCTTCTCCATGGCACCGGGTAACCGGGTCGACATGGGAGCGATCTCCACATGGCTGGAGATGAACGGCTTTTCGCGGACCCCGACCGTTCGTGAAACCGGCGAATATGCTGTTCGTGGCGGTATTGTCGATCTCTTTGCGCCTGGAGCGGAGGAGCCCGTGCGGCTCGATTTCTTCGGCGATACCCTAGAATCGATCCGCTCATTCAACGCGGAAACACAGAGAACCTCCAAACAGCTGAAACGCCTTGACTTGGTTCCGATGAGCGAGGTCGTACTGTCCGAGGAAGCCATCTCACGCTTCCGTCGTTCCTATCTCGCCAATTTTGGCGCAGCCAGCCGTGAAGACGTGCTCTATCAGTCGATCAGCGACGGTCGCCGGTATGCCGGCATGGAGCATTGGCTGCCACTGTTCCACGACCGACTGGAAAGTCTGTTCGATTACATTGGCGACACGCCTGTCGTGCTGGACACCAGCATGAGTGACGCAGTCCGCGAACGCGTCGACCAGGTCACGGAATACTACCGCGCACGTCAGGAAGCGCGTGAAATGGGGACAAGCGCCGGAACGGTGCCTTACATGCCGGTGGAACCGGCCAGTCTCTATGTTACCGAAGAGGAATGGCGTGCAGCTGTTGCCGACCGCGCAAGCGCCGCACTTGATCCCTTTACGCCGCCGCCAGGCAGCGGCAAGACGATTGTCGAACTGGGTGGGCGTCAGGGCCGGAGTTTTGCTGCCGAAAGGGCAGCGGGCGACATCAACATTTTTGACGCGCTGACAACTCACGTGCGCCAACTGCAAAAGCAGGGCAAACGCACGGTGATTGCCTGCTGGTCTGAAGGTTCGCGCGACCGTCTCGGCCAGATTCTTGAAGACCATGGTCTTGGAGCGGTCAAGAATGCGGACACGCTGAAGGACATCGAGGGCCTTCCCGCCAAGACAACCGCGCTGTGTGTACTGGGCATCGAGCATGGCTTTGAGCTTAATGACGTCGTCTTCATCGGCGAACAGGACATTCTCGGCGACAGGCTGGTTCGCAAGTCGCGGCGCAAGTCCAAGGGCGCCAACGTCATTACCGAAGCGACGGGCCTTTCGGAAGGCGATCTCGTCGTTCACGTGGACCACGGTATCGGCCGGTTCATCGGTCTGAAAACGATCGAAGCAGTCGGCGCGCCGCATGACTGCCTGGAACTTCAATATGCCGGTGGCGACAAACTCTATCTTCCGGTCGAAAACATCGAGCTTCTGTCCCGCTATGGCTCGGAAGACCAGGAAGCCCAACTCGACAAGCTCGGTGGCGGTGCCTGGCAGGCACGCAAGGCCAAGCTCAAGAAGCGCATTCTGGAAATCGCCGACGGCCTGATCAAGACAGCAGCTCAACGCGCTCTCAAGACCGCGCCGGTGGTGGAAACACCGGAAGGCGTCTACGACGAGTTCGCGACGCGATTCCCCTACGAGGAAACAGACGATCAGCTTACGGCGATCGATGCGGTTTTCGACGATCTGTCTTCAGGGCGGCCGATGGATCGGCTGGTTTGCGGCGACGTTGGATTCGGCAAGACGGAAGTGGCGCTTCGTGCAGCTTTCATTGCCGCCATGTCCGGGCGCCAGGTTGCGGTGGTGGTACCTACGACCCTTTTGGCCCGTCAACACTTCAAGACCTTTTCCGAGCGCTTTCATGGTCTGCCGATCAACGTAGCCCATGCATCCCGCCTGGTGCCCACGAAGCAACTGAGCCTGACCAAGAAAGGCATCACCGACGGATCAGTCGATATTGTCGTCGGCACCCATGCATTGCTGGGCAAGTCCATCGAATTCCGGGATCTCGGCCTGCTTATCATCGACGAGGAGCAGCATTTCGGGGTCAAGCACAAGGAGCGGCTGAAGGAGCTGAAATCGGACGTTCACGTGTTGACTCTATCGGCGACACCGATCCCGCGGACCTTGCAGCTTGCGCTGACCGGGGTACGCGAACTGTCGCTGATCGCAACGCCGCCGGTTGACCGACTGGCAGTGCGCACGTTCGTTTCGCCGTTCGATCCGTTGGTGGTTCGAGAAGCCCTTCTGCGCGAGCATTACAGAGGCGGGCAGAGCTTCTATGTCTGTCCGCGCCTTGCCGACATCGCAGAGCGCCTCGAGTTCCTTGAAAATCAGGTGCCTGAACTGAAAGTGGCGGTCGCCCACGGCCAGATGCCTCCTGGGGAACTGGAAGACGTCATGAACGCCTTCTACGAGGGCAAGTACAACGTCCTGCTGTCGACAACGATCGTGGAATCCGGGCTGGATATTCCGACCGCGAACACGTTGATCGTGCACCGGGCTGATATGTTCGGCCTTGCGCAGCTCTACCAGCTGCGCGGTCGTGTCGGCCGGTCCAAGACCCGCGCCTACGCGCTCTTTACGGTTCCTGCGAACAAGACGTTGACGGCGACTGCCGAGCGCCGATTGAAAGTCCTTCAGTCTCTCGAAACGTTGGGTGCAGGCTTCCAGCTGGCCAGCCACGATCTCGACATTCGCGGGGCCGGAAACCTGCTTGGCGAGGAGCAGTCCGGGCATATCAAGGAAGTCGGATTTGAACTGTACCAGCAGATGCTGGAAGAGGCGGTTGCCCAGCTCAAGGATGGTGGCGCGGATTTTGGCGACGAGCAGTGGTCGCCGCAAATCAACATCGGCACGCCTGTGCTTATCCCGGAAAACTACGTCGCCGACCTGCAACTGCGTCTTCAGCTTTACCGCCGTTTGGGCGATGTCACCGAGGCGGAGGAAATCGATTCCTTCGGTGCGGAACTGATCGACCGCTTTGGACCGTTGCCGGAAGAAGTGCAGCATCTCCTCAAGATCGTCTTCATCAAGGGGCTTTGCCGCAAAGCCAATGTGGAGAAGGTCGATGCCGGGCCGAAAGGGATCGTCATCACGTTCCGCAATAGCGAATTCTCCAATCCGGCCGGTCTGGTTTCCTACATTGCCGAGCAGGGTGTCCTTGCGAAGATCCGACCGGATCAGAAGGTGGTCCTGACGCGCGATTGGGATAAAACCGACGCACGTTTGAAAGGGACCGCAACGGTGCTGACCAAGCTGGCGCGCCTGGCAGCCGCCTGAGGCAGAGTTCGCCGGCTCGCTCATACGTGTGGAACGAGGGCGTGGACCCGAGCAGGGGCAGCCCAATATCGCACTGAACATGTGGTTATCCGGCGGACCGAGGTGTTCGCGATTGACACCCGATAGGCCTCAGCCCGCATCCGCCCATCCTTCGGCGCCCACCAGAGGTACGTAAGCGACAGCCCCGAGATTGTCTGTTTTGAACTCGGTTTCGGAAAGCCGTTCGATCCGGATGAGATCTTGCTGCCGCTTTGACCTGCCAACCGGAACCACCAATCGACCGCCTACCTTGAGTTGCTTTTTGAGAGAATCGGGAACAGCCGGCGCTCCCGCCGCAACTGCGATGGCATCGAAAGGGGCTTCCGCCGGACAGCCAAGTGTTCCGTCGGCGCAAATAACCTCGACGTTCCTACAACCTGCCTGTTTCTGATTTTCCCTGGAAAGGGTGACGAGTTCCTGAAGTCGATCTATCGAAATGACTTTGTCAGCGAGGTTTCCAAGCACGGCAGCTGCGTAACCAGAACCTGCCCCGATCTCCAGAACCTTCGCGTTTTCGCTGATTTCAAGCAGTTCGCAAGTGAGAGCCACAACATAGGGCTGGGATATTGTCTGGCCATATCCGATGGACAAAGGCCCATCCCAGTAGGCTCGGTTTACCTCGCTTTCCGGAACAAAGATATGGCGCGGCACACTGGCCATGGCGGCCAGAACCCGTTTATCGCTAATGCCGCGCCTGTGCAGTTGCTGCTCAACCATTTCTGCGCGTGAGGACGTCCACTGATCCATGGGCTGCTCTCGCCGGACACAAATTTACCGTGCATTTGATTGGCTGTCTCAAGACTCTATTAAACCTAAATCCGCATAGTGAGAGAACCAAGAGGCCAGTGTATCAGCGTTAAGGTCCAAATAGTGCCCCGAGCAGCTACCCGTCAGCGAAAACAGTCATTTCTCCGTCGATTGATCACGCCTGCAATCGCCATTGCTGCGCTTGGTTATTTTGGCTTCCATGCAATGAGCGGTGAGCTAGGTATGGTTGGCCGCGCAATGATCGAGCGTCAGGTTTCCGAACTTGAAGGTGAATTGGCTGTCTTGACCGCCCAGCGTCAGGAGCTCGTCTCAAGGGTTAGTCTGCTTCGGCCGGAGAGCCTCGATCCTGATATGCTCGATGAGCGCGCAAGGCTCAATCTCAACCTGGTGCATCCTGACGAGCTGGTTGTTCTCAGGCCGGGTCACCGTTACAGCATAAACTGAATTTCAGTTGATTTTGCTGCATTAACAATAATCTGGTTAAATATAAAATTCTGTAGTATCTACAATACTTTGATGCTGTTGTTGCAGTGCGAGATGCGTGGATTGGATTGACAGACCCAACCGGATAAGTTGCTCCTACCTATCTTAGGGGAAACGTCACGCCGAGATGAGGGTTATGGCCACAGCATCAAAGACCACTTCCGCTAGCTCCAAGAGCACCAGCCGGACACGCAGCTCCGCCAAGAAGGCGCAGCCTGCGATCGCCGAGTTCGATAAGGACGAAGAACTTCACGCTTACCGCGAAATGCTTCTGATCCGACGTTTTGAGGAAAAAGCCGGGCAACTGTACGGCATGGGCCTCATCGGCGGGTTTTGTCATTTGTATATCGGACAGGAAGCTGTCGTCGTCGGTATGCAGATGGCCAAGAGAGACGGCGATCAGATGATCACCGGTTACCGGGATCATGGCCACATGCTGGCAATGGATCTCGATCCGAAAGGCGTGATGGCGGAACTGACCGGTCGTCGCGGTGGCTTGTCGAAAGGCAAGGGCGGCTCCATGCACATGTTCTCCAAGGAGAAGCATTTCTATGGCGGCCATGGCATCGTCGGTGCGCAGGTGTCGCTTGGCACCGGCCTCGGGTTCGCGAACAAATACCGTGAAAACGGAAACGTTGCGATGGCCTTCTTTGGCGACGGTGCGTCCAACCAGGGTCAGGTCTACGAGAGCTTCAACATGGCCGAGCTGTGGAAGCTTCCGGTCGTTTACGTGATCGAGAACAACAAGTACGGCATGGGCACCAGCGTTGCCCGCGCCTCCGCCACCACAGATCTTTCCCAGCGCGGTGCTTCCTTCGGAATTCCGGGCAAGCAGGTCGACGGTATGGATGTGCGCGCAGTCAAGGCAGCCTCCGCAGAAGCGCTGGAATGGTGCCGTGAAGGCAAGGGGCCGTTCATTCTTGAAATGATCACCTACCGCTACCGCGGCCACTCCATGTCGGATCCGGCGAAATACCGCTCCAAGGACGAAGTCCAGAAGATGCGGACCGAACATGACCCGATCGAACAGGTGCGTGCGCGCCTCATGGACAAGGGTTGGGCTTCCGAAGACGACCTCAAGGCCATCGACAAGGATGTGCGGGCCAGGGTCGCGGAAGCTGCCGAATTTGCACAGACGGATCCGGAACCGGATGTGTCTGAACTCTACACCGACATTCTGCTCTAAGGCCGGGGGACAACATGCCGATTGACATTTTGATGCCGGCGCTTTCGCCGACTATGGAAGAGGGCAAGCTCGCCAAGTGGCTGAAGGCCGAGGGCGACACCATCTCTGCAGGCGATGTGATCGCCGAAATCGAGACCGATAAGGCCACCATGGAAGTGGAAGCGGTTGATGAAGGCACACTTGGAAAAATCCTGGTTGCCGAAGGAACCGACAACGTGAAGGTGAACGAGAAGATTGCGGTTTTGCTGGCCGAGGGCGAAGACGCCAGTGCCATCGACGCCGCAGCTTCCGCGCCAGCCGCCGCTGCGGCCCCTGAAACCCCTGCGGCTGCAGAAGCCGCCAGCGCACCAGCTGTCGCCTCCGCTCCGACGCCTGCTGCTCCTGCGCCTGAAACTGCTGACGATCCGGAAATTCCGGCCGGTACGGCAATGAAGTCCTCCACCGTTCGCGAAGCTTTGCGGGATGCGATGGCAGAGGAAATGCGCCGTGATCCGGACGTCTTCATCATGGGTGAGGAAGTTGCGGAGTATCAGGGCGCCTACAAGATCACCCAGGGCCTGCTGGACGAGTTTTCCGCCAAGCGTGTCATCGATACGCCGATCACCGAGCACGGCTTTGCCGGTCTTGGCGTCGGGGCAGCGATGGCCGGTCTGAAGCCGATCGTTGAGTTCATGACCTTCAACTTCGCCATGCAGGCGATTGACCAGATCATCAACTCCGCCGCCAAGACGTTGTACATGTCCGGCGGCCAGATGGGTGCCCCGATTGTCTTCCGTGGACCAAACGGTGCCGCGGCGCGAGTCGGTGCCCAGCATTCACAGGATTACGCTTCCTGGTACGCCCACGTGCCGGGCCTGAAGGTGGTCCAGCCGTATTCGGCTGCGGATGCAAAAGGCCTTCTGAAGGCAGCAATTCGCGACCCGAACCCGGTCATCTTCCTGGAAAACGAAATCCTCTACGGTCATTCCTTCGAAGTCCCGGACATGGACGATTTCGTTCTGCCGATCGGCAAGGCGAAGGTGGAACGCGGCGGAACGGACGTGACGCTGGTTTCCTGGGGCATCGGCATGACCTACACCATCAAGGCGGCTGAAGAGCTGGCCGGAATGGGGATCTCGGCCGAGGTCATCAACCTGCGCACCATTCGTCCGCTGGATATCGACACCGTGCTGGCGTCCGTCCGCAAGACAGGCCGGATCGTGACGATCGAAGAAGCCTTCCCGATGTGCTCCGTTTCATCGGAAATCGCCTACCAGGTTCAGGAAAAGGCGTTTGACTATCTCGACGCACCGATCCTGCGCGTGACCGGCAAGGACGTTCCCATGCCTTACGCTGCAAACCTGGAAAAGCTGGCTCTGCCGAACGTTGGTGAAGTCATCGATGCGGTCAAAGCCGTAACCTACACCGCCTGAGGCCAGGGAGACGGACATGCCAATCAATATTACCATGCCGGCCCTTTCTCCGACCATGGAGGAGGGCAACCTGGCCAAATGGCTGGTCAAGGAAGGCGATCAGGTTTCGGCCGGCGATGTAATCGCCGAGATTGAAACCGACAAGGCGACCATGGAAGTGGAAGCGGTTGACGAAGGCACCGTCGGCAAGATTGTCGTGCCTGCGGGAACCTCAGGTGTGAAGGTCAACGAACTGATCGCCGTACTTCTGGAAGACGGTGAAGATGCCAGTTCCATCGACACCTCCGGTGGATCGGCGGCACCTGCTTCTTCATCGGGAGGCGACAAGGCTCCGGCTGTGCCGGAAAGCTCGCCGGCGATCGAGGTCGGGGCAAAGGCGGCAACGGATCCGGTTCCGGCCCCCAAAGCCGCTGACGGAAACCGCATCTTTTCGTCCCCGCTGGCTCGCCGTCTGGCTCAGCTCAACGGTCTCGACCTGAAAGCACTTTCCGGTTCGGGTCCGCATGGCCGCATCGTCAAGCGCGACATCGAGGCAGCTCTTGCTGCAGGTACAGGCAAGGCAGCGCCCGCTGCTGCTGCTGCTGCTGCTGCGGAAGCACCGAAGGCTGCCGCAGCACCGGCCATGGCAACCGGCCCGTCCGCGGATCAGGTTCTGAAACTGTTCGACAAGGACAGCTACGAACTCGTGCCGCATGACGGCATGCGCAAGACCATTGCCAAGCGTCTCACCGAGTCGAAGCAAACCATTCCGCACTTCTATGTGTCCGTGGACTGTGAACTCGACGCTCTTCTGGCTCTTCGGGCACAGCTCAACGATGCTGCCGCCAAGGACAAGGAAGGCAAGCCGGCCTACAAGCTTTCGGTCAACGACATGACCATCAAGGCTCTGGCTCTGGCCCTGCGCGATGTCCCTGATGCGAACGTCTCGTGGACCGACGATAACATGGTCATGCACAAGCATGCCGATGTCGGTGTCGCCGTTTCCATCCCGGGCGGCCTGATCACGCCGATCATCCGCCGGGCGGAAGAAAAGCCTCTTTCCGTCATTTCCAACGAGATGAAGGATTACGGCAAGCGTGCGAAAGAACGGAAGCTGAAGCCCGAAGAGTACCAGGGCGGTACCACCGCGGTCTCCAACATGGGCATGATGGGCGTGAAGAACTTCTCGGCCGTCGTCAACCCGCCGCATGCGACCATTCTGGCCGTTGGCGCCGGCGAAAAACGCCCTGTCGTCAAGAACGGCGAACTGGCTGTTGCCACGGTGATGAGCGTGACGCTTTCGACCGACCACCGCTGCGTGGACGGTGCGCTTGGCGCCGAGCTTCTTGCCGCCTTCAAGGGCTACATCGAAAACCCGATGAGCATGCTTGTTTAAGCCTCATCTCCGGCGCGGCGGCAACGCCGCGCCGTTTTCAATCGATGACTTCATTCGCCGGGGAAATACACCATGGCTGATACCAATTACGACGTGATCATTATCGGCTCAGGGCCGGGTGGTTACGTGACCGCTATTCGTTCTGCCCAGCTGGGCTTCAAGACTGCGATCGTTGAACGCGAACACCTTGGCGGCATTTGCCTCAACTGGGGCTGCATTCCGACGAAGGCGCTGCTGCGTTCAGCGGAAATCCTGGACCACGCCAACCATGCCAAGAGCTTCGGGTTGACGCTGGAAGGCTCCATGAAGGCGGACGTCAAGGATGTCGTTGCGCGCTCGCGCGGCGTTTCCGCTCGGCTGAACGGTGGCGTCGGTTTCCTCATGAAGAAGAACAAGATCGACGTGATCTGGGGTGAGGCCAAGCTCACCAAACCGGGCGAAGTCAAGGTCGGAAAATCTTCCAAGCCTGTTGTCGAGCCGCAAAATCCGGTTCCGAAAGGCGTGAAGGGTGAAGGCACCTACACCGCCAAGCATATCATCGTGGCAACTGGTGCGCGTCCGCGTGCCTTGCCTGGCATTGAACCGGACGGCAAGCTTATCTGGACTTATTTCGAGGCCATGAAACCCGCCAAGATGCCAAAGTCGCTGGTGGTCATGGGGTCGGGTGCGATCGGGATCGAATTCGCGTCTTTCTATCGATCCATGGGCGTCGATGTAACGGTTGTCGAGCTGATGGCCAACGTGATGCCGGTCGAGGACGAGGAAATCTCGAAATTCGCGCGCAAGGCTCTTGAGAAGCGTGGCCTGAAGATCATAACCGAAGCAAAGGTGACCAAGGTCGACAAGGCGGCAGATTCGATTACTGCCCACGTGGAGACCAAGGATGGCAAGGTCAGCCAGATCACGGCAGATCACCTGATTTCCGCTGTCGGCGTTCAAGGCAACATCGAGAATATCGGTCTGGAAGCGCTCGGCGTGAAAACCGACCGAGGATGTGTGGTCATTGATGAGTATGGGCGCACCAATGTGCCCGGCCTCTATGCCATTGGCGATGTCGCCGGTCCGCCAATGCTTGCCCACAAGGCAGAGCATGAAGGCGTGATTTGCATCGAGAAGATTGCAGGTGTGCCTGGCGTTCACGGGATGGATCATCGCAAGATTCCGGGCTGCACCTACTGTAACCCGCAGGTTGCCTCTGTTGGGCTGACCGAAGCAAAGGCGAAGGAACAGGGCCGCGAAATCCGCGTTGGCCGGTACATGTTCAACGCCAACGGCAAGGCCATCGCACTCGGTGAAGACAACGGCATGATCAAGGTTATCTTTGACAAGAAGTCCGGCGAGCTTCTCGGTGCGCATATGTGCGGCGCAGAAGTGACCGAACTCATCCAGGGCTTTGTCGTCGCGATGAACCTCGAGACAACCGAAGAAGAGCTGATGCACACCATCTTCCCGCATCCGACCTTGTCGGAAATGATGAAGGAAGCTGTGCTGGACGCCTACGGCAAGGTGCTCAACGCCTGATCCCTTTTGGCCTCGGGGCAAAACAGCGCCGGGGCCGATTTCCTTTTGCCGTACTCTGGATCTGCAAGCAGTGAAAGAAATGCGCAGGCCTGAAGGTGGATCAGGACATCAACGCTGGACGCTTTTTCTGAAACGGGTAACGTGAAGCCGTCTGAGAAAAGGCTGAAAGGAGCCGTCAGTCATGGATGTAAAAGCAATTTTGATCTGGGTTGCAATCGGCATTATCGCCGGTTGGCTTGCAAGCGTCGTCGTTGGCGGCGGCGGTCTGATCCGTTACCTCGTCAGCGGTCTCATTGGCGCATTTGTCGGTGGTTTCCTGTTCAAGCTCGCAGGTATCAACGTCAATCTGGGCAATGCCTACGTCAATGAAATCGTGGTGGCGGCCGTTGGAGCAATTGTCGTAGTGCTGCTTGCGCGGCTGATTGCCTGACGAATTGAATTTTCTGGAAATAGGAGTCCGCGATGGGGTGGATCATCACAATCATCATCGGCCTCATTGCAGGCGCCGTTGCTCACCGGGTGCTGAACAGCCGCGGTGGTTTTCTTGGCAGCCTCGTTGTCGGCCTTGTCGGGGCACTGGTTGGCGGTGAACTCGCATCGCTGCTCAACCTGCATGTGACAGGTGGTATTCTCGATCGTCTGATTATCGCGGTTCTGGGCTCTATCCTGTTCCTGTTCATCTGGAAGAAAATGTTCAAGTGAGCACAAATTCGGACGAATTCGAGAGCCTGGAGGCTTTTGTTCTCAAGACAGGCGACAAGCTTCGTTATGGTGATACGGACCGGCAGGGGCACGTCAACAATGCCGTGTTCGCCACTTTTCTGGAAACCGGCCGTGTTGAATTGCTCTACAATGAAGCGCTGGCTGACCAGGGCGCAGCTTTTGTGATCGCGCGGCTGGAGCTGGATTTCCTGGCGGAAGTCAACTGGCCGGGCGAAGTTGAGATCGGCACAGCCGTGCTTGACGTTGGCCGCAGCTCGTTCAAGCTGTTCCAGAAGGTTTTTCAGGATGGAAAGCCGGTTGCGCAGGCGGTGACCGTCATCGTCCAGATGAGCGAGAGCTCGCGAAAGTCTCAACTGCTTTCGGAACGTGCACGCGTGCGGCTACAGGAACTGACCGGTCCTGCGCTAAGCACATAGCTGGCTCAACGCTAATCCGTCTTGACCTTTCACCGGAATAACGACACTTAAGGCCCATGGTTACGATCGTCGACACGCTCAATCGCCCGCAGCAACAATCCGAAGCGCGCCCGCGCCACCCGGAAAAGGCTCACCGTCCGGACAATCCGATACAGCGCAAGCCGCACTGGATCCGCGTCAAGGCACCGACATCGCCGGTCTACCGCGAAACGCAGAATGTCGTGCGCGAGAACAATCTCGTTACGGTTTGCGAAGAGGCGGGATGCCCGAACATCGGTGAATGCTGGTCGAAGAAGCATGCCAGCTTCATGATCCTTGGTGATACCTGTACACGTGCCTGCGCCTTCTGCAACGTGCGCACGGGCATGCCAGGGCCAGTCGACCCGAAGGAAGCCCAGGGTGTTGCGGATGCCGTTGCTGCAATGGGGCTCGAGCACGTGGTTATTACCTCCGTCGACCGGGACGATCTGGATGATGGCGGTGCACAGCATTTCGCAGATGTGATCAATGCCATTCGCAAGACCGCGCCATCGACCACGATCGAGGTTCTGACGCCTGATTTCCTGCGTAAGGACGGTGCTCTGGAGATTGTCGTGGCGGCGAAGCCCGATGTCTTCAATCACAACCTTGAGACAGTGCCGTCGAAATATCTGACCGTTCGCCCCGGAGCGCGCTATTTCCATTCGATCCGCCTTCTTCAGAAGGTCAAGGAACTTGATCCGGAAATGTTCACCAAGTCCGGGATCATGGTCGGGTTGGGGGAAGTGCGCAACGAAGTGCTGCAGCTGATGGACGACCTCCGGGCCGCCGATGTCGATTTCCTGACGGTCGGCCAGTATCTGCAACCTTCCAAGAAGCACCATCCGGTCGTTTCCTTCGTGACGCCGGAAGAGTTCAAAGGCTATGAGCGTATTGCTTACGCCAAAGGTTTCCTGAAGGTGTCGGCAAGCCCGTTGACGAGGTCGTCTCACCACGCTGGCGAAGATTTCGCGGATCTTCGCGCCGCGCGCAAAGCAAAGCTCGGCCACTAACGCCAAAGCAACAGGACACTGGACACCGTATGCCCAGTTTTTCATCCGACCACAAAGTCAACCACAAGGCGGACGAGATGTTCCGCCTTGTTGCCGACGTAGAGCGGTATCCCGAATTCGTGCCTTTGTGCCAGGATCTTCACGTGCGCGGCCGCAAGGAGCTGGATGGTGGCCGGACGGTACTGGTGGCCGACATGACGGTTGCCTACAAGCTGTTCAAGGAAACCTTCACCAGCCGCGTTGAACTGCGCCCGCAGGACAGAACGATCCTGGTTGAGTACCTGGACGGCCCGTTCAAGCACCTGGAAAACAAGTGGACTTTCGAGGATGCGGGCGAGGGCAGCTGCAACGTCGGTTTCTATATTTCCTACGAATTCCGCAGTCGGACACTCGGCTCTCTCATGGGCGTGATGTTCGAAAAGGCCTTCCGAAAGTTTTCAAGCGCCTTCGAAGCTCGCGCGGACCAGGTTTACGGGACCTGATCAAGCTGACTTTTGGGCCTACTTGAACTGCTTGAAGGCGTCGCGAATGATGCGGATACGACTCGATTGCATGTCGAGGGGCTCTGCCTGGCGACGGATCTGATCGATTTCCTTCTTCTTCAACCCGAGACTTTCGAGCGTTGCGAAGGATGTATAATCGGTACAGACGGGAGTGCGGCTGGAGCCGACATTCTCTTCGACCACGAGGTTTCTTCCGGCAGCAGCTTCTTCTTCCGTCCAGATAACGGTGTTCGAGGATACCCAGAAAGTGCGGTCGCAATATTGGGCCTGGTAGTAGCCCTCTTTCGGCTTTGTCAGAATTTCATGAAATCCGGTGAACGTACCGTTGGAATACTGGGACCTGATATAAAAGTCGCTCTGAGCGTGAGCTACGCCGGCAAAGGTAGTGCCAGCGGCCGTCAAAGCAGCGAAGAACGCGAGGGCGCGTTTCATGTCAGGGTCCTTTTTTCTGCGCGTTTATGTCACCTGTTCCTGTTGAAAGTCTAAGCTGACCAGCTTACCCGAGCCTTACCAGCCCGGTGCCGGCTTTTTTAGTTGCCGTGATATGACTTGGCAGCGTTGTCGCCGTCCGTTGTTTTGAACGCTTCGCGAATGACCGCGAAACGGTTTACCCGCTTTACCGACGACCCGTCATTTTGAACGACAAGTCTCGGATCATCCTGTACGCCGAGGTCTTCAAGCGTCACCTGTTCTTCAGGATGATCGCAAATCGGCCGCCAGCCCTTGCCCCGGTTGAACTCCACCCGAACCTTGTAATCCTGCTGCACTTCAAGCTGCGTCCAGGCAACTGTTGCATAGCGTACAAAATAGGATCTGCCGCAATACTGAACTTCCACCAGCCCGTCCGCCATCCGGTCATAGATGCGGTGGGAGCCGCGGAACAGCTGATTGCCGTCGCGAGAAATAATGTAAGTGTCACCCGGTTTCGGCGTGTTGTTGCCGGCCTGCGCATTGGCGCACGCAAGGGCGAGGGCACTTCCTGCAAGAAGCGCACGTTGGATTAACATATCCCGTTCCCTTTACCGCGAAATCATTTCGCGAGTTGGTTCCTTCTTACGGTGACCATACGGCAAGTGTTTGTAAAAGTGATTTCGTAAGGGAAATGAGTTTGATTAAAACTTTAAAAGCACTGATTTTGTTGACGAAATATCGAATATCTGTCCAGAGGCGACCGGCTTTTAGCGTGTGTGATACGTGCTGTGGCCCTCTTCGGCGCTATTGCTCTGGAACATTGCGCCGATCGCGGAAAGTCTGCTTTGTGGGGCCGAAGTCTCATCTGGAGCGGCCAGAAGATCGTGCGCACTCATTGTGACGCCGATGTCCTCAAGACTGACCTGTCGTTCGGGATTGCCGCAGATCGGACGCCAGCCACGGCCAAAATTGAATTCCACCTGAACTTTGTTGCCGCGTTCTGTTTCCACTTGCGTCCAGGCGACCGAATGGCTGCGTACAAAATAGCTGCGCTGGCAATAATAGACCTTTTTCAATCCGCGGGCGTTTTCCGTGAAAAGCTTGTGACTGCCCACAAAGTGTCCGCTGCGATCGCGTGAAATCAGGTAAAAATCGCCAGGCTGAGGTATGGCACCCGCAAAGGCGGTGGAGCCTGCGCACAAAAATGCAGCCAGAATGGTCGCTGGTTTAATCATAAAGGTACTGATCTTGAGTTACGTTGAGGTCAAGTTGTCTGGAATATACATATGACCAAGCGGAAGCCCAGCGCGAACTCCCATGAGCGTTAATGAGCATTTACTCAGGAAATTGCATTTAAAATCGATGTGAGGGCAGTTCTGACGGTGGCAAGCCGGATTGATTGCCGGCCGTTGTCTGCAAACCAGCAATGGAGATGATCCGTCGGGCGATCCTTTGCCGCAACGGCAATATGGACAGTGCCAACCGGCTTTTGAGGACTTCCGCCACCTGGCCCAGCGATACCCGTTACGGAGACTGCTACATCCGCATTGGATCGGGCGAGTGCTCCTTCTGCCATGGCAATCGCGACTTCCTTGCTGACGGCCCCATGCTTTTCGATAAGGTCTTTCGGAACGCCCAGCATTTCGTTCTTTGCTTCGTTGGAATAGGTCACAAACCCCCGGTCCACGGCGGCCGAAGATCCCGCGATCTCCGTAAGTGCTCCGCAAATCAGGCCTCCGGTGCAGGATTCTGCCGTCGCTACCATTTTCTTGGCGGCAATGAGCCCGTCCAGTACAGCAATTGACAGAGGTGCAAGCTCTTCCAGGTTGTTCGGAGATGTCTCGGTCATGGATTTTTAGTCCTCGTCCTGAAAAGGAAGACGCACAGTCACACTGGCCAGGGCCGCGATACCTTCCTTGCGGCCTGTGAAACCCAGGCGCTCGGATGTCGTGGCCTTGACCGAGATCCTCGAAACAGGCACGGCGCAAATCCTGGCAATAGATGTGCGAATTGCCTCGCGGTGGGGCCCGATCTTCGGTTCCTCGCATACGATGGTGATGTCGACATGAGCCAGTCTTCCGCTGCGTTCAGACAGGCGGCGCATGGCGTCCAGTTGAAACTGGTCAGAAGAGGCCCCTTTCCACTGCGGGTCGCTTGGAGGGAAATGCTGGCCAATATCGCCATCGCCAATGGCGCCAAGCGTCGCGTCCGTTATAGCGTGCAGCACCACATCCGCGTCTGAGTGACCTTTCAGCTTGCTGGAGTGGGGAATGGCTACTCCGCCCAAAATAACGGCATCGCCATCTTCAAAGGCGTGAACGTCGTATCCGATCCCGGTTCTGACATCGGCAAGTTCTGAAAGCGGCAACGGGGAGGCGGGGGTAGTCGACATCAGTTGTAACTCGGCCTGTTGTTCTGCACGACGGAGGTCGGCGGCAGTTGTGATCTTGAATGCAGCGGGGTCGCCCTCCGTCAGGACAATGGTCATCCCGTCCCATTCCGCAAGGCCGGTGTCGTCAGTAAAATCGAGTTTTCCCGCAGCTACCGCCTTTTCGTGCGCCTTGAGTATACGCTGCAAGGGAAAGGCCTGTGGCGTCTGCGCTGCCCAGAGCCCGGCTCTGTCAACGGTTTCCAGCGAACGACCCGATTGATCTGCTTTTTTTAACGTGTCGGCCACGGGCAGGGCGGCGAGAACGCCTTCGTTTCCTGCCTGCAGTTGCTCAAGCAACCGGTCTATCACGGCAGATGGGAGGAACGGCCGTGCAGCGTCGTGGATCAAAACGTAATCAAATCCTTCGAGGGCGAGGGCCTTCAATCCTGCCAGGACCGATTGCTGCCTGGTCGCGCCACCGTAGACTGCCGGTCCGATCTTGGACGCTGTTTCAGTGGAGGCCGCTCTTGCTGCTTCAGAGAAATGGTTCACGTCGTCAGGGTGAATGACGGTTACGAGACGGTTGATCCGGGGGTGATTCCCGAGAGCATCCAGTGTATGGCTCAGCACAGGACGGCCAGCCAACGGCCTGTATTGCTTGGGTAACGCATTGTCGGAGCCCGCAAGACGGGTGCCACGCCCTGCGGCAACGACAAGGGCGGCAGCGGTTTTTGTCATTAACGGGCTCCTCGTGCTCTGCATCAAACCGTCAGCTTTGAACCGTCTTTACCTAGGAACCTGTTCGGACCGCAAATTTTGACTTGTTGCATTGCGAAACTTGTCTACAATATAGGCAATTATGAATCTGCACAGTCAATAAGCAGAAAAGAGACGCTGTGTCGCCGTCTATGAAAACACTCACGATTGGCCGGTATCAACTCGCAAACCCGGCCGTGCTCGCGCCGATGTCCGGCGTGACCGATCTCCCTTTCCGCCGGCTGGCTGCCAGATACGGCGCCGGCATGGTCGTCAGTGAAATGGTTGCGAGCGAATCCTTCGTCAAAGGCGACGCCGAAACGCAAATGCGTGCGGAGGCTCAGGACAAGGGGCTTCATGTCGTTCAGCTTGCAGGGCGTGAAGCCCGCTGGATGGGGGAGGCCGCCAAGGTTATCGCTGGTCTTGGTGCCGATGTAATCGATATCAACATGGGCTGTCCCGCAAAAAAGGTGACATCCGGATACTCCGGTTCCGCACTGATGCGGGATCTCGACCATGCCCTGACGCTTGTTGATGCGACGGTGGCAGCGGTCGATGTGCCAGTCACTTTGAAGATGCGCCTTGGTTGGGATGACAAGAACCTGAATGCACCGGAGCTGGCCCGCCGTGCGGAAGCAGCCGGGGTGCAACTCATCACCGTTCATGGGCGCACCCGATGCCAGTTCTACAAGGGCAAGGCCGACTGGCGTGCGATAGCAGCTGTCAAGGACGCTATTTCGGTTCCCCTGATCGCCAATGGGGATTGCAAGAGTGCTGAAGATGCCTTGCGTATGCTTGAGCTTTCCGGCGCTGACGGCGTGATGATCGGCCGGGGTGCATATGGACGTCCCTGGTTGCCGGGCCACATCGGACATTTTCTGGCAAGTGGCGAACAGCTCGACGCACCAACGGGAACAGAGCTGGCGGAGTTAGTGGCGGAGCACTACGAGGCCATCCTCAGCCACTACGGTGAGCGGCAGGGTGTTCGCATCGCGCGCAAGCATCTCGGTTGGTATCTGGACGAGACAGCGTCTGCTGGCGCGGTCGACATCCCTGGATCTGTCCGCAAGACCCTTATGACTTCCAATCAGCCGTCAGAGGTTATCCGCCTCGCAAGCGACTGGCTTTCTTCCTCGAACAAACGGACAGCAGCTTGAAGGACATCATGTCTCAGACAGGCCGTACGGCCGCGCTTGCCAGTGACGGGCCGACTATACTGGATGCCTTGCCACACCCGGTGCTTCTGGTTGCGCCGGACGGCGTGATCGAGTCTGCCAACATGGCCGCCGAAATTTTCATGCGGTCCAGTGTATCGGTGCTCCGTCGCCATCCAATCAGTGACTTTGTTCCTTTCGGGAGCCCGTTGCTTACCCTGATCGAGCAAGTGCGCGAACGCAGCGCGCCGGTCAACGAATACAAGGTCGACATCGGTTCTCCGCGTATCGGGGCGCCGAAGGTGGTCGATATCAACGCTGCACCGGTATCGGAGCGGCCGGGGGCTGTGGTTCTGATGTTCCAGGAACGCACCATGGCGGAGAAGATCGACCGGCAGCTGACGTCCCGTGGAGCCGCCCGCACCGTGACGGGACTTGCCGCCATGTTGGCGCATGAGATCAAGAACCCGCTGTCAGGAATTCGTGGCGCGGCCCAGCTTATAGAGCAGTCGGTGCCAGCCGAAGACCGGGCGTTGACGCGTCTGATCATGGATGAGACCGACAGGATCGTGAAGCTGGTCGACCGGATGGAAGTATTTTCGGACGAACGACCGATCGAAAGAGAGCCGGTCAATATCCACGTGGTTCTGGACCACGTGAAGCGCTTGTCGGATTCCGGCTTTGCCCGCGGCAAACGCATTGTGGAGATTTATGATCCGTCGTTGCCTCCGGTTTATGCCAACAAGGATCAGCTGATTCAGGTTTTCCTGAACCTGATCAAGAATGCCAGCGAAGCGATTGGCGATGATCCCGATGGTGAAATTCGCGTTTCGACGGCGTTTCGGCCCGGTGTGCGGCTGTCTGTTCCCGGTACCGACGAAAAGGTCAGCCTGCCGCTGGAGTTCTGTGTTCAGGACAATGGACCGGGCGTTCCGGAAGACCTTCTTCCGCATCTGTTTGAGCCGTTTATCACGACAAAGACCAATGGCTCAGGCCTTGGTCTGGCACTCGTTGCCAAGATCATTGGTGACCACGGCGGTGTCATCGAATGTGACAGCCAACGCCAGAAGACAGTTTTCCGCATTCTGATGCCCGCGTTCACGGGTGACAGCACAGCTTCGTCCGACCGGACCAGCAGAGGAACCGAGTAACCATGCCGACGGGCACGATTTTAGTTGCAGACGACGACGCAGCCATCCGCACCGTTCTCAACCAGGCCCTGTCCAGGGCAGGTTATACGGTGCGGCTGACTTCCAACGCCTCAACGCTCTGGAGATGGGTCTCATCCGGCGATGGCGATCTTGTGATCACCGACGTGGTCATGCCGGACGAAAATATCTTCGACGTGTTGCCACGCATGAAAAAGATGCGGCCGGAGTTGCCGGTTCTGGTCATGAGCGCGCAGAACACCTTCATGACGGCCATCAAGGCTTCGGAGAAGGGGGCGTATGAATATCTGCCCAAGCCGTTCGACCTGAAGGAGCTGACCAGTATTGTTCAGCGCGCACTGGAAGAGCCGAAGAAGCGGCCGGCTGTCGATCTTGATGATGCGGGCGAGGGCATGCCACTTGTGGGGCGGTCTCCCGCCATGCAGGAGATCTACCGGGTTCTTGCACGGTTGATGCAGACCGACCTGACGGTGATGATCAACGGCGAATCCGGTACCGGCAAGGAACTTGTCGCAAGGGCGCTTCATGACTACGGCAAGCGGCGTAACGGACCTTTTGTTGCCATCAACATGGCGGCTATTCCACGAGACCTCATCGAAGCCGAGTTGTTCGGTCACGAGAAGGGGGCCTTTACCGGAGCACAGAATCGCAGCTCCGGTCGGTTTGAACAGGCAGATGGCGGCACATTGTTTCTGGACGAAATCGGCGACATGCCGATGGAAGCTCAAACCAGGTTGCTGCGCGTCTTGCAGCAGGGCGAATACACGACCGTCGGTGGTCGCACCCCCATCAAGACCGACGTCAGGATCATTGCAGCCACCAACAAGGACCTGCGGCACCTGATTAATCAGGGCCTTTTCCGCGAAGACCTTTATTTCCGGCTGAATGTGGTTCCAATCCGCCTGCCACCGTTGCGCGAGCGCGTGGAGGACATTCCGGATCTGGTGAGGCACTTCTTTACGCTCGTTGAAAAAGAGGGGCTGCCGGCAAAGCAGATCGACCAGGGCGCGCTCAATCTTCTGCGCCGGTATCGCTGGCCCGGAAACGTGCGCGAACTGGAGAACCTCGTTCGTCGTTTGGCCGCGCTGTATCCGCAGGACGTGATCAGCGAAAACCTGCTGGAGCAGGAGTTGAGTCAGCCTTCGGTCTCGCCGATGGAAGAGGAATCCCAGGAGACCGTCAATCTCGGTGGGGCGGTCGAGCGTTATCTATCCGGCTATTTCGACACGTTCGGCGATGCCTTGCCGCCTCCCGGCCTCTATCACCGCATCCTGAGGGAAGTGGAGTACCCTCTGATCAGCGCAGCATTGGCGGCGACGCGTGGTAACCAGATCAAGGCGGCAGAGCTTCTCGGGGTCAACCGAAACACATTGCGCAAGAAGATCCGGGATCTCGACATCCAGGTGATGCGGTCCACCCGATAGTTTTTCACGACGGGGCGGCAAATTGATGCGGCCAGGCCGAATGGTCTGGCCGCTTTTTTGTTCCAGGTGCAGGTTGTCGTGACGAGTGATATTCTGATTCACTGTGTGGGGAACCACCAAGGAGCGATTTTCGTCCTCAATATCAGCCTGGTTTCATGGGGTCATCTGAAGGAAAATTCCAATTTCAGACGGGGCTTTCATTTTGTGAGTGCCGTAAAAAGAATAACGAATTCAGCAGTGTGCGATAAATTGATCACCTGTCCACCGCAAATTTTCTGCGCCTCTTCTGGTCTGTCGCAATTTCGCAACATTGTGTGATAAGTTTGCCGCAAATACAGCAAGACAGTCCGCATTTGGCGAGCTGAAATCAAAAGAGACCGAATGATACTGGAAGCAGTACAAGAACCCGCCGCTCAATCCAGCGCCGCAGGCAAATTCTGGCGGCGTGTGGGTCTTGCGATCATTCTGCTTGCCCTCGTTTCCATCGGTGTCACCTTCGTTATCCTGATGGGATTGACGTCCATCGATCCCACGCGGGAAGTCATCATGGTCGCAATGACCATAAATGGCGCACTCGCGGCAATTCTCGTGGGTGTTATCGCCTTCGAGATCCTGAAGTTGTGGCAAGCGCGGCGGCGCGGACGGGCTGCTGCTCGTCTTCACGTGCGGGTCGTGGCCCTGTTCAGCGTGGTTGCTGCTGTGCCGGCTGTTCTCATGGCCATTCTGGCGGCGATCACGCTGGACCGCGGCCTTGATCGCTGGTTCGAGGACCGGACGCGTCAGATAATCGACAACGCCCTGACCGTCGCTCAGGCCTATCTTCAGGAACATGCCAGGGTTCTGCGCGGCGACCTGATCGCCATGACCAACGATATCGACCGGGCGAAGGCGGTTTATGAATTCGAGCCGACCCGTTTCGATCAGTTCTTTGCAACGCAGGTTTCCCTCCGCGGTATCCTCGCGGCGTTTATCCTGAACGAGAACGGTGAGGTGGTCACCCGCGTCGTCATAGATCCCAACGCGGAAGTGCCGCTGCCGCCTGCCGACAGTTTCTTCAAGGCGAAATCCGGAGATCCTATCCTGATCGCACCGGGAAGTTCCAACCTTGTCGGCGGTGTCATGAAATTGTCCGCCTATGACAATTTCTATCTCTATGCCGTTCGCGCCATCGACCCGCGCGTTGTCGAATATCTGCGTCTTGCAGAGACGGGTGCTTCGCAATACCAGCAGATGGAGAATAGCCGCTTTGGCGTCCAGGTGGCCTTTGCGCTGGTCTATCTCGGCGTAGCGCTGGTGTTGCTCTTGTCGGCAATCTGGATAGGTTTCGGGTTTGCCAATCGGCTTGTGTCTCCGATCCGAACGTTGATTTCGGCAGCGGACGAGGTGTCCAAAGGCAATCTTGTCGTCAAGGTTCCGACCGAGAAATCCGGTGGTGACCTCGCCAACCTGGGCGAAACCTTCAACAAGATGACCGGTCAGCTTCTCGGGCAGCGTGATGCGCTTCTGGCGGCAAACGAACAGATCGACCGCCGCCGCCGCTTCAACGAAGCGGTTCTTTCCGGAGTGTCCACCGGCGTCATTGGCGTTGACGATGAAGCCTCGATCATGCTGATCAACCGCTCCGCCCTGGAATTGCTGCAGCTGGATGAAGTGCAGATCCTCAACAAGTCTCTGATCGAGGTGGTGCCGGAGCTGAACGACTGCATTTCCGATGTCTTGAAGAATGACAGTGACAGGGTTCCGGAAACGCAGATCGAGATCACGCGGGGCGGACGCCTGCGAACGATCAACGTGCGTATAACGAGGGAGCAGTCTACCCGACGCGAACATGGTTTTGTGGTGACGCTGGATGACATTACAGATCTGGTTTCGGCACAGCGCAATTCGGCCTGGGCGGATGTTGCCCGGCGCATCGCGCATGAAATCAAGAATCCGCTGACACCGATTCAGCTCTCGGCAGAACGCATCCGTCGCCGCTACGGCAAACGCATCGAGGAGGACCGGGAAGTCTTCGATCAATGCATCGACACCATTGTTCGGCAGGTGGGCGATATCGGCCAGATGGTGGACGAGTTCTCGTCCTTCGCCCGCATGCGCAAGCCAACGAAGACATCTGGAGATCTGCGCGAGGCGGTGCGCGATGCGGCGTTCATGCAGTCGGTGGCAAATCCGGAAATCAGTGTTACCGCGGATGTTCCGTCCAGTCCGGTAACGGCCGTCTTTGACGCGCGCCTGGTTGGCCAGGCTCTGACCAATGTGGTCAAGAATGCTGCAGAGGCGGTGAGTGCGCGTATCGGAGACGATTTGCCCAAAGGCAAGGTGACCGTGCATTTGCGCGGTGAACTGGAAGACGGCAGCGGCCGGATCGTGATTGATGTCATCGACAATGGCATCGGGCTGCCGGAAGAAAATCGCAGCCGGCTTTTGGAACCCTATATGACAACCCGGGAGAAGGGGACGGGCCTTGGCCTTGCCATCGTCCGCAAGATCCTGGAAGACCACGGCGGTGGCATCGAATTGCTCGACGCCCCCAAAACCAACCCAGAGGACACGGGCACGCTCGTTCGACTGACATTGGCAGCACATGCCGAGATCGAGCCGGAGACCGACCTGCAAAACCAGACTGTGACTGCCCATGGCGCATGATATTCTTGTCGTAGACGACGAAACCGATATTCGGGAAATGATTGCCGGCATCCTGGATGATGACGGTTACGGAACGCGGACAGCGCACGATTCAGACAGCGCCCTGGCCGCAGTGAAGGAGCGCAAGCCTTCGCTTGTCATTTTGGATATCTGGTTGATGGGAAGCCGCCTCGACGGCCTGGCTCTGCTCGATATCTTCCGTGAAACGGATCCTGAAATGCCGGTCGTGATCATCTCCGGTCACGGCAACATTGAAACAGCGGTCTCTGCCATCAAGCGCGGGGCCTACGATTACATCGAAAAGCCGTTCAAGGCAGACCGGCTGGTTCATATCGTCGAGCGCGCCCTGGAGGCTTCCAGCCTGAAACGTGAAATCCGCGATCTGAAGCAGCGTAGCGGCGAAACCAGCGAAATCATTGGCAACTCCTCTGCTGCCCACAACCTTCGGCAAACCATCCAGAAGATTGCGGGAACGAACAGTCGCATCCTGATCGTCGGTCCTTCCGGTGCGGGCAAGGAACGAGCTGCCCGGATGATCCACGACATGTCGCCGCGTGCCAAAAGTCCGTTCGTCGTGCTGAATGCTGCAACCATCACGCCGTCGCGGATGGAAGAAGAACTTTTCGGCATCGAGGATGAGAACGGCAATCTGCGCAAGATTGGTGCGCTGGAAGAAGCGCATGGCGGTACGCTTTACCTCGACGAAGTCGCCGATATGCCTGCCGAGACCCAGGGGAAAATCCTGCGGGTCCTCGTTGAGCAGAGCTTCGCCCGTGTTGGCGGCACCCAGAAGGTTCAGGTCGACATTCGCATCCTGTCCTCGACATCGAAAAACCTCGAGGAACACATTGCGTCGGGACTGTTCCGGCAGGATCTCTACCACCGTCTGAGCGTGGTTCCCCTGCGTGTGCCTGGCCTTGCAGAACGGCGTGAGGATATTCCGGTATTGGTGCATCACTTCATGCACCAGATTTCCGGTGCGTCGGGCATTCCGCAAAGGCCTATCGGTGATGACGCCATGGCGGTTCTGCAAACGCATGACTGGCCGGGCAACGTGCGTCAGCTACGCAACAACGTCGAACGCCTGATGATTCTGAGCCGCGGCGATCCGGACAGCACCATCACCGCGGATTTGCTGCCAGCGGAAATCGGAGAAACTCTGCCGAGCCTGCCCACGTCAGGTACGGGAGAACACCTGATGTCCGTGCCTCTTCGCGAGGCCCGGGAGATCTTCGAGCGTGAATATCTTCAGGCTCAAATCAAGAGATTTGACGGGAACATCTCGCGGACTGCCGAATTTGTCGGTATGGAACGGTCTGCGCTTCACCGGAAGCTGAAAACCCTGGGCATGACCTGAGGCACTTCGGGAAGCGATAGGTAACGGCAAGGCGGGAAAGGGATCTTTCCATGAAAATCGTGATTTGCGGCGCGGGGCAGGTGGGCTACGGCATTGCCGAGCGTCTGGCTGCGGAACAGAACGACGTGTCCGTTATCGATTCTTCTCCCCAACTGATCAACGCCATTGGCGATCAGCTGGACGTGCGTGGCTTTGTCGGGCACGGCGCACATCCGGACGTTCTTGCACAGGCCGGGGCCGAAGAGGCCGACATGATTGTTGCCGTCACGCTTTATGACGAGGTCAACATGGTGGCCTGTCAGGTGGCGCATTCGCTCTTCAACGTTCCCACGAAGGTCGCCCGTATCCGGGCGCAATCCTATTTGCAGGGGCGCTGGCGCAATCTGTTTTCCCGCGACCACATGCCGATCGACGTGATCATCTCGCCAGAAATCGAAGTTGGCGAGATGGTACTGCGCCGTCTGGCGCTTCCAGGCGCTGTCGAGACTGTCCGGTTTGCCGACGACCAGGTTGTTGTCGTCGGGATCATGTGCGAGGAGGACTGCCCGGTGGTGGACACTCCCTTGCGCCAGCTTACCGAACTCTTCCCGGACCTTGGGGCCGTTGTCGTCGGCCTTTATCGCAACAACAGGCTGTTTGTCCCCAAGAGCAGCGATTCCATTCTGACGGGTGATCTTGCCTATGTGGTTGCCCGCCGCGACCAGGTTCGCAGAACGCTGAGCATTTTCGGACACGAGGAACCGGAAGCGGCCCGTGTCGTGATTTGCGGTGGTGGCAACATCGGGCTCTATGTCGCCAAGGCACTTGAACAGCGCCAGTCCGGAACAAAGATCAAGCTTATCGAAGCCTCCCGTGAGCGGGCGATGGCTGTTGCCGATGAGTTGAAGCGATCGGTCATTCTGCATGGCAGCGCGCTGGATCAGACGATCCTGAATGAAGCCGATGCCGGCGATGCCGATACCATGGTGGCTCTCACCAACGAGGATGAAGTCAACATTCTGTCTTCCGTCATGGCGAAGAAGCTTGGCTGCAAACGCTCCTTGTCGCTGTTGAACAATCCGAGTTACCCGGCTTTTGCCAATGCGCTGGGGATTGATGCGTTTATCAACCCGCGCGCCGTAACCATCTCTCGTATTCTCCAGCACGTCCGACGTGGTCGTATCCGGGGCGTTCATTCGCTTCAGAACGGGGCTGCGGAAATTGTCGAGGCGGAAGCGCTGGATACGTCGCCGCTGGTCGGCAAGCCGCTTAGGGTTATCGATCTGCCGTCCGGTATCCGCATTGGTGCGGTTTTCCGCGGCGGCGAGGTGCTTACGCCTAATGGTGACCTGCAGATTCAGGCGCAAGACCGTATCGTGATCTTCGCGGTTGCGAACCGCGTGCGCCAGGTAGAACAGATGTTCCGCGTCAGCCTTGACTTCTTTTAAGGCTGAGTGGCTTCTTTCTGGCCTTGCTTTTGTCTGACCGAAAGGTCAAAACTTTCAAAAATACCAATCGGTTCGTTTCGAACCGTCCTGTTCTGGAGGAACCATGAGCCGGATTGCCTATGTCAACGGCCAGTATGTGCGTCATGCCGATGCTGCGGTGCATGTTGAAGACCGCGGTTATCAGTTTGCCGATGGCGTTTATGAAGTCTGTGAAGTCTGGCAGGGCAAGATCGTCGACGTTCCGCGCCATCTGGACCGCCTTGGCCGGTCCTTGAGTGAGCTGCGCATAGACTGGCCAATGGCCCGCAACGCCGTGGAATTCGTACTGCATCAGGTAGTCCGTCGGAATCTTGTTCGCAACGGACTGGTTTATATTCAGGTGACACGCGGTGTTTCCAAGCGCGATCACTTCTTCCCGCCGGCGCATGTTGCGCCTTCGATCGTGGTGACCGCCCGTTCGTCCAGCCCGGCTGCCGCCAAGGCACAGGCCGAACAGGGTATCTCGGTGTTCAGTTATCCGGAAAACCGTTGGCCGCGCGTCGATATCAAAACCGTTGCGCTTTTGCCGAACGTGCTGGCGAAACAGAACGCCAAGGAACAGGGCGGCAAGGAAGCCTGGTATGTGGATGCCGACGGCAATGTCACCGAAGGCGGATCGACAAACGCCTGGATCGTTACCAAGGAAGGCGTTTTGGTCACCCGGCCGGCCGAGAGCGGAATCCTGCGCGGTATCACACGCGCCGTGGTTCTCGATCTCGTCCAAAAGGAAGGGCTGACGTTTGAGGAAAGACCGTTTAGCCTTGAGGAAGCTTTCGATGCGAAGGAAGCTTTCGTCACGGCAGCGACGACTGTCGTGATGCCTGTGACACGTTTGGACGGCAGGATTATCGGAAACGGTCATCCTGGATCGGTGGCAACCCGATTGCGCGAATTGTTCCATACTGCTACTGATTTGCAGGCGGTATGATTCGATTGGCCTCATTGGGTCGAAAGTACGAAACTATTTTAGACCGAGGCAGACGGTCTTGACTGGTGGGCTATACGAAAAGCGGGCGGTGCGTCAAACATTAGTCATTGATACTGAACGGCTTTTGACGGTAGGCTGCTGAAACGCCGGATGCTCGGCCGCATCCGGGGCAAATAGGATAAAAAGACTGATGGCTGAGCGCGCACAAAATCTCCAAGACACTTTTCTTAATCACGTTCGCAAGCAAAAAACTCCTCTGACGATTTTTCTGATCAACGGTGTGAAATTGCAGGGTGTCGTGACATGGTTCAACAACTTCTGCGTTCTGCTGCGTCGTGATGGGCATTCCCAGCTGGTTTACAAACACGCGATTTCCACAATTATGCCAAACGGACCTGTTCAACTGTTCGATCAGGCTGAGGAAAACGCTGAAAAGGCAAGCTGATTGAAACCGAAGTCTCGCGCAGACGATTTTTCTAAATCCAACGGTTCCGAGGAACCTGGCCAGAAATCTCTAAGGTTGAAAGATACTGGGGTAGACCGTCTGCCCCAGCCCTTCCGTGCGATGATTCTGGAGCCGGTTCTGCAATTGCGTGGCGAGTCCGCGCAGACAGAACTTCGCGGCAATCGCAGCCCGGAGGCGCGGCTGGAAGAAGCCCTCGGCCTAAGTGCTGCCATCAATCTCAATATCGCGCATTCCGGCGTTGTCCGGATCAACAATCCCAAGCCAGCAACCCTGTTTGGCGATGGCAAAGTTGCCGAGCTTGCCGGGATCGTTGCAAGCGAGGACCTGGACCTCGTTGTCATAGATCATCCGCTCACCCCGGTTCAGCAGCGAAACCTTGAACGCCGACTGAAAACCAAGGTCATCGACCGCACCGGTCTTATCCTGGAGATCTTTGGTGACAGGGCCCGCACCAAGGAAGGTCGGCTTCAGGTCGATCTGGCGCATCTTACCTGGCAGAAGAGCCGTCTCGTCCGCTCCTGGACCCACCTCGAGCGCCAGCGCGGCGGCGCAGGTTTCATGGGCGGTCCGGGCGAAACCCAGATCGAGGCCGACCGGCGCCAGATTCAGGACCGGATCATTGCGCTGCAGAAACAGCTGGAACAGGTTCGCCGGACGCGTGACCTGCACCGCAAGAAACGCAAGAAAATCCCGCAGCCGGTTGTTGCGCTGGTCGGTTATACCAATGCCGGTAAATCGACGCTTTTCAATCGGATGACCGAATCGGACGTTTTTGCCAAGGATCTTCTGTTCGCCACGCTCGATCCGACCTTGCGCAAGGTAGCCTTGCCGCATGGCAAGGAAGTCATCCTGTCGGATACGGTTGGGTTCATCTCCGATCTTCCGACCCATCTGGTCGCCGCATTCCGGGCGACGCTGGAAGAGGTGCTTGAAGCGGATCTCATCCTGCATGTGCGGGACATTTCGCATCCGGACACTGAAGCGCAGGCAGAAGACGTCAAGAAGACGCTGACCGATCTTGGTGTAGACGCGTTGACGGGCGCGCCGATCATCGAAGTCTGGAACAAGATCGACTGCCTTGATCCGGCTTACCGCGACAAGTTGCTGGAAGATGCCGGTGAAGAGGGGCCGATTGCCCTTTCCGCGCTGACCGGCGAAGGGATCGAGCAGCTTTATGCCCGTGTCGATGCTTTCATGGCGCAGCACGACGACATTCTGACTGTGAAGATCCCCGTTGCCGATGGCGCTTTGCTGGCGAAACTTTATCAGATGGCAGAGGTGCTGGAACGCACCGATGCCGAAGATTTCGTAACAGCGGAAGTGCGCGTTTCCGACAAGCAACGTGGCCCGTTTCGCGAGCTTTATGCCGCTTATCTTTAGCTAGTCAGATAAAAGCCGGAATGGGCCGAGCAGGGGGAACTATTTGTTCTTCGCGGCCTGCCAGGCAGCTTCCATCTCATCCAGCGTCATCGATTCAAGTGTCGTGTCCGTTTTCACTGCGTGAGCTTCAATGGCTGCAAAACGCTTGCGGAACTTCCGGTTTGTGCGCCTGAGAGATTCTTCCGGATCGATGTCCAGATGCCGGGCGAGGTTTGCAAGCGCGAACAACGTGTCGCCGAGTTCGTCGGAGATCCGGTCTTTGTCCGGAGCGGATTTGGCGAGTTCTTCGTCGAGTTCGTGGGTTTCTTCTCTGATCTTGTCCAGAACCAGTCTGGCATCGTTCCAGTCAAAACCAACCCTTGAAGCCCGTCGCTGCAGCTTGTCGGCTTCCTGAAGGGCCGGGAAGGCGGTCGGGACGTCGTCGAGAAAGCCCTTTTCCGCTTCTTCCATGCCGAGCGCTTCCCTGGCTGCTCGCTTTTCCGCCCGCTCTTCAGCCTTGATCCGTTCCCAGATACCTTTGACCAGCTCCGGTTTTTCTCCGTTTTCGTCACCGAAAACATGCGGGTGCCTGCGGATCAGTTTTTTGGTAATGGCTTCGACCACATCGCCAAAGTCGAAGTGGTCGTCTTCTTCAGCCATGCGTGCATGGTAGACGACCTGAAGCAACAGATCGCCGAGCTCCTCGCGCAGTTCCACCAGATCGTTCTTGGCAATGGCGTCCGCGACTTCGTAGGCCTCTTCCAGCGTATAGGGCGCGATGGTCGCGAACGTCTGTTCCAGATCCCAGGGACAACCGGTCACAGGTGTTCTGAGCGCTGCCATGATTTCGATAAGGCGGGAAATGTCTCGGCTGGGAGTCATGGAGTGGAAACATCCTGTCTGCTTGTCATCCGGATGATGCCTTTTGGCATATCCCGGATGACAAGTGGAGAGGCAAATCACCCCCTGACGGACGGATGCCAGAAGGTGACGGCGCGTTCCAGGAGCGCGACGAGGCCGTAGAACAGCGATCCGGCGAGGGCGGCAACGGCGATTTCTGCCCAGACCATATCAACGTTCATGCGACCGACCTCCGTTGAGATGCGGAAACCCATGCCGACAATCGGCGTGCCGAAGAATTCAGCGACAATGGCGCCGATCAGGGCGAGCGTCGAATTGATCTTCAGAGCATTGAAGATGAAGGGCATGGCCATCGGCAGACGCAGCTTGAAAAGCGTCTGCCAGTAGTTGGAGGCATAGGTGCGCATCAGGTCGCGTTGCATGGCATCAGAAGCGGCGAGACCTGATACCGTGTTCACCAGCATCGGGAAGAAGGTCATGATGATTACGACCGCTGCCTTGGACGGCCAATCGAAGCCGAACCACATCACCATGATGGGGGCGACACCGATAATCGGCAGTGCAGACACCAGATTGCCGATCGGCAGCAGGCCGCGGCGAAGGAACGGCACCCGGTCCACCAGAATGGCAGTGATGAACGCCGAACCACAGCCGATGGCGTAACCGGCCAGAACGGCTTTCAGGAAAGTCTGGCGAAAGTCAGCCCACAACGTTGGTCCGGAATTGGTCAGGCGAACCCAGATTTCGGAAGGGGCCGGCAACAGAACCTTCGGAACGCCCGCGCCAGTGACCACGATTTGCCACAGTACCAGAAGGGTAATGCCAAAGAGTGCCGGAATGGCGAGGTTGATGAGCCGGGCTGCAAGTGGCGACAGGTTGCGCCATGTGGCAAGACGCTCAACGAAGAGCCAGGCCGCTGCCCAGGTTGCAGCTACCAGGGCCCAGAAACCGAGCGTGGCCTGCCCGACGTGGTGCGAGGAAGTTGAGATCAGCAGCCAGGCAGCAATGGCGGTAATGATGCCGAGGACAAGGTCTCCAAAGGGGTTGCGCATGAAGCCTAGTTCGTAGCGCACACCGGCGATTGCCAGGATGACCAGGCAAAGGGCAAGACGCGGAACATCCATGATGCCGTAGTCCGGTCCGAAGATCGGACTGAACAGGCCAACTACCACCATGGCTACGATGAACCAGGCCAACAGCGCCGGCATATCGAGGCGGCTCTTTTTTGCGGTCATGGTGCTCATCCGGCCATCCCCATGCGTTTCAGCGTGCGCTTCTCGATAATGCCTATCAGGGCAACCAGGGACCCCGCCAAAAAGGCGGCCATCAGAAGTGCCGACCAGATCTGGACAGTCTGGCCGTAGTAGGAGCCGGCAAGCAAACGCGCGCCGAGACCGGCCACGGCACCTGTCGGCAGTTCACCGACGATCGCTCCGACGAGAGAGGCGGCCATGCCGATTTTCATTGATGTGAAAAGGTAGGGCACTGCATAGGGCAGGCGCAGTTTCCAGAAAGCCTGGAAGCGCGTCGCCGAATAGGTGTGCATCAGGTCCATGTGAATGACTTCAGGTGATCTCAGCCCCTTCACCATGCCGACCGTGACCGGGAAGAAGGACAGGTAGGTGGAGATCATCGCTTTGGGCAGCAAACCTGATATCCCGACGGCGTTGAGAACGACGATGATCATCGGCGCGATGGCCAGAATGGGAATGGTCTGCGAGGAAATGACCCACGGCATCAATGATTTGTCGAGAACACGCGAATGAACGATGCCAATTGCCAGAAGAATGCCGAGTGTCGTGCCGATCAGAAACCCGAGAAGCGTCGAAGAGAGTGTGATGCCCGTATGATAGACCAGCGACCGCTTGGACGTGATCTTCTTGTTTACAGTCGTGTCCCAGATTTCAACAATCACCTGGTGCGGCGCAGGCAGGACCGGGCGCTCCTGGTAAAGCGTATCGGTGACCAGTTGAGCGAACCCGATATCATTTTGTCCGGCGCGCTCATACATGTCTTGCTGGAATGGGGCGTTAAGTGCGACTGCGGCGACATACCAGAGGGCTATGATCGCCAAGACTACGACGGTGACCGGACCGACCGTTCCAGACATCAGACCGGCAAATGGGTTCGTGCTACGGGTCTGCGAAAGAGAGGCGTCAGTCATGTATCCGCGCCTTTCCTGCAATCGCAAAAATACGCTGCCAAACCCTGGTCGCAACACCATCAAGGGCCTGGATTTCCACGGCAGGGTCGACTTCAACAAATATCGCAGGTCGATACGATCTAGTCTTCATAGGAGTGTCCTGCCTTCAAGCCATCCCGTACCCGGTGGGCGATTTTCAGGAACTCCGGTGTCTCGCGAATATCGAGACTGCGGTTGCGAGGCAGATCGCTTTCGATCACGTCGTAGATACGGCCGGGGCGCGGACACAGTACGACGATCTTGGTCGACAGGAACACCGCTTCCGGGATCGAGTGGGTTACGAAGACAACGGTCTTGTTGGTCTTGGCCCAAAGCTGCAGCAATTGTTCGTTGAGATGGTCGCGTACGATTTCGTCGAGCGCACCGAAGGGCTCGTCCATCAGGAGCAGATCAGGCTCGACGGCGAGGGCGCGGGCGATCGACGCGCGCTGCTGCATGCCGCCTGAAAGCTGCCAGGGATACTTCTTTTCGAAGCCGGTGAGGTTCACCAGCTCCATGTTTCGGGAAATCCGCTGTTGCTGCTCGGCCTTTGAAAGCCCCATGATCTCAAGAGGCAATGCCACGTTCTTGGCAATCGTGCGCCAGGGATAAAGGGCGGCAGCCTGAAAGACATAGCCATAGGCCCGATTGAGACGTGCTTGTTCCGGAGAGACGCCATTGACCGTAATGGACCCCGCGGTCGGCTTTTCAAGATCGGCGATAACCCTGAGCAATGTGGTCTTGCCGCAACCCGACGGACCGATGAAGGAAACGAAGTCTCCCTCTTCGATCTTCAAATCGATGTCTGAAAGCGCGTGAACCGGGCCGTCGTTGGTCTCGAATGTTAGCGAGAGGTTCTCGATATCGATCACCCGGTTCGGGCTGGCGCTTTGTTTGTTTTCCACCATTTCGGTGTCCTTTGCGCTGGCAAGTGCAGTCATCAAGTTCCTCGCGGCACGAGTCGGGTCCGGATTGACATGTTCGTTTCTTGAAGGCCCCGCCTGTTTGAAAGGCGAGGCCGGATTGGATCAGACGCCGCTGGCAGGAATGCCGGTGCGTTCCACCTTACGCGGTGCCGTCAGTTCCTTCCACGTGCTTAGCGCCTTGTTGACGGCCTGATACGGCTTGCGGGCGACAAATTCACCATGGCCCTGGCTGTGGTTGACGGTGCCGTCTTCCACCGCGACGCGGCCACGGGTGAGTGTGTAGCGCGGCAGCCCCTTGACGGCCTTGCCTTCGAAGACGTTGTAGTCGATGGCGGACTGTTGGCTGGAGGCGGAAATGGTTTTCGATTTTTCCGGATCCCAGACGACAAGATCGGCATCAGCGCCAACCAAAATTGCTCCTTTTTTCGGATAGATATTCAAAATCTTTGCAATATTGGTTGAAGTGACTGCGACGAATTCATTGGGCGTCAGGCGACCTGTATTCACGCCATATGTCCACAACATCGGCATGCGGTCTTCAAGACCACCGGTGCCGTTCGGGATTTTGGTGAAATCGCCGACACCGGTGCGCTTCTGCTCGGTGGAGAATGCGCAATGGTCGGTCGCAACCACCTGCAAGGAGCCGGACGCGAGACCTGCCCAGAGGCTGTCCTGGTGTTTCTTGTCGCGGAACGGAGGCGACATGACCCGGCGTGCGGCGTGGTCCCAGTCGGCGTGCTTGTATTCGCTGTCATCGAGCGTCAGATGCTGGATAAGTGGTTCGCCATAGGCACGGATGCCGTTCTGGCGAGCCCGGCGAATGGCCTCGTGTGCCTGTTCCGAAGACGTGTGAACGATATAGACCGGTACACCAGCCATATCCGCGATCATGATTGCGCGGTTGGTTGCCTCGCCTTCCACTTCCGGCGGGCGGGAATAGGCATGTGCTTCGGGGCCATTGTTGCCTTCCGCCAGCAGCTTTTGCTGCAAGGTGGCGACGACATCGCCGTTTTCCGCGTGCACGAGAGGAAGGGCGCCAAGCTCGGCGCAGCGTGAGAACGAGGCGAACATCTCGTCGTCATTCACCATCAGGGCGCCCTTGTAGGCCATGAAGTGCTTGAACGTGTTGATGCCCTTCTGCTGGACGATGGTCTGCATGTCGTTGAAGACCTGTTCGCCCCACCAGGTGATCGCCATGTGGAAAGAATAGTCGCAATGGGCCATCGATGACTTGTTGTCCCACATCTGCAGGGCTTCCAGCAGCGACTGGCCGGGCGAGGGCAGGGCGAAATCAACGACCATGGTCGTGCCACCGGCCAACGCGGCGCGTGTGCCGCTGTCGAAGTTGTCTGAAGAGAATGTGCCCATGAACGGCATTTCGAGGTGGGTGTGCGGATCGATGCCACCCGGCATGATGTAACAGCCGGTCGCATCCAGGGTTTCGTCACCAGACAGGTTGGGGCCGATTTCGACAATGCGGCCACCTTCGATTTTCACATCGGCTTCGTAGGAAAGATCGGCAGTTACAACCGTACCGCCCTTGATCACTTTGCTGGCCATTTGTGTTCCCCTTCTCGTTTGTTCACTCGTCCGGTGCGTTGCACCGGAAATTTCCTTCGTCAGCCTGCCTCATGGACAGGTTTGTACCGGTGACGTCAGATCCCGGTCTTTCAGGATCATCGCAATGTTCTGCTGCGCTGCGAATTCGCAGGCTTCTTGAAAGTCTATCGGCCGGTCGGTGTATTCTGCATCGAAGATCGGCTTACCTGCCCGGACATAGGCGTTGACGTCGTCGCACCATTTGTCCTGAAAACAGCTTTCGGCGATCAGGAAGTCCATGTGGCCAATCAGATCGGCAGTCAGGTCGGGCACATTCTTCTGCCCGATGCCGAGGTCGAGAGAATGGGCAATGACGGCCAGTCTGGCGACATAGGCAACAACGTCGTCTGCGGTGATCGGAAACCCGCTGTCGTTGTCATGAACGTCCATGTTGTCAGGTTCAATCGCGTCGAAACCCTCGTTCTTGCAGGCTTCGAAGCGGGATTTCATGATCGGAAGCAGGACATCAAGACGGCGGATATCGAGAAAACGCTCGTCCGGCCAGTCTTCATAGGTTTTGCCGAGCAAGTCATCCGGAAATACCTTGAAATCCTCGGAGGTGTTTTCTAGGGTTCCGATGCTGACATAGCAAATGGTGCGGACACCTTTTTGCCTGAGCGCAGCCAGGTCATTCGGCGTCACAAGGTCTGGGTGCAGATCCAGAACCCTGACATTCCTGTCGAGATCGACCGGCTCCGTGAGTTGCCAGTCCCAGCTGTCTCCAACGGAAAAGGCAAAGGCAGGTGCTGCGGCCCAAAACTGGGCGCAGACCATTGCCAATGCCTTTCCATTAAAAGTCATGTTCCTCTCATTTCCCTGCAACGGGCCTCGGTTCAGGTCCGGGCAGCCAGGTGTTCGTTCAATCCGGTCGCTGACGCGACAGGTTGGCCGATGTTTGTGTTATTCCACGATCCCCGCAGTCTCGACCACCGCGTGGAACAAGACGTCAGCACCCGCTTTCGCCCAATCCTTGGAAATCTCTTCTGCCTCGTTGTGCGACAGACCGTCGACACAGGGGCACATGATCATCGCGGTTGGCGCGACCTTGTTGATCCAGCAGGCATCGTGACCCGCACCGGAAATGATGTTTTGATGGGAATATCCGAGACGCTCGGCAGCGTTGCGAACCGCCTCGACGCATCCCTTGTCGAATTCTACCGGGTCGAAACCGCCGACTTTTTCAAATTCGACGTCCAGTCCCATGTCATCGCAGATCTTCTTGGCGCCTGTCTTCAGGCGATCTTCCATATCCTTGATGACGGCGAGATCCGGAGAGCGGAAATCGATCGTGAAGACAGCCTTGCCGGGGATCACGTTGCGTGAATTCGGGAAAACCTCGATGTGGCCGGCTGCACCCACAGCATGTGGAGCATGCGACCAGGCGATTTCATCGACCAGTTCCAGAATGCGGGCCATGCCGAGGCCGGCGTTCTTGCGCATGGGCATCGGCGTGGAACCCGTGTGGCTGTCCTTGCCGGTTACCGTCACTTGCGTCCAGGAAAGGCCCTGGCCGTGGGTCACGACACCAATATCCTTGCCCTCGGCTTCCAGGATCGGACCCTGTTCGATGTGGAGTTCGAACATTGCGTGCATCTTGGTCTTGCGTGCACCGACTTCTTCGTCGCCAACCCAGCCGATGCGCTTCAACTCATCACCGAACTTCAAGCCTTCGTGGTCGGCCCGGTCGTAGGCCCAGTCCTGTGTATGCACACCTGCAAAGACCCCTGACGCAAGCATTGCCGGCGCAAAGCGAGTGCCTTCCTCGTTGGTCCAGTTGGTGACCACGATCGGGTGTTTGGTCTTGATGCCGAGATCGTTCATGGTTCGGATGACTTCCAGTCCGCCGAGCACGCCGAGAACGCCGTCATACTTGCCGCCAGTCGGCTGTGTATCGAGGTGCGAGCCGACATAGACGGGCAGGGCGTCCGGGTCTGTTCCCGGCCGGGTCATGAACATGTTGCCCATGGTGTCGACCGCCATGGTCATGCCAGCTTCCTCGCACCATTTCTGGAACAGCTTGCGGCCCTCGGCGTCGGCATCGGTCAGGGTCTGGCGATTGTTGCCACCGGCAACACCCGGACCGACCTTTGCCATCTCCATCAGACTGTCCCAGAGGCGTTCTGCGTTGATCCTCAGGTTTTCGCCGGGGGCTGCCATGCTTGTGTCTCCTAAAACGTGTCTTTGTCTCTTGTCTTGCCGGGTATCAGTCGATGGCGTTCAGCACGCTGCGCAGCTTGCCGAACATCTCGTCGATCTGTTCCTTCGAAATAATCAGCGGCGGGGACAGGGCGATGATATCGCCAGTCGTCCGGATCAGCAGCCCGTCGTCGTAGGCCTTCAGGAACGCCGAGAATGCACGTTTGGTCGGTTCTCCTGCAATTGGCGTCAGTTCGATTGCGCCAATCAGACCGAGGTTGCGAATGTCGATGACATTCGGGCAATCCTTGAGTGAATGCAGACCGTCTTCCCAATATTGGGCAAGGTCAGCCGCACGTGTCAGGAGGCCTTCTTCCTCGTACGTGTCGAGAGTTGCTAGAGCGGCCGCGCAGGCGAGCGGATGCGCGGAATAGGTATAACCGTGGAACAGTTCGATCATGTGTTCCGGGCCGGTCATGAACGTATGATAGATGTCCGATGTACAGAACACCGCCCCCATCGGGACGACTCCGGACGTCAGACCCTTCGCTGTTGTGACAAGATCCGGCGTTACACCGAAGAAGTCAGTCGCAAACGGTGACCCCAGACGACCGAAACCGGTGATAACTTCGTCGAAAATCAGCAGAATGCCATGCTGAGAGCAGATTTCGCGCAGGCGTTCTAGATATCCCTTGGGCGGGATCAGAACGCCCGTCGATCCGGCGACCGGTTCAACGATGACAGCTGCGATGGTCGATGGATCATGAAGCTGAATGATACGGATCAGCTCTTCTGCATATTCAGCACCGTTTTCCGGCATGCCGCGGGAGAATGCGTTGCGCTCGGGATCGTGGGTATGGCGCATGTGATCGACGCCGGTCAGCATCGTGCCGAAGGTCTTGCGGTTGGAGACGATGCCACCAACCGATATGCCGCCAAAGCCGACACCGTGGTAGCCACGTTCACGGCCAATCAAACGGGTGCGAGTGCCCTGTCCGATCGCGCGCTGATAGGCGAGCGCAATCTTCAGTGCAGTGTCCACGCTTTCCGATCCGGAATTCGTGAAAAAGACATGGTCCAGCGGGGAGGGCATCATGGCCGCGAGACGCGCAGCAAGTTCAAATGCCTTGGGATGGCCCATCTGGAAGGCGGGTGCATAGTCCAGCTCGGCAATCTGCTTCTGGACCGCTTCAACGACCTTGGGACGGGAGTGACCGGCGTTGCAGCACCAGAGGCCGGCCGTGCCGTCGAGAACCTGGCGGCCGTCGGCGGTGGTGTAATGCATGTCCTTGGCCGACACGAACATGCGTGGGGCCTGCTTGAATTGCCGATTGGCCGTGAACGGCATCCAGAAAGCTTCGAGATTGTTGGTGGCAGCCTGGCTCGATGCTGACATACGTCCTCCTTGCGACCCTTCGTGCTTGAAGCGGCCGACTGTTGCTGATTTGTGATGGAAGGAATAGCACGCGCACTGCGTCAACGGCAGTGCCGACTGCGCTGGTCCTCTCCCCACACTGTTCCCTGGCGTTCCGGATGGGCTTTTGCCTCTTTCCCGTTCGCCTAAATCCTCTGTCTGGCCTTGCAGCCGCCCCGGGTTGCCGGGATTCCCGAATTGGCCGATGGCTGCCGTTTGTTCAAGACATCCCCATTGCGAGGGACGGATCAATCGACTAGCCTTCTGACCATCTGGTCAATTTACCCTAGGAGGGATTTGACCAAATGGTCAAGATGCAAATCCGGTCGTCATGACTAATTTCTGGTCATTCCCTCCGGTGCTGAACTTGCCAGTTGTGAAATCGGTGTTTTTTCCGGAAAAATGCCATGTGGTTTGGGTGTAGGGTTGCGACCCTTCACGGCAGAAGACGGAACGGTAGATGGCGGATTTGGGCGAGCAGACGCAGGCATCCTTTAAATCAGGCGGGCTTAGCCGGATCCAGGAAAAGAACCGATCCCTGATTCTGGAAGCGGCGCTTGGCGAGTTTTCCATGAAGGGATTTTCCGGCGCGACAGTTGAGCGGATCGCTGCAGATGCGGGAATGTCGAAGTCCAACCTGCTCTACTACTTCTCCTCCAAGGAGGCGATCTATAGCGCGACGCTGGCCCATATCCTGGAGGTGTGGCTTGCCCCTTTGAAAACGCTCAATCCGGATGGGGAGCCGGCGCAGGAATTGGCTGCCTATATTCGCCAGAAGATCGAAATGTCTGCCAGGTTTCCGGAAGCCTCAAAGTTGTTTGCCAACGAAGTGATGCAGGGCGCGCCACAAATATTGCCGATCCTGCAAACGGATCTGAAGCGTTTGGTGGCCGAAAAAAGTCAGGTGATCGAAGACTGGATCGCGGCAGGCAAGATGCGAAGTGTCGATCCTGTCCATCTCATCTTCACGATTTGGGCAACCACCCAGCATTACGCGGACTTTTCGGTGCAGATCAAGGCGTTGACCGGGAAGGACCTTTCCGACGCGGCCTTCCAGGCCGAAACGGAAGCTGCGGTGACGTCGCTTATCTTGAACGGTGTCGGCCTGAAGTTGCCGGCCGAGAGCGATCAGGCGGTATGAGCGGCGAGACGGACGATCCCTTTGCTGCTTCAAAGATTGCGGTGACCGGACGGCTATTCATCTTCAAGGATGATCTCACAGAAGATTTCATTCGCGCCTCCGGGCCTGGCGGGCAGAACGTCAACAAGGTCTCCACGGCAGTTCAACTTCGGTTCGACCTTGCCGGCAATGAAACACTTCCAGAAGACGTCAAGACGCGAGCGGCAAGGCTTGCAGGCAGTCGGCTGACTCTGGGCGGCGAGATCGTCTTGCAGGCGGATCGGTTCCGGACCCGCGAACGGAATCGGGAAGACGCGTTGGAGCGTTTGCTGGACTTGCTTCGAAAGGCTACGGAAAAGCCGAAACCCCGCAAGGCCACAAAACCGACCCTCGGATCCAAGAAGCGTCGTCTCGACGCCAAGAAACAACGTGGCCAAATCAAGAAAATGCGTGGCCGTTCAAGTGGTTACGACGGTTGAGGGACGGATTGCCATGGGGGGGTGTTGGCAGGGCCGTGCTGTATGTGGAAACAGCAACCCTAGATATATTTACCTATAGTTTACGTTAAACAAGATTCAAGAAGATGTCGCTAGTGTGATACGGGAAAACACCTACCTAAAGGCGATTTCTTATGACGTTGTTATTGCCGCAAAGTGACTGGCGAGAAATTGTCGATGCGTTTAGTCGTTCACAAGCGATCATACAATTCAAACCCGATGGCACAATTTTGGAAGCGAATGAGAATTTTCTCAGGACCTTCGGGTATTCGTTGGATGAAATAAAGGGACGACATCACAGGATGTTCGTCGATCTGTACTATGCAAAGTCGTCCGATTATGAACGTCTTTGGAAGGCTTTGGCGAAGGGGGAGTATCAATCAGCTGAATTTGCCCGGATTGCCAAGGGAGGCAAGGAAGTCTGGATCCAGGCAACCTACAATCCGGTCATCAGCAGGTCGGGGATCGTTCGGAAGATCGTCAAGATCGCAACCGATATTACCGAGAAGAAACGAAAGGCGCTTGAAGCCCAGGGGCAGATAGACGCGATCAACCGATCGCAAGCCGTTATTCAATTTGATCTGGACGGCACGATCCTCGATGCGAATCCGAATTTCCTGAAGTCGCTCGGTTACGAACTTTCGGAAGTGAAGGGCAAGCACCACAGCCTGTTTTTGGATCCGGAAGATCGAAACAAGCCAGAATACAAGGCTTTCTGGCGCAAGCTTGGAGAAGGGGCTTACCAGAGCGGCGAGTTCAGACGCCGGCACAAGGACGGTAGGGATATCTGGATCCTGGCTTCCTATAACCCGATCCTCGATGCTGCCGGACACCCGTTCAAGGTGGTCAAATTTGCGACTGACGTAACCTCCGAAAAGCTTCGAAACGCTGAATATGAAGGCCAGATTGCGGCAATCAGCCGTAGTCAGGCGATGATTTCCTTCACCAGGGAAGGGATCATTCTCGACGCGAACGAGAACTTCCTGCGTACGACCGGGTATTCTGCCGCTGAGGTGGTCGGTAAACACCACCGCATGTTTGTGTCACCCGATTACGCACAGAGCAAGGAATATGCCTCGTTCTGGAAGGCACTGGGGGACGGGAAACATACGTCGGCCATCTATCAGCGTTACGGCAAGAGTGGCAATCCTATCTGGCTGCAGGCGACCTACAATCCGATCTTCGACGCGTCCGGTAGGCTCATCAAGATTACCAAGTTTGCCACCGACGTTACGCAGAACATGAAGTCACGACAGACAGCCATTGCGGCAGCCGAGGAGACACTTGGAACTGTGGAGCAGACAGTTGCTTCTGCCAGGGAAATTACCGGCTCTGCACAAGATGTGTCGCGTGGAATGGACGAGGCGCAGCGGGCGGTCGATGACATGCAGACCCGCTCCGAAGCAGCCGGAAGGTCCACCGAAACTCTCCGCAACGCTGCGGCTTCCATGGACGATGTCGTGCAGCTGATTTCGAAAGTTGCGGATCAGATCAACCTTTTGTCTCTCAACGCAACGATAGAGGCCGCCCGCGCAGGCGAGGCGGGACGAGGCTTTGCTGTTGTGGCGAACGAGGTCAAGGATCTCGCGAGCCAGACATCTCAGGCAACAACGCGCATTTTCGCCGAGATCGAGGAGATGCAGATCGTTGCGGGAGCTGTAGATGAAGCGCTGAAGGCCATCCAGTCGTCAATCACCGAAGTGCAGGAACTGGTTCAGGGAACATCAACTGCAGCAGAACAGCAATGCGCTGCGACTGACGAAATCAGCAGCAAGTTGATGCTAGCATCCGAAAATGTTGCGTCCGTCTGCAGCAATCTGGACAATTGGGTCGTCGGCATGGAAAACCGGCGGAAAAGCGAGCGAACCCGCGTTCATCAACATGCCGAAATCAGGTTTGGCGACAATGAGTGCCTGCAGTGTTCGGTGAGGGACATTTCCGAAACCGGAGCACGGCTTCATCTGACAAATGCCGGAAATGTTCCGAGCCAGTTCACACTTCATTTCAACGATGGAAAGGCTGAAAGAAGTTGCCGCCTTGTGCGCAGGGATGGTGACAACATCGGCATAGAATTCTTGAAGAACGTTCTTGCGTTGAGCGCATGACGGCCAAGTTTCAGATATCCCGTTCTGCCCGGGTAAGGCCGTGGGTGATCAGACGATCGATGATCTCCGGATAGCTGACGCCACTTGCAGCCATCGCTTTGGAATACATGCTGATATTCGTAAAGCCGGGGATGGTATTTAGTTCGTTCAGCAGGAAATTCATTTCCTGCGTCACAAAAAAATCGACGCGGGCCATGCCGTCGCACCCCAGGGCCCTGAACGCCCTTGCCGCCAGATCCTGCATCCGGTCTTCGACATCGTGCGGCAAATCTGCAGGTACCTTCAAGGCCGCGCCGTCTTCGTCGACATATTTTGCGTCATATGTGTAAAAGCCATGGCTTTCGGCGGGAACGATTTCACCCGGCCTGGAGACGAACAGCGTGCCGTCGCTTTCCTCCAGAACCGCGAATTCGATTTCGCGGCCAAGAACGAACTCTTCGGCAAGAAGCTTGTTGTCGTGCTTGAAACCTTCCTTCAAGGCGGCCTCAAAGTCGTCTGCCGTCTGAACCTTGCTGACACCGACCGAGGAACCCTGGCGGGCAGGTTTGATGAATACGGGCAAACCGAGTTCGCGCTTCAGGAGTTCGAAGTCCGGCACATCGTCCGGCCGAATTGTGAGTGATTTGGCCGTGGGGAGGCCGGCCTCGATGAGAAGCCGTTTTGCAAGATCCTTGTCGAGTGCATTTGCAGACCCTGCGATACCGCATCCAACGAGCGGAACCCGGGCCACTTCAGCAAGTCCCTGTACCGCACCATCTTCGCCATGGAGGCCATGAAGCACGGGAAAGACCGCGTCAAGCTTGGCAAAGTCACGAGGCAACCCATTTTCATCCAGTGCAATCACTCGGCCACGGCCACCTGGAACCGGACAGATTTCAATGCCAGTTTTCGGCCGTGCCAGATGTCCATTTTCAAAATTGCTCAGCAGCCATTGTCCTTCACGGGTGACGTAGACCGGAACCGCGTCGTACTTGGAAGGATCGAGCGCGTTCATGACATTTGTGGCGGAAAGGACTGAGACTTCGTGTTCCGCAGATCGCCCACCAAACAGGATGGCTACATGCAGTTTTTGAGAAAGATGGGCCAAAAAGGTCTCCAATAGAATCGAATATGCAAAACAAAAGCTGCATCAGCGATAGCGCGATATTGTGGCTACGCAAAGTCTGGCTGGCGGCGTACTCGGGTCCAATTCACTGAGACCCGGTTTGGGCGCACGATAAGACAGTTTTGTTAGCAAATGGCACCGTTTTGCCAGGAAGAAGGAGAGGGGGCAGGGATGGCATCTAGAAACACCATGCTGCACGGAAAAACCGAACGGGCGCCTTACCTTGATGAACTGACCTTCATGGGGAGTATCAAGCCCCATTGTGTCGCCTGGGAGCTACCAAACACTTCAAAACCCGCTTTCTTATACGCTGAAATGGCACGAGTGTTGTCCGGGTGGGGATCGGTCGCAACGACTGGAACGCCGGCCCTGAACAGTGCCTTCAGGTGCTGTGAGATAAATGCAGGGCCATGTCCTTTACCTGTCATGTCTGCTTCGCCGATGTACTGATCGATGCCCCGAGATCTCTTGGGTAGCGAGAAAAAGTGGTGATCGTCCCAGCCGTGAACGCTGTAGTCCTGCAAGTAGGCGAAGGGGCGCTGGGTTGTCTCAACAATCCAGCGCTTGACCCGAGTGTCTTTGAGTTTTTGCGCAGTAAAGGGCTCGGCCGTGTCCCACCACTTACGGACATGCGGTCGCGACTGCCATTCCGCCAAGAGAGGTAGATCTGCCGGGGTCACTTCTCGAAATGTGTAACGTTCGCTTGCTGACATTTCAGGACAATATCATACGGACATAAGCACCGGCATCAGGCGCGTCGATACGGTGTGCGGTTCAGACTAGCTGCGAGAAGTGCAGTGTTTTTCGGGGAATAACCTCGTAATAACAGTAGCTTATGAACTTCTGCGGGAAGGGGTGTCCAATCCGGGTCTGTGATCTGCCGGAGATGAGAGGCATTGTTTGAGGCAGGTTTTGAACCGCCGCAAAAGCCATGTTCACTCGGCAACGACTTCTTTTCCGGGGGGGGCACTTGGCTGGCATAAGATGCTGATTTGATTAGATTTAATGGTATGATTTGAATGGAAAAGCAACCGTGGACAATATGGAAATCGACCGAAACACAGTTGCGCTTCTCATACGCCAGCAGTTTCCACATCTTGACCATCTACCAATTGAACCGGTTTCCAAACAGGGCTGGGACAACGCCACCTTCAGGCTCGGTGATGCTCTTTCCGTGCGTCTGCCACGAAATGAATCCTATGCCGAAGCAGTGAATAAAGAAGCGCATGCGCTGGCTGTCTTGGGTGAACATCTGTCCGTTGAAGTGCCGAGTGTCGTCGCTGTTGGCCTGCCAAGCGATACATTTCCGCTACCTTGGTCGATAAGGCGTTGGGTCGAAGGAGATACACTTGAAAGCGCTGACGGTGTAAATCCGGAAACAATCGCGGTTTCGCTTGGCAAAACTCTGTGCGATTTGAGAGCTATCGTTACGGATAGCGGGTTCATTGCAGGGAAGCAATCATTCTATCGCGGTTGCCATCCCAGCGCTTACGGCGACGAAGTTCAAAAGAGTTTGGATATCCTCGGCAGCAAGGTGGACGCAGTGCGGTGCCTTGAGGTCTGGCAGCGCGGCATGACGTCAGCCTGGACGGCCAGACCAGTCTGGTTCCACGGCGATGTAGCGATCGGAAACATCATCGTCACCAAAAGCGTCGTCAAAGCTCTCATAGATTTCGGAACCTGCGGTATCGGTGATCCTGCCTGTGACTTCGTTATGGCCTGGACGTATTTCGATCCCGAAAGTCGGAAGCTTTTCCGGGATGCGTGCGAGGTAGATGATCAGACCTGGCAACGGGCCAGAGCATGGGCGCTTTGGAAAGCTCTGGTTTGCATGTCCGGTCTTTCAAGTCCGGACACCGATGGAACGCAAGCCAAAGCTCTGCAAGCTATCTGCAATGACGTCGACTAGCCGACACAGCCAAGGTCCGGCGCTTGAGCAATGGTGAGATAGCCCGATAGGTGACATTTGTTGCTGGGAAGATGGAGGGCTCCCAATCCACATCACTTGTCAAAGCCGAATAGGGACGCGACAGGTTCGGCCCGATAGAAATGCGACAGTCAGACTTTGAAGGTTGGTGAAGCGGTCAGCCCCCGATCCGACCGGCTGGGCCGGGTTGCAAGGGAGGTGAGGGGGCGGGTGGTCGCAACGTTAAGACGGTAGCCCGTATAAGGTCCTGCTATCCTTTGAGGCTAGGTGAGTGCTTTAGCGTTGTATTATTCGAATGTAGATTACTGGCTGTTTGTCGCGAACGAGAGCGATACCTTCATGTCCATGAAGCGGGCCAATTACACGGCTTCGACACAGCCAT